>SDBV01010262.1_pt1 | contig 12298 bp, 12 predicted proteins | sample 2277081 | NCBI WGS metagenome assembly SDBV01 (sample SAMN10402039, study PRJNA504765) | marine sediment metagenome | isolation source: marine sediment core GS10_PC15, 223 cmbsf | place: Arctic Ocean: Southern Knipovich Ridge | collected 2010 | reverse complement strand
CCTTTTCGCCCAAGCCTCACGAAGGTTGGCACATACAGACCGCGAACACCTCCTAATCTGATCTGTCAGAGAATACTTCTCCTCCACAGGCCAATGCTTGCTGACATGGAATATCTCCATAGCAAGCGCATAGGCCTTCTTATAAACCCTCAAATCTTTAGCCGACTTAGCAACCATTTACCCTGCCTCCAGACACTGTCCTTTCCCTGAATCCCTGACACCTGACTACTGACCACCGACCACTGTCCTTCCCCACAACCATCTCCTCATTCGGAATCTCCTGAAGCAGCAGCAGGTCCGGTGCCCCGCCCTCTTCAACAGCATTTACGATTTCCCTGAAAGCCACCTTCGTCCCATGTAGCGTGCCCACATTGTAGGTCATAACCGTCAATCGGTATTCCGTCGCTTTTAGTCCCTTCCCGTCCCCTGACCCCTGATCACTGACCACCGACCACTGTCCTCCGGCTTCACCTTGAACATCATGGAACATCATAAAAACGCAAAGCAGCGCCAGAAACACCAGTCCAAAAAATAGCGCTTTTCTTTTAGCAAATATGCCTATATGCCATCTCATCTATTCTCTTTCCTATCTTCTATTTCCTATGCCCTCTTTTACCTTTGCGCTTTTTGTGCCTTTTTGCGGCTATCAGTTTGTGGATGTCTGTGTTTGTCCGTGTGTGTCTGTGGCTAATTCTTCTTTCTTACGCTCGAAGAAAAGATTGCCCCCTATTCCCCAAAAAGGATGACTCGCATAAATCCCTCCGGCGCCTCGAAAATGGCAGCAGGCAATTGAAACACCTCCACCTGGGCAATGACCTTATCGATGCTTATAAGTTTATTAGTTTACAACGTCCCCTATTACTCACTACCGGGGATGTAGATCTCTGAGCATGAGTAGTCGAGTACCTGCTTTACGGCTGAAATCAGATTATCAGCTTTGGGATAGTATTCATCTTCGAGGGTTCTTGCAGCCGGCGCAGGCACATCGGGTAATGCCACCCGAAGAATCGGTGATTTTAGGTTTTCAAATGTATTTTCAGTGACCATAGCGGAAATTTCAGCAGACAACCCATATGTTTTCCATCCGACATCAGCGATTACCAATCTGCCTGTTTTTTCAATTGATCCCAATACAAGTGGTTTATCAATCGGCTTTATCGAGCGAAGATCGATCACTTCAACGTCGATGCCCTCTTTGGCTAACACCTCAGCAGCTTTCATGGCTAACTGAACCATATATGAAATGGCAACTATTGTTACATCGTTTCCTTCTCTCTTAACATCCCCCTTACCAATTGGAACCGTATATAATTCCTCAGGCACTGCATCTTCAATCCCGTGCAACCACCTATCATCAATGAAAACGACCGGATTGTTGTCCTTTATAGCAGAAACCATCAAGCCTTTGGCATCCCGTGGGGTGGCCGGCATGACCACTTTTAAACCTGGAATGTGGGCAAAAGTGGCATGGAGCGCCTGGGAATGCTGAGCGGCTTGTTCGCCCCCTCGATTGATAATTCCCAATATGACAACCGGCACGTTTTGTTTCCCGCCGTTCATGTAATACCAGTTAGCGGCCTCATTGATAATTGGATCCATGGCATAGAGCATAAAATCCATTCTGGGATGGACGACTATGGGGCGCATACCCACAATAGCAGCACCAACAGCAGCCCCTGTAACGGCATTTTCGGAAACGGGTGTGTCGATGAGTCTTTTGTCTCCGAAACGGTCCAACAAACCTTCTACAGTCCTGCCTACATACCAGGGGCTTTTTACCCCTTGTCCGATAACGAAAACAGAGTCGTCGTTTTCCATCGTCTGATGAAACGCTTCGTTAATGGCAAGACAATACTTTAATTTTCTATTCTGAGAAGACATCATTAAAGAGATCCCTATTCGTTGGGTATTTGCAGTTGTTTGCACTTTCGTAGGCGTCTGCTACTCTCCGGCCGATCTTTTTCTGAAGCGCGTCCCTTTCATCCGCCTTTATAATCTGAGTTTCCAAAAGAAAATTTTCAAAATTGCTTATCGGATCTTTGGTTTTCCAGAACGCTACCTCTTCATCTGGGCGAATGTCCATGTGTGTACCTTGAATGTTGTCATCCGGGCCCACATGCCCCCGTAAGCGGTAGGTGAGGCACTCGATAAAAAACGGGCCCCTCCCCTTCCTGCAGGCAGTTACAGCCTTTTGTGTGGTCTCATAAACTGCAAGAACATCGTTGCCCTCTACGCGTTCTGAAGGGATATCAAAGGGTTCTGCTATTCTGAAAATCTCATCATTTGGCCGGCATTCTCTGATCGACATGTGTGTTGCGTACAGATTGTTTTCGCAGACAAAAATAATCGGTAACTTTTTAAGCGCCGCAAAATTCAAAGATTCGTATAACACGCCTTCATTCGTGGCCCCGTCTCCAAAAAAGCTTACAGATACGCGGTCATCCGACCTTATCTGAGATGCCAGGGCAGCGCCTACGGCCAAGGAAACAGTCCCCGCGACGATCGGAGCAGACCCCATCATCCCGACGGACGGATCGACAAGGTGCATCGATCCGCCTTTCCCCTTTGAACATCCTTCGCCCTTGCAAAAAACTTCTGAAATCATGCCGGAAAGCGATCCGCCTTTGGCAAGATAATGCCCGTGTGATCGATGATTGCCAAAAATATAATCTTTGTTATCCAAAACTTTACAAACACCAACCGCAACGGCCTCCTGGCCGGAACACAAATGCACAGGGCACTTGATTTCACCATTTAGAATGGGCTCCACAAAACTTTCTTCGCAGAGCCTTATCTCCAGCATCTTTTTGTATAATTCGATAAGAAAGTCTTTAGAATACTCAGTCATAATCAAGCCTATTTAAAAAGTTATGTTGTGTATACTTGGTTTCTTTCATATTGTCCCCTAATCATTTTGCGACTCTTGCGCCTTTTTGCCTGCCCCGTGCAATTTCGGAGAACCTATTTCACTGGGGGGCCATTCATCCGTGTAATTCGTGGATTGTTTTCTTAACATTCTTGCGACTCTTGCGCCTCTTTGCGGCTATTAATCCGTGTAATCTGCGTAATCTGCGGACCCTATCGGCAAGTCACAATGCAATCCGCGCCGGGCGGAGGGCATGGAACCAGCTTGCAGGTTCTTTCTGAAACCTCCACGACATCATCCGGAGCAGCAATGCTGCAGAGCATCTTGTTTACACCTTTTAAGGCCTTCTCACGTGAAATGATGGCAATCCCGGTTAAAAATATAAGCTTGAGATCTAAAAAGAGGCCACGATGTTCAACATACAAAATTCCCAGCCTGCTCTTCCACGGTCTGATCAACTGATTGTATCCGATATCCGGGTCTTCGCAATCCGTTAGAATCTCGTTTTCATCTGAAAAGACAATGGATGCAAAATCGGTGATCCCCGGCCTGACGCTTAGAAGTTTTTCCTCTTCTTCTGTGTACAGGTCCGTTTCCCGCTTCACATTCGGACGCGGGCCAACCAGTGACATGTCGCCTTTCAGGACATTCCACAGTTGTGAGAATTCATCCAATTTCCATTTCCTTACAAAATGACCAATTTGTGTAATTCGCGGATCATTTCCAGAGGTGGAATCTACTCCGGATCTATCGGCACCCACAACCATGGACCTGAGTTTGACCATATTAAAAAGTCGGCCATTTTTGCCGACACGCGGCGCAATATAAAACGGTGAGTGCCGATCCTGTTTCCAGATCAGGAACATCACAATCAGCAATACCGGACTGAGCAGAATCAATCCCAAAAGAGAAGCGAAAATATCAAAAAGACGTTTCATAGAGCTCCCAAAAAAACATCCACAGATTACGCAGATTTTCGCAGATTAAAAGCCATAGACTAATCGTTTATGCTCAAGTGATTTAGCTCCGAAATTGATTAAGAGGCCTACTTTCAAGCCGGTTGCCTTCAAATAGTTTATGAGTTGAGCTTCCTCAATTCCAGACAAACCAGAAATTGTCTTTATTTCTACTATAATTTCATCAAAACAAACGAAATCAGGCTGATAAGTTTTATCCAGTGACTTCCCTTTGTATGATATTTGGATGATTGGCTGGGGTTTAAAAGTTATTCCTTGATCGGTAAATTCTCTACACAATGCCTCCTGATAAACCGCTTCTAAAAATCCACAACCAAGTTCTTTGTGAACTTCCATTGCGCAGCCAATTATTTTGTAAGTTTTTTCATCTCTCATTAATCTGCGTCAATCTGTGAAATCTGCGGATAAATAGAACTCTTGTATCGTACTGCAAATATACTCTACATCTTCATCAGACAATGCCGTATGCATGGGGAGCATGAAACATCTTTCGAAAAATCTGTCAGTGACAGGTAAAGACACATGATCAAAACCCAGGTTTTTAAATTGATGCACGGCTTTACCCGCCCACTGTATAATAGTCCGAATACCCCGATCCTGCAAAAATTCCCGCAGGGCATCCCGCTGCCCGGCCTCAAGCTCATAGTTTTGATACACATCAATATGATCGCCCTCAGTTTCCGGTCCCGGCGGCAAGGTTAAATCTTCAATGTCGCTGAGTGCGGCATGGTACATTCCCGCAATTTCCCGCCGTCGTTGAACTTCCTGATCGAATGTCTTGAACTTCAGGTGCAAAATGGCGGCCTGCATGTTATCCAAACGACAGTTAGTACCCCATGTCACCACTTCGCCGTTTTCATCTCTGCCGTGATCTCTCAAAAGAAATAGCCTTCTTCCCATATCGTCATCGTTGGTGACCACGGCTCCGCCGTCTCCAAAACAACCCAGCAGTTTTGCAGGGTAGAAGCTGAATGTCCCGGCTTTACCAAATGTGCCGGCATACTGGCCATCAAATTGACTACCAAGCGCCTGGGCAGCATCTTCGATAACGATTAATCCGTGGCGATCGGCGATTCCCATAATCGCGTCCATGTCACAAGTCCGGCCGTTAAGCTGAACCGGCATCAACGCCCTTGTCTTTTCCGTGATCCGGTGTTCAATATCTCCGGCATCAAGCATATGGTCCGGCCCGCATTCAGCTAACACCGGCGTTCCACCCGCGTAATGCACCGATGCGGCAGTCGCAATATAGGTATGCGACGGCAAAATAACCTCATCACCCGGTCCGATGCCTGCCGCTCTCAAAGCCAAAATCAATGCATTGGTGCCATCTGCCACGCCATATGCATATTTAACACCCAGATAAGATTTCAGGTTATCTTCAAACTCTTCCAAATCTTTTTGAAGGATATAGGCGCCCCGGCCCAACACATCCTCCAAACAGGCCATGATTTCTTTTTTTTGTCGCTCAAACAACACCGGATAATCAAAAAATGGAACTTCCCTTTTCTTTGCTACCCTCATCTAATTCCTCTTAATTCGTCAAATTCGTGTAATTAGTGGACCATTCTTTTTTGCGATTCTTGCGCCTTTTTGCGGCTATTATTCTAAGGTCGCTTCACAATAGATGACCTTGTGATGCGTGTCAGGTTTATGATTTGGTATTGGGGTGGGGGGTGTGTAAGTGGAGGTCTCCGAGGTTATTTCTGCGGGCATGGTAACCATGCTGCCAAATACCAGGCGTTTTAAAATTTTTTTACCGGCCATGCTCCTGGGCATGAGACCGAGGCTTACCACCGTTTTTTTTACCGGTCTCAACAGTTTCTGCTTTAATGACACACTGCTAACCGGGGTGCCGCCATAGCATTGCACCTGAAATCCAGCAGCTGAGAACAAATCATTCAACTCCACCACCCCATAATATCTATAGCTATGCGGACTCGGATTAAAATCATACAGGTCCCTATTTGCGGTTGCGATCAACACCTTCCCGCCAGGCCTCAGCACCCTAACACACTCCTTTACAAAACGTTCTGCATCAGGAATATAATATATTGCCTCAAACAGAATTATAACATCCTTTGAATTCTCTTCGAAAGGCATGTCCTGTGCATCAAACTGCCTTAGATCAATACACTCTCCATAATGCCTCCGCGCAATAGACAGAATTTCGTCAGAATAGTCTCCAGCCTCAAGACTTCGCGCAATTCCAGACAAATAGCCTAACCCCTGCCCCGTGCCACATGCAGTCTCAACAATATCCTTATCTGTGCAATATGGAGCCGCCCAGTAGTAACGGTTACATAATCGGTCTACCTGATCTTGTGTAACCTGATCACCTGAAATTTCAGTTACCGAAACGTAATCGTTATCCATTACAGCTTTCCCTCATACTCTAAATACTCCCCAACGCCTTTTCCTTTATTATTCCCAAAATCTCATAAAATGCAGCCTCGCATTTCTTCAGATTTGAAACACTTGGCATAAACGAAATATTGTCACGATACTGCTTAACAAGATGCCCGGTCAGAGCGGGTATAGGGTTCATCCCCATCTTGCAGAACGAACCCATCGATCGAGGCATATGACTTGCGGATGTCACTAATAGGAATTTCTCATTCTTCAAAACCGGCTTTAAGAGCTTAGCCTCATCTTCCGTACTCATCGACTCCTTTTCAAGGATAATGTCCTCTCTCGGAACACCCAAATCCAAAGCCAGATCAGCCATCAGTTCAGCGTCAGAGATATGCGTATAACGGCCTTTGCCCCCCGACAGTATCAGTTTTGCTCCCGGGCATTTCTTATACAACCTTATTCCTTCAATCAACCGAACCAATCCTTCATAGCAGAATTGCCCGGTGATTGGTATTTTTGGATCCAATATATGGGCTCCGGCCAAAACAACGACGAACTTTATCCCTGAAAGGTTACATTCCCCTTTCGATTCTATTTTAAATGGAGGATATTGTTGTTCAAAATGGGTTAAAAGCGAATTAGAGAAAGGAGGAAAACTTAAAAGAGCCAAAAAGGCCACACCTATTGTTATAATGACTTTCCCTGATTTCTGTTTTCCTGTACACCATAATAAAACCAATCCAAAAACAATAATGATCAAACATATAGAGAAAGGGAATAACATTGTAACAAAGATTTTAAGGATATTGTACATTATGAGTCAAATAGAATTCGGCTTCCAGGCGCAATCAAGTAGCCCATGAACCGCTTCCGCTACTTGATTATCCACTAACCCCTCCAACCCCTCTCGCATATCTCACGTGTCACTCATATGTCGCCGGTGTCAAGCACAGTGCTTAGTCGTTCATTCATTTCACCCTAATAACCATTAACCAATAACAAATAACCTCTCTACAAATAACCCACCTTCTTCCTCGATCCATCCCATCGGATGTCAGGCGTCAACGCATGTGCTCTCGCCTCGATGCGGTGTTTATATTTCATCAGATCCTTCAGCATAATCTCCATCTCGGCTTCGATGTCATGAGTGGGCTGGTAGCCCAAATCAAGCAGATGCTGGTGATCAGGATTATAGTAATGTTCCTCTAACTCAAATCTAGGATTTTCGACGTTTCGAACTTCGACATCCGCACCCAATTTCTCCGCCACCTTTCGCACCTTCTGGGCCAGTTCCGTCAGGTCATATACCTCTTCAAACTGGTTGAAAACCCTATACTCACCTTTAGCCGGAGGCTTTTCTATGGCGATGGTAAGACATTGCATGGAATCCCGAAGGGGCAAAAAACCACGCTTCTGGTGTCCCTTGCCGTAAGGGGTAAGTGGCACCCCAATCACCGCCTGAGCGCAATACCGGTTAATGGCAGTGCCGAAACACTGGTCAAAATCAAAACGGGTGAGGAGCCTTTCATCTTCCCCCATTTCATCAATTCGCGTACCAAAGACCACACCCTGCATAATATCAGTTGATCTCAGGCCCCAAATCCGGCATGCCATGGTTATGTTGTTGGTATCATGGACTTTTGTCTGGTGATACCAGCTTCCCGCCTGTCTGGGAAATGGCATCATATCTTTCCGCCCTCGATACTCAATCTCGAAAATACCTTCAGGGATATCTATATTAGGCGTACCATACTCTCCCATAGTTCCCAATTTCACCAGATGGGCTTCGGGGCAAATATCCCGCATGGCATGGAGAATATTAATGGTGCCCAAAAGATTGTTCGTATGAGTGAAAACACAATGATGAACATCAATCATGCTATAGGGCGCTGAGGGCATCTCAGCTAAGTGGACAATAGCCTCTGGTTCAAAGGCCCTCAAATAGTTCCACACGAAATTATAATCCGTCACATCTCCACGGATGAACTGTAAATTGATACCGAATTTTTCCCTAAAGGACTGCAACCGATCAGTCATTCGTTTGATGGGTGTAACCGACTGAGAACCCATCTCTGCAACCCAATCCCTTCTATGATAACAGTCAGCTCCAGCGACCTCGTGTCCGCGCGCCGTCAGATACATTGACAATGACCAACCCAGGTAACCATCTACACCAGCAATGAAAATCCTCATTTTTCCTCCCGTCGAAATCGCTAACTAATAATCTTCGTTTATAAACCAAAGGAATGTCCTCTCCAGCCCCTCTTCAAGACTCACCTTCGGCTCAAACCCCAGCATCCGCCTCGCCTTGGATATATCCGAATAATTCCGTTTAACTTCCCCTTTACGCTCTTTCTCATACACAATCTCACTTTTCCTGCCCAGATGCTTCTCTGCCAGTCGGTTCAGGATCTCTGCTACCTCTCCCACCGTATGCTCCCGATGGGTAGCGATCTGAAACACCTCCCCTCCAACACCCGGCCTTTCCAGTGCCAGCAAAATGGCACCCACAAGGTCATCAACATAGATAAAGTCCCGTGTCTGCGTCCCGTCACCAAAAATGGGGAGCGGTTCCCCGGCAAAGAGGTGCTTGATAAATTTAGCCACCACACTCCCCTTGTGACTGGAACGCGGGCCATAAACGTTTCCAAACCGCAGAGCAACGGTTTCAACGCCATAAGAGCCGTGAAATGCTGAACAGTATGCCTCCCCTGCCAGCTTGCTTGCTCCATAAGGGGATATGGGGCGCGCAACCATTTCTTCATGGATAGGGGGTCCTTTTTCTCCCAGGGGAGCGCCCGATGAGGCAAACACAAACCTTTTCACCCCTGCATGTCTGCAAGCATCCAGATAATTGAGCGTTCCCAGAACATTCGTTTTACAATCCGCTATTGGATTTCCAATGGAAGGTATAACGCCGGTATTGGCTGCAAGATGTATCACAGCATCAATACCACGACAGGCTTTGACCGCCAGTTCCCCATCCCGGATATCCCCCACCACCAGTTCCAAGCTTTTTCCGGATTTCGCCCCTATCTCATCCCTGGTTATCTCACCAAACTCCCCGACCGAAGATAGGTCTTTGCGCTTGCCCACAGTGAGACTGTCTATTGCTCTTATTCGGTGTCCATCACCCTCTTCCATGAGCCGTTTTATGAGGTTAACAGCTATAAATCCGCATCCTCCCGTGATCAGATAATTCATATCATGGCCCTTGTTAATACTTCGCTATGTGCTCGGCACTGTGCGCCAAACACCAATAACGAGTAACCAATAACCATTAACAATTTCTCTCAAGTATCCCCACAATCCTCGCTGCTGCCCTGCCATCCCCAAAAGGGTTCTTTTTGGTGACCATTTGCTCATAAGCATCCTTATCATCAAGCAATTTTTGTGTTTCAGAAGCAATTTTCTCCTGATCGGTTCCAACAAGTCTCGTTGTTCCTGCTTCAATTCCCTCCGGCCTTTCCGTCTTATCCCGCATAACTAATACAGGCTTCCCAAGAGACGGCGCTTCCTCTTGAACTCCCCCTGAATCTGTTAGAATGAGGTATGATTTATTCATAAGATAAACGAATGGAGCATATTCCAAGGGTTCAATCAAGTATATATTGTCAATTTTCTCTGGATTTATTTGATTGGAGCCAAGTATCTCAAAAACCGGCTTTCTCACATTGGGATTCATGTGGACAGGATAGACCAAGTTAACATCGGGATTTCTTATTGCAATTTCCTTTAAGGCTAAACATATATTTGTAAAACCCTCTCCAAAATTTTCACGCCTATGCCCTGTGACCAGTATCAGTTTTGAGTTGTCAGTGTTAGTGTCAGATTCAGTGCCAGTTTCAGTGTCGGTTGTTAGTGTTAGATTCCATTCCTCCTCAAAATATTTGTTCCAATATTGCTTGCTGCTTACTGCCTTCTGCCTACTGCTTACTGATAGCAGTGCATCAATACTGGTATTTCCTGTTACCCATATTCTATTTTCCGGTATGTTCTCTTTTATCAGGTTGTCTTTCGCTCTTTCCGTTGGAGCAAAATGATAATCAGCCAATACAGTTGTCATGTGTCGATTCTTTTCTTCTGGAAACGGCTGATATTTATCATAAGTTCTTAAGCCTGCTTCAACATGCCCGATAGGTATTTTAAAGTAAAATGCAGCGAGACTGGCCACAAACGTGGTGGTTGTATCTCCTTGAACTAATATCAAATCTGGTCTTTCTTTTTGTAACACCCCCTTTAGCCCTCCAAGAGATCTATTTGTGATATCAAATAAGTCCTGATTTGGTGACATAATATCCAAATCATAATCAGGAACAATCTCAAAAAGCCGCAGGACCTGATCAAGCATCTGCCTGTGCTGCGCCGTAACACAAACAACGGCTTTCAGTTTGGACCCTTCAGCTTTCAGCTTCTGAATTACCGGGGCCAGCTTGATAGCTTCCGGCCGTGTCCCGAATACTATTAGTATCTTTTTCACTTGATGAGTTCTTTTCAGTGTCAGAGACCAGCAATCAGAATTTTCATTGATACTGGCAACTGGGACTGTCAACTACGCCGTCGCCTGCTCCCTAACCGCCGAGGATGCACCAGGCGGGAAAGAAGCGCTTTTTTCAATGTCGTCCCAATTGTTTCTAAACCACTCCACAGTCTCTTTGAGCCCTTCTTCAAAAACCATTTTTGGTTCATATCCGATAAGCTCTCTGGCCCGGTCGACAGAAGCCAATAGCCGACTTTTTGTGTCCCAAACTCGCTTTCCAACCATCCGTGTCCCAGCACTATTTCCTGTAAGTTGATTTATCATTTCCGCGAGTTCCCCTACCTTTATTTCCCGCTCTGATGCCAAATTCATTTCTTTGCCAATACAGGTTTCAAAATACCCTGCTCTCAGCAACCCGTCTACCAGATCCCCAACATAGGCGAAATCCCTTGTAGCAGCAAGGTTACCAGTAATAGGAAGCGTAAATCCTTTCATGGCCCAATAAATAAAATTGGGAATAACGTTTCTGTATTGCCCTGGGACCTCACCCGGCCCATAGGAGTTGAAAAACCGGGTTTTCACAGCTGGAAATTGATAATGATTCCCAAAAAAATTACAGTAAAGCTCCCCGAGCATCTTGGTTATCTGGTAGGGAGTTGTCAGGTGCAGGGACATAAAATCTTCCTTGAGTGGAAGCGGTGCTTCGCTACCATAAATAGAGCACCCCGATGAAGCGTATACAAGACGGTCCACTTTACAAAGGTTCGAATATTCAAGTACCTTTAATGTTCCCAAACCATTGGTGATGATATCTTTCTCAGGGTAATCAACCGAATTCTGGTTCGCAAAAAAGGCAGCCAAATGGTATACAAGGCTTGGCCGCTCATTGAAGACCCTTTTGAGAGCCACATCATCCGAGACACTCCCTTTAACCAGCATGATATTCCCAGCAGGTGGGATATTCCATTCATACGCAGCAGACATATCATCAAGAATAATTATCAGTTCGGCATCCAACTCTGCCAGCCTCTTACATAAATTAGTGCCGATTGCACCAGCTCCACCTGTAACCAGGATTGCTTTGCCTTTGTAATAATCTAAATATTCAGACACGTTTGCTCCTTTCGAATTAGCCCCTTAATCGCTGCGCTCACTTAAATTAAAGACCGACAGCACGTGGTAGTTTTGTCCGCCGCAATCGCACTGATGTTTTTCATTTGCCGTCATCTCCCGGCAAATGAAGATACAATTTTCTCAAAGATCTCTGTGCCTCAAGTGAGAGAAACGAACGGGCGGTGAATAATCAATCAACGAATAACACATAACGGATAACTACTTCCCATACACGCTCTTCATCCATTCAATATACTTAGGAATTCCCTCCTCAATTGGAACCTTTGGGTCATGATTCAAATCCCGTCTTATCTTTGAAAAATCGACCTGCTTGGTTACTGTTGTAAACGGCTCGGCTTCCTTGTAGATAACTTTTGCGTCACTTTTTTCCAGATGTTTGAGTACCAAATCAGAAATATGTTTGATGTCGGTTTTCCATTCTTCCCTACCCCCCACATTATAGACTTTCCCAGGGATGAAATTATCCACAATGTTTGCAAAAGTATT
>SDBV01010261.1_pt1 | contig 12298 bp, 25 predicted proteins | sample 2277081 | NCBI WGS metagenome assembly SDBV01 (sample SAMN10402039, study PRJNA504765) | marine sediment metagenome | isolation source: marine sediment core GS10_PC15, 223 cmbsf | place: Arctic Ocean: Southern Knipovich Ridge | collected 2010 | reverse complement strand
GATTTTATAATTGAAAACGATCATTAATTATGGATTTTGATATTTATGATCGTAAATGATTATAGATTATTAATTTAGATCATAAGAGATTTTTCACTTTTTATTTACGACAAAAAACGAGAGACCTATCCAATATTCCGACTAAAAAGAAATTTATAAAAAAAGTGTTTTTTACTATACCTACACAAATTTTGACTTTCGTCGATTCTCCGACAAAATATCTAAGCTATTTTGGCTCACGATCTTGATTAAAGATATATATCATATAATAATATCTTAATTTTTAGATATTATATAATCATTTTAATAATCTCATATCATTGAGAACGGTTAATGTAGAAATTTGAGCTAAATTGAAAAATCGCCTTTTAATTTGAAACTTATTTCTGGATGTTTAGACCTTTTATACGGCTAATTTATAAAGTATCGAAGAATGCAATGTGGAAGCTTTAACACTTATTTCAAATTAAAATGCGATTTTTCAAATTAAAATGCGATTTTTCAAATTAAAATGCGATTTTTCAAATTAAAATGCGATTTTTCAAATTTATTTTATTATTTTATTAATTATTTTAATTAATTTTATATATTATAAGTAATAAAAGAACAGAATTGCAAAAAGAAAAATACATAACTGGATAAATCTCTATACAACAAATTCTTGTAAGTTAGAGTCAAATTTTTTAAGAAATTTAAAAAAAGCTTTATTTGATAAAATTTTTATGAAGGAAAATTAATTTTTCCTTCTCGATGAATTAAAAATCCCTCTTGGATAAACTCATCTAATGCATTTTTTACGAAATCTTCTTCAAAATATAGTGTAAGAATTTGACGTATCCCATTCAATTCTAAATTTTTATTCTCATTTGCCTCAAAGATTTCTCTCAGCCTATTAACAAACCGTTCAAGTCGGAGTTTATCTTCATTTGTTCCTGCAATAAAGATCTTGTCAAACTTAATCTCTTGAGGAATTTTAATCTTATCTTCAGTATTCTGTATATCTTTTTCAATAACAGTTAAACCTCCCGGTCCTCTTTTGGATTTTATGAAATAATTATTATTTTCTAACCATATTTCGTTATTCTGTAAAAGTTTCCTTAATCTGTAATTAGATAAATCATACCCCGATCCTACGAAGGTTTTTATTTTCGCTTTAAATTCCTTGATCCCTGTCTCATTAAAGTATCTCCTTCTTATATATGCTTTTAACCGGTTTAATAGTTCCTTAATATCAATGTTATCAATCTCATAATCAATAATTTCGGTTTTAAACACATCTCTAAAAATTTGAACTAAATCAAGTTGTTCTCTTTTGAAGAATTCAGAGTTTCTAAAAGCAATTATATATCTAATACAATTATCCCTGAAATCGCTGAAATCATCTTCATTTACTTTACCATCCAACCTTAATGACGCTAAAACTCTAAGGGTTTTTTTACAGACATTTTTCCCTCTCAACGATAAAGCATCGTCACCATCAAAAATATTATCGCTCGCTTTTAACAGTTGTTCATACATCTTATCTAAAGCTTCTTTTACAGAAGTAGAAATAGATGATTTTCGATAAATTTGTTTTGCTTTATGAAAAAAAGTGAAATGAATTAAATCTATTTTCTCACGAATTGAATTAATTTTTTTGGGAAATTCATAATCTTTTATTTCTAAAATATCTGCTATTTCTCTCTCAATTTCTCCATTATCCTCTTTTGTTTCATTTCTAAGTATCATAATTCTTGTAAAAACATCAGGCTTAGGGATAATATGTAATAAATCAATTCGGTCTAAAAGAGATTCGACATTTTTTTTTCTCCAACCTAAATTATCAAAAAGGTCATATTCTTCACTATGATTATAAGAGCCATTAGAATTTATCATGAAGTTTTGAGAGAGTATTAATGAACCCTTATCTGGACAAAATATTGTCATACCCTCTTGTAGAATTGAATAAAAACCCGCTTCTTTATTTCTAATACTCCCTTCTAATAAATCATCTGGTAAGTTTTCTATTTCATCAAGACATATACAATTATCACTATGAATAGCCATTATTCCATATCTCACATCAGGAGTGTCTTTATTTGGTTTTCTTTCAGTAGTTCCAAACAAACCGGCCCCCGTAATCCCTTTTTTTCCTACTTCTGTGCGAAACATATTTCTCTTTCCTACTTTTTCTTGAAAACTTCTTTGAATAGAACTTTTAAACGATTCTTTAGGCCCCCCCTCTAAAGAATTTAATGTATCTCGAACCTTTCTCCAAGAACCCCCAGTAATAAAACTGCATGCCTTTAAAAATTTAGTTGGGTAAAATATATCACTTAAAAAGGTTAAAGGATGAATTGAATCTATTAACTTTCCGACATATGACATATCTACCCTAATTTTATCTCTGATAGTTTTGGCAATAGATTCATCAACATTTTTTATTTTCAGCTGTTTAATATCTATTACTTCAATATAATAGGTTGGTTTTTCAATTACACTTTTCAATTTTGTATAATCCAATCTAAGAATCCCTAATATTTCGACATCTTCACTGAGATCAATATTTCTTATCTTTTCAATGAAATAATCGATATTTCTAAAAATATAACACTTTTTAAATTGTTGTTTTTCCTTAAAATCTAATTCACCAATAGAAAAAATTCCGATCTCATAAGGTTCAGATTTAACTGTCTTAAGATCTTTATTATTACATTTCTTATGTAAACATCCTATTGGTACGCTGAAATTTTGGATGATTACTCTAATAGAATAATGTCTTTTAAATTCACTTAAATGATCATCACAAAAATATGTTATACTCTTAAAATAAGTCTCTTTATCTAACCCTCGTGTCATATAACACGCTTGAACTTTAATAGGTTTGTCTACATAATCACTCCAATTATCCGAAAATCTTTTTAGATCGTGAATTAGAAACTCGTAATTAATATAGTCAATTATTAAATGAAGCTCATTATATATAAAACCCTTTCTTTCAAAAATCTCTGCAACTATTGGTTCATAAGTAAGCCGTTTAAATAATACCTCTCTAAAATAATCCAAAAATTTGGTTAAGTCTTTTTTATGTAAATTAAACAAATCTACATCATTTAAGTCCTCTAATTTAAACTGAAAATCAGGTAATTTTTGACGGTTTTCAATTTTTTTAATAAATGGTTTTATATATTTCTCTTCAACTTGATTATTTCTCAAAAGATCCTCAAACTTCTTATGATAATTAATAGGAGTGCGTGTGCTTGATTCCTTAGGTTTTTCAGTTGCTACATCTAATCTTTTTATGTCTACCATTCTTAAATTCCTCTATAATATTTTTTATATTTGCTAATTACCACTTGAGATTTATCAAAGATTCCTGCGATAAACCTCATACTTTTCAAACAAAATTGTTTTTTACAGGCAAAATATAGAGCTGTTGCCACTGTATTTACAATTCTAATATATTTGTTCTTTTTATTACCATTTTCTTCCATTTGCTCTATTATTTTTTCAGTAATAAAGAAAAGATCTCTGAAAAAATTTTCTGAAAACTTTGGTTTTCGAGCAAGCACAGGGTTTAAAAAAGCATATTTAATTTGTTCTTTATTTTCATTTAAAAAATCTAATTTCTTACTGATATTTTGCTCTAAAATCTCAATTTCTATTCTGCTAATAGATTCTGTCAACTATTTCACCTTTTCCTCTTCTTCATAAGCTTTTAAAATCTGACAACCCTCCATACTACAATCTTCTTCATAAACATAATCACAATCTCCACATTCATTTGGTTGAGTCATCTTTCAAGTAGCCTCCTCAATTCTTTAATTCATCTTTAAAAAGATTCTCTAAATATTCATTACCCTTTGCTGTTTTTCCATATCTTTCTTTCATTGCAATCATAATCCTATCTCTTATATTTTTGAACTCCTCGATAAGCTTCTTTTTTGCTCTTTTAATCATTCTATGCATGAATTTTAAGTCATCTGTGAACATTGTTTTCATATATTTTAATTCATCTTCTTTTTCTGGATCACTCATTTCAATCAACTCTTCTTTTTATTAAACAAAATAATCAATTTTTCCAACTTTTTTATCAATAAGTCGCTTTAAATTCCCTTTTTTTACAACTTCTATACCATTTTCTTTAAAAATCTCTATTGCTTCTAAAATTTCTTCTCTCTTAGGCTCTTTAAGTATTTTTCTTGAATGTATATCTGAATTCGCTCCAATAAAGATTAAACGTGGATTAATTTCTAAAATGTTTTTTATAAATGATTTATTAAATCTTAAAATTGGTTCTATTGATACAAATTTGTTTGGATAATCCACCTTTTTAAAATGAACAATTCTTTTCTCAGGGTCCGGTGCTGCACTCACTTGATAAGTTTGAGATTTATAGGAATCGGTCTCTATTGTTGCTCCAAGCCAAATAGTTTCGTTATCAAAATAATTTAAAAATGTTTGGTACCGCAATGGATTTTTTGTAAGAAAATAGAGATTACAGTTATTCTCGTTATATTCATTAGTTTTTTCAATAATATAAGATATCAATGAATTTGGGATACAATCATGGAAGAGATCTGTAATACTTGAAATAAACACATTATCTTTTGCGTATTTTAAACCTTTTAAACGACCTTCATAAACTCCAGGAGTGAAATTATCTTTATTTTTAAATCTGATATACATATTTTTTGCATAACAATAGATACATTTATAGAAACAATTCAAGCAATCTTTCTTATTTAAGACCAAAGGATTTATCGTATATAATTTCTCTTGCTTTGAGTTAAACCAGTCAATCTGAGTGTTATTTGGCTTAGTTATTATTCCATTCGGTGCAGGCCACCAGATTCTTACATATTCTTCCTCTAAATAATCCTTTCCATATTGCATCTTAAAGAATTCCAAAAGCTCTTCTTTAGTATCCCCCCCATCAATTATCGCATCTTGTTGTGTCATATTTCTGAGATTATATACTTCGATATTTTTAAGACCTGTTTCTATAAATTTGAATGAAAACTTCGATCTCTGCTTATAGTAATGTTGTAAGGTTATATCTTTACCCTCATTGGACTTTTCTAAGACTGGTTTCCATTTGTTATTGAGTTGTCTAATCGTTGTAATTTTTACTCCAGCTAAAATCCGATAAATTAATTTTTCTATGCTAAAGGATATCGCAACCATAATTTTTAATCAACCTCTTTCTCTTATCTCCATTAATAATTTACCTAACATGTTTTTACCTTTTCCTCTTCTTCCAATACCCCAAAAGGAATCTGTTTTTGAATTTTCAATTAAGATGGATCTTCCTGTATTTAATAATTTTTCCATTAAATCATTATCAGTAAATTTGACTTTCAAAACATTATACATTCTATTAACTTTAATTTTACTCCAATTAGCTACAATATCCCATGAAAATAATCCGTGTGCAAGAATAGATAATAAATGAGGTTTTGGAGTCTTCATTGCCCATTCTCTAACTTCATCATCTTTAAATTTCCCATATTGATATGCATGTTCTCCTGTAGGAAATTCTTTTCCTTCGAAAATTATTGGTTTCTTGTATAGATTTGATAAAAATCCATATTCTCTATCTGCTCTATAGAATTTGATAATCTCTTGACCTTCGATACTATTCGCAACCATAATTTTTAATTAACCTCTTTACTCCTCATCTTCTTTTTTCCATTGGTCCAATACTTTCTCAATCCTTCTGGCATATTCGTGAGCATGTTGTACAAAATAGCCTAATTCTTTATAATCAATGTAGCTGAATGTATCTTTCTTCATGACTTCTTCTACTCCTCCCACTTCTTAAATTCCTTTTTAAAAAGATTCTCTAAATATTCATTACCCTTTGCTGTTTTTCCATACCTTTCTTTCATTGCTATAATAATCCGATCTCTTTTATTTTTGAACTCCTCGATATCTTCTTTTTCCTTATCATCTCGGATAAATTCTATAAAATGTTCCATACAATAATTATTCCCTTGAAAAGAAAGAACGGCTTCCTTACATTTACAATCTACTATATTACAATCATAATATAAATTAGATACGTAAATGGATTTATCTTTAATATAATCTCTCATTTTGCCTAATCACCCCCTTCTTGGTTTTTTCCTAAGATTTTTTTAGCTTTCTTTGCATATTCTTTCGACTTCCTGTTAGCTTTCTCTGCTTTCATAAATTCATTAAAAGATTTCCTAAGATAATTTTTTAGCCTCTTGTTTTTCCAATACCCTCTCATAGGTTCATATGTGAGTGTGTCTTTCCAAGCCCCTCTTCTACGTAAATAAACCCCTAAAAGCATACTTACAATTAGAACTATCTCAATAATTATCAAATTTATCAAAATAATTATTGCAACTTCTCTTGTTGGCATAATTTCTTTCAATTTTTTACACCTCTTCTTTTATCGGGAAAAAGGAGAGTTTCCCCCCCTCTCCTCATCCCTGTGCCTATCTCCATCAATTTAGTGGTACTCTTCTTTTTATTTACCATTTTTCATTTTCTCGAGATTTTCTTTTTTCCATTTTTCCATAAAATTCTTGAATTCTGCATCTGAAAGGCCATATTTTTCTTTACCACATTTCTTCTTAAAAGATAACTCCCAATCAAGGTAAGAACTATCTTCATTTCCCGTGATTAATCACCTGATAATCCTAATTTTTTCCTCAATTTTTCTATTTCTTTATTAGTTTTGATGAGTTTCTCTTCTTTCAATTCAAACGAAGTAATTATAGCAGCCCTAATCTCTTTATTCTCATCTCTTTTTACTTCTTTTGATTCTTCCATACTTTTTCCTCCACGTTTTATTACATTTTTGGCCAAGCAGGTATATCGTAACCTGAGACTCGGTCATATTTAAAAAAATAAAAAAAATTAATTTTTAGGAACTCGAATTAAATTGCCATTCGCATCAACTTTATTTGTCCAAAAGGGATTACCAAGAGGGTTCAGCTTTTTTTTCTTTCGCCCTTGAGGTTTATTCTTCTCTATTGGTGGTTCATAGAAATCAAGGTTAGAAACAATCTTATACGTTTTAAATTCTCTAACAGGTTCATTACCCTCATTTCTTCGCACGATTGGTACACGAACAAATTTTTTATCGTCAAAATCATCCGCTTTAACTTCAGGTTCTTTATGCATTGCCATATCATTAGCCATTTTTAATTCTTTAATAAGAAACTCTCTAACAGCTACTCGTATGAGTTCAGAACGAGAAGGATATAAACCATGATTCCCCACTAATTTCGCTATAGTTTCAATATAAGATTCAGGAATGTTGACAGTCACAATTTTCATTGATCCCCATCTCCAAAATACCCTAATAATTTTAGAGTATTATTATATTCTTCATGTAGAAAATCACGGAGAGCCGTCCTTATCGCTTCTGAACGATTGGCTGTGATTTTCATTTCTATAAGTTTTTGAATGTTTTCCTCATAAATATATGGTAGATTGATTGTAATATTGACCATCTTAGGTTTTTCCATTTAATTACACCTCTTATGATATTTTGGATTAGAACGGTCATAATATACGCCATCATGCTTATCTTCTGTAAAATCCTCAAATTCCTTTTTATATTGTCTTATTGAGCCGAATGTGTCACAAACAAAGCAAATCCCCAAATTAACAATGCTAATTGTTCCACAACTTTCACATTTATATGACAGGCCCATCACCAGGATCCATATATTCAATTTCAATTTGATTTTCTAATTCTCTCTGAGCTTTATAGTGTTGACAAAAATCACTATTGCAATCATGAGGATAATGACATTCACTCATATGTCCATATGGACATGATATATGACACATCATTATATTTCCGATTTCCATGTGGAACTGAGGACAATAAATTACAGGATTTTCTTTTTGCTCCTGAAGTTGTTTAAACCTTTTCATAGTTCTCTCATTTAAATCTTCACTCGTAGGATAATCATCTTTAATAATCTGGATCTCCCGTTGTATTATGAATCTAAGAACATGATTCATAGATAATCCATCTTTTTCTGCTCTGTCTCTTCGCAATTTCATAAGTTTTAATAACAATTGCACTGTCTCTGGGTCCAAAACGTCTTCCATTCTTATTTTACCACTCATCGAATATCACCAACCTCCTCGCTTTGGGTGTGGAATACCGAATCTAAAACTAGCTTTCTTAATTACTGTATCACTATTACAGACTTTACAACTTGGTTTATCTGGGTATTTATCATAGAGAATAGCATAATCAAAACGTTTATCACATTTGGGACAGTAAAAAATTTTACTCTCTAAAAAAACTACCTTTCCTATTTCCTTCATAATTTTCTCACTCCTTTAAATCCTGCTGAACCGCAATGAGGACAATCCCCAGCAATATTATAACACGGAATCCAATTATCACATACAGGACACGCAAAATTCTGATAATAATTTATTTCAGTTTCAGTCAATTTTTTATCACTTTAAACGCTATTAACTTCTATTTTTAGTGCTTCTCTAATTGCATTTTCAAGGCATTCAATTGCTTCCTGAATCCACCGATTTGGTGCCGGAGGTTTTCTCAGCTCTTCGTTCCACTTGAAATCACCATAAAAGAATTTCTTTAGTTCAAACAAATGATTCTTTTGTTTTTCGATTTCAGAAATTCCCGATTTAATTTCCATTTCTTTTTCTCTTATTTCCATTTTATTTTACCTCGTTGTTTTTATGAATTCTAATTTGTAGTAGAAAGCCCGTAGGCATTACTTCGAAGGAATTCTCCAAAGTTTTTACCCATATATTCCATTACTGGTCCTGCAAAAGAAATTTTTACAGGATACCCAGAAACTATTTTTATATTAAGCATTTAAATTAACCTCTCAAGTGTGTTTATTGCTTTTTCCAATATTTCTTTGTTTTGGGATTGCTCTAAGGACATATATAGGATTTGTAAACTACTAATACAATCCTTAATTAGGGTATCTTTATTTTCAGTAGTTTTTAAATTGTTTATAATTGCTTTTTTCAATTGATTTAATGTTTCTTCGGTTCTTTTGTATTCTGCAGTTTCTTCAATTTTATTTCTTAATATTAAGGTTTGCCGTTCTGTTAATTTCTGAAGCTTCTCCGTCTGTTTTTCAGAATAATTGTATAATTTTTGATCTTGATCCTCAATTAAATCTACAACGTTAGTTAGAGAATCCCGATATTCTTTATTTTCAGTAGTAAAAGCCTCAAGTTTCTCATTTGCTCTATTCAATTTCTTATTAAATTTGGTTTCCAAGATATCGTAAGCGATATCAAACTCTTCTTGAATCAATGTTTCCCAATCAGAATCATACTTTAAATCATTATCTTCTAAGAATTCTTCAATTGGTTTAATAACTAATTCTTGGAGTTCGCTTATAATATTTTCAATAATTTCTGGTTTTTCAACATAGGGATAACTTGATTCTGGAAGCCAATTAGTAGGTTTCTTATATCTGTTAAGGTCATAGACTCTCGAACCATCATTTAAAAGGAGTTCAAGATAATCAACGAGATCTTTTGACTTGGATATACTCTGATCTTCTTCAAGTCTATGTGCTAATAACGCATCAAGTTCTATTTTCTTTTCAATACAGCCTTCAATCCAAGATTTTAATTTCAAATATTCTGAATCAGTTAATTCTTCGTCAAATGTGTCTTTTTTATTGCTCCCGAATAAGTCGTTAAGCATGTTAATGGCTCCTTTAATTTGAAATCCCTTAGCATTTCCACTGGGAGAATCATAATCTTGATTAATTGTACTCGCAGGTATTTTCGTTTCATTAATCATATCAGGATGTAAACCAACACTTTCGCAAGGAAAATAACGTTTCAAATCAAAATATATTTTTAAACCATCAAGATCGTAATCGAGAGCTACAAAGACATAAAATTTCTTGATCTTCTTGACTTCCATAAGAAGTCTGACTACGTTTGAGCTTCCATATCCTTGAGTTATAAGGCCATAAAACCCTGCATTATATCCTCTTTTCTTTAATTCAGACATCATGCTTTTTAACGTGTCTCCCTTTTCGCAAACAAGAAAGAAAAATGGAGTTTCTTTGAAATTGGGAAAAGTTTTTATATTTAGTCCCGTTTCAATACCTTCTATATCTAATATCGTTGCCCTTGCTTTTGCTCTCATTCTGAGTTTATCTAAAACAAGGCCCCAGTAAGGCACTTTGTAAAAATCTGTTAGCTTTTCGCAGAAAGTCTTCATCATTTCAGAAAGAGATATATATCTCTGCAGATTTGAACCAGATAATTTAACCGCTCCTCTTTGCTTCTTTAGAATTATGTACCATACCTGGCGTTTTGCCATTTTCTGCAATTTGATTCCAAGCTGCGAACATACAAATCGAAAATTCATTAATTCGGTAACTAATTTTCCTGCTTCTTTTTTTGAATCATCTTTAACTAAATAGACTTCTCCTTCTAAAAATTCAGTAGAAATGTTATTTAGCCATTTTTCAGGTAATTCACTAACCCTTTGTTTAATTAAACAATTATTTGCCATGCTCTTTCCTTAACTTTTTTTCTAATTTCTTTTTGAATTTTTTTTTTTGTTTTTCTTGTTTCTTGTCGTACGGTGCGAGACCGTGTAAGAAGTTTAGAGCTTTCGGTTTTTGCCTTATTCTTACCATTTTCATATCCTCCTTCAATCTATCCATCTCTGAGGATTATGGATTATTAAACCGCAATGTTCCTTTAAAATAGGCACACCAATTTTATCGATATTTTCTTCTACAAATTCAATAGGTTGATTAAATCTCTGGCTAAGATTCTTTACTAATCTCTTTCGTTCTTCCTTGGAAATTAAATCCAAATCTAAAAAATAGGCTTGGGTCGTTTCATCATTAGGCTTCTTTATCCATTGAGGTATTGGACTTTTCACTTTCACGGTATTAGTATTAAACACTTCTATAAAATTCTTTTTTCTTTCCTCATCGTGAATAATCACTTCAAAATCATCCCCCATTTCAGACTGCCTCCCCGTAATTAATGTCTTCTTTATCTAAGCACAGCTTAAAGATTTCAGGATCATCACAAACTACAAAATGATCAGTATGGTGCTGGAATTGACAATAACACTCTGATAACCAGCAAAGACAAAGACATTTTTCGTCCTGAGGTATTTGTATTTGACGACTTACCCATGCCATTTTTTCATGATCATAATAAGAACCCATATCGCTATGCCTCCAATTTCTTTATACCTTCATTTCTTTTACATTTATTTTGTAAATATTCAATAATTTGTTTTGCCTGGTCTTTTGAAAAAATAAGCCCATAAATTTCCTTTTTTCGTTTAAATGGATATTTACGATAAAAATCGAGATTGAATTCATCAAAATTTTCTAAAAATTCAATTGTTAAAATTGCATGACGCTCAACACATTCACACTCAATAAATAACTTATCCTTATCTTTTACCATTGATTATTCCTCCAATAACGATTTCATCCAATTATCAAAAATCGTAAACATCTTATTTTTTGTAGGCCACTTTCGTTTACTAAATGCAGAGCCAATTGACGGTGCCAAATCGTTCCAAGCGATTATGATATGCTCAGGTACAATTTTTTTATTTATTTGGTCAACATTTTTGGTCAATGAAGAATGAATGTCAGTAATCTTACTTTTAGAGACAATATTATCCATCAATTTATTTATTTGGTCAATAATTTGGTCATTCTTTTGGTCAACATTTTTGGTCAATGAAGAATGAATGTCAGTAATCTTACTTTTAGAAACAATATTATCATGTTTTTTATTTATTTGGTCAATAATTTGGTCATTCTTTTGGTCAACATTTTTGGTCAATAAAGAACTATCAATATAAATCCATTTTTGGCAATTTTTACATTGAGTTTTCGGTCTATTTGGAATTTTCTTATTTCTAAGCTTATATTCTTGCTTATTTCCACAATTTTTACAAATTATTTCCATTTATTTCACCCTTACATATTTATTGATAATTTTTTATAATTTTGACGAATGGCAGCTTTAATATTTGGATCGGTTTGGAGTTCCTCTTCGTTGAAAGCCCATGACATTAAGCGAGATTTTGAATTAAATATTTCAATTTCAACCTCGAAAAAATCTTCAAATTTGAATTCTAAACTCATTATCTAATATCACATCTCCGTTGTTTTTAATATTCTATTTACCTTTCCTTGATGACTGCTTCTTGAGGAATAGGTACGAGATTAATGAATCCTTGAAATGGTATTTTTGAGGATCTGTTCAGAATAAAACGCAAAATTTCAGACTTACTTTCTGTCAATAAAAAATCTTTGACCTTTTTAAG
>SDBV01010260.1_pt1 | contig 12299 bp, 10 predicted proteins | sample 2277081 | NCBI WGS metagenome assembly SDBV01 (sample SAMN10402039, study PRJNA504765) | marine sediment metagenome | isolation source: marine sediment core GS10_PC15, 223 cmbsf | place: Arctic Ocean: Southern Knipovich Ridge | collected 2010 | reverse complement strand
TTATTAGTATAGCATAATTTAGAATGTTGAAAAACAATTAAAATTGACAATTAAATTAATAAGTTTTATGATTAAAATGACCATTATATTGGTGTAAAATTAATTAGTATGTTCTCCTACGCTCTTACTGAAAAACGGACTTCGTCCAGTATTTTCAGTGCGAGCTACGGAGGACTTCCTGAGCTCCCGCTAAAGCGGGATTCATGAACGGAGGGTAAAATGAATGAACAATTAAAAGTAACTTTGGAAAACATTATTCCTCTTACTGAGGCCCGTGACCATTTTTCACAAATTGTAACTGAGGTTCAAAAAGATAAACTTTATGTTCTAACTAAGGGTGGCAAGCCAGCTGTCGCTATTGTTGATGTAAAATATTTAGAACATATTACAGGCGGTGAACTTAATACAAAACATATCCAAAATGAAATTGATAAGGATCCTGAGAAGGTAGGTTTGCCATCTATGGTTGAGCATTCAGCTCCAAAAACAACAAATCAGAATCAAGGAGCAGTTTCTCCTCAAAAAACAATAAATCCGCCTTCAGAGCAGCCAAAAAGTAGTTCTTCTGTGAAACCTATTGAGCAATCAGCACCACCAATACAAAAATCAATTGAACAAAAACCACCTGTACCTAATCTAACACCACCTAAACCAGCAGGTTTTGCAGCTCCGCAGAAACCAAAATCAACTCCTCAGGTTGAGGATAAACCTCTAAAACCAATTGAATCAAAACCAGTACCTCCACCATCAGTAAAACCACTTGCTACTCCCCCTCAAAATCAAAGTCCATCACCAAGTCCTGATTTAAATCCTTCTTCTCCAATGAAACCCGCAGGACCTGAACCTGTAAAAGAAGAACAGAAACAAGTAGAAGCAACTCAAGACGATAGTAAATCTCAAGGAGATGATCAAATTGATGTTCAATTTTATTCTGATGATGTTGATGGGGTATTTAAGCGAGATAAAACAAAAAAAGACCCTGGTGATAAAGTTCCTCCTGCTCAATATGCCGGTGAAAGCCAAGAAGAAGTTGATGACATGTCTATAGATTAGTCATATGAATAGTTACAGACAATAGAAATTATATAATTACTCTTTAAAGAGGGGTATGAAATTTTTTGGTATATTTAGAAGAAATAAAATCGATTCTAAAAAGGATTTTTTAGTATCAGAAGATCGAGAACGAATTGATAAGATTTCAGATGAAAAGATTTTGTATAAGGAAAAGATAAAAGAACTCGATAATCAAATCACTCAAATTCAAGATTCTACCAAGACTCTAGTTCCAAAATTTGCTCCTCTTCACCATAATCTCCGCCAAAAATACAGATGGTACTATTATTGGCACACTAATCCATATTCAAAAGTAACCCACTGGCTTATTTTTCTTCTTTTTATTCTATCTTTACCATTAATATTCTTCAATTTCCCTCGTCCTATGCCCCTTACAACCCAAGCGGCTGGTTCTAGTTTTCCGCAGTGGAAGTGGCAAAATCCAATACCGACTGGAAATGGATTAAATGCTGTTGATGACTATCAAAATAATACTTGGGTAGTCGGAGATTATGGAACAATATCATCATATAACGGAAGTAATTGGGAACAGCATTATTCTGGCATAGTAGATGATCTGCAAAGCCTTTCTATTGTTGATAACTCTAATATCTGGGTTGCTGGTGATAACGGAAAGATTTTGAAATATGGTGGTTTTTCGTGGTCAGAACAAAATAGTGGTACAAATAATGATCTTAATGGTGTCTCTATGGTTGATACTTCTAACGGTTGGGTGGTTGGTGATAGCGGCACCATATTAAAGACGACAGACGGAGGAACTACATGGGACGACCAAACGGGGAATAATCCTGATGTTGGTTTAAATGATCTATTGAGTATTTCGGTTATTGATACTAATACAGCATGGGCAGTAGGAAAATACTGGATAATTTTAAAAACTATTAATGGCGGTTCTAGTTGGGAAATACAAACATATAATGATCCAAACCCTCAGGCTTATTTAACAAGTATTTCGGCTATTAATTCTGATGTTGCCTGGATAGCAAGCACTTATTTAGTCTTAAGAACTATAGACGGTGGAACTACGTGGGACAACGTAACAACTGGAGAAATGGATGATATTCCATATTATTCAGTTTCTGGTCTTGATCAAGATAACGCTTGGGTGGCAAGCAGTAGTCATTGTGACGGTGCCCCCTGTAGCTATCTATATAAAACTACAAATGGCGGTAGTAATTGGACAAGAATGTATATTAGTTTCTATGATGTTGAGAGCATTTACGCCATTAGTAACCAAAATGTTTGGGTAGTAGGCGGCGGTCTTTCTTCTTCTGCAATTATTAATACCACTAATGGAGGAACTAACTGGACTAATTATTCGAGTGGTTTTGGTGTTTCTGGCTATATGATTCTAAATAAGTTAGATTCATTAGATAATGACACAATATGGGGCGCAGGAAATGCTGCGTTTCCTTCTGGCTATTATTTTAAAACAAATGATGGAGGAGAAAATTGGTTAAATGTAAATACGGGCTGTGAGGCATTTTTGTATAATTTAAACGTGATTAACGAAAACATAATTTGGTTAGTTGGTTCTAGTGGTATTTTATGCAAAACATCAAATGGAGGAGATGATTGGACATCACAAACTATTGCAGGTGCTAGTCTTAACAGTATTACGATTGTTTCTAGTAATGATGATATTGGATGGGCATCTGGTGATAGTGGTACAGTTGTTAAAACAATTAACGGCGGTGATGATTGGAATGTTCAAGTCGTTGATACAGGAATGACTGATGATATAAATGATATTATTTCTATAAATGAGAACACAGTTTGGTTAGTGGCAGATAATGGCACTATAGCAAAAACCATAAACGGCGGTGATGATTGGTCTTATCAGACAAGCGAGACAGCAAATAAATTAAATAGTATCTCTGCTTTTAATGGAAATATAGTATGGATAGTGGGTGACGATGGAACTGTTCTAAAAACTACTGATGGTGGAGAAGATTGGGTTACTCAAACAAGCAATATCGTAAATGATCTTAACGATCTTTATGTTTTTAATGAAGATACGGTATGGATAGTGGGTGACGATGGAACTGTTCTAAAAACTACTAATGGTGGAACTAACTGGGAAGCAACAACTTTTTCAGATGACAGCTTGGTTGCCATTACAGCATCAAGCATAAACAATGTCTTTGTTGGAGGCGGAAACGCTATCCTCCATTATTCTTCTCCTGTCAATGCGACTGCCACCAAATTTAAAGTAGTTCTTCCTGGTGAATCTTTTGATGCTAATAGTGGTTCTTTTTCTGGAAGTCCAGACTCTGTTGAAGCTGGCGAGAGCGTGCCTGTGGAAATTTTTGCGGTTGATAATACTGATATTTTAGATAGAGGTAATATCTCTTGGACAGGATTTACAACCACCGATCCAAGTGATACTAATCCAGCCAACCTTCAACTTACTAATGGAGGGAATTGTTCCCAAAGTAATCCAATCCCACAATATCCCTGCGGGGTTGGCACAACTTCCTTTACCTTTCATACAGCCGGAACCTGGACAATTACTGCTTCAGACATTAATTATGCTCTTTCATCCGGCACCTCTTCCTCTATCACCGTCACTGCCGGTGATACCTCAAAGCTCTATTTCTCTTCTCTTCCTACTTCTTTACAAATGGGGTCTACTTCTGCACAGATTACAGTCGGAACTGAAGATGCTTATGGGAATGATACAACTGTAAGCTCTGCTAAAACTGTTCATCTTACGACTTCCTCTTCTTCGGGAAGGTTTTCTACTAGTTCCTCTGGGCCTTGGTCTGAAGGAAGTTTAGATGTTACTATCCCAGCAGGCTCTGGAACAACTACTTTCTTTTATCTTGATTTTGCCACAGGGACATCAACAATTACTGCTTCTGAGACACCTGATGCTGGTTGGACTGATGTGGCCGGGGATATCACAATTACTTCCGGTGCTTTGGATGATTCAACTTTGTCGGTGGATAAGTCGACAGTTGTAGCAGGAGAATCTCTGATAGCTACTGTAACCTTAAAAAACAGCCAAAATTTAGCATTGGCAGACAGAACCGTTCAGCTTTCTTCTTCCAGAAACGCAGGTGATTATATCCCTGATATTATCTCTTCTTCTGTAGCAACTGATGATAATGGGATTACTTCTTTTACTGTTACGCCGACTGCCACCGGAGACCTGATTTTGACAGCCTATAACCAAACAGAAGACGCCTATGTACCTCAAACAGCTGGAGTATCTGTTAGTGTTGGTACCTTAGCAAGCTTAAATCTTACAAGTAGTACTACTACAGTTAACCCTGGATCTTCCTTTACAATCTCTGTTTCTGCCTATGATACCTATAGTAATATCATCACAGATTATGGAGGAACTGTTAACTTTTCTTCTTCAGATTCTGACGTAAGCTTTGATAACTCTTCCTATACCTTTACAGGTTCTGATCAAGGACAATACAGCCAATCTGCTATATTAAATACTTTGGGTGATCAAACTATTACAGCTTCTGCTAATGGCGTTCAAGATACTATTACAGTTACTGTTACTGATGAAGAGATAATCACTCCTGCTACCCCCACCCCAACAACAACCATCACTACTATTCCAGGAGATGGTGAAAAAACCCTGATTGATGTTATTCGTAATTCCCCAATAGCTCAAGATATTGCTAAAACCTTAACCCCAATTGCTACTACTATGGCCGCTTTAGGACTGCTGCCTTTACTTGTTCAAGCTTTTCCACAAGGTTTTCATATTCTTGCTTCTATTTTCCCGGCTTTCTTTACGGCTGCTACTGCTCGCAGACGCCGTAAACCTTGGGGTATAGTTTTTGATTCCTTAACTGGGAAACCAATTGATTTAGCAGTCGTAAGAATATTTAATACTAAAAATGATAAGTTGGTAGCTACAAAAGTAACTGACTTTAATGGTAGATTTAATTTCCTTATTCCTTCAGGAAGTTACTATATTAAAATTACTAAACCTGGGTATTCTTTCCCGCCAAAAATGTCTGAAGTCAAAGCCTCCCAGCTTGTTACCCGTTTTGGCCCTCAAACAGATATTTATTTAGGCAAACCATTTGTTATCAAAGAAGATACTAACATTAATCTAAGCATTGCCATGGATCCTAAACTAAATACCTTGACCTTTTCAAATAGAGCAAAGAAAGCTTTAAAAGATGGTTTTGATTGGCTTCTTATCGGTCTTTCCTATATTGCCATTCCAATGATGATTCTAGGAGCATTGATGGCCATAATATCTACCATTGTGATTGCCTCCATATTTAATCTTATATTAAGCGGTGTCTATCTTTTATTACTTGTAGGCTACCTCGTAACCCAAAGACTAAAGAAAGCAAGACTAGGTTTTGTCTTTAATGCTAAAACTAAAAAACCCATTTCTAAAGCAGTTGTCTCTATTATTGATAAAGAATACAACTCAATTAGAGAAATTAAAGTGACTGATAAAAATGGTCACTTTACAATTCTTGCCCCTAAAGGAGAGTACTATCTAACAGTTGAAGCCAGAGGCTATCATTTCCCTTCTAAAGATAAAGCCAAAGAAGACAGAAAGATCGGCAAGCTCTATCTTGGAGACACCATTAAGAAATCAAAGACATCCTTTATTAGTGTCAATATTCCCTTGGATGGTAAGTAAAAAAGAGTGCTAAAATAAATATTATTTTTCTTCTTTTCTATGTTTGATGTGTCGTGCTACCCACCAGATTATGCCAATAATTATTAGCCCTAATATTGCCCAATCAAAATTATGGAAATATTTTCGAAGATCTTCCCAATTTTCACCCATTTTTTGACCTAGGAAAGCTAGAGCTAATGTCCAAGGCAATGAGCCTAAAAATGAATAAATAACAAAACGGTTAAAGTTCATTCTAGAAATACCAGCCGGAAAAGATATAAAAGTTCTGATAACCGGAAGGAGTCTTCCTACAAAAACAATAATTTCTCCATGACGCTTGAATAATCTATCAGCAAGATCTAAATCGTGGTTAGAAATTAGGATATATTTGCCATATTTTTCTATTAGTTTTCTTCCACCAGTGGCCCCAACATAGTAAGAAACAACAGATCCAACCACGCAGCCTATTGCGCCGGCAAGTCCTGTCCACCATAAATTTAAAGTACCTTCAGCCACTAGAAACCCGGAAAATGGCATAATTATTTCTGATGGTAGGGGAATATTTGCAGACTCAATTGCCATTAGCAAAATAATCCCTCCATAACCGGTAGCAGAAATTACCCCCATAATCCAATTTGCGATAACACTTAAAATTGTTGTTGCCATTTATATCCCTTTTTTATAGGTAGCCAAATAACCAGAAAGTGGCGGCTGTCAGGACGAAAGCTATAACAGATCCTAAAACAGCTTGCCAAATTGTATGCCTTCTTCGATGAATTCTAGACCAAGATAATGGAATTAAAATAAGATAGAGCCACCAAAATTTTGTAATAAATAAAATAACAGCAATTGTTGCTACCGATGAAAAAAGTGCCGTATGGATACTAATTTTCCAGACTTGAGTAAGAAGGGCTGTGGCAGTAACATTGACTGCATAAACAGTTCCAATAACGATTACCGGTTTTGCAGCCCCTAAAATAAAAAGAAGAAGAGCTCCAATTATTGAAGAAGCACCTGCTAAAAGGAAGGGAATTTCTCGATCTTCTCTTTCATAGATATGAAGGTCTTTTATTTGTTTTTTTTCTAACAACCACAGGACATATAATCCTGGGAAAATAATACCAAATAAAAGGAAGGTAATTAACCAAGGAAGAAACTGTGATAGGTTTTCAGCATATTGATAGATAATAATTACTATAAAAACAGTCGCTGTAACATAAGGGCTGAATAGAGCAGAAACTATAAAAGCAATACCATCTGATGTTTGATTAATCAAAATTTTAACTTTTTTACTCATGCTAATCTTAAAAATTGAGCTATTTTTATTATAAAATTATAGACTATATTCAATGGTTTATCAAAAAGATAGATTAAATAAGCAGCAAATATTCCTATGATAATACCTCCGATTATATCTGAAGGATAGTGGATGCCTAGAGCCACTCTGAAAAAAGAAATAATAATACCCAGAGTAAAGATCGCATAAGAAAGTTTTTTATACCCTGATAGCCAGAATGAGAAAGCAATTGCAAAGAGAGTGGTTGTATGGTCTGAAGGAAAAGAATAAGTTGGTCTATGGAAAAGAAGCTCTTTTATGCCACCTGCTTCAAAAGGACGAGGCCTATCAATTATATGGCCTATGATGTTTGCCATAATTGGCCAAGCAAGAATTGCCGAAAATAAACTTCTTATTGCGGGTTTTTTAGATTTTTTATCCCAAAACCAAACAATAATTAAAATTATGGGCAAACTATAAATAATATATTCGCCAAATATATGATTTAATAAATAGTTGGCGTATTGTGAGAAATAATCATTTAAGCTAATTAAAACTTTTTGATCAATGATACGAATTTGATCAATCATAATAAAATAATATAAATACTCTTTGTTTAACCTTAACAGAAAGAAGATTTTTTGACAATCACGCTCAGCGTGATTAAAGGCAAGCTAAGCTTGCAAATATAAACATTGCGTCGCATAATATAAATAGAAAAAAGAAACAAGAGAATAGAGAAGAGGATAAAGACAAGCGATAAGTAATAAGCTATAGACAGTATGATATGACAATTAATAAATTAATTATTGATTATTTAGAATATTTGGAGATTGAGAAGGGAAGGGCAATTACTACTTCTCAGAACTATCATAGATATCTTGAAAAATTTAGCAATTTCTCAAAATCTCAAGATGTCGAAATTCCTGAAAACATTAATTTAGAACTTATAAAAAAGTATCGCTTGTTTCTAAACCGAAGTGCTAGTTTAAAAAATGAACCAATATCAAGAACAACTCAAAATTATTATCTTATAGCCTTAAGGTCATTTTTAAAATATCTATTAAAAAGGGATATTAAAACTTTAACACCAGAAAAAATTGAATTAGCTAAGGTTCAAGAAAGACAAATAAGTTTCTTAAACCAAGAGGAGTTAGATGCAATTTATTCAGAACCTGACCTAAATTCAGTTCATGGGTGTCGTGATAAGGCGATTTTAGATTTACTTTTTTCTACCGGCTTAAGAGTATCTGAATTATCTAATTTGAAAAAAGAAGATATAAATTTAGACAAATCAGAATTTTCAGTCAGGGGAAAAGGAGGTAAAGTAAGAGTTGTTTTTATTGATGAGACTGCTAAAGAATCTTTAAAAAAATATTTAAATTTAAGGCAAGATGAATCACCTTATTTATTTATTTCATATGGTCATTCCAAAAAAATAGCTGAAAACAAAATTAGCATTGTAAGTGGGATTACCCCAAGATCTATTCAGAGAATGATTCGTAAATATGCCAAAACAGCAGGAATTACGAAAACTGTTACTCCACATACGATCAGGCATTCATTTGCAACAGATCTATTAATGAACGGAGCAGATTTAAGATCAGTCCAATCTTTATTAGGACATTCGTCTGTAACAACTACTCAAATCTATACTCATGTAACTGATCAGCATCTTGGAGATGTTCATCAGGCTTTTCATGGATTAAGAAGATCTGAAAAAAATGATAAAAAGAAAGCCGAGCAAAAGCCCGGCATATGAGTATAAGATCTACCATGAGTGAGTAGGATAAGACATCCATATCTCACTCACCAAGTCTAACAGATTTAATAGTGGGAGAGATGCTATGTCGGTTTCTTGAAAAACATCAGCCAGAGGTATCCCAATATCTATTGGGAATTTATCAGAAAGGAAGTCAAGACGTTCTTGTGCGAATAGATAGTTCTCTGGGAAAGTAACTGATATACTAGCAGTAGCAGAACTCATCTTTGATCCCTCCTATTACTAGAGACATGAATTCCTTGAACTCTCATATATCATAGCATAAAATCTTCCAAATGTCTAGGGGTTTTTGGATGATTTGCTTTCTTTCCATCTGAAAACAAGATGGAAAGGTGAATATCCTTTGACAGCATGACCACCATCAGTATTGATAGCAAGATCGCAATAGAGTTTAACTTTTATGAATTTGCTTAATCGCCAAAGATTAGATTTTCCCTGGACAATATAGAAGTAGTTTTTTGAAAAGGCTAAAGCCATTCTATCAGTATTAATATTTGCAAAAAAAATTGAAAAGCCATTAAAGTTAAAAGGGACTAATAATTGACCAAGAGCAATAGCATCGATTTGCGGATATTTTCTTATATATTGATAATCGTGTGAGACTGCTAAGACAAAATCATTAGAAATTGCTAAATATGGCCGACCTACTTCTTTGCCTATAATTTCGACTCCATACCTTCTGAAAAAATCAACTGGCCTTAGAGTATTCGTATTATAGAAATTTGCAGTACAAACAGCAATTCCATTCATGCGTTTTTTGGCTTGTTCTTTGGTCTCGCCAGGAGGATTATAGGTTATGATTGTTTCTATATGTTGGCATCTTGGAAGCTTTATGACTCTAAAAATTGTCTTTTGGTAGGTAGTAGTCCAGACAATCAATTGATGGTGTGGATGGGGTCTCTTGATATTATCTTTATCAGATTTAGCCTTATCGGCTGCAATTAGATTAATAGGAGAAATAATGAACACCAAAAGTATAAGCCAATAACTTTTTTTCAATTGTTCACCCCCTGAGTCTGATATTTCCTATTTTGCTTGAAGTTTTTCAAAAATACAACAGAATTGAGAGTGTCCTCCTTATGAAGCGAGATATTAACAGTTAATATAGGTATATAAACCTGTTAATATGGTAATATTCAACGGCTCACCGCAGTGAGCCGTTAAAATTAAGGGCGTATTTTATAGATTGCAACTCGAACGCTACCCTGACGATATTCCAATTGACTTACCTGCTTCAGGTGATAAAATAGAAAAAGGTATTATAAATAGAATGCGTATTTTAGAAAATGTCAGAAAAATCTTTTCTTTACCAGATTTAAGAAAGCGGATATTTTATGCGCTTTCTTTACTATTAGTTGTACGAGTTCTTGCTCATATACCTTTACCTGGTGTTGATCTTGAAGCTTTGAAGGAATTCTTTTCTCGTAATCAAATATTTGGTTTATTAAATATGTTTTCTGGTGGAGCAATGGAAAACTTTTCTATAGTTATGATGGGGGTTGGGCCATATATAACAGCTTCTATTATTATGCAGCTTTTGACCCATGTAGTACCTGCATTGGAGGATTTGCAAAAAGAGGGGGAGACTGGCCAACAAAAAATTAATTATTGGACAAGAATTATAACGGTTCCTTTGGCAGTTGTTTCGTCTTACGGAATGCTGAATTTATTAAAAAATCAAGGAATAATTCAGTCTTGGGATGGATTTCAGCTATTAGTTATGATTATTTCTATTACTGCTGGAACAGTTCTTTTAATGTGGATTGGAGAATTAATTTCTGAAAATGGTATTGGTAATGGTGTTTCTTTGATTATTGCTCTAGGAATTATTTCTGGCATTCCAACACAGATTAGAAACACTTTGTCAGTTGTTGATGCTACAAAAATAATCGGCTTAATTGCTTTTGCTCTAATAGCTCTGGCGGCAATTATATTGATAATTTATGCTAATGAAGGCCAGAGGCAAATACCCGTTTCATATGCGCGTAGAATACGAGCTTTGGCAAGCTATGGGGGAGTGGATACTCATTTGCCAATAAGGGTAAATACTGCTGGTGTAATACCGATTATTTTTGCAATGTCAATTATGGTTTTTCCTGGGGTAGCGGCTCAATTTCTATCACAAGCCCGGTCTGAATGGGTTGCTCAAGCTGCTATATGGGTGACGGATTTATTTAATAATAGTATATTTTATGGTGCATTTTACTTTATCTTAGTGATATTTTTTACATTTTTCTATTCTGGAATGATTTTAAAACCACCACGAATTGCAGAAAATCTACAGAAACAAAGTGGATTTATACCAGGTGTACGTCCTGGGAGAGAAACATCAGACTTTTTATCAAGAATAATATCGCGTATTAATCTTACAGGGGCACTTTTCTTGGGGGTTATTGCAGTATTACCTTTTATAGTTCAAGCAATAACTAATATAAATACTTTAGTTTTGGGCGGGACTAGTGTATTAATTATGGTTTCTGTTATTATAGAGACAATGAGACAAATACAGGCTCAACTTTTAATGCGTGAATATGATGCATATTAGAATTTAATTTATGATATAATATAAATTAGAGTAGACTTAAAAGGAGTCGATCAGCTAAGAAATAAAAAGATAACTTTAAAATAAAGTTTTTTAGCTGAAAGTCTATTTATTTACATTATTAAGCAAAGAAGGAGGTTTTATGGATCAACAACAACCGGCACAAGGAGCTCCACAAGCTGCTTCTCCAGAACAACAAGGTGGCGGAGCATTAAAATGGCTTTTAATTATTTTGGTGATTGTTATTGTAGTAGGAGGCGGGTATTACTATTATCTGAATTACTACAACAAGCCGACAATTACGACTACCCCAACATTAGTGCCAACAGCAACAAAGTCACCAACAGCATCCCCGACGACATCACCAACAGCAACAGTTTCTCCGACTGTATCGCCAACAACATCGCCGACAACTTCTCCAACTGCAAGTCCAACTACAACACCTACAACTTCACCAACCCCTCAACCGTAAGAGGATAATTAAAAATAGTTTTAGAATAAATTAATGCGGTTTTTGAGAAAAAATGGTTCAACAATTCTTGTTGGTATATTATTGCTAATTATAGCAGGAGGGCTGATGTGGTATTTGAATAAAAGTTATCTTCAGCCCTCTCAAAGTAAGAACGAAACAGGATATTCATCTTATCTTCCTGATAAAACAACCGAGGAGATATCAGGCAGTCTTGTGTATGTTAATTTGGGGAATGTTAAAGAAATATGGCAAGAAGATTCTAATAAAGAAAGTAAAAAACTTTTTACTGATGCTGATGAGACAGAAAAAATCCTTAAATTCTCGAATTTAGCGAATTTTTCAAAAAGTATATTTATTATCACTTCAAAAGATACCAGTGCTTTTTCTGGAAAATTAGTAACATTAAATTTAGATACTCTTAAACAGGAGGTTTTGCAAGAAGTTTTTACTGTTCCAGAGAGTTGGGGTATTTCAACTGATGCAAAACAATTTGTCTTTGTCAGGTTTTCCAATATTGAGGAGAACTATGGTTATACTTTATAT
>SDBV01010259.1_pt1 | contig 12301 bp, 15 predicted proteins | sample 2277081 | NCBI WGS metagenome assembly SDBV01 (sample SAMN10402039, study PRJNA504765) | marine sediment metagenome | isolation source: marine sediment core GS10_PC15, 223 cmbsf | place: Arctic Ocean: Southern Knipovich Ridge | collected 2010 | reverse complement strand
CCCCGATCGCCGAAGTCGAATAAGCGAAACGCGACAAACGAAACGGGCGGAGGGCCCAGGTCCTCCGCCCGTTTCGTTGCTCAGGGAACCTTCGCGCCACCCCATCCGTCTGAGGGATAAGCAACGGAAAGGAACGTTCCCATATGCACAAGCTCATACCCTTCGGATCACTCACCGCGTTAGTCCTCGGCGTCTTCGTCGCAATGACCGTCGCGGGCGCATTTGATGACGACAACCCCCGGGCCAGCAACGAGGGCGTATCGGCGGTCTGTGCCGAGGGCTTCGACGACTGCAACGACACTCTCGTCGTCGATGGCAGCGACGGCGCTGACGACGAAGACGGGTTGCCGGTCGCCTCCCGCGACGACCTCACGCAGACCTGCCTTGCCGGAACCGCCGACTGCCAAGACACTCCGCTTGAAGACGTCGCTGACCTCGACCCACTCCTTCCGGCCGACGGCGGATCGACCGGGTCCGACAGGACCGACGAAGAAGACCTGGCGATCGAAGCCGCCTTCGCCGAGCTAGAGGTGATGGACGGACCTCCCTCCGCTGAGGTCGACGTCAGCGGCGTCGAGTCCGTCACGTGGAACGACGCCTGCCTCGGTGTCGATACGCCGGGCATCGCCTGCGCCCAGGTGATCACCCCCGGCTTCATCGTCTTTCTCTCGGGCGCGGCCGGCGACTACGAGTTCCACACCGACTCCAACGGCCACGCCGTCTTCGTCGCGAACGACTAGCTCTCGAATCACCGGACCGCGCCGGACATCGGCCGCGCGCGCCGAGCACGTAGCGGGCCCAAATCGGTGCGCGCGAGCCAGATTCCGCTAAACTCAGGAGGCGAACGGAACCTTCGCGGCGCTGCGACCGTCTGACGGATAGCAGCACTTGAAAGGGAACGGATGATGAACAGGTGGCCTATCGCCCTCGGATCGCTCACGGCGGCCGTGATCGTCGTCGTCGCGGCGCTGGCGGTGGCCGGCGTCTTCGATAGCGGCTCCAGTGCCGGCCCCGGTGACGGCGAGCAGGCCGACACGGCCGCTCTCTGCGTCGAGGGGGTCGAAGACTGCGAAGACACGGTCGTGATCCCGGTCGATGGCGATGAGGACGACGCCGCCGCGGACGCTCCGACGCCCAGCGACGACGAACCCGGCCTGCCGATCTCTGACGACCTTGGCGACACGGACGAAGGCGCGGCACTGGCGATCGAGGCGGCGTTCGCTGCTCTGGAAACGATGGGCGGGCTGACCGCCGACGCGTTCGACGAAATCGAAGTGCGCGCCGTCGACTGGCCCGACGCCTGCCTCGGCGTCGAGACCCCGGGCATCGCCTGCGCCCAGGTCATCACGCCCGGCTACGTCGTCCTGTTCGACAACGGTCTCCTCGGGTTCGAGTTCCACACCGACACGAACGGCAACGCCATCCTCGCCTACCCCGCCCAGTAGCCAACCAGACAGCACCGAGACCAGGCGCGGGAGCTCTCAACCGCCCACGCCCGGCGACCAGCCGCCTCCTGCTATCCTTGGCGCATGCCGAAGCTGCTCATCGCCACCAATAACCCCGGCAAGGCGGCCGAGCTGCGCATCCTCCTCGAAGGCTGCGGCTGGGACATCGTCACGCCCGCCGGCCTCGGCATCGAACTCAACGTTGAGGAAGACGGCGAGACCTACGAGGAAAACGCCCGCAAGAAGGCGCTCGCCGGCGCGAAGGCAAGCGGACTCGTCACGCTGGCCGACGATTCGGGCATCGAGATCGCGGCGATGGCTGGCGAACCGGGCCTCCATTCGGCGCGCTTCCTCGGTGACGACGCCACGTACAGCGAGCGCTTCGCCGAGATCGACCGGCGGCTCGCGGACCTGCCGCGGGAGCAACGCGGCTGCCGCTTCGTCTGCGTCATGGCGGTCGCCGATCCAGTTTCCGGCGAGACGAAGACGGCGGAAGGCGAAATCCGCGGCCTCGTCGCCGACAGGCCGCGCGGCGAAAGCGGATTCGGCTACGACCCGATCTTCTGGGTCCCGCACCACTCGGCAACGATGGCCGAGCTACCGGAGCACGAGAAGAATATAATCAGTCACAGGGCCCGCGCGGCTACCATCGCCCGCCAGACCCTGCGAGAGCTACTCTATGTCCACCGAGAAGACGACCCCTCCCACGTCCGCCACTGAGACCACGGCGCCCGCTGACACGCTCGGACGGCCCCTGCGCGACCTGCGCATCTCGGTAACGGACCGCTGCAACTTCCGCTGCCCGTACTGCATGCCGAAGGAAGTCTTCGGACGCGAGTACAAGTTCCTGCCTCAGACCGAGCTACTGACCTTCGAGGAGATCACCCGCCTCGCCGGCATCTTCACGGCGCTCGGCGTGCGCAAACTGCGCCTCACCGGCGGCGAGCCGACGATCCGTCGCGACCTGCCGAAACTCGTGCGCATGCTGTCGGCTGTCGACGGCGTCGAAGACCTGGCGATGACGACGAACGCCTCCCGTCTGGCGGCGATGGCGCCCGAACTGCGCGAGGCCGGCCTGCGGCGCGTCACTGTCAGCCTCGACTCGCTCGATGACGCACGCTTCCGCGAGATGAGCGGCGCGGAGTTCTCGGTCGATCTCGTCCTCGATGGGATCGAAGCGGCGCGCAAGGCCGGCCTCGTGCCGGTCAAGATCAACGTCGTCGTCAAGCGCGGCGTCAACGAGGCGGACGCGCTGGCGATCGCGCGGCGTTTCCAGGGGCCGGACCACATCGTGCGCTTCATCGAATACATGGACGTGGGCACCACGAACGGCTGGCGCATGGATGACGTCGTGCCGGCGGCCGAGATCATCGACTCGATCGGCCGCGAGCTGCCGTTGGAGGCGATCGACCCGAACTACCGCGGCGAGGTCGCGCGGCGCTGGCGCTACGCGGGCGGCAAGGGCGAAATCGGCGTCATCGCCTCCGTAACGGAGCCGTTCTGCGGGGACTGCACCCGCGCCCGTCTGTCGGCCGACGGCCGGCTCTACACCTGCCTCTTCGCGGTCAAGGGTTGCGACCTGCGCAAGCCCCTGCGCGACGGCGCGGACGACGAAGAGATCGAAGCGCTCCTGCGCGACGTCTGGTCGCGGCGCACGGACCGCTATTCAGAAAAACGCACGGGGAAGACGGCAACACGGCCCGGCAAGGTCGAGATGTCGTACATCGGCGGATGACTGACGAACCGACGCTCTCCCACCTCGACGACGCCGGCCGCCCCCACATGGTCGACGTCTCCGGCAAGGCGGAGACCGCCCGCGTGGCAATAGCGCGCGGCAGCGTCTTCATGTCCGCCGAGACGCTGCGCCTGGCGGTCGGCGGCGGCGCCAAGGGCGACGTCCTGACGACGGCGCAGATCGCCGGCATCATGGCCGCCAAGCGCACGCACGACCTGGTGCCGCTCTGCCACCCCCTGCCGCTGTCCAGCATCGGCGTCTCGCTGGAGCCGGACGAAACGCGCGGCTCCGTGGAAATCACAGCGACCGTCAAGACCACCTCGCAGACCGGCGTCGAGATGGAGGCGCTGACAGCCGTGAGCGTCGCCGCGCTCACGGTCTACGACATGCTCAAGGCCGCCCAGAAGGACATGCGCATCGGCGACATCAGGCTCGTCCGCAAGACGGGCGGCAAGTCCGGCGACTACGAGGCAGACTGAGCGACCAGCCGCCTCACGCCTCACGCCTTCGGCTTCCGCTTCGGTTTCGGCTTCGGCTTCGGCTTCAGTTTCGGTTTCGGCTTCGGCTTCGGCTTCAGTTTCGGCTTCGGTTTCGCCTTCGCCTTTAGCTTCGGCTTCGGCCTTCGTTCCGCCTTTGGCTTCGGCTTCTCCGCCAGCTTCCGCAGCCCCGCCACCTCTTCCGGCGTCAGTGCCCGCGTCCTGCCCAGCCGCAGCTGGCCCAGGCCGATCCCCGCGAACGTCTGACGGCGCAGGTCCATCACGTGGTGTCCCAGATAGGCCATCATCCGCCGGATCATCCGGTTTCGGCCTTCCTTCACCGTGATCTCGATCACCGAGCTGCGCTCGCCGCGCGATATGATGCGCGCCTTCGACGGCGCCGTCGGGCCGTCGGGGAGCGGTATCCCACGCTCGATCGCAACGATGTCCTCCGCCATCGGCCGGCCCTCCACCCGCGCAACGTACACCTTCTCCACGCCTCGCGACGGGTGCGTCAGGCCGAACGCCAGATCGCCGTCGTTCGTGAACAGCAGCGCCCCCTCCGTATCGAAATCCAGCCGTCCGACGGGTTCGACGCGCACAGTCAGGTGCTTCACGAGATCGAGGACAGTCTGGCGGTCGCGGGTATCGACGCGCCCGGTGATGTAGCCCCGCGGCTTGTTCAGCAGATAGTACGCCTTCGCTGGCTCGGCCGGCAGCCCCTGCCCCTTGATCGTGACGACATCAGACTCCGGGTCCACAGGCGTGGTCACGACGGCGACTTCGCCGTTCACGGTGACCTCGCCGGCGACGATCATCTCCTCCGCCTTTCGCCGCGACGCCACGCCGCGCTGGGCGATCAGCTTTGCCAGTCTCATACGGGCCGGCGCCGGCCCTGTCGCCTGTCTCCTCTCACGTGCCTCACTCGCTCTCGCGCTCGAGAAGCAGCTCCGTGACGGCCCGCACCGCCTCGTAGGCGTAGACGACGTACTCCAGCGGGTGCAGGTCGAGCGCCTTCATCTTCTCGTCCCTCAGGGCGACCGGGTCCGCAACCTCCATATCGGCGTCAGGCAGGTCGTGGCGCATCTCCAGCTCGTACAGCTCACCATCCGGGGCGAGCACAACGCAGCCACGGTCCGGCGATTCCACGGCCCGTGCGTCAATCTCGATCCCGTAGGAGAAGAACGCACCGGGAAACGGCGGGAACGGGTCGAGGCGGGCGCAGGCCTCGCCCAGCAGGCGCCGCAGCCGGTCCGCCGCGCGTTCCAGCGCATCGTCGGCTTCATTCTTGAACTGAAGGGAGTCCGCCGCCACCGCAAAAGCTCCTTTTTACACTGAGGCTACTTCGTAATTGTGTTAAAATCCGCCCATGCCAACTGCACATCTGCACATGCAGACTACTCGCCAGCAAATACTAGACTACCTCCGCCGGCACGGCAGGGGAACCGTCAAGGAACTGGGTCAGCTCCTCGGCCTCACGTCTACCGGTATCCGCCAGCACCTCACCGTGCTCGAGCGCGACAACTTGGTCGAGGCGCGAGAAGAGCGCGGCCGGGTCGGACGGCCGACGCTCGTCTACTCGATAACGGCGACCGCCGACGCCCTCTTCCCGAAGGCGTACGACCAGCTGGTCAGCGTCCTGCTCGAAGAGATGCGCGCTACGGTCGGCAACGACCAGATCTACCAGATCCTGAAGCGCGTTGCCCGGCGCCTGGCCGAGCCACACATGGACCGCGTCAACGGCCAGCCCCTCGGCGAGCGCGTCAAGGCAGCGGCCGACGTCCTCGAGCGACAGGGCTGCGTGGCGGAGGTCTCACAGGAGAACGGCGACTACTTCATCAATGAGTACAGCTGCCCGTTCCCCAAAGCGGCCGAGCGCGACCGCTCCGTCTGCGCGCTCCACGTCGAGTTCGTCAGCCTGCTCACCGACGCCGACACCCGCCTCACCCGCAGCCTCCTCCGCGGCGAGTCAGCCTGCACCTACCGCGTGCGCCCGCACGAAATCGCCGAACAAGACCGCGTCCCCGTCTCGAACTAGCAGCGAACGCCGTCCACTAACCCCTGTCCCCCGTCCACTAACCTCGGCATAATGTCCCCATGGCGCTCTGGGTCGGACAGTTCGGCATGGAAGGCGGTGAGGCGCTCGAAAAGACCTCATGGGTCGGCGCCTACCCGGACCCCGGACACGCCGAAGAGCCGTCCGACCTCTACGTCCTCGTGACCCCTGCGCTGCCTGGCAGCGAAGAGTTCTGCGGCGAGATGAAAGACGTCATCGGCGAGTCCTTCCACCGCCACAAGCTCTCGCTCACCGGCGGCATGCTGCACGCCCTGCGCGGCGCGCACCAGAACCTGCGCGACTGGAACAAACGGTCGCTGCCCGACCACAAGGTGGCGGCGGGCGTCAGCTGCCTGGCGGTGCAGAACGATCGCGCCTACACCGCCCAGGTGGCGCCGGCACGCACCGTCTTCTTCCGCCGCGGCGAACTGATGATGATCGAGCCCGACCTGACCGGCGCACGCCAGCCGCTCGGGCTGGAGGACGACTTCCGCCCGGACTTCCGCCGCTTCGACCTGGAGCCCGGCGACCGCATCCTGATGCTGACGCCGGCGCTGGCCGACGGCATCTCCGACGACGACCTCGCCGACGTGCTCAGCCGCGCGGGCGAAGAGGCCCTCCCGCAGCTTTACCGGCGCGCACAGGGCGCGGGCGACTGCGGCGCTCTCCTCGTCATCGTCACCGACGAGCCCGCCCCGGACGCCAGATCCGCCTCGGACGCCAGACCCGCCTCGGACGCCAGACCCGCCTCGGACGAATGAGAACGCTCGGCATCGAGACCTCCTGCGACGAGACGGCGATCGGCGTCGTCGACGACGGCGCCCGCCTGATCGCCAGCATCGTCTCCTCCCAGGTCCAGATGCACGCCGAGTACGGAGGCGTCGTGCCCGAGCTGGCCTCGCGCAAGCACGTCGAGGCGATGATCCCCGTGCTCGACGAAGCGCTCTCTGCCGCCGGCTGCGGCCTCGCCGGCCTCGACGCAATCGCCGTCACCTACGGGCCCGGCCTCTCCGGCGCGCTCCTCGTCGGCGTCAACTTCGCCAAGGCGCTGGCCTTCTCGCTCGGGCTGCCGCTCGTCCCCGTGAACCACCTCGAAGGCCACGTCTACGCCGCCTGGCTGCACACCGGTCCTCCGGATCCAACGGACCCGGAGGACAAAGGCCCGCGCTTCCCCTCGCTCGTGCTGATCGTCTCCGGCGGCCACAGCGACATCGTTCTCATGGAAGGCCACGGCCGTTACCAGCGCCTCGGCCAGACCGTGGACGACGCCGCCGGCGAGGCCTTCGACAAGGTGGGGCGATTGCTCGGCCTCGGCTTTCCCGGCGGCCCGGCGATCGACCGGCTGGCGGCGGAACACGGGCGCGCGAAGACGCTCAGACTGCCGCGCGCCCGGCTCGACGGCGAGTACGACTTCAGCTTCAGCGGCCTCAAGACGAAGGTCCAGCGCATCGTCCGCGGCGAGGAGGGCGACTCGCCGGAAGCGGCGGAGCTGGCGGCCGCCTTCCAGGAGTCGGTCGTCGATTCGCTGGTGACGAAGGCGCTGGCGGCGGCGGCCAACAGCGGCGCCCGCGAGATCATCCTCGCCGGCGGCGTCGCCGCGAACTCCGAGCTGCGCCGCGTCCTGGCGGAACGCTCGCCCGTCCCCGTCGTCGTCCCACCGCCAGACCTCTGCACGGACAACGGAGCGATGATCGCCGCCTGCGCCCATTACCGCTTCGCCGCCGGCGACGTCGCCCCCCTGAGCCTCGACATCGACCCGGCGCTAAAGATCGGCTAGCGCCCCCCGTCACCCGTCACATGTCACCTTGTCCCGACCACTGCCGCGTCAGCGCCATCTCTTTGGGGGGCAGGCTCTTACCCTGACCTGCGAGCGGGGAACCCTGTCACCCGTCCCCTTGTCCCGACCGCTGCCGCGTCAGCGCCATCTCTTCAGGGGGTCAGGCTCTCAGCCTGACCTGCGGGTGGGGAACCCTGTCACCTCCCGTCACCTCACGACAGCGGACAGCGGCCGCAGCCGCCCTGCGTACAGTACTGCTTGAGCAGATAAAGCATCCCCTGCTGACGGCGGGCGCTGGGCCGGACGGGTGCCAGCGCGCGGTGTAAATGGCGGACGGCGCCGTAGCGCACCGGCAGCGGCAGCGCCCCGTATACGTCTCCGACATGCGACTCCTCCCCCGCCGAGCCCGCCCGCGCCGCTGCTGACGGCAGTACGGCGTTGACGGCCAGCTCCACCGCACGGCCGCGGCCGATCAGCCGGGGCACGGACAGCGCCCGCACAAGGGCGCTCGCCGCCCGCCGCGGCGGCAGGTCGAGCAGGGCCAGGGACGCCTCTGCCGGACCGTTGGCGGCGAAGCGGACGCTGAGGGCCGCCGCGCCGGCGATTCTTCGTTCGGGGCCGTTCCCCGGCCGGACGGCGCGCGGCGGCGAGACGGACAGCCCCGCGAGGCCCCGTTCCAGCAGGCCTTTCGCTGCCGCCTCGCGCTCCTCTGACGCCAGGGACCGCAGCGTGGCCGCCAGCGAAGCCCAGGTCACGACGGCCGCCAGCCGCCGGAAGGCCTCGCGGTCGCCGCCGTAGGCCAGCCCTTCCAGCAGCCCGGCCCAGACCAGCTCCTCCTGCGACTCACCGGCAGCCAGCCTCTCGCTAAGCCCGTTCACCTTCTGGCGGAAGCGCATCTCACCCAGCCGGTCGAGCGTCGCCGCCGACGCCTCCGCGCCCAGGCGCTCGATCGCCGTCGCGCAGGGCTCGGCCCAGGCCCGCGCCGGCGTCCGGCCGCGCGAGCGCCGGGAGGGCCGCGGCACGACCAGCACGGGAGCGCTGCCGCCGCCGGGGAGGTCGGTGTGCGCCTCGCCCTCGGCGTCGAACACGGCGTGCAGCACAACACCGGCGTAGGCCGGGTTCTCGTGGTGGCCGTGGCGCCGGAAATCAGAGGCGCGCACGTGCAGCTCGACGTCCCCGCGGCGCGGCCCCTCCGGCGTCGCCACGACGGCGTCCCGGAAGTCCGGCCCGGCGCCGCCCCCGGCCGGCAACCCGCGGTAGATCACCCGCAAGGGCCGGCCGTCCTCCGTCCGCAGCGACCGCCGCGCCAGGAGCTGCCCCTCCCAGACCACCGCCAGGTCGGCCTCCAGGACGTACTCCCGCCGCCCGTCGGCAACGCGCGTCAGGCCATTGGCCACTTTCGCTATCCGTCCCCCACCGCGTCACCGTCGGTTCGGTACTCGAAGCCAGCGCGCTCAGCGACCAGGCTGAGCAGGCGGGCCGAAGCGCCGCGCGGCGCGTACTGCCCGGTCTCCCATTCGCTCACCGTCTGCTGCCGCACGCCCAGCTCGCCGGCAAGCCCCCCCTGCGTGAGTGCTAGGTGATCCCGCAGGGCCCGCACCTGCCGCGAGTCCCACCCCGTCCGGTACGCCCGTTTGCCTTCCGTCACGCCGCCATTCTACACGGTTCCGTGTAAGCCGCCAAGGGGGAATGTTGCGAAACTCCGGCCCCGGCCCTCTGAGCATCCTGGTGATGAACGCCAGCGCCGTTGCCCGAATTCAGGAGGGTAGACCAGACCAGCTCAGAGAGTGCGCGCGCAAGGTGGACTAGGCTCGGCGGGTGGTCGGGTATGCCGCAGTCAAAGCGAACGACGATACCGTGGGCGGCGGCAACTTCTTGCAGCGAATGGCAGGCAAGCCGGTATCGCCCACCAGATTCGACCACGCCCTCGCCCAAGAATTGCTCGGCTTCCGCGAGTGATTCGGCTCCCCCGATGCGGCTTCCTAACTCCTGTAGGCCCTCCCCGTACTCGCCCCCAGCCGTGAGCAACTCGGTGAATGCGTTTTCTGCCTCAGAAGGTGGATTCAGATTCTCTAGCTCGTCAATGAAATCCGTGAAGAGGACTGCGTACTCACCGAAAAATGCCTTGTACTCCTGAAAATTCTCAAGGTCGGGCTCAGGGTACTCGTCAGGCAGCCGGTCGAAACGCTCCAGGTAGTCATCGTCGATGGCGTCGGCTTGTCGGAAGAACTCTTCCAGGGTTGGCTTCTCGTCGCCACCACAGGCCGCGGCGATGGTGGATAGGACAAGCAGCAACACACCTGCCAGCAGACCTAGGCGCAGATTCATTGAGGCTGCCCCCTCTCCCCCTCGGATGCTGCCCAGATTGTATCAGTCAGCCCAGCCTTGCTCCCAACCCAAGAGATTCGCAACAGGCTACAAGGGGCAGGTGACAGCTGACATGAAGAAGTCCGCCATCCACCTGTCTCCTGTCACCCGTCCCCTGTCCCCTGTCTCCTGTCCCCGTTCTGCTACACTTGTTCGTATTCGAATTCAAGCAGTGGAGAGGCGATAGCGAGCGATGCCCTGCGATAATCACCGCCGGCTGGCGATCCCCGTGCAGCCGGTACCGAAACAGACTCCGAACGAGCGCGTCAAGAACTGGGACGAGACATCCCTCGGCTACACGCTCGATTCCGCCGTCGTCGAAGCCGAGCGCTGCATCCACTGCCCGACCGCCCCCTGCCAGGAGGCCTGCCCCACCGATAACGACATCCCGCGCGCGCTCCTGCTGCTCGAGGAGGACGACATCGACGGCGCCGCCGCCGTCTTCCGCGAGACCAGCTCGTTGCCCGACATGTGCGGCCGCCTCTGCCCGCAGGAAGTGCTCTGCGAGGGCGCCTGCGTCGTCGGCTTCGCCATCCGGCCCGAGCCGTACGGCAAGCAACCTCCCGTCTCGATCGGCAAGCTCGAAGCGTTCATCGCCGACTGGCAGCGCCGCGAAAAGGGCGTACCGCTGCCGGAAGTGGCGCCCGCGACCGGACGCCGCGTCGCCATCATCGGCTCCGGCCCGGCCGGCATCGCCGTCGCCGAGGACCTGACCAGGAAGGGCCACAAGGTTACGGTCTACGAATCGTGGCCCGTCCCCGGCGGCGTGCTCCTCTACGGCATCCCCAACTTCAAGATGCGCAAGGAGATCCTCGACTACAAGATCGAGTGGCTCGAGAAGCTGGGCGTCGAGTTCCAGAACGGCACCAAGGTCGGCGAAGACGTGACCGTCGACTCGCTATTCGAGGCCGGCGCCAACGCCGTCTTCCTCGGCACCGGCGCCCCCGTCGGCGGCCAGATGCGCATCGACGGCGAGGAGCTGGACAACGTCTACCAGGCTACGGAGTTCCTCGTCCGCGGCAACCTCGACCCGGAACAGCTGCCGGAGGCGATGCGCGAGCCGCTGGACGTATCCGGCAAGCGCGTCCTCGTCGTCGGCGGCGGCGACACCTCGATGGACTGCGTGCGCACGGCGATCCGCCTGGGCGCGCCCGAGGTCACCTGCATGTACCGCCGCACCGAAGCCGAGCAAAAAGGCCGTGAAGAAGAGCGCCAGAACGCCCGCGAAGAAGGCACCGAATTCAAGTACCTGACGGTTCCGCACAAGTTCTCGGGCGACGGCAACGGCCGCGTGACGAAGGCCGAGTGCCGGCGCATGCGGCTGGGCGCCCCCGACGAGTCCGGCCGGCGCCGTCCGGAGCCGATCGCCGGCTCCGACTTCACCCTGGACATCGACATCGTCGTCCTGGCGATCGGCTACGAGCCCGACGACCTGCTCGAGAAGACGACTCCCGGCCTGCGCACGACCAACTGGAAGACGGTCCGCGTCGACGAAGAATTCCAGACGACGCGCGTGGGCGTCTTCGCCGGCGGCGACAACGTCAACGGCGCCGACCTCGTCGTCACGGCGATGGCCGACGGCCGCCGCGCCGCCATCGCCATCGACAACTACCTGCAGGCGCTCGGCTGATGACCGCCTACCTCGAACCACGGCTCGAACACCTTTACGACATGCACGTCGACCTCGAGGCGCCGCAGGTCATCGGCGCCGCGCCCGCCGGCCACCGGCAAATCTTCATCATCAAAGGCGGCACCCTCGAAGGACCTCGCATCAAAGGAACGATCCTTCCCGGCGGCGGCGACTGGGCGCTCATGCGCACGGACGGCGCCATACAGCTGGACGTGCGCGCGACGATGAAGACCGACGACGGCGCGCTGGTCTACGCCGCCTACACCGGCCTCATCATCCTCTCGCCGGAGGTCCTCGGACGCATCATGAGCGGCGAGGACGTGCCCCTCGCCGACTACTACTTCTACACGAACCCGATGTTCCAGACCGCCGCCGAGAACTACGCCTGGCTCAACCAGACGATCGCTGTCGGCCGCGGCAAAGTGGTGCCGGGCGGCGTCGAGTACCGCGTCTGGACCGTCTCCGACCCGGCCTGAGCGCCCGCTGGACAGCGCCCGGCAACGTCTGCGATCCTTAGCTCGCCCCGCAAATGCGATACCAACCACCGCTCATCACCTTGCTCGTCCTCCTTGCCGTGTCGCTGGCGTTCGCCTGCGGCTCCGGCGGCGACGACGACGGCGACACGATCACCGTGTCCAGCGTGGGCGATGGCTTCAGCGGCGCCTTCGTCACTGACGTCGCCTTCGACGTCAGCGTCGTCGGCGACAACGTCACGGTCGACAACTCGCGCCTCATCGTCTACCAGCTGACGCCGCACGAAAACGGCTTCCGCACGGCGATCGTCACCGGCAGCGGCCCCAAGGCGGTCGCCGAAG
>SDBV01010258.1_pt1 | contig 12301 bp, 8 predicted proteins | sample 2277081 | NCBI WGS metagenome assembly SDBV01 (sample SAMN10402039, study PRJNA504765) | marine sediment metagenome | isolation source: marine sediment core GS10_PC15, 223 cmbsf | place: Arctic Ocean: Southern Knipovich Ridge | collected 2010 | reverse complement strand
ATCATTTTCAGTGGGTAGTCGCACTGACGCGCGTAATTTCCGCTGTTTTCCGCAAAGGCGGCGATGTCACCTTCCTGGTAGAGGAATTACGCTCCGTTTTTGATCCCCGCGGTGGTTATTTCAAAAAAGGAAAGTACATACCTTCGCTGGTTGCGGACATCGGGGATGTTATTGAATGCCATCTCAAGGAGATCGGCATGATTAAAAACGAAGAAATGGACGATCATCGTAGGGAAATACTTACTGAAAAACGCGCTGAGTTTGAATCCAGGACGAAAAATATCGATTCAGAAGACGAAACACCATCTGACTTCCCCGCTGAATCACAACTCTGCAGCAAGTGTATGAACAAAGCAGTAATAATGATGGATGGCTGCATGACTTGTCTAAATTGTGGCGATTCAAAATGCAGTTGATCAAAAATTCTTATAAATTTTTGATTTGTGAGTTGAGTGTCAATAAAAATAAGTAAAATAAATTTGATTTTTTAAAAAACTGTCATTAGAGTTACGTCTTGACACGGATGCCGGGTGTGCTAGACACACACTAACGCAAGTTGGGAATGAATTTTGGAGTGAAAGAAGAACAAGCGACAGTCTGGGTTACCAAATCCGCCAAGGCTGATTGCTACCAAGCTCCAGAAGCAGAACAACGAAACGGGTTTCACAACCAAGGAGAACAAGAACCGTCTTGTACCGAATGCGAGTATCGACATTCAGGACCGACGAGTCTCTGTATTATTTCGCTCAAACGGCGATAAGTAATAAGCCGAAGGTTCAGTATCTCACTAATGGAAGTCAAAACAGGCAGCCATGGGCTGTTTTTTCCTGTATTTCTCGTATAGATCCACTTCAACTACCGGTGGGGCCTCATTTCACCCCTGCACTCTGGTAAAACCTCTAACCACAAAGTAAGGAGCACGTTATGGCTGTAAAGAAACGAAGTACCAAGAAAAAGGCCGGCAAGAAAAAGGCCGCTAAGCGTAGCGCAAAAAAACGCGTAACGAAGAAGAAGTCGAAGAAGAAGTCGAAGAAGAAAGCTAAGAAGAAGTCGAAGAAGAAAGCTAAGAAGAAGTCGAAGAAGAAGTCGAAGAAGAAAGCTAAGAAGAAGTCCAAGAAAAGGGCTAAGAAAAGAGCCAAGAAGAGCAAGTAAGTAGTTTTATTTCCAATCACCCCGGTTCGCCGGGGTGATTTGGACATAAACAGGGTCGGAAACGGTGAGTGGTACGCTAAATCCCCGGTTCACGGCCTTTTCTTTTGCCAAAATTCCGGTTGCCGCGCTAAAAACGGGTCATACGGTGCGTCTAATGCCGTGTAAGCGCGAAAATATTTATTCAGGGATAAGGAGCACAGTTAATTATGCGCTTGACAGCGCCGCTTCCAGTGCGTTTAAACGTTCCTTTGTACCTACATCAATCCATTTACCAGTAAAATATTCACCACTCACGAGATTTTTTGCAATAGCGTCACGTAATATGGGTGCCAATGGATATTTTCCACGCTGTAAATGGTTAAACAAGTTCGGCGAGTACACACCAATACCACTAAACGTTAACTTTTTACCCCGATCAAGGTTTACCCTGGCACCATCAAGATAAAAATCGCCATTCGAATGGTGATCCGGGTTGTCCACCAACACCAGGTGCGCCAGCCCCTCCAAACTTGTTGGTAGCTTTTGTAATGGAAAATCCGTCCAGATATCACCATTGATGACTAAAAATGGTTCATGATCGAGCAAATCAATAGCCTGCCGAATACCACCACCGGTCTCCAGTGCCCCATCCGGTTCAGCTGAATACTGAATAGTCATCCCATAGCGACGGCCATCACCCAGAAAATCGATAATTTTTTGTCCCAAATGAGCATGATTGATCACAACTTCATTAATACCGGCTTCTTTTAGGTGAACCAATGCGTGCTCAATCAGTGCCCTGCCACCCGCTTTCAGCAGCGGTTTTGGTAACTCGTCGGTCAATAGTCGCATACGTTCTCCGCGGCCGGCAGCCATGATCATGGCCTTCATTCGCCAGCCACTTCGAGTTCGTCAAGCAATTGCGCCAGGGGCAATAGCTTCGGATCGGTGCGACACACCTGCATGATGTAATCCAGCACGCGTGGGATTTCATCGAGGTATTCGCTTTTACCATCACGATAGTTAAGTCTTGCAAAAATACCGCAGACTTTAAGATGTCGTTGCACCCCCATACGGTCAAACCAGTTCAAAAATTGCGATTCATCATCACAGACGGGTATACCGGACTGTTGCGCCAGTTGATGGTAGCCCATCACCCAGTCGCGCACTTGATTCCGCGGCCAGCGAATGTAGCAATCCCTCAATAACGACACGAGATCGTAGGTCACCGGCCCCAGTACCGCGTCCTGAAAATCCAGGATTCCGGGGTTATTCTTGTTGGTAATCATGAGATTACGCGAGTGATAGTCGCGGTGTACCCAGACCCGGGGCTGCGCGCGAGCAGATTCGACCAGCGCTGTAAATATGCCATCAAGAACAGCGTGCTGACTTTCACTCAATGCAAATGAAAGGTGTTTGCCAAGGTACCATTCACGAAACAGTTCCATTTCCTCTCGCAACAGCAGCTCACTGTAGTCGGGCAGAAAATCCGGCTCGATGAGTGTCGCAGTCTGTAGTATCACCAAGGCACCCAGGGCATCACCGTAGAGCCGCTCAACCGTATCGTTATTCAGGTTCGGCATGTAGACCTCGGTACCGAGGTCACTTAAAAGCAAAAAACCGTTCGCGGTATCGGTTTCGACGATACGGGGAACGTTCAGCCCGATATCGTAGAAACGCCGCGCAATGCGCAGGAAGGACGCAGTATCTTCCTTATCCGGTGGTGCATCCATCACCACAAAGGTGTCGCCATCAACATTAAATCGAAAATAACGTCGAAAACTGGCATCGCTTGATGCTGGGCGCAGGTCAGCTGCACGGTTACCAAACAAGGTGGTTAACCAGTTTTGAAGCTGTGTCTGCCTTACATTTTGGGACATAGATTATTGGTTCGGAAAGGAAAACCGATGATAGTTCCTGCTTTCGCTTGATGGTGCACTGATTCTATGCAATTTTATAGTGCGTACAACAACGCTCGCTGTGTTTATGCGCTCATTTTACCGATTACCGTCGCTCTGCCTGTTTTGTCTGGCTGGCAGTCTGCTCCTGACTTTCGAAGTCGTAGCGGAAGAATTGCCGGTTTGCCCGGGTATTGCTGCAGATCCCATGAAACTGGAATCGTTGCTTGAGTCAGCGGCAAACAAAACCGATGATATAATGCATGTTTCCGCAGATCGCATTGAATTACAAAGAAACGACAAGATCACACTCAGCGGAAACGTCGTCATTATTCGGGGCGAGCAGCGCATCATGGCAGACAAGGCGGTCTACGACAAAAACCGCCAAACACTCGACGCCACGGGTAATGTGCACATGGAAAACCTCAGCGGCGATCGTTTTTTCTCAAACAGTACCTTTCTCAATCTGCAATCGAACACCGGATTCAGCGATATCGGCGACTTTACCTTGCGCAATGGTCGAGGCCGGGGACACGCCGAACGCATTGTGTTTGTTTCCAGGGGACGCATCAAACTCAAGGCCGCCCGGTTTACCACCTGCCCGGCGAATAAAGAGGACTGGTATCTGAAAGCTGCTGAGTTTGAATTTGACCAGAACACGGCTACTGGCACGGCACGCCATGCCAGACTGCGATTCATGGGCGTACCACTTTTTTATATGCCCTACCTGAGCTTCCCCCTTGGCGACCATCGCCGTAGCGGTTTTCTACTGCCCGAGTTCGGTAGTACCGATACCGTCGGCACTTATCTCACTGTGCCGTATTACTGGAATATTGCGCCCAATTTCGATGCTACTTTCAAACCACGCTATATGAGCCGGCGTGGTGTACAACTGCAAAGTGAGTTTCGCTATCTGGGTAAACAATATCAGGGGATCACTGAACTGGAAGTGCTGCCCAATGATGCTGTCACCGGTGGCTCACGACTGGGGGCAACTTACCGGCATCAACACCGGTTAGGGCCCCATTGGACGGCCAGCACGGATATCGGTTGGGTCAGCGACACCGACTATTTCAACGATTTTTCAACCCAGCTGTCGCGCACCAGCCAGACGCATTTATCGCAGACTATTGAAACGAAGTATCGAAAAGACGCCTGGAAGCTGGCAATATCTGTCTCAAGTTTTCAGACGGTGGACAAGGCAGTTGCCGCCGCCGATTTCCCCTTCACGCGCCTGCCACAACTGGTTGCCGATTGGCATCCCTCACCGCGCAGCGGCCGAATGAACTATGAGTTTCACGCCAGCGCCACTGATTTCCGGCACGACACCAAAGAAAGTGCGCGTCGACTGCATCTACGACCGTCTGCCAGTTTCCCCATGACAACAGAATATGGTCACCTCATTCCACGCGTGAGTCTCTATAGTACCGCTTATGCCAATCGCAACATGGGCACGGATACATTGATGATGATCCCGGTGGGCAGTATCGACAGCGGACTCACCTTCGAACGCAGCGTCGGCAGTGGCACCCGATCGATGATCCAGACGCTGGAACCAAGATTGTTTTTTGTATATGCGCCCTACACCTTCCAGGACACGCTGCCGCTATTCGATACCAGCGCCCCCACCTTCACATTCAATTCGCTGTTCCGGGAAAACCGTTTCATCGGTAGTGACCGGGTGGGCGATACGCAACAGCTGACGCTGGCGCTGACCTCGCGGCTGATCGACGATCACAGCGGTTCCGAAAAACTGTCGGCTAGCATTGGTCAGACTTTTTATCTTGCTGATCGTCGGGTCAATATTCCCGCCGGCACAACTACTGACAGCCGTTCTGATGTCGCCGCGGAAATCACTGCCTGGCTGGGACAGCACTGGTACGCACGCAGTAGTGTGCAGTGGGACACCCAGGCCAGTGTGCCAAAAAGAAATAACCTCTTCCTGCAATTTCAGCCATCGAAAGACCGTATCGTTAATATTGGCTATCGTTACGACACCGGCACCCAGCAACAGGAACTGGTGGACATTTCTACCCAGTGGCCGCTGACGAAAAACTGGACCTTGCTCGCGCGCAGCCAGTATTCACTGCAAGACAATCGCAATCACGATAGCTACGTCGGCCTGGTCTACAACACCTGCTGCTGGTCACTGCGAACCATGATCTCGCGGCGAATCGACCAGAACAGCGCGCAGATAAACAGCGTGGCATTCCAGTTGATTTTCAAGGGCCTTGCAGGTTTTGAGTCGGGTGTCGCCAGCGAGTCACCGCTGGAACAAAGCGTGTTTCATTGACGCTGGCCTGAGTCACAGACTCAGTCACTTCGTGGTATGATAACGCGCCAAATCGGTACACCGCATGATGTATTTTCGACTTAACCTGAAATTCCCCTCGACAGCTTTCCTTGCAGTGGTTGTGTTACTCACTGGCATTACGGTACAGGCTGCACGCCAGTCTCCGACCTGGCTGGATCGGGTGTCTATCATTGTCAATGATGACATCATTACCCAGTCCGAGCTGGAACAACGCATGCGCACCGCGCGTGATAATCTTCGCCGGCGAAAAATCGCGCTGCCGACCAGGGCAATACTCAAACGCCAGGTCACCGATGTACTGATTCTGGAGCAGCTGCAACTGCAATATGCAAAAAAACTCGGGGTCGAAATCACTGACACCCAAGTCGAATCGGCCATTGATAATATGGCGCGACAAAGCAAACTCAGTCGGTCCAAATTCCTGACCCGGGCCAGGCGCGACAAAGTTGATATCGGGGCGCTGAGACGCGACGTTCGCCGGCAATTAATTGTCCAGGAACTGGTTAACCGGGTGGTCAATCGCCAAATTCAGGTGTCCGAACATGAAATCGACGATTTCCTTGCCGATCGTGCGCGCCAGGGTGTGAGCCAGGAATTTGACCTCTCTCATATTCTTGTCAGTGTCCCGCCCGGCGCACCGGCATCTGTTCGTCGGACCGCAGCCAAGAAGGCAAATGGAATCAGAAAGAATATTATCGCCGGCGCCAGTTTTGAAAGTCTCGCCATTGCCCATTCCAAGGGCCCTAATGCGCTCAAGGGCGGTGCGCTGGGTTGGCGCAAGGCAGGACAATTGCCGAACCTCTTCGTTAACGCCTTGAGAAACAAGCCAAAGGGATCGATAACGCAAGTGCTGGAAAGCCCGAACGGTTTTCATATATTGCGTGTCAACGACAGTCGTGGTGATGGCTTGAAGACATTAGTAAATCAGACGTTAGTGCGCCACATACTGCTTAAACCCACGGCCATACAAAGTCTCGAACAGGCCCGCGCAACCATGGTCAAATTGCGTCTGCGTATTGTCGCCGGGGAGGACTTCGCGGAACTGGCAAAAAAATATTCCAATGATACAGCCAGTGCCGGTCAGGGAGGCAAGCTCGGCTGGATCAGTCCGGGGCAACTGGCCGGTGAGATAGAGAAGACTATAAATGCGCTTAAACCGGGGGCAATGAGCCAGCCCGTACAATCGCGTTTAGGAATACATTTGGTCCAGGTTCTTGAGAGGCGTAACCAGGATGTTGGCAAAAAAAGCCGGCGCATGGGAGTGCGTCAACAGATTCATGCCCGCAAAGCAGATGAAAAACTGCAGACGTGGTTACAGGAACTGCGCAGCCAGGCTTACGTTGAAATTCTATCGAACTAACTACCCCACCCACTTTCTACGCGCCGACTGGCAATGAAACGGGAAACGCCAATCATTGCCCTGACACCGGGTGAACCTGCCGGTATCGGTCCCGACCTGGCGATCAGGCTTGCCCGGCATCAACAGACAACTGAACCTCTATTTCGTCTGGTGCTGATCGCCGACCCTGAGCTGCTGCATCAGCGTGCCAGTGCGCTTGGAATAAATATGGACCTGCCAATCTGGTCATCCAACACGGATAGCTCCGTCACTGTATTGCCTGTTAAAACCACGACAACAGTCACGCCTGGCGTGCTGAATGCGAACAACAGTCCGTACGTAATCGATACTTTGAAGCAGGCAGTTGACGGCTGTCAAAATGGCAGCTTTGATGCCCTTGTCACCGGCCCGGTGCACAAGGGCATCATCAATGCAGCTGGCATCCCGTTTACCGGGCACACAGAGTTCCTGGCAGAGCAATGTGGTGTCGATAACGTCGTTATGATGCTGGTGACAGAAACCGCTAACGCATCCCTGCGTGTCGGTCGCTCCCGGCGCACCCGAGGGCATCAAGATCCTGCCTCCCGCGACATTTATGCCCGCAGTTTGGGTGCTAACGCATCCCTGCGTGTCGCTCTGGTGACAACCCACTTGCCTTTAGCTGAAGTGAGTGCTGCCATCACACAAAACAAGCTGGAACAAAGCATCCGTATCCTCAACGCTGAACTGAGCAGTCGATTTGGCATTGAAAAGCCGCGCATCCTGGTATGCGGCCTTAACCCCCACGCCGGTGAGTCGGGCTATCTGGGGCGAGAAGAAATCGACATACTTATCCCGGTAATAGAACGCCTTAAGGACCAGGGGTTAAATGTTTCCGGTCCCGCACCGGCAGACACGGTATTCACGCCACCCATGTTACAACAGGCGGATGCAGTATTGGCCATGTACCACGATCAGGGTTTGCCGGTTCTGAAACACGCCGGTTTTGGTCAGGCTGTCAATGTGACATTGGGATTACCGATAATTCGCACCTCGGTCGATCACGGTACGGCGCTGGAACGCGCGGGAACCGGCGATATCGACAATGGTAGCCTGGATGCAGCTATTCATCTGGCGTGTGAACTGGCAACGAAATAATGGACCACCGGCCCCGCAAGCGCTTTGGTCAGCATTTCTTGCATGATGCGGGCGTGGTGTCGCGCATCATCGACGCATTTGCACCCCAGGCCAATGAATTAGTTGTCGAGATCGGCCCCGGTCCCGGTGTGCTTACGCGCAAACTGGCGGGCAGGGTCGCAAAGCTGATTGCGGTTGAAATTGATCGTGATCTCGCCGCGACATTAAAAACCGGGTTTGCCGACGACGGCAGTGTGCAGATCGATGAAGCGGATGCATTGAAATTTGATTATTGCGCGCTGGTGTCAAAGGATCAGTCACTGCGCATTATCGGTAACCTGCCATACAATATTTCTACCCCGCTCATTTTCCATTTGTTCGATCAGGCCCATTGCGTACAGGACATGTTATTCATGTTGCAAAAGGAAGTGGTGGACCGAATCTGCGCCAATCCCGGTAGCAAGAACTACGGCCGCCTGTCGGTGATGGCACAGTGGCAGTGTAAAGTTAAGCGCCTGTTTACGGTGCCGGCCGGCGCCTTTACCCCACCGCCAAAAGTTGAATCGGCGATAGTGTATTTAAAACCTTATCAGCAGAAACCGCATCCACTCAAGGATTACAATCGATTTGCCCGACTGGTGCAGGCCGCGTTCACACAGCGACGCAAAACGCTGCGCAATTCGATCAAGGCATTTATGTCAGCCGATCAAATGCAGGAAATTTCCATTGATCCAGCGCGGCGCGCAGAGACTCTAAGCGTGGCGGAATTTGTCGCCCTGGCTGAAAAGGCAGGGGAGAAAGGCTAAAGGAGAAAGGAGAAAGGAGAAAGGAGAAAGGTGCAAAATACTGGACTGGGGGTTTTATCCCTTATCCCTTATCCCTTATCCCTTATCCCTTATCCCTTATCCCTTATCCCTTATCCTATCTTTACGAGTGCCACTGCACACTGCGCAATTCCTGCAGAACGCCGACATAAATAATGCGCGCCGAGGCCAGCACTGGCAACGCGAAAACCAGACCCATTAAACCGAATAGATTGCCGGCGACGATAATCGCCAGCATAGCGATCAGGGGATGCAGATTGGCAGCACGGGCCAGTATGGTCGGCACCACTATCAGGTTGTCGTTCAACTGGCCCACAGCGATCACCGCTACGGTTGCCATAAGCAGTTGTGGATCAATACTGATGGACAGTGCCACCAGTACCGGTGCGATCAGCCCCAGCAGTGGACCAACATAAGGAATGAGATTAAAGATTCCTGCCAGTATGCCCAGCACGATCGCCATGGGCAGACCCACAATAGCGAAACCGATGCTGGTAACCACAGCCATAATCAACGATTGCAGCATGACGCCCCGCACATACCTTTCCAGCTGGGCGCTGACCTTGTGGTAAATCGTCAGCGTTTCTTCAAACAAGTGGTTGGGGGCAAAGGAAATAACCTGATTGCGCAGGCTGCGGAAGTCGCGCAAAAAGAAAAAGGTTATCAGTGGAATTAAAATCAACCACAAGGCAATGTCGGCCAACACACCGGAGATACCGCCAATAAGTTTGCTGCTCCATTGTTTCGCTATGGCTGAAGTGGAGGGCAACAAGCCGCCAGTTTCCATGCCTACCCCGAAATTTTCGTTCAGCCAAGTCTCTACCTTGAACGACAAACGCGAAACGTTTTCCCACGCCTGCGGCAGGCGCTCGCGAAATTCCCCAAACTGCTCGGATATCACCGGTACGCTGTAGCCCACGAATACGGCAACAACACCAACCAGTAGCAGCAACACAATGGTGATAGCCAACACGGTATTCAAGCCGCTGCGCTGCAACCAGTTTACGACCGGCTCAAGCATGACATACAATACCGAGGCTATAATGATAGGCAACATCACCGTTTGAAGCAGCCATGCCAGAAGGACTATGGGCAATGCGATTACCAGAAACACCAGACCCGCCTTGATCTCGGGTCGGTCGATAACTCCTATCATTTACTTTGTGCCGCGATCAGTCGTTCGTTGGTATTGCGCAGGCGCTTGGCCAGCACCTGGCCCAGTTGTAATAACACCCTGACACCGAGCTTGGGAGAACGCTCCACCCATTCCTGCAGATCAGGCCGGAAAAATCCGATCAATTCGCAGTCACCGGAGACGGTCGCGTCCGCAGTGCGCACTTCATCACCAAACAGCGCTACCTCGCCGAAGAAATCGCCTGGTCCCAGTTCTGCCAATTGCCTGCCATCGAGCTGAATCACCACCGTACCCGACAACACCAGGTACATACCCAGCCCCGGGTCACCGGCGTGAAACACTACTTCATTGCGGTGATAGTGGCGGTGATACATGCCGTCGACCAGTTGGCGTACTACCCGTCTGGGGATATCCGAAAAAATGGGAGTATCGGCCAGCATGCGCGTGGCTTCTTCCTTCCAGTTGTGGCGGTGGCGAAACAGATTTTCCCAGAAGGGCACCGATTTTTGTTTTTCCGGCAAGGGGTTCCTCCCAAATCATTGGCGAGTTTCTGATTTGGTGAATAATAGCACCTTAACCGCGGCCACGGAGCTGGCCCTTTTCTGCAACCCGTTTAGACGGTAGATTGAGCCCAATGGAAAAATTCATTCTTGTAATAGTGTTGACCGTCACACCGGTGATGCTGATTCATTTCGGACTTGTATCGTATATGCAGATACGGGTGGTACCGTGCCTGGCATCAGCGGGTTACTGGGCCGCAGCCCGGCAGAGGATGAACGCTTTGTGGTTTATTTTAACAATTAATATTGCCATGCCTGCAAACCGATGACGTCCCTGATCGAGGAAGTGCGCAAACAGCGCAGCAATGTATTGAACCTCAATATCAGCGAACGGTCGCCGCTTGCGCGAGGCCCTGGCATCATGGCCACGCCCACAGTACCGATCATTGAAGACAATAGGCTCCGTGTGATGCGCGCTGGCACCCTGAACCCGAAGCGACCTGATCGCCAGTTAGCACTCCAGGACCCGAATGGCTAAACCCGCGCCCTTCGGCAGCTGGCAGTCGCCTATCAGTGCAACCCTGATCGCTGGCGAAACCATTGGTCTGGATCAACCCCAGTTACAAGATGACAGTTGTTGCTGGATAGAAAAGCGCCCGACAGAAGGGGGCCGTCAGGTGATTGTTCAGCAAAACACCGATGGCACCACAAACGACCTCTTGCCACCTCCGTTTAGTGCGCGCTCGCGAGCGCATGAATACGGCGGCGCGGCCTATACCGTGGCAAGCGATATATTCTACTTCGTCAATGACAGCGACCAGGGCATCTATGCCGTCACCCCGGGTACTGCACCGATATCTATATTTAGCGAACCCGGCTTGCGCTTTGCTGATATACAGATTGATGGCAACCACAATCGCCTTGTCTGTGTTTGCGAGGATCATCGTGGTGCAGGTGAAGCAATCAACAGCCTGGTGGCGTTGACGCTTGGCGACAATCCTGCTCTCACCACTTTGCATGAGGGGGCCGATTTTTACGCCTCACCAGCGCTTCGCGCCGATGGCGGGTCACTTGCATGGCTCAACTGGAATCACCCCAATATGCCCTGGGATGGCACCGAGCTCTGGTTGGCAGACATAAAATCTGATGGCGAACTACGCGATGCCCGGTGCATAGCCGGTGGCAAGAGCATCTCCATCTTCCAGCCGCAATGGTCACCGGACAGTCGGCTCTATTTCGTATCAGACGCAGCCGGCTGGTGGCAGATCTACCGTCAACAGGCAGACGGGGCGCAACGGTTGTGCGATATCGAAGCTGAATTTGGACTGCCGCAATGGGTGTTTGGACAATCCACTTATGCCTTTGTATCTGCCGACACCATCGTCTGTTGTTATTGCCAGCAGGGTGAATGGTTCCTCGCCCGGCTTTGTGCGCACACCGGCGAATTGAGCCTCATCGACATCCCCTACGGCGACATCAGCAGCGTGCGCGCCAACCAGGACCGCGTCGTTTTTCTTGCCGGATCACCCGTTTCTACCACCGAACTGGTGGCGTATCTTCCACAACAGAAAAAACTCACGGTACTAAAAAAATCGATGCCAGCGGCGATCAGGAAATCATATTTGTCAATAGCCCAAAAGATTTCCTTTGCGACTGCAGGCGGCAATGCGGCCCATGGTTTTTATTATGAGCCGAGAAACGGGGATTACTCAGCACCCGGTGGAAAATCACCGCCCCTGATCGTGATGAGCCATGGCGGGCCTACTGCAGCCATCGGCCGCAGCCTTAATCTCAGGATACAGTACTGGACCAGTCGTGGTTTTGCCGTGCTGGATGTCAATTACAGTGGTAGCACGGGATACGGACGCGCATATCGCCAGCACCTCGATGGCCAGTGGGGTCTGGTCGATGTCAGCGATTGCGAAAGTGGTGCGAAATTCCTGGTGGCGGCCAACAAAGTCGATGGCAATCGTCTGATAATTCGCGGCAGCAGCGCCGGTGGGTACACCACCTTGTGCGCGCTGACATTTACCGACACCTTCAG
>SDBV01010257.1_pt1 | contig 12302 bp, 7 predicted proteins | sample 2277081 | NCBI WGS metagenome assembly SDBV01 (sample SAMN10402039, study PRJNA504765) | marine sediment metagenome | isolation source: marine sediment core GS10_PC15, 223 cmbsf | place: Arctic Ocean: Southern Knipovich Ridge | collected 2010 | reverse complement strand
ACTTGACGATTCATGTAATAATATTTTCATTCCAAATAGGTAATTCCTTTGAGACTCAATGCCCCCAGTGATGGTTTTTGCCCGCAAGATCAAGGGGAAGGCGGTTCGAGTTTCGTCCAACACCGTCCACAAAAATCGCTTGATGCCAATTCGAGTGATTTTTTTTATAAGAGAATTCAATTGCTTGACTTTCCATCTGTATTTTCATATACTTCATTGGCCTTTACTAACCTATTTTCGGAGTTTATTTACGGAGAATAAATTAAGGTATAAAAAGGTGTGGAATCATGAAAAACGTTTTTTCAGCCAGTCCGCAAACCAAAAGGCTGCGGCCTCCAGACCTATATGAATACTCGATAGATAATTTCTGGTTTAAGGCCGCCGGTTTAGAAGATCAGAAAATCAATGAGCCCCTGCGCGGGAGCCACACCGCCGATGTAGTTATCATCGGGGGTGGTTACACCGGTCTATCCTCGGCCTACAATATCCAGCGAAAATTTCCAGAAAAGAAAATCGTGCTGTTGGAAGGCGCTTGCTGCGGGTACGGCGCCAGCGGCAGAAACGGCGGTTTTTGTATCAGCACTGACCTGCTTCATGATTACACTATCAAAGACCCCCAGCTCCTCCAAGACCAAATCGACGTCTCTTTTTATGGCCTTAAGCAGATCAAGCAAGTGATCGCCGATCATGGCGTTGATTGTGACCTTCGTGAGAACGGCATGTTAGACGTCGCTTTTTCAGAAAACCAAGCCAGGCAACTGGAGAAATATAATGAAAATCTCAAATCTATCGGGCTGGAATCCACTTTTCTAGAGGGGAAGGAAATTGAAGTAGAGATCAAATCAACTCGCGTTATTGCTGGCCAAAAAATGCCTCATGGCGCGGTGCTCAATCCCGCTAAACTGGCCAGAGAGATGAAGCGTGTGGTTGAAAAACTGGGTGTTGAGGTCAGGGAGCGAACGGTGGTGACACGCATAACACCTGGCAAGGTCAATCTGGTAGACACTGAACTGGGAGAGATTCGAGCGCCAACATTGGTATTGGGGTTGAATGCATACGCACCCAAATTGGGTTTGTTCAAAAATCGCGTCATCCCAGTATGCACGTATTTAATCGCTACAGAACCACTCAGCGAATCTCAATGGGAATCAATCGGCTGGAAGAACCGACAAGGACTGGCCGATGCGCGGGTTAACTTTAGCTACGCAGTGCCCACAGTGGACGGACGGATTGTTATCGGCGGTGGGGGAGATGCTGTGTACTATCCCAAAGACCGCCTGAGTTCTGGCAATGAAAAAACTGCTACAAGGAATATCATTAAAGACCTGTTTACCACCTTCCCCCAACTTGAGGGATTGGAAATCGAACACGCCTGGGGAGGTACGACCACCCTTTCGGTGGACCGGACCCCCTCAGTGGGCACCTTAAAAGGATATGATAATATCTATTATGGCGGGGCTTATGTTGAAGGTGTCCCCACCGGGCAAACTGCCGGAAGGATAATTGCAGAGCTAATGGCAGGCGAATCTAACAAATTCACCAACCACTACTTAGTAAACCACAAAATCCCTTACGCTGGACCTGTTATGATGCGCAGGTTCTTTATCAACGCATACAAACAGTATTTAGAGCTCTATGACTGAGTATTTTTTCTTAAGTAGTTTATCGCTCATGGGTTATTTATAACCCAAGTTATATTACCTTAAGTGGGGAATTGAGGGGGGATTGTTGTGGTAATCTGTTCTGGGGATAGTATATATGTTCAACTGGGAGTTGCAATTATTTTCACAATACTGTATAATATTATTGTGGTTGTTCAATGAACGTAGTTATCTATAAGGAGGGAATTCTTTGGGAACTAAGCGGGATTTCACTTTATCTAATCTAATATTCATCAACGAATTAAGAAAATCAAATGTGTGGAGGCGACGAACCAGAGATATAATTTGGTCGCTTACCCCTCATCACACCAACATCATAACCAGGGGAAGATCTTTGGGAAGCCAATAGCGAAACCGGCCATAGTGGTCGGTTTTTTGTTGTCAGATTGAGTAAGTTTTTGGGTCCACTTCATACCCACACACTTACCGTGTATCCTTTCTCTTCTCCGGGAGCAGCCCGGCATCCTGCTCATTGGGCTCGATCTGGCCTGCAGTCGGGCGATCGGGCTGAAGTTAACTGCAGCGGGTTCGGGGGCGGGGGTTTCTTCTGCTGAGGGTCTACAGGCTGAAAGGATAAAGACCAGGCCGAGGGCTAGCAGAGTTAATTGTGTAATCTTATTTGTTTTCATGTAAAGTTCCTTTGCGTATATCAATGGGCTTCCTAAAAACAGGGGGCGGTGACGTACCTGTATTAATAAATACTTTCTTGCACGTCTCTGATTTTAAGGAATTATCAACGAGCCAATGTATTAATAGTTTGATCCTAATAGCACTCGAAGTGCCAGAAATGATTAGGCGTGAATTGAATCGGGATATTAAGTGGACACAATCCTGAATTTCATTTTGTTGCTTTTACAACAATTCGCCGGTGGCCCAGGTCCGGTCGAAAATAACTTGATGCGATTCGGGTTAGCTGCACTCTTGTGGCTGGTGTTGTTGGTTATTGCCTGGTCACGACAGCGGAACCAGGACTTACCCAGGGAGAAACTGCTGGTATTGGGGTTCGGATTGGTGCTGGCGTGTGAATTGGTGATGTTTGCACTGATCGCGGGGCGCATGATGGGTTGGAAATTCCTTGATTCTGAAAATGTATATCACCACCCATTGGAACACGCACTTGTAATGGCCGCTATTATCTTGGTTGCTGGAGCTTATTTACGCTATGTCCTCGACGATGAGCGTATTTCTCGCCGCTATTTGCAGGTTGGCATCGGGTTTACAGTCATCGCTGTAGTAGTGGTTTTAGTGACTTGGCCGCGTTATTCGGCAACATATCCACAGATCCAGTTCCACCACACTTGGCAGGCATTGGCCTTTCATGTTCCCCTGTCATTGATGATCGCCGCAGTAATGGTCATATTAGCCCGAAAGCGCGGCTGGCTGCGTAATGTTGTCATCCTTGCGATGTTCTTTTTCTTCATCAGCGAATTTCTCATCCTGGTTAATTTTTCGACAAACCACAGGTATAGCCATATTGTTAGTCCAATAGGTAACACCTTGCACATCCTGGCAATACCACTGTTAGGATATGTTTATCTTAAAGAGCAATCGATCGAGAAGAGGAGAACAGAAGAAGAACTAGATGCCTATCGTGACCAGCTTGAGAACCTGGTTGAAGACCGCACTGCCGAATTGACCTCTGTGAACGCGCAGCTTCAGCAGGAGGTTCAGGAACGTCAGCGTGCTGAGGCAGAAATTATCCAGCGTAATGCAGGTTTAGCTGCTCTAAATGCCATCGCGGCTACTATCAGCCAATCTCTGGAACTGGAGACCATCCTGAACACTGCGCTGGAAATGACCCTCTCAGTGTTAGAAATGGAGGTTGGCGCGATATTCCTCCTGGATCAAGACACCGAGGATTTAACCATTCGAGCCTTTCTTGGAGATGTTCCTCTGGACCAATTGTCAGAGACAATTCATGCGAAATATTCTTGTATTGGGATTTCCTGGGAGTCTGTGTCCAAAAATAAAGCCATCCTGAAAGATGTTTCCAGATGTTCAGAACATGAACTGACAGATTACATTATCAATCAGGGTTTGAAGACCATAGTCAGTACACCGCTCCTATCGAAAGGCAGCTCTGTGGGTGCCCTGACCCTTAGTTCAACTAAAACAGACATAATCAGGCAGTCCGAGCTTAATCTCCTGACCGCCATCGGTCAACAGATTGGTGTGGCAGTGGAAAATGCAAGCTTATTTGAGGAATTGGAACGTTACACTGATGAATTATCACTGCTGCATGAGATCAGCATCACATTAACTTCTACACTTGAACCGGATAAGATCAAGGATGAGATTCCCAGGCAATCTGCAAAGCTGGTGGACTGTCAGATGGCTTATGTTCTGCACGAGGATCAAGAACGCCAGATATACGAGATCGTTTCAAGCCACGGGATGGAAAAGGAAATAAAGCAGGAACTGATCGCAAACTCCCAGGGCTGCCAGCTGTTCGCAAATCTGGTAAGTAGTCGCCAAACGATTGCGATTAATGACACTCAAGACGATAAACGAGTTCCACGCTATTGGATAGAAAATCTGAACATCCGTACAATTGTGGGCCTGCCTTTGTGGGTCAATGATGAACCGCTCGAATTCCTCCTCCTGTTGGACCAGCGTGGACCAAGGTTTTGGCATCCAGAAGAATTGAAGCTCATCGAAGCCTTCGTAAATCGCGCCGCGGTTGCGCTTGAGAACGCAAATCTCCACAAACAGCTGGAGTGGGCTGCCGCACTGGAGGAACGCCAACGCATTGCTGCAGATATGCACGATGGCCTGGCACAGACCCTCAGCTTGCTGGGCTTGCGAGTGGATAGGACCACCGATCTCGTTTCGGGAAATGCCGCGCAATCGACAATCAATGAGCTTCTCAAGATCCGCAAGACCATTGGACAGGCATCGGCTGAAGTACGCCACTCGATTGCCAGCCGGGCGGAGAAACCTGCTCCCCTGCGAACGCTTCAAGATCAGCTCTCTTGATATGCTCGACCAAGTTTTCGTCGATGACCAGGTATCCGCCAGATTTGTCACCTCGGACACCGAACCGCTGTTCCTGTCACCATACCAGATCGCCCAGCTGCTCCCAATCGTACAGGAAGCTCTGCTCAACGCCCGCAGTCACGCGCAGGCTCGGACTGTAATTCTCAATCTGGAACAGGTGGGAGGATTGATAAAAATCAACATCCATGACGACGGAATAGGATTTGACAAGAAAGCATTGCAAACAGACGAACGCGGGCACTTCGGGCTAAGCATCATGCGCGCCAGGGCTAAGCGAGTAGGAGGCAGACTCAGGATTGAATCGGCTCCAGGTGCAGGAACCCGGGTGAGCCTGGCATGGAAACCGGATGGAAAGCTTACTGCAGGTATGTTGGATTCAACCAGACAGGAGCCGCTCATACGGACAGAGTTACCCAAGGTGTAGCAAATGAGTAAGATCCGCACTCTTTTAGCCGACGACCACAATTTATTCCGGGAAGGATTGATTAACATCCTCGAGAACCAACCCAATTATGTGGTTGTTGGTGAAGCTGGGGATGGTCTGGAGGCCGTCGTTAAGGCCCGCAAACTGCAGCCTGATTTAATCCTGATGGACGTCGCCATGCCTGTTTGTGATGGTTTGGAGGCTACGAAGATTATCAAGCAAGAGATGCCGGACGTGACCATCGTGATGCTCACCGTGCGGGATGAAAACGAGAAACTCTTCGAAGCAATCAGGAATGGCGCTCAGGGTTATCTCCTTAAGAGCATAACTTCTAGGGAGATGCTTATGCTCCTTGATGGGGCGGTACGTGGTGAAGCAGCCATCACACCCACATTGGGTGGGCGTATGTTGGAGGAATTCAGGCGCGTCAGCCAGCGAAATGCAGACCTTCCAGGAGAAAATTCCGTTTCCCTGACAGCGCGCGAGCGGGAAGTCCTCTGCCTGGTATCCGAAGAAGCTTCAAACAAGGAGATTGCTCAAGAGCTGAACGTCAGCATTCACACCGTTAAAAGCCACATGCGGAAAATCCTGGCTAAACTCCACATGGACAAACGCCAGGAAGCTGCCTCCTACGCCAAACGCGAAGGACTAATCCCGCCCTCGTCCGATCTATAAACGGACAGCATTCCCAGCAAGTAAATTCAACTGAACTGATTTGCCTTAATATTTCAAGTATCACTCTTAGCGTTGGTGAAGTGCATACTTGATTTGCGAGGAGAATCACTCCCCCTCAGGTGCGGTCTTTACTGCGCTTCATTCAGGGTGAGAAATTAAGCATTCAAGCTTTGCGGTCTGCTGAACCCGGAATAAGCTTGCCTCAGATTTACTCTTACATCAACTCGCTCAATGCTGTCGGGCTAATCCTTCGGGGGGAGGAAGTAACCCTAATCCAATAAAGCCCAAAAATAAATCGCTCTTTTTTCATACCCCGATTACGACAGGGGGTATTGAACCGCGTTTTTAACATCTATACAATAATAATAGAAAATCAATATTGGTAGGTACAGGGAATGGGAAAACAGCCGCAAGTTGTGTTATTGGGGGATTCCGTATTGATGGACAGCGTCGCCAATAGCCTGATTGACAGGCAGTTTTTAGACGTGGTCCGCATAACCAAAGAAACAAGCGAATTTAACCAACTCACAGATTCCTTACTACCGGACCTGATCGTCTATGAATACGATACAAAAATCACAGACCTTGTGCATTCTTTGCTCAGCAAGCAGATTGACTCCCTACTGCTCGTTATCGATCCTTACTTCAGCCAGGTAATCGTGCTCGATTGCCATCTGCGTCCTGCCCAATCGATGCAGGAGTTATGTGAACTGATCAAAGAGGAAGTTCAGCGATTTGCCCAGCGAAAGGAGGTGGATTAATTGAGTGCAATGGGACAACGCGCGGTTGACCGAATCCGAATTAGCTTGATTCTCACAAGGAGGATCACGAGATGAAACGCAATCTGACTTTAATTCCTCTCCTCAAAGGAGAGCAGAAAACAATAATGAAGGAGAAAACAATGAAGACGAACAAGCATATCCAAACTGGGTTTCTGGGGTGGCTGCTCCGAATAGTGGCAGTGGTCGTTCTTGCGGTGGTAAACCTCGGCTCTGCGTTGGTAGGCGCCGCGCCCGCCGCAGTTGAGGCGCTGGGCAGCGTGGATGTCGCGCCCGCCAGCCCGCAGCTGACGGCGGTCGATCCCATGGCGTGGGCCATTTCTGCCGATGTCACGCCCGCCCGCCCGTTCTTGTACTCAGTGGACGCGGACGGGATCACGATCACACGCTTCAATGACAACGCGATAGTGGGCACTTGGCCGTGGCCCACGGCCCCCGAAGTCATCTACACTGTTCTGCCCGACGGCTCGTTCACGGGGCTAACTCCGCCAACAGAGTGGGAGCCCGTCGGAATGACGGTGTCGTACCCCACGGACAAGGAAATCGCCAACCGAGCGAAAGAAATCCCCGATCTGACTCCCCCGGGGACGTTCGTGTACGTGGTGATGGCGCACTCAGGGTACGAGTGGCAGAGCAGCGGCGAGAGCCTGCGCGACACGCTCGTGCCCAGCACGAATCCCGCCACTGAGTCGGCGATGCTGATCCAGATCGACGTGAGCGACCCCTCGTTCTCGACGAGAAACGACCCCATCGATCCCTCGGGTCCCCACATCGCGGGCGCGATCCTCGGCCACGGCGCGGGCCAGCCGGTCTACGACCGCTCGACCGGAAATGTCTATGTCGGCAACCTGCCGTCCAATTCTCTGCCCGCGGACCTCACGTCCTTTGTGTCCGTGATCGCTCGAATTCCCCCTGAGGTCTCGGGGGAGGAAGCCGAGATCCCCGGGATCAGCAAGCCCGTGATCCGCTGCGGCCCCCAGCATCCCGAGAGCGGGATCCCGGTCGGCAGGCCGCAGGCATTCGCCTGTTACGACCCGTCAGGCGTGCACCCGATTGATGACAACGAACATGTTGGCGCGTCCGGTGAGTTTGAGTGGGAGTTCAGGAACCTGCCTGGCTGGCTGACGGCGCACCTGGGCACCCTGGGGTCGGATGGCATCATCTACGGATCGGATGGCATCCTCTACGGCACGCCGCTGACTACCGATGACGTGTACGCCGAGGCCAGGGTCCATAACCTCGGAGATGAATACGGCGTGTTCTCGGACTGGCACCCCATTCACCTGTTGGTGACCCCGGATGCCGAGTATTTGCCCATCAAGGCCCAGTTTGCCACCGGGGTCCCGGTCGCCTACCCGCTCGAGGGAACGGGTTCATGCGCGCTCACGGGCGCGCCGGACTGGGTCGAAGCGGTAGCGGTGCCTAACGGCTGCGTCGTGATGGGGAGGGCGCCGCTCGACGGTGAGTACTACAACTTCACAATGACGGACTTCAGGGAGACCGGCTACCCCGACATCCCGATTGTCTTCAGCGGAAACGTGTTCGGGCAGTATGGCTTCGTTCCGCTGCCCGCAGGCGTGGGCATCTCGGGGATGGCCTGGCACCAGGTGTCAAAGGTGGCCGACCCGTCGACCGAACCCCCCGTCCTGAGCCTGGAGTACATCGGCGTCGACCCGACCACCGGGCAGCTGTACCGCATCCTCGCGCCGCCGGGCCAGCCCCAGCCTCCAAACGTAAGGCCTGCCGAGACGGCGCTCACGCTCGACGTGGTCAGCGAGGAGGGAACCCCACTGCCCGGATCAGGCTTCGGGGAAGTAGCGGTCGAGGCCGATCGCGATATCTACGTGGCCGCAGCCGGTGCAGTGATCAAAGTCAGCGACGGCACGGCCAGCGTCATCAGCGGCCTTCCCGAAGGAATGCAGCCTTCCTCGCTGAGCCTCGATTCCGACCTCAGGACTGCAATCCCCGGAGTCGAACCTGGACAATCTGACCACGGCGCCCTGTGGGTGGCCGGTACGGGCAAGGCTGCGCTGATCGATACCGGCGCTGGGACGGTGGCCTATTCGTTCGATGTTCCTAGTGCGTCCTCCGTGTCGGTGGACTACAGCACGCAGTACGCCTACGTGGCCGCCCCAGTGTCGCAGAGCGTCGCCATCTTCGGGCCCTTCGCTCGGCCGCCGGTGGAGCCCAGGATCTGGAGCTCCGAGGAGGTCACCTGGAACGTAGACTTACCCAGCATCGCACCCGGACCGTTCTTGGTGATGGCCACGGGAGACCTCCCCATGACGCTCGAACTGTTGGGTACACTGCCTGTCGGGATTACCTTTGTTGACAACGGCGACGGCACCGCCACGGTGGACGGCGTAGCTGAAACCGAGGGCGGGTTCGCGTTTGCCGTCACGGCGACGAACGAATACGGTACCTACGCCCAGGCGCTCGGGATGGACGTCCAGACGCCGCCTGCGATCAACAGCCCCAACACGGCCACCTTTTACGCCGGCTCCGCGAGTTCGTTCACGATATTCGGGACAGGGCTGCCGGCGCCGGTCTTCTATACATGGGATGAAGGGGTACTCGAAACAGCCGGCGTGGAGCTCGTGGACACCGAGGCCGGCACCGCCAGCCTGGTCGGCACACCGGAAACCGTGGGCACGTATACGTTCCTGCTCGAGGCAACGACCGGGTCCCCACCCGATGCCGCACAGACGTTCACTCTGATCGTCGCGGCGGGGCCGGGTGCGCCCACGATCACCAGCCTAGATACGGCCACCTGGGCAGTCGTCGGGGCGCCCTTCTCTCCGGACCCGCTCACCGTGACGAGCATCGGGTCGCCCACGCCGGCCCTGTCCGTCGTGACCGAAGAGGGGCAGACGGGCCTGCCGCCCGGCGTGAACTTCATCGACAACGGTGACAGCACCGGGATGCTGGGGGCCGACTGCCAGATCGTCTGGGAAGGGATGGAACCGTCCTGCCTCGGGCTCCTGCCTGATGGGACCGAAGGCACCTGGACGTTCACCATCAGGGCAATGAACTCGGCGGGGACCACCGACCAGACCTTCACCCTGGTCTTGGAGCACGACACTTCGCTCATGGGCGCCGCGCCCGGCACCTTGTCGCTCGCCAGCGATGGCTTTGAACCTTGGCCGGAGGAAACCGTCTCCCTGACGACGTCGGGCGATACGCTGCCCTACGCGCTGGTCACGACCGCCAGCTGGCTCAAGGCGACCTATGAAAGCGGCTGGATGCCGGGCAGCATCAGCGTCTCGGCGGATGCGGCGGGACTGGCCCCCGGCACTTACACCGGCACCGTCATCGTCGGCTCGGCCGGCACGGAGGGTCCTTTTGCCATCGTGTCGGTGACCCTGACGGTGCTTGGCGTGTCCGAGCCAGGCACGTTGGGCGTCTGGCCCAGCGCGCTGAGCTTCGACTACCATGTCAACGACGGCACCACGCCGCCGGCGCAAACCCTCTGGGTGATGAGCGGCGGGACGGCGCTGGACTACACGGTGTCGACGGGCGGGGCGAGATGGCTATCGGCCCCGGCCAGCGGCACCGCTCCGGGCGGCTTCCGCATCTCGGTGGATCCGCGAGTGGGCGTCGGGATGCACATCGCCAACCTCACGATTGCTTCCGACGACGCACTCAACGGTCAGCAAACCCAAACCATCCCGGTGACCCTCGTCAAGACCGCGGGGGACGCCAACCTGGTCCAGGTCATGTTCGATGTCGGTAGCGGGCCCGAAGGCCTCGCAATCGACCTCATCACGCATAACCTGTTCATCACCTCCTCGAGAGAGAGCGGCTCGGAGGGGGCGGCGCCGGAACCCCCTGAAGCATCGACCGTGTTCCACATTGACCCGGTGAAAATGGATTGGATCGCGGAAATCGAGGTGCACAGCGAAGGCGAGTACATCGCCGTCAACAGCACGACCGGGCTCGTCTATAGCGCCAACGAGGGCACGAGCCAGATTGCGGTCATCGACGGGTCGACCAACGAGGTGGTCACCTACATCCCGCTGACCATCCCCGAAGGCCCGTGCATGCCGGAACAGATCGCCATCGACGAGGCTCAGAACCTGATCTACGTCGGGGCCAAGTCTCCCGAGCCCGAGGAGAACATCCCCGACCCCCTGATCCCAGATGAGTCCGGGAACGACGGGTGCATGGCGATCCGCGAACTGCCATCGGACGAGGTTCCCGAGGGCCAGGAACCTGAGCTCGATTGCTGGCACGCCGGCCCGGTCTTCGTCATCGACGGCAACACGAACGAGGTTGTGTCATGGTTCCTCGCCGGCGATGACCCCGAAGGCGTCGTGTTCGCTGCGGCCACCGGCAAGGTGTACGCCTCGAACGAGGACGACGGCAGCGTGACGGTCGCCCAGGGTTGCGGTCCGTAACGGCGACGACAGCATCACTCCGCCCCAGGTGCTCGGCACGATCATCCAGGGCGAGCTCGTCGAGGGCTGGTGGGAACCCGTTTGTGACCCAGTCACCAACTACTGCGGACAGCGAGGAGAGGGAACGAATCTGTCGCTGTGGACGACTTTGGGCGGAACGCAGAATCTGTCGGCCTGCCATGGAATCGATGACGAGGCGGAGGAGGCCGACAAGATGGCGGTCGATCCGGACGGCAACGTCTACATCATCGACGACCGGTATCGTGTCGCCAGGATCGACGGCCAGACTGGTACCGTCGTCGATGTACTGGAGATCGGTCGTCGAGGTGCTATCGACGGATTCGACTGCGAGGCGACGGTCCCGGACGACACCGAGGTGTTGTTCCGGAACACCGCCAACAACATTGCCTATATGGCGCTTGGGCAAGGGAAGCTGTACGTCATTTCCGAGCAGAACACTGTCAGCCTGATCGAGTGGGACAAGAAGAAGGGCAAGATGACGATCAAAGCGACGCTCACGATTCCGGGAGCGGTCGAGCTCGACGCCCCCACCACCGATCCGGCGCTGAACCAGGTCTACATCACCGACGAGGGCCAGCCGGCGCTGTGGATCCTGAAGGGCGCCTGCGCGAACGGCACCGGGCGGGCCTGCCAGCAATGACGCTCGCGTAGTTGTGTAACCACGGCGGCGGCGCGGTCCAGAGGACGCGCGCCGCCGCCATCTCTCGACGAGGTTCTTGTTGTTGTAATTCTCCTTGGGAGCCTTCATTGCTGCAGATGTGCGTATCAGGGCTAATGCCGCCATCGGATCGGCTGACGACGATATCAATATCTTTGACATCGTGTTTATAAGCGAGATCAGTTGAAATGACTGGATTTCATTCAGAATAGGTAACACCAGTATTCCTTGACGTTATCAGAGATCAAAAATATCATTTCGAGTAGGTAATTCCTTCGAGACTCATTGCCCCCAGTGATTGTTTTTACCCCAAAATCAAGGGGAAGGCGGTTCGAGTTTCGTCCAACACCGTCCACAAAAATCGCTTGATGCCAATTCGAGTGATTTTTAGCATCTCTGCGCTTCGAGCAAAGGGGAAAGTTGGATCAATTGGGGATTGAAATAGGTTCATTTGATTGAAACTAAGTACATATTAGTTCGAGTTCTAGATATACCTGAATTAATCAAAAGTTGGTTTCTAACCCACAAATGTCAAAACAAGGGGATATGAAACTCAGTGTAGTACAATCTGACAAGAAAAATAGACTTCAAGAAGCAGAGTTCAATAGCTAGAATCAAAAGGAGATTGGAAAATGACATCGGATTTAGGTCCTACTCCAAACTACAACACACATATTCCACCAGAGATTA
>SDBV01010256.1_pt1 | contig 12302 bp, 13 predicted proteins | sample 2277081 | NCBI WGS metagenome assembly SDBV01 (sample SAMN10402039, study PRJNA504765) | marine sediment metagenome | isolation source: marine sediment core GS10_PC15, 223 cmbsf | place: Arctic Ocean: Southern Knipovich Ridge | collected 2010 | reverse complement strand
CCGACACGGCCAACTGGCAACTCATCAACACCACGGCCACGCCCGACTCGGCGCCGGACGGACGCGACGTGATCCGGATCGGCCCGGCGGCCAATCATCCGGTCAACTTCGGCACGATCGACATCGCGCGGATCGACGTGCTCGACGGCGGGATATTGGAGAACTCCCCCGACGGCTCGATCGTCTGCCCGGCGATCAACGTAAGCGGCGTGCTCAAGGGTTCCGGAACCGTGGGGACGGTGAACTTGGGCGACGGCGGCACGCTGGCGCCCGGCGACGGCACCGGCACGCTTTCGGCCGACGACACCACCTTCGGCCCGGGCGGGTTGTTCGAGCTTCAGATCAACGATTTCGCCGGCACGGCCGGCGACGCGCTGCTGGGTTGGGACTTGCTGAGCGTCACCGGCACGCTGAGCCTCACCGCCACGGCCGCCGACCCCTTGCTGATCGACCTGCTTTCGCTCACCGCGGCGCAGACGCCCGGGCCGGCCGAAAACTTCGACAACCTGCAAAGCTACTCGCTGACGTTCGTGGCCACGACCGACGGCATCTCGGGGTTTGACCCGGACGCGTTTATGTTGGACGCCGGTTCGTTAGAGAACGATTTCGGCGGCGGCACGTTTTGGATCGGTCACAGCGACAACGATTTGCACGTGAACTTCACCCCGATTCCCGAGCCGTCGAGCATCACGCTGCTGGGCATTGCCCTGGCGGGGCTCCTCGTCTATGCCCGTTCAGCGCGGCGCGGGAATACCGCAGAGTATTAAGTGTCCGAAAACAACTTGTCAATTACGTGCCACTCTCGCGCCCTCGCAGATGACGATTCCGACCCGCTGTTCGGCAGCCTACAAGGCGACGTGTTGATCGACCTGCTGTTCGGTTAGCCGGAAAGAGCCGGGAAGGGGACAGGCGTGAATGGCGTTTGTAGTGACCGCATTCATGCGGTCTGTTGGCGCACGGCTGGCGGGCTGCGTGGGGGAGACCCGATGAATCGGGTCACTACAAACCGGCGGGCAGGTGTCGGCGGAAGAATCGCAGACAGTTGCCATGGAAGAACGCGTCGACGTCGCCGTCGCCGTAGCCCCGGGCAGCCAGAATACCGGCCAGTTTCTGCAAGTCGGCGATGGTGTCCAGGCCGCGGGGCGTCTGTTCGGTGCCGAAGCCGCCGTCCAGGTCGCTGCCGATGCCGACGTGCCGGCAGTTGCCGGCGAGCTGGCAGATGTGGTCGACGTGGTCGGCGACCGCCTCGATGCCGACGACTTCTCGCGACGTGTGGCCGTGCTTCCAGCCGGGGTACAGCATCCAGGCGTCCAGGGCGACCCCGATCACGGCCTCCTGCTCGATCAACCGCCGTAGTTGCCCGTCGGAGAACTGGCGGTCGCCGGGCACCAGCGCCCGGCAGTTGTTGTGGCTGGCCATCACCGGGCCGCCAAAACAGTCCAGGGCCTCGGAAAAACCCGGCTCCGAGAGGTGCGTTGCATCGAGGATCATTCCCAGCCGCTGGAACTCGTCCAACAGCCGCACGCCCTCCCGTTCCAATGAGCCCGTCTCGCCGGTGCCCATCGCGTAGCGGCAGCGGCCGTAGTGGGCCAGGCTGATCGACCGCAGCCCGTCATCGAACCAGCTTTCGGCCTGCTCGGGCGAGACGATCGGATCGGCTCCCTCCATGGCGAGGATCACGCCCAGCGGCAAATCCGTCGATGCACTCTGCTCCCATCGCGTCCAATGTTCGATCAGATCGCCGGCCGTACGGAGGATCGCAATCTGCCCCTGCTGCTGCAAAAGACGGTAGTAGGCCAGTTGCCCTTGGCCGGCGGCGTAAGCCATCGCCGGACTGGCGTAGTCCAGGCTCGCACGGCCGGAACCCTCCGCCGGACGAACCTCAGGTTTGACGCGGGCCAAGATCGTCGCCAGGCACACGGCCACGCCGCCGCGGCGCATCTCCGCCAGGCTGGTCGTGGCATGGCCGCGGGCGTCATCGTCGGTCATCCCCTGTTCGCGAGCGTTGATCTCGGCAAGGCTTCGCGTCAGGTCGCGGTCCCAGCCCAGCGCGTTCCAGGCCAGATCCAAATGCGTGTCGAAGATCAGCTTCATCAGTAGTCCTGCGGGATGAGGCCCCGGCTGGGGAGATCTTGTGCAGACCACTGATATACACGTCCGCGTGCGAATGTGCAATCAGTCGATCACTCGGATACGGCTTTTTTCGCCTGGAGGGCCCGATGTCTCATGCCCCACCCATCAGAGCGGCTTCCCCCGTGAAGTGGCCCGGCGACTTTCACTTCCCGCGCATGGCAAGCCAACGCTCGAGCGCAGCCATTGCGTCTGGATCGTCGGCGATCTTGCCGAAGTCATGGAAGCGCCCCTTGACCTCCTTGCGCCATCTCCCGGATGGGTAGCCGAGTGGACTAAGGCGGCAGTCTTGAAACGAGTCGGCGAGAACCCAAACGGTGGCGAAAACCCCTTGTTTTATAGGCGTTTGCGCCACTTCGGCGATTTCGCGAAAACCCCTGTAAACCGCCGAGAGCCCGGCGGTTACGGGTGTCAGTGACACCCGCTCTTGGACACCCGAGACGGTCACGAAATGACAAACACCCCCCCGCCGTCCGTGGCGAGCGGGGTGGGGTGGGTCAGGCGGCACTGCCATTGTGTTTAGTGGCTCCGTTGTCGCATTTCGCAAGCCGTTTGCCATATCAAGAGTGTTGTGAACTCTATTCCCCCCTACTTCCCAGCGCGGCCGGTAGCCGCAACCAAAGGGGATTAGGAGATTAGGGGATTAGGGTTTGTACTCGCAACCCTAACAGCCTAACCTCCTAACAACCTGAACCCTAAGCCCTGTGAACGCGATGTGTTATCGCCTGTTCGCTGAGAATCTTTGTCAAAAACTTAACGGTGTTTGCGGTTAGTAGTACAGGAGACGTAATCATGAAACTCCGTCTACGCAAAGCACTTGTCGCCGCCACTTTGGCCGTGGCCGTTGTCGCAGTCGGGAGCGTGTTCGCCAGTTCGGCCCAGGCCCAGTGTGGATTCCACCCCCGGCCGTTCTTCCCGCCGCCGCTGCTCCCGCCGCCGGTGTATCGTCCCATGTTCATCCCCCCGCCGCTGATCGGACCGTGTTTGCCCCGACCCTATGGCTGTCGGCCTCACTTCCCGGGCGGGCTGTACATTCGCTGATTTCCCAGCAGTTGCCCGCCACTCTTGCCCAACGTGGTGCCCTGCTCGTGGTCGATCGGCACGGCAACGCCCGCGCTGAGGTCGACTAGCTCCATTTTGGCAATCAGCCCTTCGCCGGGCGCCGAGAGCATTACGGAACGACTGTGGACGGTCGGCACGTCGTCGGGCCTGGGGGCCTCGCTCGGAGCCGTTTCGTCACGGCTTCCTTCGGCGGCGTTGCCGCCCGGCTCAGGCACCTCCTTGGTCGACGGCTTGTCGACCCGGCGGTGGCCGAAACGGCCTTCGATCGTTTCCAAGTTGTCGGCGAACTCGTTGAGCATCCGAGCAGGAATCAACTCGGGCACGTCCATGTCGGGCCCACCGGTTCACCCCCATGTGCATGGGGACAACACCAACATCATGTGGTCGGTGTTGGGATTGCCACTAGATGTAGCCGCTGAAGATCAACAATCTTTCGGGAAGCCTCTGCCGATCTGCGAATGACAAACCCTTGCTCACCGGGCGAACTCCAAGCCTGAAGGCAGGCTCCACCGCGGCTGGCCGCGGAAATCGGCGCCTTCTCGTATTCTGTCACGTAGGCCACGCTGCGCTGGTGCTGCTCGACGTGGCCTTTCTCCAGGTAGAGGAACGTCAGACGGCCCTCAAAGCGGGTCAGTTGCGTCAGATCGTTCATGGTGCGGGTCTCGCCAGGCTGAGCAGCCCAAAGCCGAAGGCCTTGGCGGGGCCGATGCCGTGGACCAGTGTTTCCTGGAAGCGGACCAAGTCCGTGATCTCGAGTAGTCCATCGAAACGGGCCGATCGCAGGCGCTGCCCCTTGCCGTTTCGCGTCGGGTTCACATAGACGTAGCCTGGCTCAACGGTGGTGGAGTCGCTGTCGGCGGAGAAGCCCGCCGGGGCGGCGCGGCGCGCGAGCCACCCAAACAGTTCGTCGACGCGTACGGGGACGCGCTTTCCTACCCATCTTTCGTCAACGGGCCGTCCGTCCTTGTCCAGGGAATTCTTACGCAATCGTTTCGTCGGATTTGCCACGAGTCGAAATCGAAGACGCTGGCCCGCTGCGAAGCAGGGATCGAATGGCTTCACCTGCCAGGGAGCCGCCAGCAAATGGCGGGCGTTATGGAAGGCGTAGTCCCAGTCGGGCTCCAGGGCGGGCTGGACGACAATCACGACCCGGCCCCCCAAGGTGCGGGTCGATGCGGAAGAGGAACCCGGCGTCCGTTCGCCGCGCAACATGGACTTGCTTGGGCTCCGATGTGCCGAAGTCTTCCGGCTTGAACGGCCTGAGGAAGTCGGGATCATCCGACTTGCGCACCGCCGACGGCAGCGCCATGCAGAGGCGCTGGTGGACGCGGTACAAGTTCCACAGCCAAAGGCGGCCGGGGCGGGGGCGGTCGGGGTCGGTTCCTGCGTCGATCAGCAGCATCGACAGATACATCATTCCACCTCCTCCCGTTGCAGACGCCGGCGACGGGTTTCCAACGACCGGAACCTGATGATTTCCTCTCGCTTCTGGATGATGCCCGGCCGCCAGCGTGCCTCTTCGGGATTGATCCGGTCCAGGCCCATGCCGAGGCCGTACTCGATCATGGTCAACGCGTCGTGGCACAGCCGGCTGGATGCTCCAGCAAGGGGCGCGACGGAGGGCAGGACTTTCGCCCCAGGTAAAGCGTCCATTGCGGGACCGTGTGAAAGTCCCACCAGCGGACGCCCGGCACGTCGATCCGCACACCCATCCGCAAAGCGGCGAGCTTCGGAAGCCACTGGTCGCCCGCGTCGCCTCGGGAAACACCCAAGGCGGCGCAGAGCATCCCGATTACGCCCGATTTGGTGGGCGCCTTGGCCGTCCGGCGGATGACGAACTTCGACTGCTGATCGCCCCGCGCCTGCAAGGGGCCCTCGAATCGGATGGAGGACGTCCAGCCCAATTTCGATCAGGTCGGGAACCACCGCGCGGATGTTCCCGCAAGAATGGAGAAACACGACTCGGCCGGCGGCTCTCGCCGTGCCGAAAATCTCGGCCAAGTGCAGTTTGACGAACCGCCGCCAGTCGGCCGGGCTGATCAGCAGCGACTTCTGCATGCCGTAGTCGTCACTTAGCGCCACGCCGTCGAAGCGATACTCGGCCGCCGGGTCGGGAAACGTGTGGCCGGAGAGGTCCGGCTTCTTCAAGCAAGGACCAACGGGCGCCCCGCGGTCGATCTCGTTGGTCGTCCAGACGACGCCGAACTCGTCGGTCGCCGTCGAGCCAAATTCACGCGGCGAGGCGTAGAGCGGCTTGATTGTCTGGGGGCCTGTCATACGGATCGGTAGATCGAGGTGGCCTTCCACGTCGTCAGTACGGTAGTGCTGCCGCGGCAACGGCGAGAACATCAAGTTGTACGGCACGGGGACCCCGTCGTCGTGTGCGAGAACACGCTTGATCCACTGTTTATTCGTCACCGGAATCTCCGAGTCGCGCCGGGCGCGCGATCCGCTTTAAAAGGGCGCATCCTTCAGCCGGGATCGAAGTCTCTGCCTGGCTTTATCAACTGCGTCGAGCGTACCGGACAAGTACTGAGGACTTGCCGACTGCCGGGCGAAGGTCTCGAAGCGGTCGAGCATCTGCAGGCCCTCTTCCAGCGACTTTCGAACCGCAACTTCGTGTCCCCCAACGGTGACGTAGATGGGGCTGGTGTGCGCGTATCGCAGCCGGGAAGGCTGCTGACGAAACGGTTCGTCCGCGCCGCCCCGCAAATAGGCGGCCAGCTCCTCATCGTCGAGCAGGTCATCACGACAAGTACATCGGGCAGCGATCCAAGAGCAGTGCTTGATGCGCAACGTGGTTTTCTTCACGAGTGTGTGCGGGTCATTGACTTCGATGGAGTCGACGACTCGGCCGTTGACCACCAGCTCCACGGCCGTTAGCGCCAGGCGGGGTCCGGTCAAGGCAGTTACGCTGACGGGCACTTCGCCACCGCCAGCCGGCAGCGCGATCGTATCGCCCGGCCGGCGGCCGTCGATCGTCTCCAGCAGCAGCATGGGACCGTTGGTGACGAAGTTGCGTCCGGCGACCCAATCGCGATAGAACTCGGCGAGCGTCGCACCGCGGTCAACGCGGACGTACGCGCGATTGTAGCCGACCGGATTCTGCTTCACGCCGCAGGCCGACCCGGCGCCGGTCGCCAGGGGCAAGCCCCAGTTCAGCAGCCGGTAGTAAGTGTCGGTATTCATCCGCATCATGCCCAGGTCGGTGTCGGGATACACGGGAAATCCCTGCACACCGAGCAAGTTCGAGTACCGGCTCCGCGGCTGGAACTGGTGCAAATGGAAATTGTTGTTGCACACGTTGACCACGTGCACGTGGCCCAGCAGCGCGTCGACGGCCACCTCGCGCGACCAACCGCCCTGATAACACACCAGCCCGCCGGCGGCGTTGGCCCGGGCCACGTAATCCAGGTTGGGCCTTTTTCGGTCGGTTTTCACTGGCATCGGCTGGGGCAGATGCAGCAGATAGGCCGCCCCCCAGCCGTATTCGAGTTCGGCGTCGTAGACGCTGGTCTCGATGCCACGGCCGCCCAGCCGGAGCATTCGCGTCGGGCCCTTGCCCGGCGGCACCGGCCGGCGAGCGTCCGGGCCGTTCCACCAGGTCAACGACGTGCCGAAGTCCAGCCCCTCGGCCGCCAGCATCGGACCGAGCTGCGACGCGGCGACGTGGATGTGATTCTCGCCGCACAAATAGCCCCGCTCGCTCATGTCGACCCAACGTCGCAGCACAATCTGCCTGCTTGCCCGCGGCTCGGAGACCTCGACGTTCTGCTTCTCTCTCACATACTCCAGGCCACGTTCCACCCGAACTTCAGCCCGGCCGGCAGGAACCTCGACCCGGCTCTTGCCCGAAGACATGAACCAGCAGTCCACACCGATCCTCAACTGAACCGCATCCTCCGGCACCACGCACTCTCCGCCGCGCGGCCGAACCAGTACCCGGGCCGGCAGCGGGTCGCCCTGCTCGTCCACAACCTCCAGTTCCAGCACGGCGGCAGGCACCTTCATCGCCGAGGCCGCAAGGAGAATCATCACCATGGTGGCAAGTACCGAACGCTTCATCATGTTTCTCCTCCCAGGCGACTCCATCTGCTGACGCCCTATGTTAACGGCGCTTCAGGCCGGTTGTCAACGACCTTCTGCGGAACCCGGCCAGTTGGCACAACTTCTGGGGCCCGCCGAGTTGCGTCATCGAGGGTACCTGGGGGGCCGAGTTCATTGACGAGCTCAAACCCTCCGAAGACGAGGTGGTTATCACCAAGTTCACCTACGACGGATTCGTAGACACGCCGCTCGACACGATCTTGAAGAAGACCGGCGTCAAGACGCTCGTGCTCGCCGGCATCGATTCCGACGTTTGTGTCCGCGACACGGCCGCCCACGGTTTCGCGCTGGGTTACACGCCCGTGTTCGCCGAAGACGCACTCGCCACGGATAACGAGACGGCGCAGGCCGGCGCCCTGCAGTCGTTTGCGGAGCATTACGGCAAAGTCGTATCCACGGCCGAGATCGCCGCCCTGTGGCGGACGTACCACCGGGATCGCGCGACCGGGGAGGCTTGAGTTCGCTGGAGGTTGGTTTTCGCTCTCGTGTCAGACGCAGCTTTCCCTACCGCCCCGGCTCCGTTCTTCGCTTAATGAACTCCAATGCAGCCCGATACGCCGCGTCGATGCGTTTCGGATCGCCGCCGCCCAATCCGTGCTCGCCGCCGGGGATCGTGATCAGCTCATGCTCCACGCCGTGTTTCTCGAGCTGTTCGGCCATCATCACCGATTGCTGGTAGGGCACGTCCGTGTCTTCGCCGCCGTGGATCAGCAGCGTCGGTGGATACTCGGCGGTCACGTTTCGCACCGGCATGTAGGGATGGAACTTCTCGGGCTGCCGATGCGGATCCCATCCGGACACGGCCTTCGGCCAGAGTCCCTGTTGGCGACAGAATTGATAAAACGCCCCGCCGTTTCCCTTGCGGTTGCGCGAATCGGCGATCGGCGGGCCGCTGACCTGCTCGTACGCCTCTTGCCGGCTGAGCTTGACGCGGTGATGGCGTGGATGCTCGCTGGGGCGACTGTACCAGTCGCCGACCAGATCCCCGTATCCCCAGAAGGCGACCAGCGCGACGGGGCGCGGTTTGACGCGGTAGCCGGCCGTCAGCGTGAGATACCCGCCGGCGGAGCCGCCCATGACCGCAATCCTTGCCGTGTCGACGCGCAGCCGCTTTCGGCCCTCCTTTCTCAGCCAGCGGAAGGCATCTTCCAGGTCCTCGATGATCGCCGGCAGTTTGGTCTCCGGCGCCAGCCGATAATCGATCGACACGATGGCGTAGCCCTCATCCAGCAACATCGCTCTGACCCGGCGGCTAACACCTTCCCGGTGTCCGTTGATCAGTGCCCCGCCGTGAATCCAGACCACCAGCGGCCGGAGGGCCTCGTCGCCCACTCGGTGCAAATCCAGCTTGATTTCCAGTTCCCCAACCGTCTTGTAAGTGAACGTCTCGACGCGCACATCAGCCACGTCTGCCGCGCGCGCCGAGCTCACAACGGCCAAGAGTGCGACGGTGCCGCAGACGTGTAGAAAACCGCGGCGATCCGGACGGCGTGTCAGATGGTGCATCTTTCTCATGGTGCTACCCAACAATGCCTCCCACAGCCTCCTACAACGCTGATGGAGCGCTTCGAGAGACGCGGCGACACGTTCAATGGCCGAACGACATGCCCACGCCTATTCTCGGTCGGGAGTGACGCCGATAATAGTGGTGGGGACCGTAGTAGGGCGTAGCGCAAGAACTCCCGTAATATGGGTTGCCGTAGTGGTATTCTTGTACTACCACTGGAGGAGGGGGTTGTTGGTGAACGACCACCGGCCGCGGCGGTGGGCTCTGCATCGCCTTGATTACCCGCGTGCTCACACCCTGCTGCTGCAGGTAAATCAAGTCGGAGGTTTGCAGCGGCGCGGCGACGCCATGGGCCTGGACGTGCGCGACGATCAATTCGTCATCCACGCCGGCCTGGGTCATAGCCACCACGTCGTCGTTGTGGACGGCCCCGGCGGCCACTTGGCGACCGAGCTGTTGGGCGATCAGGGCCCGATTTCGGGCCTCGACCTGGTCCATTTCGCTGCCGATGGCCGCCCCGGTGATGGCTCCCAACCCGGCCCCAATGGCGGCGCCGGCCCCCGCATTGCCCAGCGCATCGCCAACGATGGCCCCCGTGCCGGCACCGAGCAGGCCCCCGAACAATGCGCCCCGATCGGCGTGATAAGGCGATTGACATCCGCCGGCCAGCAAGGCCGCCGAGAGAATCAAGGTAACGGCAAGGAGGGTTTTGCGGTCCATGCTAGAACTCCTCAGAAGGGTGGGACTCGTTTCGGCGTTGTCCCCGGGCAAAAAAGGGCCGGGGCGAAAAGCGAGGCCCGGATTATTCTGTATTCGGCTATCCGAGTCAAGAAAGAACAGTCAAGATAGGAAATTCAGGGGGGGGTGCTCGGCGGGCCGGTTGTTTCCGGGGATCGGGTACGTTAGAATGCGGGAGCATGGGATTTGCGGCCGCTTGCAGCCAACTATCTGCTAAAGTGCCATCGCCGAATCACGAATACCCTACGTTTGGCGATCGAACTTGACCCAAGCCCGCCGCGACCGCCCAGCCAGGCGCTTGTCGCGGTTTTTTTGTCGACGATCCGATCGACCTGTTAAAGTAAGAACACGGGAAAAGCGATGACTGATCAATCCAATCCGCCGCAGCGGCAAAGTTTGCCCGACGGCTTGTCGACCCGGGCGGTTCACGCGGGCGAGGAGCGTCAGAAGCCGGGTAACGCGATCACCGACGCGATCTATTGTGCCGCCACCTACACCTTCACCGACACCCGGGCGGCCCTGGAGTTCCTCGACCAGAAGCTGCCCCGCGAGGAGTACGCCCGCTATGGAAACCCCACCGAGAAAGTGGCCGAACGCAAATTGGCCGCCTTGGAAGGGGGCGAAGCGGCCCTGGTCTATTCCTCGGGGATGTCGGCCATCGCCGGGCTGCTGCTGTGGCGGTTGAGCTCCGGCGACGAGGTCGTGATCTTCGACGAATGTTATCATCGCACCCGCGAGCTGTGTACGAAGTACCTGGGAAAGTTCGGCGTGGTGACCCATCAGATCCCGGCCTGCGACTACGACGCCATGGAAGCGGCCATCAACGACAACACGGCCCTGTTGATCAGCGAATCGCCCACCAATCCGCACATGAGCGTGGTCGACCTGGAGCGTTTCGTCGCTCTGGGCCGCAACCACGGCATCGAGACGATGATCGACTCTACGCTGGCCACGCCCTACAACCTGCGGCCGCTCGAGGACGGCGTCGACTACGTGGTGCATTCGGTGACCAAGTACCTGGCCGGCCACAACGATATGCTCGGCGGCGTGATCATCGGCTCGGAGGAAAAGCTCGAGCCGCTGCGCAAGCTTCGCGGCGTGTTCGGCATGGTCAACGGACCGCACAACGTGTACCTCTTGCTGCGCGGGCTGAAAACGCTCGAACTGCGGATGTTGCGTCACAACGAGAACGGGCTGGCGATCGCCCGGTTCCTGGAAGAGCACCCCCGGGTCGAGAAGGTCTATTATCCCGGTCTGCCCAGTCACGAGTATTACGAAGTGGCCCGGCGAACCATGACCGGCTTCGGGGGCCTGGTGACGTTCCTGGTCAAGGATGCCGACGAGCGTCAGACGGCCGACGTGGTCGACGCGGTGCGGCTGCCGCGGATCGGGCCCAGTCTCGGCGGCGTGGAATCGATCATCGAGCAGCCGGTCGTGATGAGCTACCACGATCTTACCCCCGAAGAGCGACGGGCGGTCGGCATTCCCGATAACATGATCCGCATCTCCTGCGGGATCGAGAACACTGAAGACCTGATCGACGACCTGAAACAAGCGCTGGAGCAATAGCACGATGCAATTCCGCACCCGCGCGATCCACGTCGGCAACCAGTGCGACCCGGAAACGGGGGCGGTGGTGCCGCCGATCCACCTGGCGGCCACCTACGTTCAGCCCGGCTCGGGCGAGTGGGGCCCGTTCGATTACTCCCGCAGCGGTAACCCCACCCGCGCCGCCCTGGAAACCACGCTGGCCTCGCTCGAATCGGGCCCAGTCACCCCGTGGACCGGCGCGTTGGCCTTCTCCTCCGGCATGGCGGCCATCCACTGTGCGACCATGCTGCTGAAACCGGGCGACCACCTCCTGGCGGGCACCGACGTCTACGGCGGCACCTACCGGCTGCTGCAGAAGATCGTCAAGACCATGGGCGTTGAAATCACGCTGGCGGCGTCGACCGATCTCGAGGGGTTTTCCGCCGCGTTGAGGCCGGAAACGAAGCTGGTTTGGGTCGAGAGCCCCGGCAACCCGCTGATGTCGGTTACCGACCTGGCCGCCTGTGCCGAGTTGGCCCATCGCCGCGGCGCGATCCTGGGCGTCGACAGCACGTTCGCCACGCCCGTGTTGACCCGGCCGTTGGAACTCGGCGCCGACGTCGTGATGCACTCGGCCACCAAGTACCTCGGCGGCCACAGCGACGTGCTGGGCGGGGCGCTGGTGGTGCGCGATCGCGAACTCTACGATCGGCTCTACTTCATCCAGAACGCCACCGGCGCGGTGATGGGCCCGCTGGAGGCCTTCCTGTGCAGCCGCGGAATCAAAACGCTCGAACTGCGAGTCCGCGAGCAATGCTGCACGGCCGCCCAACTGGCCGAGTGGCTGGCCGCCGACGGTCGGGTTGCCCGAGTGCTCTATCCGGGCCTGCCCGATCACCCGGGCCACGAGATTGCCGCCCGGCAGATGGACGGCCGGTTCGGGGCCATGCTGAGCTTCGAGGTGGCCGGTGATTTCGCTGCCGCGAAGCAGGTCGTCGAGAGCACCCGGCTGTTTCAATTGGCCGTCAGTCTCGGTGCGGTCGAATCGTTGATCGAGCAGCCGGCGGCCATGTCCCACGCCAGCTACGACCGGGCCGACCGCCTGGCCCACGGCATCACCGACGGCCTGATCCGCCTGTCGGTCGGCCTGGAGGCCTTCGACGGACTCCGCGACGATCTCGACCGGGCGATGGCACCGGCGTAGTGACAGGCATGGGGGATAGGGGAT
>SDBV01010255.1_pt1 | contig 12304 bp, 7 predicted proteins | sample 2277081 | NCBI WGS metagenome assembly SDBV01 (sample SAMN10402039, study PRJNA504765) | marine sediment metagenome | isolation source: marine sediment core GS10_PC15, 223 cmbsf | place: Arctic Ocean: Southern Knipovich Ridge | collected 2010 | reverse complement strand
AGAAGGAATACTGCTATCGAGCTAGACTAATGGCTAGTTTTCTCCACTCCCATGGTTTAGTGATAAAGGTGGAGGGGGAGTTGCCTGACACTTACACATCTGAGTTAGGCGAATATGGTGCGGTGATACTAGGTGATGGCACGTATCTTGAGGTTGTACCAGTTGAGCCACTGATAGGGGGGAAGGATGCTACTTAATGATGAAGAGAAAGAACCACTATTTATTCTTGCATTAGATTGCGGTGCTGGTGAACTTATAGAAGCCACAGCCAAAGCCCAGTTAAAGAAGGTGGTGGAGTATATCGATAGTATAGTGGAATTTTACGAGTGCGATGGTGCTTGCGATACCAGTTATCATATTGTCGATAAAAAGAAATGGCAAGCCTTACTCAAGGAAGTAGATGGTAGTTAAGGAGAAGACTAAGGTACAGGTAGAACTCCCTACTCCCCATTCGTATCAGGATGAGTTCATACACTCTGTTAAGAAGCGTATCATCATCAGGGCTGGGCGTAGAGGCGGAAAGACGGTAGGTGCTGCTATCAAGGCGGTGATTGCGTTCTTAGAGGGTAAGAGGGTTCTGTACGCTGCTCCTACTAGTGAGCAGGTGGGTAAGTTCTGGTTTGAGGTTAAGGCAGCGTTACGAGAACTTATCCGATTGGGTGTCTTTAAGTGTAACGAGTCTGAGAACTTTATAGAGAAGATGGGGACTGAGCAGAGGATCAAAGCCAAGACAGCCTGGAATGCTGATACCTTAAGGGGGGATTTTGCTGACCTGTTAATACTTGACGAGTACCAGCTAATGGATGAGAACACGTGGGGTGAGGTGGGAGCACCCATGTTACTCGATAATAACGGTGATGCAGTATTTATCTACACACCACCTAGCCTGAGGAGTTCGGGAGTATCGAAGGCTAGAGACCCCCGACATGCAGCCAAGCTGTTTAAGAAAGCGTTAGATGACGACAGATGGTTAGCGATACACTTCACGTCACACGATAACCCTCACATCTCTAAGGATGCGTTACACGAGATGATGGAGGACATGTCGAAGAAGTCTTACCGTCAAGAAATATTAGCTGAGGACGAAGAAGCTGAAGACTCATGGTTGGTCTGGGGTTCTTTTAACGAACGTATATGTAAGATACCCAAGTTCTCTATACCTGACAACTGGCTCATCCATACGGGACACGACTTCGGTAGCGCTAACCCGGCGGCGATATTCATAGCGCAAGACCCCGGGACGGGTAATTTTTACGTATATAAAGAATACATACCCGGTAGTGGTTATTCGACAGCACAGCACGTAGAAGTATTCAAAGAAATAGTCGAGGGATACAACGTCATATCAAGGACAGGGGGCAGTCCGCAGGAAGACGAGATACGTCAAGGTTACGGAGCACATGGGTGGCCTATATCAATGTCCAAGATAAAGAACGTCAAGCCTCAGATAGATCGAGTCATCGGTCTGATGGAGTTGAATAAGATATTTGTTTTCGATGACTGTTTAAATCTACTAGAAGAGATATACAACTGTTTATGGAAAAGAGACAAAGACGGTTTGATTACCAACGATATCGAGAACGAAGCGAGATATCATCTAAGCGCCTGCATGAGATATAAATTCAGTGACTTTGTTCCTGAGACTGTCGGGAGTGGCAGACCCAGGAGTAGAAGCCGGAGGTACTAATGTATAAATTTTGGGCAGGGTTTGGGATGGCAGTAGCTATATCAACCGTATTATATATAATTACCTTAGTGATAACTACAATCCTTGTTAATTAAGGAGGGGTAATGAGTAGACTAGACAGAAAGTATATTGAGGAATTAAAGGAACTCCAAAAGGATAATGATGGGGAAAGAGCACATGTTAAAGCAGATAAGGTCATTTGTGATTTTCTGACTGAGCTTACATATACAGAAGTGGTAGACGAATTCAATAAATTGGAGAAGTGGTATGCCTGATTTTCTAGCATTGGTTACAGAACAGGAAAGCGTAAATTCTCGGTTACTAAAGAGGATGGACGAGGATAAGAAGCTGCAGTATCTGGATAAGTACATAATGCTGGATAAGGACGGTCTGCCGGTCCCCAATATGATCAACATCACTCTCCCCGATACGGCTATCTTCTCGGCCAACATCCTGGCTGCTCTGGGTTCTGCGACTGAAAGGATTATAGTTACCTCCGAAGATAAAGGACTCGATACCGCTTTTATTGAGGACTTCCAGAGAGCGGCGTTTGCTTCGGCTAATGACCGTAGAAGAAGACAAGGTTTACCACCGATAAACTCATTCACTGATGAGCAGGTTTCTATCAGGGGGCGGACGGCGCACAGGGTTCTATTTCGTATGGAAGAAGGTACCCTTGTTCCCGACATAACCCCCTGGGATACTCGGTTTGTCACTTACGACTTCGGAGTAGAAGGGTTGAAGTGGGCAGCTTACAAGACGATGCGCAGTAAGGGTGCGATAATGGCTGAGTACGGCATTGATATAAAAGTCAAGTCCGCCTTAGTTGTTGATGTATGGCACACGGAAGGAAACGAGGTCTGGATAGCGGGTAAGAAAGTTATAGAGCAAGAGCATAAATTCGAGTTTACCCCAGTAGCGGTGCAGGTAGTTTCTCTAGGTTCCATGTTAGCGGACACCGACGCTATAGAGCATATCGGGGAATCGTTGTTCTTCTTGATCAGGGACTTAATCCCTGAACTTAACAGACTGGTCTCTATCGCACAGACAATAAACTTCAAGATGGCTAAGGGTTCTTATGTGTATAAGAACACTGAGGGGAAGAGCGGCGAGCCGCCTGATCCCGAAGACTTGAATGCCATATCTTCGGTAACCTCAATCGGAACTACAGAGGAGATTGACCCGTTACTGATTCAGGATGTGCAGAGAGCTTTTATTGAACTCAACAGGATTTTGGAAGGGCGCTTGCAGAGGGGGTCTCTGTCTAATATAGATTTAGGGGTTCTTGGCAATCAACCCCCGTCAGGGGTGACTCTCCTGCAGGTCAAGGCTGACAGAGATAAAGTGTTCAGGCCGAGGATAGAAGCCAAGTCTTTAGTGAACGAATCAATAGCGGAGATGTTCACCAAACAATGTATTCAGATAGGCGGGACGGTAGAACTCGGAGTCCCTGGGCAGAAGAGGAAGTTTAATACATCCAAACTTACGGCAGAGTACCAGACGGAGTATAAGTACTTTGTGAAAAGCCCTGAGTTGGACGCTGGTGCCCTTACTTTAGCGAGTGCTGCTGGCAGATTACTTCCTGATAGAGTTAAGAGGAGGGAGATTCTACAGAGGGAAGACCCTGATGAAGACGAGCAATGGCTGGCATGGGAGAATGCAGCTCTATTAAGTCCTGCTGTCAGGATAAACCGGACTGTCAGGCAACTATTGGAACTAGCTGATAAAGGTGTTGAAGGGGCTGAAATAGAGGCGGAGATAATGTCAGCCGAGATGGGAGTTACTGTTCAGCAGATGTTAGCAGGGGAGGCAGAGACCCCCAAGCCGGAAGAGGAGCAGGAACCGAGGCAGGTCATTCCGCTGTTAGGACAGCAGGGGATATCGTCAGCCCCCGAACAAGGAGGAGAAGGTGCCACATAAGGAAGAGCGTTTTACACTAGAGAAGCACGAAGAAAATATACGCAAGATATTACGGCCACGGCTTAACCCCTTACAGAGATTCAGGGGTATTATCACCAGGCGCAGTGTCCCTAAACTACTGAGGTTATAAATGGTCTTAAGAAGAACAGGGCTTACAGCACAGGACGAAGAACGTCAACGCCAGTTAGCGGCTGAGGCCGAGGAGTTCGGTTCACTCGCTGTTGCCGAGAGAGAACTAAGGCGACAGGAAGCACCTGAAGATACGTTCTCTCTGGTTAACAGACTGTTTCCCAGGTTCCCAGGTCTAAAACCAGAAGATCTCGACACAGAGATAGAAAGACTGCGTTCTCTGGTTGAGACCGACACCGAGGGTTTTCTGTTTGACCTGTCTACCAGAGCGACTTCACTGGAGAGAGACGCTGTGCTCAGGGCTATCGGCACGGGTGAGGAGTTCATCACATCGCTTCTGACGGCAGAGGAGCAGGAGGCCGAGTTAACCAGACTTATAGCGGATATAACGGGAGTCGAGAGTATAGATGAGTTTGACGATTTACTGGAAGACGACCCCGATTTATTCCTTGACGCTATTCAAACAGGCGGGGATACTCCTGAGAAAAGACAGTTATTACAGATGATGGGGCTGGAACCTCTGGAAATAGACAATATTTTAGGCACACAGAGGATTGTTGTCCCTGTTGACGGTATAAGAAAACTCGTTACGGTGGGGCCGAATAACAGGGCGTTTGATGAGGAAGGTAACTTTGTTGGTGTTTATAATTCGGTCACCCAAGAGGTTGAGGATTTAACCTTTGGTGAGAGTGTAAGCGATACGTGGGACGCTGCCAGGTTAGCCGCACAAGGTGCCTTGAGTAGGGCAAGGGGTTTCTTTCTGTCCACTGTTCCTAATATATTATTTGCCGATGCGCCTGCTTTTAAAAGAAAGCTCTATGGTAATGACTGGGCAGAGAGAACCAATAGAGAAGCGGAGAAGGTAAGGGATTTCTTCAGAACGAAGTATTCCGAGAATAACCGAGAGTACGAACAGTGGCTTGATACCAATAATATAGATATACGACCTGATTACGTAGCAGGAGTCACCAAGAATGTCGAATTAATCAAAGACCCTTTCTACTGGGCTTATGAGTTCGCTAACATAGCTCCTTACGCAGTAGCTTCTATGACCGCAGGGCTTGCCGCTGGTGCCGTGTCAGGTGGTAACCCGTTAGTAGCGATGGCGGCTGCAGGTGCAGTTATGCTGCCGTCTGAGACGGAGGCGGTCAGGCAGGAACTTTTATTAAATGGCATGCCGGAAGAGCAAGCCGACCTGGTAGCTTTGGCTGCGGGTTCTCTAATCGCTTCCCTTGAAGGTTTGGGTAGATTACCGATCTTGAAAGCAGTATCACCCGCCATACTATCTATCTTCAGAAAAGAAGCCTCACAGGAACTAGCCCAGCTTACTATGGCTAGTTTACTCAAGAAGGGATTAACTGTTTTCACTGCCTCGGAAATATCGGAGACACTGACAGAAGTCTTACAGGAAGCGGTAGGGAACGCTGCTGTCAAGATAGCTAATGAAGAACAAAGTATATTTGAGGGACTGGAAGTTATCGCTGCTAAGACCGCTATCGGCACAGCACCTCTTTCACTACTGGGTGGTGGCGCTTCCATGAGACGGGTATCCCCATCCGAGACTAAAGGATTGACAAGGAAAGAACTACGAGAGAGGTTTGAAGAGTTCGATGGTAACTGGTACGAAGTCGTTGAAGAGTTACCTGGTGAGATAGAGCCAGTAGTCACTGAAGTTGTGAGTGAGATTACGCCTATTACTAGAAGTCAAATAAACGAGACACCAATGGATGAGGTCAGGGAACTAGCTTCACAAAAGGGCGAACTGACATTGGAGGAGTTTGCTGCAATAACTAAAGAAGAACGTGAGGCTCTTATAAGTCAGCTTCAAAATCTAACGGCTGAGTTAGAAGAACTTGATGCTATTCATGGAGCAGAAAGAAATACAGAGAGAATAGCAGAGATTAGAAAAGAAATTGATAAGGTAGAAAAGTTTGGTAACTTTCCTCAATTAGAGTTTGAATATAAAACCTTTATATTGACTGGTAAAGTTCTACCAGAGTTTGCTTCCGTGAAACAGTTTGAGGATCTTGCCAAATTACCCACAGAGGTTGCCCCTGAAGTTGTGGGTAAGGTTACACTACAAGAAGTCAATGTTATTAATGAGCGTATTACAGAGATTGAGCAAAAGTGGGAAAAGGCTAAAACCCGTAATTCAGCATTAGCTAGAAAAGACTTGAGTGGTTTAAGAGACAAAGGGGTGGACGTTACTGAGGTTGAAAGTGCATTGGATGAATATACCTCAATAGATAGAGCAGACTTCGATAGTGCTGAAGATTTTGGCGAAGCTAGAACAGATGCTTGGGATGAGTTTGTTGATAGTCTTGGTAATATAGAGAAACTTGAAGTAACCCCAGATGCTGCCTTCGAACTAGAAATAGTACCACAACCTGCCTTTGAGAAGGATGTTGTTGTTGAGAGTGCCAAGAAAACCTTTGGTGTTACCACTAATCCTGCTGAGGCTGGTTTTATATTAGAGAGCGGTCAACTGCTTGATTTCTCCGAGGAGGGTGAAAGGGTTGCCCACGAAGATATAGGCCGTGCCTTCCCCGAAGACTTTGTTTTACCGGAGGGTGAGAATAATTTAACTGTTTTTGAAAGAGAGACAAATGCAATCAGATACAGTGAGTCTGAGGTAGGAGGTGCTGTCTTCTCACTGACAGAAGGACAAACTCCTACAAAGAAACAGATTGACAGGTTGAAAGCAATCACCCGTGGAAAGGTAACCAACTTTGATTTTATAGATAGTCAGGGAAACATTGTCTTCTCTGAGGAATTAACACCAGCTACTTCAAGTAAGATTGATGCCTTAATTGAAAGAGCAGGTCTTCAAGAAGCCCTGGTTGAGGGGGTTAGGATACCTGAGGTACCAGAAGCTCCTGTTGTACCCCCTGTCGTGGCTCCTACAGCGACTCAGCGTGTGTTTAAGAGGATACAGATAGACCCAGCCGAACCTGGGGTTAAGGAGAAGATACAGAGCGGTTGGGCGACCTTCAATGTTAAGATGATTGATGACCTGTACGCTCTAAGGAAGTTTGTCCAGCAGATACCCAAAGGTGATGTGGATTTATCAATAGAAGAGAATCCATACGCTTCAGCCAGATTATTAAAGGGCATTACAGGTAAGACAAATACATTTTTAGAGCAGGGCACTTTTGGTAAGAAATTCTGGAAGACTGTGAAAGGCAAAGCCGTACCTAACTATACAGGGGAATCACTTGAGAATATTTTAAGGGAAGTAAGAGAACCAGCAGACTGGCAGGATTTCTCTACCTACATGGTTGCCCGCAGAACTGTTGAACTAAATGACCGTAATATAGAAACAGGCGTATCTATTGATGATGCCAACAATGCCATAATAGAATTAGAGTCAAAGCACAAGAATTTCACTGATTTAGCCGAGAGGTTAAATAAATACCAGGATGCCCTTCTGGTCTATGGTAACGAGATGGGATTATTAAGCAACGAACTACTGGAAAAGTTGCGCAAGAATGCCAACTATGTTCCGTTCTATCGAGTTTTTAATGAACTTCAATCACGTGGATTTATGGGGAAGAAGTTGGCGAATATAGCCAGCCCTATTAAAAGAATCAAGGGGTCAGAACGGGAGATAATCAATCCACTGGAAAGTATAGTAAAGAATACATATGTCCTGATCAGCACTGCCGACAGAAACAATATCGGTATAATGATGGCTAACCTTGTTGACCAGCACCCAGAACTGGCCGAACTCTTCGAGAGAGTTCCTACTCCTATTACAAAGGTAGCCCAGACTTCAGCCAAAGAACTTGGGATTGAAGTGGAGGGGATGACAGAGAATGATATGAATCAGGTGGTGGATATATTCCGCCCTTCGTTCTTTGTTCCGGGGAATGAAGTCACGGTTATCATTGATGGTAAGAAGCAGTTTTACAAAGTTGACCCTGATTTAAGAGATTCTCTACTGAATTTAACCAGAGAGGATATTGGCGCAATAGGGAAGATTCTCAGCCTCCCTGCCAAATGGCTAAGGGCGGGCGCTATTTTAAGCCCTGACTTTATGGTGAGAAACCCTGCCCGTGATCAGTTAACAGCTTTTGCATACTCTAATTACAACTTTCTCCCAGGCTTTGATTTCCTTAAAGGGATAGCGGGTGTTCTTAAAAAGGATGTTGATTACCAACTGTTTAGACAATCCGGGGCTGAACACTCAATGCTGGTTTCAATGGACAGAGAATATCTCCAGAAGTCTTTTAAGGAGATAACTGAGGGTAAGAAATTCACCGACTTTATTAAAAACCCTTTAGAATTATTCCAACTGGCTAGTGAGTTGGGTGAGAAGGCTACAAGATTGGGTGAGTTTAAAAAAGGTGTTGCTACTGGGATTACACCTGCGGAAGCAGCACTATCAGCCAGAGAAGTGAGCTTGGACTTTGCCAAAGCTGGCTCAACTGCTCATGCTGTAAACAGGTTGATTGCCTTCTTCAATGCCAATATACGTGGTTGGGATAAGATGATTACGGCTTTCAGGGAGCATCCTGTAAGAACGTCTTTCAAGGTTTTTATGGGGATAACCCTACCCTCTATAATTCTTTACATAGTTAATCGAGATGACCCAAGGTGGGACGAAATACCACAATGGCAGAAGGACTTATTCTGGATTATAATGACCAGGGATAATATATTCAGGATTCCCAAACCCTTTGAACTTGGTATTCTATTTGGTTCGGTTCCCGAAAGATTCTTGGAATGGCTGGATAAACGAGACCCCCAACTACTGAAAGAGACGCTGTTAAACGCTGCCGAGGCTGGTAGTCCTGGGTTTATTCCCCAAGCCTTATTGCCTATTATCGAGAATCTGGCTAATTTCAACTTCTTCAGGGGAAGGGCGATAGTGCCCCCAAGCAGGCTGAATCTACCACCCGAGTTACAATATACCAGATACACGACAACGGTATCCAAGGAAGTGGGGAAGCTGATTAATGTCTCCCCCGCCAAGATAGATAACTTAATAAATGCCTGGACTGGCGGGCTTGGCAGGTATGCACTTAACATTCTTGACGGTATTCTGGAAGGAACAGGGATAAGCCCTTCTATTCCCGAACCATCCCCGACATTAGCCGATAGACCAGTTATAAAAGCCTTTGTTGTTCGAAATCCATTTGGTGCGCAGAACAAGAGCGTCAATGATTTCTATGAGAAGTTGGAAGAGTATCAGGCTAACGAAAAAGCATTAAAGGATTTTCTTAAAACAGGTGATATAATCAAATTCAATGAACTAAAAGAAAAACACCCCGAATTATTGTTCTTCTATGATTTTGATAAAGACGTTGCTTATTCAGCTTCAGCCAGATACTTGCGTAGTGTGGCCAGAGATTTATCTGAATTAAGAAAGAAGCAGGACGAGGTATTTAACTCACGTACTATGTCCCCTGAAATAAAGAGAGAGAAAATAGACGAGATAGACAGGTTGAAGATTGGTGTGGTAAAACGTGCGTTAGCTTTATTTCCGGCAGAGGAACCGATTGTTCTGGAGAAGCAACTATTCGATGCCAGCAATCAACTGGGCGATGTCCTGAACGATGTCCCGCTTCTATCCCGTGAGAAACCCGATATATACAATATGATTGACCTGAGTCGTGATTACAAAGATACTTTAGAAGGGGTGACACTTGCGGACTTGGAAGGGAAGAAGATACCAAAGACTGTTCCTGATTGGTATGAGAAAGAGAAAAATCTATCCTCGCTTGAGACCTTCCCCAGTATGCAAATATTTAGAATAAACAACGATCCGAAGAAGGGATTTATAGTTGAGGACTTTATCTCTCAGTGGCGGGAGCGGGAACTAATTACTGACCCGGAAGAACTTAGGGATTTTGACAAGAGGTTCCCCAGTGCTCATCAGGGCAATCTAACGCCTGCTCAGATTTCTGCGTTGAAGGATTATCACCAACTTAGCGGGGATGAGCAAAAACTATTCTTGGATGGGCACCCCGAATTAAGGGAAGACCCCAGAGATGAGTGGTTAAAAGAAAACCCAGAAGACAATGCCAGATTAGCCATATGGGGAAAGGCGAATATATTAACACAAGAAGCATATGATATTGCTTTAACAATGATGAAGGAGCTTAAACTTCCGTTAAAGGTAATGCCTGAGCATTCCTTACCACCAAGAGAGTCGGCTGAATCCCATGTTAAATACCTTGAGGCTGCTAGAGAGTTCGGGGCAAACAGCGCCGAAGCTCGTCTTATATTAGCGCAGGATGATGTATACCGTGAATGGCGGGGGTTGGATGAAGTTGATGTACCCATTCGTGCTTTAGAGTTACAAGCAAAGAACCGTGAACTTGACAATGAATTTGATTTGTTGGAAACAGACGATGAGAGAGACCTTTTCAGAGAACTTCATCCCCAATGGGTAAATGACACAAGGCGAGTAGAAGCTATCAGGAAGGATGTGCCTGCAAACCTTGAGGATGACTATGTTAAATACTATTCTCTACCTGTAGTTGGGTTTGACCAGGAGCGTTTCCTTAAAGACAATCAAAGCTATTACAATGATGTCTGGTTAGGAATACTGGGTAATCAGGAACTCGACTTTGATAAAATACCCACCGTAAAGTTTGAGGAGACCCTTACAGAGTACGAGAAGCTGGACTTAGGTGCAGACAGGTATGCTTTCAGGGGTAATGACCTTGTATTTGACGCTGAGGGCGTTAGACTGGGCAAATGGAAACCGTGGCAGGAAAGGAAAACTAAACCCAAGGCGAAAAAAGAACCAATACCGAAGAAGAAAGTGCCGACTCTTCCCAAACCCGAAGAGAAGACACGTGAAGACATCCTTAAAGAAATAGAGGAGCAGATAAGAGGGCAGGAATAGTTTTTACCCCTATGTGCTATACTATAAGATAGGTTATCAAGCAACAGCTCTTTAACAATATAGGTTAAAACTTATTGGTGGCGGAATAGGCTGGTGTAGCTCAATGGCAGAGCAGTAGTTTTGTAAACTACAGGTTGCAGGTTCGATTCCATGCCACTAGCTCCAAACCCCTAGCCAATGAGTTTCTAAGAACAGAGGGGGATAGACTTCTGCTGATGAAGCGTTGGAGGCTATCCCCTCCTTCTATTCCAGCAGGAGTCCCCTAATAAAATAAAGGAGAAAAGGAATTGGGCGAACCAAATGAAGTTCAGGACGTAAACACTTCTGAGCAAAAAGCGGAGACCTCAGAGCAAACCGAGACTTTTACCAGGGAACAATTCGATGAAGGGACACGTAAAGCCAAGAGTGATGCCTTATCCGAACTAGGAAGGGCTAAGAAGCTCAACGAAGGTCTTATCAAATCTTCACAGGCTATACAGGAAAGGCTTGATAGGAAAGAAAGAGAAGACGATGAGCGAGAACTTGAAGCGAATCAGGGGAATGCCCCTGCACTAAGTGCTATTAAGGAAAGAACGGCACGGAGAAAGCTAGAATCCGAACTTGCAACAACGGAACGGGAATTAGGGGAAGAGAAGGCAAAGACTGCCGAGGTTACTGAGTCAGAGGTAAAACACACGAAGGAGCGAAACGCCCGTGAGGTAGCCACTCGCCTCGGTGTTGACGCTAAAATTCTTCAGAAACACTGTGATACCGTTGAAGCGATGGAGGAATTAGCTAAGTCCCTACCCCAGAAGGGTGAAGCAAAAGCCCTTAAAGTTGATTCTGGTAAGACTAGCGGGATTCAAATGCCTGAAACTAGCACAGCTAAGATGAAGATAGGATGGGATAAAATACATCCGAAGTAAAATAAAAGGTAGGAGTTAGTGTCGGCTGAGACTTCAGCAATCATTAATTCTAGATAGAAACCAAAGGGAGGAAAATACTATCGCTATCGTCGGTCATTTTTCAAGCTTATCCGAACTACGCAAGTTAGTCATCTCTGAAATGATTGCTGGCGTAATCGAGGAAACAATAGAGGTTGGGCAACTACTCCCCATGTTACCTGTTGTTGCACTTAGCAGCAGGTCACTCATCTATAACAGGGAGGACGTCTTACCCTCAGCAGCGTGGTACGACATACATCAGCAAATACCCTGGAAGGCTGATGTAACCATTACCCAGAAAGAAGTCTGGCTGAAACGAGCGATACGTCAGGATATTCTTGACACGTTCGTAATGCAGACTTACCGAGACCCTAACGACTACAGGACTGAGATTCTAAAGAGCCTGACCAAAGGTGTGGCACGGACTATAGAGGATACTCTTATTTATGGTTCGGGTTCTACCGAGGCTTCCAAGGAGTTTGACGGTTTAGACAAGCTCATCACGGTAGCTGGTGGCGATGCTTTTACCGCAGCTACTAACTTGCAGTCCTTTGACATGGGCGGGGCTTCGGCACCACTAACCTTCCGTGCCTTAAGGCAGTTGGTGAATGCGGTGAGGCCGAGTACCAGTATTCTGCTGATGACTAGAACTATGCGGGATACCCTGGCTGCGGTTGCCTTTGAAAAGGGCATCGTGCTATCCAGCGCCAATGTAATAGCCACCACCACTCATACCCCAGACCAGTTTGGTAAGATGGTGGACTTCTTTGACGGAATACCTATCGTCAT
>SDBV01010254.1_pt1 | contig 12304 bp, 9 predicted proteins | sample 2277081 | NCBI WGS metagenome assembly SDBV01 (sample SAMN10402039, study PRJNA504765) | marine sediment metagenome | isolation source: marine sediment core GS10_PC15, 223 cmbsf | place: Arctic Ocean: Southern Knipovich Ridge | collected 2010 | reverse complement strand
ACTACTTGATTTGAATTATGCAGAAGATTCAAAAGTTGATGTTGATTTCAATTTAGTGATGAATGAAGACTTTGAGATTATTGAAATTCAAGGAACAGCTGAAGGAGCAACTTTTTCCATAAAAAAATTAAATGAAATTGTTGAATTGGGAAAAAAAGGAATTTTAGAATTAATTCAAATTCAAAAAAAAGAATTAAATATATAGAAGATACTCTAGATTAGTTAAATGACAGTTTACTAGCTGTTATTCCATTCTTTCTAATTAATTTAAATCCAATTTCAAAATGATGTTTATAATTTTTGATTTTTCTCTGGCTGATTCATTATGTTTTTGAATATGCCTTTCACTAATCTCTCTAAATTCTTGTAGTATCAATTAGTTTTTTCCATAGAGGTTAGTTTTTCCATTTGGATTATTCTTTATACATTAAATAGTAAATTAAAATTTTGTTAAATAAATTTTGGAATAAATTGGAGGAGAATGATCAAGATTCACTTAATTATATAGATACATCCATCAATGTGCTTCAATTCCTAATTGATCTGTATGTTGTTGAAAATATTCTACTCCATCTTTGATTATATCAATTATAGTCCTAGTTGGCTTCCAGCCAGTTTCACTTATAATTTTCTTGTTTGTTCCTATTAATAAAGGTACTTCACTAGGTCGTAATCTTTTTCGATCTACATATACAGGCGCTGATATGTTAAAAGTTCTTTTTGCTAATGTTACATAATCCGCTATAGTTATACCTTTTCCAGAACATACATTGTAAGGTATTCCATATTTCTTTCTTTCACTAAGTAATATATAAGCATTTACAGTATCTTTAACATGAGTAAAATCACGAATTGAATTAGGATTTCCAATAACTATTTTATCTCTTTGATTGTGTTGAATTTCTACAATTTGTCTATGAATCACACTGGTTACAAATTGAATTCCTCTTCTTGGTCCTTCATGATTAAAACCGCGAGTGATTATACTCGGTACTCCATAAGCATCATGATATAGCCAAGCTATTTGTTCTGATGCGCATTTAGATATTCCATATATGCTCCTAGGACGGAATGGGTTTTTCTTTAAATCTTCGGTTACAGGAACTTCATTAGGATCTACTAAACCATACTGTTCGCTGCTACAGGCAACATGTATACTCTCTATACTGTCATCAGATCTTCTTGCAGCTTCAAAAATTATAATTGTTCCAATTATATTAATGTGACTTACTCTCACAGGTTCTCTAAAAGATGTGGGAATAAAAGACTCTGCAGCAAGGTGAAATACCGCATTTGGCTCTATGTCTTTGAATATGCTAAAAATTCTTTCTGCACTTGTTATATCAGCCTCATGTAAGATAATCTTACCCCTCAAATGTTCAATATTTTCATGCATCGGAACTGCATGTCTTCTTATAGTTCCATGAACTTCACACCCCAAATCTAATAAATGTTCTGCTAAATGACTGCCAGCAAAACCACTAATGCCTGTAATAAAAATTCGTTTTTCTTTCCAAAAATTTTCATCAGGCAATGCAGTTTTTCGATTTTCAAAATCCTTAAGATATTCTTTAATTTTTTCAGGTTTAATAATAAAACCTTGATTTTCAAGCTCTATAACCCGAGGATTTTTCTTAATTACTTCATCAAGAGGAATTAAAGCATCCATAATATAATTTATCATTAATTAATGATTGGTTTTTAATTTAATTCAAAAAATTTTTAATAGATATTCTTAAATTTTTGTACTTAAGGTTTTTTCAGCATTTTTTAAATCTTCAAGATCATCAATTTCAAACCAATACTTTCCTTTTATATCAAATGGCTTGATCTTTAAAACTCTTTGATTTAGTATTTCTTTTATAGCCACTTCTGACCAAAGATTTAATTGTTTTCTTTTTAAAATTATATCATCTATTTTTGAAAACAAAACATTTGCACCGTAGTCAGAAAATTTATAGAAATCTATTGAACAACCAAACGCTTCTTCTTTACTAACATTTTTTGAAATATCTACCAAAAACTCGTTTTCTTTTATAACTTTCATTGATTCTTTAAAATATAGACCAACATCAACTGCAATTGAATCTTCATAAGGATAAGATAAAAAATCATTAACTATTTCAGGTTCTAAAATTACATCTCCATTTATAAGAAGAAATTTACCTTTCATGTAATTCTTTGTTAGAAAGAGAGAATACATGTTATTGGTTGTTAAAAAATCTTTATTTTCAATAGAAATTATTTTTTGTTTTCCCCCATAATTATTTTTAATAAAAGATCTTACTAAATCTGGTTTATAACCAATCACAATTAATATTTCTTCAACATTTTTATTATTTATAAATAGGTCAATTTGATGACCTAAAATTGGTTTATTTGCCACTTCAACTAAACATTTAGGTTTCTCATTAGTTAAAGGTTTTAATCTTGAACCAATTCCGGCAGATAAAATTACTAATTGCATAAATCCATCATTTCTTATTCATTATTAAAGCTAATATTAAGAAACTTTAAAACTCTTTCAATGGACTTTCCATCAGTAAATTTATTAAATCTATCTTTGATTAATTCTCTTTTTTCTTTAAAATCGTTATCGATTTTTTCAATGTTTTTAATGGCGTCTATTAGTTCTTTACCATTAAACAAAATTAGACCCGGTGCAATTTCCTCGAAATTATAATACATGCCTCTTTCCTTAATATATTCTTCAAGATCATAAGCAAAAAGAAGAACTGGTCTATTTAATAATAAATAATCAAATATCATTGAAGAATAATCTGTAATTAGAATATCAGAAATTAACAGTAATTCTTGGATATCTATGTCTTTTTTTACCAATCGAAAATGTTTATGTTTTTTTATATCAATTTTCTCTTCGAAGATATGACCTTTTATGAGAAAAATTGTATTGGTTTCTTTCAAAATTTCATTTAGCAATTTCATTTCTGCTTTTGTTAAAGGAAATCTAAAGATGTAATCATCCCTAAATGTTGGTGCGTATAGTATAATTCTTTTAATATAACTTGCTATTTTGAATTTATTTTTTAAATTCTTTAGGAATTCTTCGTCTCTAACGAAAAGAATATCGTTTCTAGGATATCCAGAACTTAATATCTTACTTAATGAAATTTTAAATGCTTTAGCTAAAATCAAATGATCTTCTTTTTCTTTAGTTGGTGTTAATAAATGATCCACAAATTCATTAAATTCTAATTTTAGTTTGAAAATACGATTCCATTTACTATAAGCATAGGTCTTTTCTAAATCGAGATTAATTTTTTTAATGGGAGTTCCATGCCAAGTTAAAATAATTTTAGTACTCGAAGATAACTTTATAGGTAAGATATCTGGATAACCATGCGAAAGAAAGATATAATTAGCTCTTCGTAAAAGCTTTATTGTTTTTATGCTGTAAAAGGGTATAACATTATATCCCTTTTTCTTCAAATCAGAAATTACATCTGCATTCTTAGTAATCCATATTACATTATTCTTAGACCTTTTATTTAAGAACTCAAAAAGATATTTAGGATTATCAACATGCAATCTCCCGGAATAAGCGCCAAGTATAATTAGATTATCATCAATATCTTCTCTAAAGATTTTTGATATTAAATTAATTATTAATGGAAATCCTATTTCTTTGAAAAATTTATAAATTTTGTATTTTTTGATAAAATAAAATCGTTCAATGAAGTTGAATAATATACTATTTAGCATTAGATTCTAATTCATTAATTTTAAATAATGTTCGGCATCATTTTCGAGTTTTACTGATTTTTCTGATAGTTGCATTAATACGGCATCTGACACAATATTACATAAGTTTAATTTATTATTAATTTTTAAATTAATTATTAAAATTTACGAGAGACAATAATAAAAGAAATAGCACAAAGATATGATATGTATCTTCAGGTTTTCGATCTTTGCCTTTTTTACATTGATTCATCGAGTTTAAATTTTATAAAGATTTGTAATTAAGAGACTAAATTAAGGTAAAACTCATTTCGAATACATTTATCCCATGCAAATGATTAGATTTTTTAAAAAATTTAATTTTATTTAAATAGCAATATTGAAAGTCCTATGCTAGAAGACTATGATAAAAATACTAACATTAACATTTTATTATAATAAAAATTCGACAGGTGGGGCTGCTACTAGTTTTTTGAATATTGTGGATGGATTAAATAAACACGGAAATTTTCAAATTCAAAATGTATTTTTCAGATTAAATAAAAATTTAGGAAAGCTTCTTAATGCGACTGGAATTGGTTTTAATATATTTATTCCAAAAATAATTAAAAAAATTAGAGATTTTAAACCTCATTTGATTATTACTCAAAAAGCTATTGCTTTACCGTCAATTATTTCTGCAAATATCATGAATGTTCCAGTCATAAACATAATAAGAGATACAACTATGACCTGTCCAAAATACATTAATATTATCGATTATGGAAAGTCATGCTCAGGATTAAAAAAGAAAAAAATTTGCTTTAATTGTATTAATTATTGGAGGTCCCTAAGAGTTTTAATTGCTGGTAAATCAAAAGAAAGAGAATTTTCATTAAAAACTTCTTTTCTAACCGTATTTTACAAAATGAAATACATTTTTACACGTTTAAATTTCTTAATAATGAATTATGCAACAATTAATATAGTTGCATCAAATTTATTAAAATCGATATTATCAACAAAAATCAACCCAAAAAAGATAAGAGTCGCAAATATAACACCTATAAAAAGAATAATAGTGCCTACCTCTGTAGAAAAAAAGAATTGGATTTTATTTTTAATACCAATTTATGAAGAATCTCACAAAGGCTTGGAGTTTGTTCTTCGACTTGCAGAATTCATTCCAGCCAATTATAAGTTTGTTATTGTTGGAAGAAAAATTATATTAGAAGATCTTTCCGATATTAAATCCAAAGTAATAAATTTAGGATATGTAATAGGCGAAAAATTAGATAGATTATTCCAAGAATCAAAAATCACTATAATACCCACTTTCTGCACTGAAGCATTCGGTAGAGTAATAATCGAGAGCTTAATCAATAAAACCCCAGTAATAACTTCACCGAATTGTGGGGCAAATCAGTATTTTGAAGATAAAAAATTCTTAAAAATTGTGCCCCTGAAATTGCCATTATGGGTTAAAACAATTAGAAAAATAATCAATAATCCTCCAAAGATTAATGAGCATGATGTAACTCAGATCTATCATCAATTCTCAATGGAAAGGAGTATTAAAGACTTATTAAATGTGATTAGAAGTCTAAAAAATTAGGAAAAAGAATTTGAGAATTCAACATATCTTCTAATTTATGCATTATCTATGACTTTGCTCGGGAGTAAATATAACACATCTTTTCCAAATATGTACTTATGAATGTTTTAATTCATTTAAAATACGAGATTATTCATTTAAAACTCTTTTAAATAACCCTATATAATCATCAACTATATTTTTCCATTGAAATTCTTCTAATACTCTTTTGTAACCATTTTCACCCATTTCTTTCCTTAATGATTTATTATTTGCTAAGTAGAGGATTTTTTCCACTAATTCATCTAAATCGTTAGGTTTTATTAAATAACCAGTTTCTTTATCAACTATCGCTTCTACAATTCCTCCTGCTGCTGATCCTATGCACGGTACTTTAAAATAATTCGCTTCTAAAAATACTATTCCAAAACCCTCAATATCATTTTTCTTTGTTATAGAAGGCATGATGAATAAATCTGACAACTTATAGTATTTATTTCTTGTTAATTCATCACAAGATCCAAGAAAATTTATAATTTTTTCGAGTTTTAAGTTTTTTGTTAATTTTTTTAAATTATCTGTCTGTTCTCCTTCTCCAATGAGGTAATATATGATCTTCATTTCTGGATTCATTTTTTTTATTTCATCTACAGCTTTTATCGCTAGTTGAAAGTTTTTTCTTGTAACATGCCGACCTACGCTTAAAATAACAAAAGTTTCATCAGAGATATTGAATTCTTTCCTTAAGTCCTTCTTAGTTCCAGTTACATTTAAATTTTTGACATCTAAACCAACATGAATAACTTCTAATTGTTCATCACTTAAATGATGAATTTTCTGAATTAATTTTCGAGTTTGATTGGTTATTAATATAATTTTATCTGTATTTCTAAAGTAATATGTTCTAAAAGAGAGTGCATATTTTACTAAGAATTCTAATCCGTATGCTATTGCAACTAATTTTCTATTAAATATCTTTGAAATAATAAAACATAACTGTAATATCCATCCAGAATGACCTGCTACAACAATATCAAATTCAAGTTTTTTTAAAAAGGGATGTAATTGAATAACATTCTTAATTACTTTAATGAATAATTTTGGTTTTGTAAAATAATAGATTATTAATTTTATTCTATGAGATAGGGGAATTTTCTTAGATTTCAGAATTTTCCAGAATGAAAAAAGCGTAAAAAAATAAAATTTCCTTTTTCGCAATAAATAAGCAAAATCTCTTAATTGATTTTCTTCATTTATTAGTATATCAAATAAATTCTCTCCTTTTGAATAAGGATTTATAAGATAAAGAGTATCTGGTAAATTTTTAAAATTATTATAAAGATTTTGTAATGAATTAGCGACACCTCCAATATTTGGATAAAAATCATGTGTAATTAAAAGTATCTTCATAACAATTAAAATCTCATTTTATCTAGGAATGTATGTTACGTTCTTTAATTCTAAATAATTTTCAAAAACAAATTTTCAATTGACATATTAATTTCTTGAAATTTTATCACTGAATATTTACCTAAAATTACAAATAAATCTTTATAACTACTTCTTTCCTTAAGGAAAACAATTAACCCCTTTTCAGCTTCTTTAATTTCAAAAATAAAATTTTGTTTCTCAAGCTCTGATTTTAAATTATTCCGATTTTGATTAATTGTTATCTCAATTTTTATTCCTTTTTGAAATAACTTTCCAAGTTCTTCTTTTGTTCCAATCTTCTTAATTAGACCTCTATCAATAAAAGCGACTCGATCACATAGCTTTTCTACAACATTCATATTATGACTAGTTATAAACATTGTCTTATCAATTGATTTTAATTTATTAACTATATAATTAGTCATTTTAATGTCTACCCCAAAAGTAGGTTCATCTAAAAAAAGAATTTCAGGATCTATAAGTAAAATTCGACATAATGAAAGTTTAACTTTCATACCTGAAGAATATTTAGAAACATATTGATTAAGCCATTTTCCTAATTCTAATTCTTTGGCAATTTCATAAATTTTATTTTTATAATTAGGAATTTGGTAGATTTTACAGAAAAATTTTAAATTAGCATAACCTGTTAATCGGTAATATAGCATTTCATTGCCTAAGACAAGGCCAATTTTCCTTCTTACTCGTGTAGGATATTTATGAATATTATAGCCATCAATAATAGCATATCCTAGTGTAGGTTGCATGAGGGTTGTTAGAATAGATACTAATGTTGTTTTTCCTGCACCATTTGGTCCTAATAACCCAAATTTTTCCCCTTTTTTAATTGAAATATTGACATCTTTTAAAGCAACAATTCGATTTTTATGTCCTTTTAGTCTAAATTCTTTACCGAGGTTAAATGTTTCAATGATATTGTTAACCATTTTTTTTAATACCCTGAAATCCCTAATTTTTTATATATATAATTAAAGGTAAGAACTCCTGATAAAGGAAAAATTATTAGAGAGGATATTAAAATAATAACACGTTCAGAATGCAAGCTGATTGTTAATAATATGTTATCTTCAACCCAAAATAATCTAAATAAATCAATAATATAATAAATGGGATTATAATTTATGATAGCTTGAACTTGATCTGGGAAAAGGGCGTAAGGATATGTAATACAGCTAGCCCACATAATTAAAGTAATACCAAAACCTAATATAGCCCATATATTTTCATTAGAAATAGCAAAAACGCCAATGATAAATCCTATTCCTGTAAAAATTAAAGATATTGCAAAAAAAATTAAAAAAATTGTAAATAAAGTAACAATCGAAATTGGAGAAATTATGTAAGCTACAAATAAGAATATAAAAAATGGGGGAAGAACGAGTAAAAATTCAGTTAAGTGATACCCAAATAATAAATAGAATCGATTAAATGGTGATATTGTAATTGCTGGAAGTGTTTTCCAATATTTTTCTACTCTTAGTTGTGAAGGTACTTCTTTAATCATTTTACTTAGTAGTAAAATAGTATAACCTAAAAAAATGAAAACAATGTAATTATTAGAAGTCCAAGGTCCGATATCTGCTCTAAGTTCGAATAGTTTACCAAAAACAATAATTGGCATAAGTAGAGAAATAAATAAAGAAATATATGTCATAAGTAAATGGAATTTAAATCTCAATTTCATTCGAATATTTTTTTCAACAATTGCAGATATTTTCACATAAGCCCGTTTAATAAGATTATTATTTAGTTTAATTTCCATTTTTTACAAAAATTTTACAATTATTTTATTAATTAGTTTCAAGCATAATACCCGGAAAAAATATAATTACATTCATTATTCATAATTAAGAGAAAATAGAATTCATTAAAAATTTAATCATGTCTTTAGTTTCTTATAGCTCTAATAAATTAAGGCCGGTTAAAAATACAGCTTTGTTTAATTGCCTTAGTTTATCTGTAATAAAGTTTCTCATTTTTACATCCAAGCCTAATTCTTGCTCATCTAAGAATTAATTCTCTGGATTAATCAAAAAAACATACGGTATAACGAGAATTTTACTTTCATTCCCGTAGAATAGAATTTTACATACTGATTTAACCATTTTTCTAATTCTAAATCTTTTGCAACACTTCTAATTCTTTCATCATAGTTTGGTATCTGATAAATTTTACATAAAAATTTATCGATATTTAATTATGATGTCTTAGGTGCTGGAAATCAAGAGCAATTAAGATTATATATTAATGCCCAATAATTAAGTATCTTAGGATCAGGTAATGAAATTATACTTATTGAGAAACTTTCAAATCTGAAATATCTATCAGAAATCCATAAAGATAATAATAGTTTTTTTATCATCTCATTTCAATTTGAAACTAAAATCAGATCTTTTTTGTTATTAATAACTGATCTACGCGTTTTACTTTTGCAATCTTTCTTTCCTTGATTTTTTCGTCAACCGCCCTTTTTACACGTTTATTACTCAGGTGGGGGATGTAATCATGAAAAACAATATATCCTTTTTTTTTGACTAAAGGTAGCCAATCTTCAATATCTCTTTTACATGATTTATATCTGTGATCTGCATCAATCCATAACAAATCTATCTTTATATTTTTAAAATCATTTACCACATCATAGCTAAATCCTTTAATGACGTGTATTTTATTTCTGTATAGATAAGTATTTCTATGATAAATTGAGAGAGTTTCTCGAAACCCTTCAGTCATTTCTTGGTTCTCAAAAGTATCAATAGAATAAAAATCAATGTTTTTATTATTTATTCCTTCACATATAAAGCAGGTTGACCGACCTAAGTAAGCGCCAATTTCTACAATGACGTTATTGGGGAACATTTTTTTCCTTTTGATACAGATGAGTTTTATTTTGAGAAATTTATCGATAAAATAAATGAACTTATAGAAGATAGAAAAACCGATTATAAATCCCCATCATAGGTAAAACAGAAAATCGATTCAGTATAATTTATACTTATTGAGAATTATTAATTTTTAATGAAAATCACATTTTTCTTACATCATTTATGTTTCTCCATGGATGAGAATCCAATATTTCAGGATGCTTTCCAGTATAAACATTAAAACCTTTTTCGTTATTAATATCCTCAATAACTTCTTTAAATTTATAAATATCTTCATCATTTTTCCATTTAAATGACATGAATTTATCATATTTACCTCGACTCGCGACAGTTCCTTTCTCTATAGAATGTAACCATCGGACCTTAATCCTCCCTGGAAGCTTAACATATGGGTAATGGAAGCAAATTACATCGTCTAAGTATAAATATTTGCTATAAGGCTTCCCATTTTTATAATAAAATCTTGGGTTGACCTGTTTTCCCAGGTCCCCTCTAATATAAGCACCTTCATAGATTTTATTAAATTGCCATCCTGCCCATCCTCCAAAGTAAATCTTCTTTTTTTCAATGGCAAATGTATTGAATCTGAAATTATAAATAAACCTCCTCTCATTAACGCTTATTACGTCATAATCAGTATTGCTCATGAGTTCTTTTATTCTCTTTAGATCTTCATCAAAAAAGAACATGTCATCATCCCACAATATTAACCAATTACCTGGTTTTAAAAATCTTGATTTTTTTAAAGCTCCCATTCTCACAAATAATTGTACTATGTTATATCGTTTATATTTTTCTCTAAATTTAAAATCAAAAATCCTTAATTTAGGATGACCTTTCATTTTATTAATATATTCTACAGTTCCATCTATCGATTTTTGAGGGAATTTTTTTGAATGCCCTCCTTCAATCAAGAGAACTTCATCACAGAAATCTAAAGCTTGCTTCAGAGCAAATTGAAAAAATTCAAAATTATTCCATGTTATTATTAAACCAACAATCTTTATTCCATCTTTTTCCTTAATAGAATTGAAGTCAATTTGTAAATATTTTGGATTGTATCGATTATGAATCCTTTTTAGAAATTGTTTTAAATAGGATATTCCTAGGTCTTTTCTTAATACTGATAAAATCTTCTTTAAAAGCTCCCTTTTAGTAGATCTTTTATATACACTATCGGAGAATCTATTATCCTTAAGATATAAAATTTTACGTATAGAATTTAATTTCTTTTTCATTACAATCCTATCGACATTAGTTATCCATAAATTAAAAATCTATTATTTTTCAATAAAAAGCTTTTTTATAAATTGAGTAAATTTTAACTTTTAATCTTTTTATTTTTTTCTATTTCTTTACTTGGTTATTCAAGTTAAGAAGGTAATCTATAAAGATTTTTAATTCGTCGGCGTAAAACATCCTCGGAATTAAAGTAAAGATACCCCGATTTTCGTGCTTCATAAGGGAGCATTTGTCTAATATTGAAATACCGAGAAGATTCGAAGGCAGAAGGCTTCATTATTAAGTCAGGACGTCCTAGTTTATATGCAGTCAGCGCTTTTAACAGTTCTAATATATAAATAGTACAACGAAATTTTACTGACGCGTCCATTCCTCTTGTATTCATTCGAAAGGCATTGTAGTATGTATTATTATATGAATTTCCTTGCTCAATCATCGGTCGAAAGCTGTAGATCTTGAGAAAATAGTCATCCGACCATTCTTTTGGGATGAAATCAGTATTAAAAAAAAATCCTTTTTTTAACTCCTTTATAGGATGGGTTTTCAGATTCTTCCGCGCTCGAATAATCGGTACCAGCCCTTTGACTCGGATATTCTCCATGTTTTGCAGAGAATAGGGACCCGAATCTGCTATGAGCACGCGCCATTCATAGGGAGTAACTGCTAAAAATTCTCCCATTGTTTCTCTAAACGCGAGGATATCGTTCCGGTTTCCCGCAAACATCTTGAAATAAATAGGAAACCAGCGATTAAAACAATGAGCATACAATATTCCAGGATCATATCCTACCCCCTTTTTTATGCCGTTATGCCGGCAATATTCCGCCTCAGGATCTGAATAATCTGAGTGTCCTTTCTCTTTGTTATTGTTACAATTAGATCTTATGAATTGACCGTCCCAAATTAGGATTCTTGGAACGATAATACCACAATCAATGCATTCTTTCACCAACAGCTGAAAAAACTCAAACAACGCATCCGCAGGGATTTTTGTGAGGACATAACTGATATCGCGTGCATCGGGAAAAAAGCCAGGATCGTGTGTGATACTGAATAAGGGTGGATCAGTTATAAACCTGCCCATTCTCTGAATTCCGGCGTAATTCTTAAAGCCCAAGTTAATCCGCAACATTTCATACGCGAGTACATCTTCAATAAACATATCCTTAAATGACACGCCGGAATTCTCAAGAATTCCTTGTAAGTCTTGGAAAAAGCTTAAATCATTAAACTCAAATAGGTTTTCAAAGAATCCATTAAAATTATTAAGATATCGATGCATATCCCATTCCATTTTAGAGATCAGTCCTAATCCAAAATCTTCAAAACGAGGGATTTTTACGCGAAGGAACCGATATAAGTATTTGTCCTTTAGTTTAGTTACCCAATCTATGAAATCTTGTATCTTCTTCTGGGATTTGGGCAAGATTCTCGTAGTACATGATGCCCT
>SDBV01010253.1_pt1 | contig 12304 bp, 10 predicted proteins | sample 2277081 | NCBI WGS metagenome assembly SDBV01 (sample SAMN10402039, study PRJNA504765) | marine sediment metagenome | isolation source: marine sediment core GS10_PC15, 223 cmbsf | place: Arctic Ocean: Southern Knipovich Ridge | collected 2010 | reverse complement strand
TTCTCCTACAATCTTTACCATTTTATCAGGCTCTACTATCAAAGTGTTATTTAAATCAATTTCTCCTGTTTTGTTTATTGTCATTACTCTAATGTTTTTGCCCACTTCCCATGTAAAGAAAGCATTATTATTATCTTGGTTTAATCTCCATACATGACCTAATACATCATTATTATAATGGCTTACTACAGTTAAAGGACTGTTTAGGTCTAAAGAACTGTGCAAATCCAAGCTCATATTATTTCCTGAACCCACATCTAAAATATAACTCACTCCGCTATCTGTATCTGTTGAGGGAACTGTATTTCTTACTCCAAACTTTGTTCCAACAACTCCGCTTGTGTCATCTCTTACTAAAAATGTAGATTGGGATGCTGGAAGCTGGATTATGTTTGGCAAGATTAATAATTCATTTACAGTAAGGTTTGTAGACACATTTAAACTGCCCTTAATTTGAACAGTAGTCTCTGTTGGATTTCCATTTGAAATAATTAAAGAACTTGCACCATCAAAAGTAATTGCTCCAAGCTTAATCACATTATTGTTTCCATCTAAGATAATTGTACCATTTCCAGAAGTTATATTTCCAGTTGCATTGATGTTTCCAAGTACTATTAAATTATTAGTTACATTCAAATCATAAATACTCCTGTTCAAGTCTGCCTTTATAGTCCCATTTCCAGTATGGCTTACATTCCATAACTTTTCAAATGCAACATTCCAGTTTGTTTCTCCTCTATAAGGCAACCTTTCAGATAATACAAATAAAGTTCCCACTAAAAACAAAAACAATACAATTCCAGATATTTTAATTATTTTTTTCATATTCCCAATATAAATCTCAATGCAAAAAAAACTGTCAAACTTATTATGATAAATTCAATATTTCCTGTCTTGTACCTGTTCTTCAAAAAAAACCCAATTACAACTGAGATTATAAAGAGTATATATATTTCATTTGGGCTGAATACAGACAATAATCTGTTGAATATCTCAATAGGAAAGAGTATTACATCCTTTAATTGTCCCAATAATGTTACCTGCTCGACTAATGTTACCTGTTCAACCATTTTCTTTTTATTTCCTCTTTATTCTTGACCAATCCCACTATGCTGATAATTATTACAACAATAACAAACAAAGCCAACAATGGATTATTTGGAAAATATTTATTCATTATCTTATCAACAAAGTTCTGTGGCAATGCACTCTTTACTTTTGAGACAAAATCATAACTGCAAACTCCATTGTTGAGTGTATATCCTTCATTGCAGGTCTTGCATAATATATCTCCTTCTTCATCTTCAACTAAAATACCATTACAGTGATAGCAAGAATTGTCAAACCAAATAAACTCCTGCTCCAGACATTCTGCTTCTGTGCTGAATCCCGTCTGTGCCATAAATGCAACTGCACCTGCCTCTGCTCCTGCTGTGAATCCGCCTGCTGTTCCTCCTACATCCCCTGCTGGTGGAGGTGGAGGTACAGTAGAAGTACCAACTGTAAATGTATAACTTTGGGTTAATATATTCTCTGCTGAATCATAAACATAAAATTTCCATCCAACAACTTTTCCAGCAGTTAAATTTCCAGAACCAATGATATATGAATATGTGCTGTTGCCGTCTATACTGATTGAATGGTTGTTCCACACTCCATTTGAAGCATTATCGCTAAAATTTCCTGAAAACAAATTTATGTCTCCAAGCCACACAGAAATATTAACATCTGTATTGTCTAATATATTTGTTGAGCCAGTTAAGGTCTTGTTGGATGCATTAAGATAAGATGGTGTTGTGCTGTCAAAGCCTATTGTCTTGTTTATCTGGTATTTGTTTACACCACCAATACTTTCAAAAATTAATGTTGTTTCCTGTGTTTTTATTGTTGTCTCAAATTTGCCTTTCGATGTGTTTTTTACTGTATATTCTACTGAATAGTTTGTTCTTAACCTGTAATCTATCCAGTTATCCTTGCTTATGAAATGAGATGGATACTTGCTTTCATTTCTGTAGATTAAATCATTATCTTTTGCATCGGTTTTAAAAGTATAAGTATGTATTGCATCTGTTACTGTTGTGTTTGAGAAATTCCATACGGTTATATATTTGCTCTCATCTTTTGATTTGTAAGCATAGAAATCCAAAACAGCAATATCAGAACTTTTAAGTTTTTGTACTATTCTGTTATTTTTTTCTGTTGTATCGAATTGCAATTTAAGATTGTCTTCATCTTTCCCAACATTATAATTTCCTATTTTTTTTGCCGTATGGTCATCGGAAGCTGAACATACAGTCAGGAAATATCTTTCACCCCAGCTCAGATTGTATATTAATTTTATAGTTTGCGTTGCAGCCACTATACTGGTGTATTCCTCAGAAAACAATATTCCATCGGTTTCTGCTGTTCCATTGTAAGTTGTGCAGTTGAACCCATATAAATTGACATCTGATGCTTCTACAGTTTTGTTGAAATCCTTGTTATAAGGTGTTGAATTGCTGGGCATATTATTGATTAGGGGATTTACTGTATCAATCTTAAAACTTAGTATTGTAGCGTTATTTCCCCAGTCTATGCCATCATAAGCACTTATGCTTATATTGTATTTTCCATCCGAAGCATTTAATGTTGTATTTATATTTGATGCAAGTGTCTGATTCAATGTTCCATTTATATAAATCTTTATTTGTGTTATTGTATCTCCATCTACATCAAATATTGTATAGTTAATATCTAATGGCTGCAAGTTATATAATGTATTTTCTTGAGGCTGGATTATTGTAACCACAGGTAAATTATTACTGTCAATTTGATAAGTTCTTATAGATAAGCTTGGCGTTGCTACTCTCACAATCGTATTAATTCCTACCATTTCAATGCAAGACTTATGGACTTCACTATTTATTGTCGTTGAGTTCCAAGAAGGATTATTTGAATCACAAGTAGAGGTATTTATTGGATATAATTTTTCATAGTGCGTTCCATCCCAATATGACAAATTTATGAACCTTGTTATTGTTGTTGACTCAGTCCAGACCTCAATGTCAAAAGGATTATTTGATGATAGTGTTACATTAGTTTTTCCACCACTTGCTAATTCTGTCTGTGTTATTTGAGTTATGAAAGTATCTACAGATGCCTTTTTTGTTTCGTTGATAATTAATTTTACTTCCCAGTTCTGGTTAGAAGGATATACAGTCCATACTGGGTCTCCAGCAGTATCACTATACCAACTATGCTTTCCTGTAGCATCTACATTTTCCCAACCCATAAAAATTCCATCCGCTACCTGACCTCCATTAGTTGTGGATGCCTCTATTTTATAAGAGCCAGTAGTACTTTCATGTGTTTCATTTAACCTTACACAATACCAATTCCATACTCCTGCTGTTATATCTTCTGCCTTGATTGTATATTGATTATCATCTGTATTACTTACATTATTTACCCTAAATTCAAAATCCCTTTCTTCGTCTCCTACTCCATCTGAATTATCATAAAGTTTGAAACAAGTTTGAACATCTATTTCCCTGCCATCTTCTATCCAACCATAATTATTTGATGAATTGTAATAAACAATCCCTTCACTATACCTTCTGTAATAAGTTTCATTATCATCTGTTGAGAAACTTTGTGCTAAATCCGTTCCTGCATCATAAATATATTCAGTATGTGCATAGTTGAAATCAGGCTGTGAAATATAAAAATCATCATAACCCAATACTAATGAAGCAAAATAAGTATTTTGAACAGTTGTTAGGTTCTTCATTTCAAAAGTATCTGAGGTTCTATTGTCAAATGCTTGGCACAAAACATCTACATTATGCGATTGATACCATATACTTTTATTTAGCTCTAAATCCCAATTTTCATAAGTATAACTATCTGGAGCAGAAGCACTTGCTCCATTCCATCTTCTTACACAGCTTTCTTTCATACAAAACCCATCTGGAGCAGAATAAGTGCAGAAATCTTCATAAGTTGTATATGTATTTAATCCAAGTTTTCTTCCTTTTGTTATTTTGACATAATCTGAAAGCGTCTTAAATTGATTTGAGAAGTTAGTACTACTTACTCCTGTATCTAAACCATCTAAAAATATCTGAACTTTTGAACTGCTTGGATTAAGATTGATGCAACTATCCGCCTCTGCTTGTTTTCCTGATTGCCAAGCTCCAGTATTAGCAAAATCAGCTACGCTAATATAACAGTAAAAATCTGTTTCGGTAGCATTATTCATTCTTGGTACTAACATATCCTCATTTTCATCATCAAAAACTACAATCCTATAATTACTCCAGTTTACTATATAAGAAGCATTAAACCATCCATAATAAGTAATAAAAGAATTTATTTTATAGTGTGGGTCAAAAAGTTCAATTTTTATCTCATCTGCATCGTTGTCTAAAGCAAAATTACCATCGTTAGTGTTGTCTGTGTAATTAAAGGTTAATTCTCCGCTTGAACTTGCCTTGAATAAAGTCCAAGTTCCCTGTATATGGTCATAATCATCAACATAAATTAAAGTAGCTGAATAAGCTGATACATTTATATCTGCTGTTCCGTTAGTATTGCTATGGATATATATTTTATTTGTGTAATCCCACAAGTCCTTCCCTAATATGCCTGTAACATTTGAGAAATTTAAATAAAACAAACTTTCAGTATTCTGAATATTAAAAGCTATAAAATCACCATTGCTTATTTCTGCTACTGTAAAATTTCCTACTGTTGTTGTAGGTACTGGAGTTCCCCTCATAACATCTATAATATTATTTCTAAACAATTTTACTGAATCCTTTAAAGTCCCATTGATATTATAAATCCTGTTCAGTGAAGTTGTGTTACGCATATAGCCATTTTCGTCTGAAATCCATTCATAATGAGTTTTTGAATTAATATATTTTAGAGTTGTATTTTGTATATAGGATTCATCCAAATCATCTGTAAGATAATTCTTTGAGTATATTATAAACTTGTTTTTTGTTACTGCTGTCAAGTTTTGTGAGGCGTTGTTTAAAACCCCAAATTTATCTCCATCTGAAAATTCTGCTGAGTTATTTACCTCTAATGAGATATATTCTATTGTATCTTCGTATGGGTCAGTGTTAAAGATAGAAAAGTTTGACGAAAGGTTGTTATAGAAATTGTTTTTTTCTGTATCAATTGTATAATCAAAATCCATAAATATATTTATCCCAACTCTTACGTTCTTTGCATTTGAATGATTTGTTGAATTTAATAATTGCTGCCAATCCTGCTGTATTCTTGAAGCATTTATTGTAAATTCCAATATTGTGTAATCATAACTTATTAAGTTGTCAATATCACTTTCTATTAAAATTCTATCTTCTGTATACCCATACCATCCGTCTATTGTTGTGAGATTTTGGGTCTGTACTGTAATAGTTACAGTATCTGTTGAAATACTTGAGTTATCTGTTGCTGAAATAGTTATAGTCCAAGTTCCTGCCTTATTTAATTTGAAATCTGTTGTGTATGAATAAATATTGCTGTTTACCAAAGTCATTGATAAGTTATTTACAACTATATTGCTATCTGGGTCTGTGACTGTAACATTACAGCTGCTAAAATCACTATCTGCATCTGCTGTGCAAGTTGCATTAATCCAGTCTATGATTTCATTGTAAGTTCTTGTTCCAGAAGTAAATCCTCCAGTTGTTTTCCAGTTTATAGAAGTTGGTGCTGGAACTGCTGTGTTTGCAACTGTAAATTTAGTTGATTCTTGTGTTGTTGCTCCAGATGTATCATTGTAAAATACAGTGAAGTTTATAACTTCTCCTCTTGTCAATGTTATTGTAATTGCCTGTGAAAAATTGAATCTTGTTCCTTGTGTAGAACCATCAAAGGTTGTATTTACCATAGCTCCTGATTGATTGTGTGCTACCATGCCAAAAGCTGTATCTCCATCTGCATCTGTAATATTTCCTGAAATGTTTATAACATCGTTAATCTTTATTGTAGTTAAGTTTTCTCCTATTGCTATTGTTCCTAATGTATCTGCTACTGTTATGATTGTATCATTCATAGCAAAATTATTAGCTGTGTCATTAACTCTTATCGTAAAATTAACAACTGCTCCTCTGGTTGCTGTTATTGTTATTTTGTTGGAGCATTGGTCAGAAGTTCCAGAAACAGAAACATTTGTATAAACATTAGAGCCAGTCTGGTTGTTTATTATCTGGCAAAAACTTAATCCTGTTTCGTCTGTAACATTTGCACTTATATTTAAAATATCATTTACTTTGATGTTGGTTAATGATATGTTTAAGGAAGTGTTTACTATTGGTAGTGTTGTATCTGCTTCAACAATAGACCAATTAAGCCAAGAAACGGCATCAATATCAAAAGAATTTGAAGGATTAGCCAAACCAATATTCATAACACTATTACTTTCTTGTGACCAAGTAAATTGTAAAGTACCGTCTGAATAATATTTAAATACCCCATTAGTCCTGTTAATTACATGAATAGTCCCTATATTTCTTGGCTCATCACCAATATCATCAGCACCAAAATAAATATCTGTTCCTAAAGTAAGGTGGCTTCTTAAATACCAACTTTCATTTATGTCTTCACAACCCCCAAAATCACTTGCTGTTCCAAAAGCAGACTGGTTAATAGCAGGATAAATACAAACAGCTGCATAACTTCCTACTGGCGTAAATTTAAACTCAAAATTATCTGTCAAATTGTCTGTGGTGTATATTGTTCTGGGGGTAGTAGTAGAAGCAATATCAGCACCATCAAAAGTATAAGAACCTGTATCTCCTTCCCATTCTCCAGAAGCACTATCTTTAGCATAAGCTATATTTATTAAAACTAAAATCATTACAAAGATTAAAAATAATAGTTTTTGTTTCATTAGTTTCAAAACTGCTTATTATACATCATGTATGCAAATATCAATGTAAAGGCAACCAATATATTCCTTCCGGTAAACAATGGCAAATCCAGTATCTGGATGTCCAATATATTAATATACCATTTAGGAACTTGCAGTATTGCAAAAGCATCTGCAATCAATAATACAGTCCATAATTTCCTTATTCCGCTATGCCCTGCTATTTCAGTTAGTATACTTAAATTCATTTTTATTTTACCTCCATTTTTTTAAAATTTAAAATCAAATTTTGTTTTTTCTTTAATCCATTTCCTGCCTTTTAGTCCTGTTTCTGTTCCTGATACGAGTATCAGTATAGAGATAATTGCTAGTAGCACCGTGAGCTTTATAAATATTCCAGTAGTATAAATACATGGAACTCCCGGAACAGGTCTAAATATGCATAAAGGATTTATCTGTGCTATTGTAAACTCGCAATCGGATGGGCAATTTAAAAAATCCTCAGGGGGTTCACAAATATTATTAAAGTTACAAATTTCTGTTATTACGGTTATGTTCTCTTCAATAATTATTACTACACCTCCACCTCCTCCTGATGGTGGTGCTGAAGGTGCTGATGATACTGTAAATGTAATATTGGTAAAATTATAATCTTTTGAATTGCTTGAGTTATCTGTAACTGTAACTCTGGTAATATTATATAATCCTTGTGCTAATACTTCATTAGTCTCAAATATCTTATAGCTTGTATTGACTGTGAGGTTTGATGTAAAGGTAAAACTTCTTGATATGTTTAAAGTACCATTAATTAAGAAAGAAATACTATTTACATTGGAAACATTATCACTCATAGACACATTAAATTCAATAGTGTTTCCTGAAGCATCATTTAAATTTGTATACTGCAATGAATAATATGGGAATGTCGGTGGAGTTATGTCTTGTATTGTAAAAGTATTTGATTTTGAAGCTGATATTAATGAAGTATTATCAACTACAAAAGTGTAGAATGTGTATTCCTGCAAATAAAAATCACTTGAATCTGTTATATCTAATCTGCAACTTGTATAGTTTCCAGTTATGTTTATTGGCGAAACACACCAAGTTTGTGAACAACCATCTGTTGTTGCTGAATCTGTCTTGCAGAAATAAGCTGTATGGTTGTCTATTCCACCCTCTGATGTATCAGTAAAATTAACACTTAAATTAATCCATTCTCCTTTTAATAGTTCTGCTGTCAATGGTGTTGAGTTTGTGAAGTTTATAAATGGTGCAACAAATCCAGTTCCAATACTTACTGTTGATGAGGTAACTGTTGTTCCATTTTCAAAACCATCAAAAGGGGTTATCTTGCATACCCAATTATCCCCTGCTGTGGTTAATGAATTATCTAATGTCTTTGTGCTTATTGCTTGGTCTGTTCCTCCTTTAGTCCAGTTATAAAATAAAGAAATTGTATCACTGTCTGGGTCTGAAAGAGAGCCATTATCACATTGTAAGTCGTCTGTTGGAAGTGGGGAAGTGTTATTTATTGTTGCCGATGCTACTGATGGCAGTTGATTTTTTATATTGAAAGTGAAAATATCAGTTTGGTTAGTGTTTCCTATTGAATCATTAAAATAAACTGTCCAAGCCTTATGCTTTCCTGTGGATTGGTTTATTGTTTTGTTGATTATTATTGTTGTGTTAGTTCCATCAATAAAAATTGTTGTGAAATTCTCCCAAAAACCAGAAATATTCCAAGAGGAAGTATAAGAATTTAAATCTATGTTGTCAGTCAATGTTACATTAAACTGTCCAACATCATTTAGTATTGTGTTTGCTGTTATGTTGGTTTGGTTGTCTGACCATTGAGGAGTTTGATTATTTATAGTAAAATAAACATAAGAAGATTGTTCTATATTGCCATTTGAATCATTTGCGTAAATTATCAAATTATGAGTGCCTTCTGAGAGGGATGTCAAATTAGTAGAATTTAAAGGATTAAGCCATAATGAAACTTCATAAATGTAAAAATCTCCTGCTGATGTACCACCAACATAACCTACAAAATAAATCCCGATTTCACCATTAACAAAACATTCAGATGGAATTGTATGATTTGTATGTACCACACCAGTATTTGTTGAAAACGGCTCATAATCGTTAGTTATAAGATAGAAATCATTCTGTGATAATGTATTAAATCTATTTGGATTCGTAGAATTAAAACAATATATAGGAACTCTTGCACCAGAATTAGTTGAAATTTTAATATCCAAACGAGAAAAGTTAGTATAACTCAAATCAATAACTTCTGTATAAGGATAAGAAAAGTTTATTGAAATATTCCTATAAGCTCCACCATCAATGCTATTGGTTAGACCTGTTGCCAAATCATTATCAACGGACAATGCACAATCAGAAACTCCTCCCGAACAACTAACATCTGATGGAGATATTAAATGAATTTGTGAAATACCCAAAGATATGTTTGAACCACCATCTAAAGAATACCAACTGCCAGAAATGGATTTATTGTAAGTCCAATTCAAAAGAACAGATGGAGAATTAAACTCTGAGTTATTAATAGGGTTCAAAATTGTTATGTTGATTTCTGCAAAAGCAAAGCTAACCGAAGTAATGAAAAACAAAAATATTAAAAAAATTGTTTTTATATTTTTCATCTTTAGTATATCACTCCAACAACAACAGCTTCAATATCATTTAATCTTACCTTACAGGAATCTTTGAAGAATTGATTGTCTCCTTTTGTTTTGTAATAAATTCCATCAGTATCCTGTTTCTTTCCAACAATCCTATGTAATGTAGTTTCAGAACCATATTCTTTAGTTGCTTCAACCATAGTTTTATCACAAGCATAATCTACTTTAAACCTTATAATATCCCCAACATATAAATTAGAATATGAAAAATCTTTAGTGTATAGAATTGTTGAAGTTACTGGAATTGTTGGATACATACTTTTGGAATTTTGTGTTACTGATGATTTATATATAGTGCCACTTATTATTGTTTTATCTTGGTATGTCTTTACATCATCAAAATCAATCTTGTTGCTATAGGCAAGTTGAGTTTTAGAGCAACCACTAACCAAAACTAGAAAAACCATTAAAAACAACATCCATTTCATATTTCTAAACCTATACAAAGAACCAGTCCCGCCACTACTTACAAATGTTATCTCTTTATATATTTTTCTTTTTTTTTTAACTTTATCAATGAAACATCACCTTTACAATATATATCTTCTACTCATATTCAATTCCATTAAACATATAAACCCAAAAGGAAAAACCCATTCAAAACCTTCTGAGTTGTTGTGAGGTGTTTGTTCAAATACTTTCTATTTCTCTTTTTTTATGAGTTTTTTAATGCGAGTTATGGTAAACCTATAGTGGATGCAATTATTTGCACACTTTCTATTGCCGAATTATCTAATATGCTGAACAATTGAGGAAATACTGTGGAACCAAAATAGTATATTAATACTGCAAAACCACCAACTACTACAAACCCAATAATATCGGTTCTCTTAAATTCACCCCTAAAGACTAGCATCACTAGGAAGATAAATGTCAATAATATTGAGATAAATAAGAGGGGTATCCCTGATTTAAATAGGGGAATTGTTGGAAATACAGAAGTCAATGCCCAAGAAACCAACTGTATCCCTCCAAGCAATATAACTATGAATATGAATATATTTCTTGGACTCAATCTCTCTAAAATGTTAAATCTTGACATTACCATTTCACATCATAATATCCATAGGTAACTGGTTTATGTTTTCTCCATCTGGAACAGGAACCACTCCACAGCCACCGCCTACATAAGGCTGCTGATTAGTTGATTGTTGAGTAGTAGTATTGCTTTCACAAGCTACTATAAACAACAACATTACAATAATTAATAGTATTAGCAGTCTTTTCATAGGGTAATTCCATCCTCAATTGGCTTTTGCTTATTTGAAACTGACTATAAAGTCATATCCGCCAACTATTGCAATTGCCCATCCTAACCAGACATTTAATCCGCCTAGTAATGGTATGGCAACAACGCCCTGTAGCAATAATAGACCAACTACTACTTGTGTTAAGCCTTTTCCTACATCCCTTATTATATCTAATCCTGCTTTTGCCATTGTGTTTCCTCCGTTTTTATTTTTTACCTCTAACTAACATAAAGACAATTAATACTGCAACTAATATTGCAATTAACTTTCCATTCTGAACTAAAAAGATAGTGAGTCCTGTAAGTGGAATACCTAGAATAAATACTAGGAAAAAGAGTACAGGTAATATTGTTGCTACTGCTACTGCCCCTAAAATTACCATTTTTTCATTTCCTCCTTACAAATGAGCTTATAACTAATCCTAATGCTATTCCTAAAACAATAAACAATAATAATGTCTGTATCTCCAGATTAATTACCTTATCCAGTACTCCTGCTCCAAAAGAAGATTGTAATGTTGAAAAGTCAGTTGGCAATGCCCGTTTTGAAAACAAGTACACTCCTGCCCCTATAAGTGCAAATATTCCAATATCTCTCTTATTTTGTTTTAAGTATGCTATGAATTGGTTTACCATTTTTATTTACCTACCCTGCCTATGATTGCCATTCCTCCAAAAAATCCAACTACTAAAATAATCCATCCCCATACAGCAGTATTATCTTCTATTCCAAATGCTTCTCCAACTACAAGTCCTATTTCAGCAATATCAAAATCTTCTTTCTCTGGTGAAGGAAATACACAAATTCCATCTTCTGCAATATTAAAAATTCCTCCTGCTAACCTTTCCCTAACATTTGAAGATAACTTATCAAAAGGTATGCAACTTGCTCCAGACTCGCAATCAGTTGTTCTTTTACAGGCAGAATCTTCAAGTTCATCTTCTGTCTTGTCGTCTAATTGTTCCTCTAATATTCCTTTTACTTTGCCAACTTCAACTTCTGTTTTACAAATATTTGAGCATCCATCTCCACTAATTTTATTTCCGTCATCACATGTTTCTGGACTCTGTATAGTTCCATCTCCGCAGATTTGTGTTGTTCCACCAGTAGTTCCCCCACATTTCTGGTTCGCAACAACTATAGGATTTAACTTGCCGAATAATATAAGTTTACAATCATCTGGTACAGTGCATTCAAAAATTGTTTTCTTTTCCCAATTAGGATACGCCCCACTTATAATCAGTTCGTGCTGACAACATACCTGATTATCAGGACATCCCTCTGTTTCCTCTGGTGGTATATCTTCAGGGGGGGTTATAGGTATTAATTCACAACTGCTACTTGCTCCTGACCCTGCACTTCTATAACCATCATCACATATTGCATTATAGGTTTTTATAATTGATATTGTACAATCTACACCAGAATAACTTGTTGATGTTACTATCTTTAACTGACCACCAGTAATGTCTTGGTAAGTTGTA
>SDBV01010252.1_pt1 | contig 12306 bp, 9 predicted proteins | sample 2277081 | NCBI WGS metagenome assembly SDBV01 (sample SAMN10402039, study PRJNA504765) | marine sediment metagenome | isolation source: marine sediment core GS10_PC15, 223 cmbsf | place: Arctic Ocean: Southern Knipovich Ridge | collected 2010 | reverse complement strand
CTCTGCCCGGAATCGACTACAAAGTGCCTGAAGAAATATTTTCAGTTATAGATATTTTTATGAAAGACTGCCAGATGCCAACAACAGATTGCCTTAAAGAATTAGCCCTGTCCGAAAGAGCCGAAATAAATGCCCTGGCTATTCAGGAAAAAATTGCAGAAGATGAGGTTAAATATGCAAAAGGTTCATACTGGCCCACCCTTTCAATAGAAGGCATATATATGAAACAAGAAAATGAGCCGTCTTCATCGTTTGGACTGGATGAGAGAATTTATGGCGGGGTAAAACTTGATTTTCCTTTTTTTGAAGGGGGATTAAGAAGGGCTGAGGTCAGGGAAGCAAAGGCTAAGCTACGTCAGGCAGAGTACAGCCTCTCGGACCTCAAACATGAAGTAGGTGTAGAGGTTGAAAATTCTTATCTCATCCTCAAAAGAGAGGCGGCGCTTCTCAAGCAAGTACAGGCTGAGTTGGCATTTGCTCAAGAAAATTATAAATCTGTTACAAAACAGTTTCAATACGGTCTTGCAGACAGCATTGATGCCATCGATGCAAATACACTACTTGTCACTACAGAAAGAGACCTGGTCAATGCAAAATATATTTACCAGTTGGCGATTTTAAGATTAAAACGGTCAACTGGAATACTGTTAGAGTCTGTTATCAGCCGACAGCCTTCAGTCTTTAGTAAACCCCGTTAGAAGGACGAAGGTCTTCTAACGGGGTAAAAATACAAAAGAAAAATAACAGGGGAAGACCCAGGACACTGCAAAGGGAGAGTAAATTTATGATAAGGAAAATTGAAATAGCACTTATGTTAATCCTGTTGCTTTCTTATTCAGTTCTCTATGCCCAGGAGGATAAAACACAGGGTATGCCCCCTGCAAAAGTGGTTGTATCCGAGGTAAGTTCCGGCATGGTAGTCCCTGAATCTGAATTTATCGGGACAGTCTATTATCACGAAGTCTCTGAGGTTGCCAGCGAAGTCAGTGGTAAGGTGGAGACCATGAGTTTTGACGAAGGACAGAGAGTAAAAAAAGGTTCCGAGCTCGTTAAGCTCAATTCAGACCTGCTCCTGTCTGACCTTGAAAAGGCAGTAATAGACTTTAAGCGGGCAGAAAATCTTTATAAAAAAGAACTTATATCAGAACAGGCATACGACGAACGCAGATTCAAAAAAGAACGTCTTGAGATAGAAATCCTTAAAAAGGTTATCAGGGCGCCGTATGACGGTGTGGTTCTAAAAAAACACGTTGACAGGGGTGAGTGGCTTTCACCTGGTTCAACTGTAGCAACCATTGCAGGAGATGATGTGATAGACATTATCACAGAGGTACCAGAAAGAATAGTGAGATATATAGATCAAAACACTGATGTGATTGCAAAAGCAGGCGGAAAGGAAATAAAAGGAAAGGTATTTTCGATTATACCAAGGGGCGATATATCAACAAGGACTTTCCCAGTAAAAATAAGGGCTGACAACAGCATCTCTCTTATAGAGGGGATGGAGGCAAGGGTTAGTCTGCCAACTGGCGAGAAGAAAAAGACCCTTATGGTACCAAGAGACGCATTAATGCCCATGTTTGGCAATACGGTTGTATTTGCTGTCATAGACTCAAAGGCAAAGATGATTCCGGTGGAGGTTATCGGATACAGAGGGATGGAGGCCGGCATCCTTGCGCAAGGACTCAGCGAAGGCATGAAAGTAGTAATCAAAGGGAATGAGAGACTCATGGATGGACAGGCAGTAATAATAAATGATCGCAGGTGAATACCCGGCGGCAGAGACCGCAGGGCGTTTGAAAATTGTATATTTGTTTTTAGTGTCATTCCCGCCTGCCTGCCGGCAGGCAGGCTTGTCGGGAATCCTTCCGACTTGCTCGGGATTGCAGGAAAGATTCTGGACAAGCCAGAATGACAGAAATATGGAACTGTGGCAGAGACCGCAGGGTGTAATACTTATAAAAAGTCTGTGTTCATTAGCGTATGACTAACAGGCACAAATGGATATCATTGAATTTTCAATAAAAAAACCGGTTACAGTCATCGTAGGGATAATCCTTATCGTCCTGTTTGGCCTGATAGGACTTTTCAGTATGCCCTACCAGCTGAGCCCTGATGTAACAGAACCTGAGATATCGGTAACGACTATCTGGGCAGGCGCCACCCCCTATGAGATAGAGCGGGAGATAATCGAAGAGCAGGAAAAGGTCTTAAAGGGTATTCCAGGACTGGTCGAGATGGAAAGCTCTTCGCTCAACTCCCTGGGGACCGTTACTCTCAGATTCAAGATCGGCACAGATGTTGATGGCGCCCTTCTGAGAGTATCGAACAAGATCAACGAGGTACGCTCATATCCTGAGAATGTTGATAAACCTGTTATCAGCGCAACCGGCGCTGCCACCTCACCTGTGATTTGGATGATTTTAAAAACTGCCGGGGACAATCCAATTCCTATTAACACCTACAGGACTTATTTTGAAAATGAGATACGGCAATATCTTGAAAGGGTGGAAGGCGTTGCAGACCTCTTTATCGCTGGCGGGACAGAAAAAGAAATGCACATTACGGTTAAGCCGGAGAAGCTCGCTGCCTACAGGCTTACGATGAATGACGTGATACAAGTCCTGAACAAAGAAAATGTGAACGTATCAGCAGGAATTATGGGGGTAGGACGGAGAAACTACCGGATACGTACTGTGGCAGAGTTTAAATCTCCCGAGGACATTGAAAATATTGTTATTAAATCAACCGGCCAGAGACGGATAACCATATCGGATATAGCCACAGTAGGCTTTGGATATGAAAAGCTGGCTATTGCAATGATTCATAATGCAAAGGCCGGCATTGCAATCGGGGTAAAACCAGAACCGGGCACAAACATCCTTGATATGACCGACAGGGTCGAAGAAACTGTTATATGGCTGAACAAGACCAAGCTTAAGCCCATGAAAATCTACATTGACTGGGTCTATGACCAGAGGCCTTATATAAACGGTGCAATTGGTCTTATCAAAAGGAATATACTAATCGGCGGTGTTCTTGCCATTCTCGTATTATTGATTTTTTTACGGAGCGTTTCTTCAACAGTAATTGCCGCCTCTGCAATTCCAATAAGCGTAATAGGAACTTTTATCTTCATGAATGCCCTTGGCAGAAACCTGAATGTTGTAAGCCTTGCAGGTATAGCGTTTGCAGTGGGTATGCTCGTTGATAACGCTATTGTAGTGCTCGAAAACATAGACCGCCACAGAAAAATGGGAAAGTCTCCTTTTGAGGCGGCTTACGAAGGCGCAAGGGAAGTCCGGGGCGCGATATTTGCATCAACGCTCACAACAGTTGCTGTTTTTTTACCTGTTATTTTTATTCAGGAAGAGGCCGGACAATTATTCAGGGATATTGCCATTGCTGTCACATGTGCTGTGTCACTGAGTCTCTTTGTTTCGATATCAGTTATACCCATGCTTTCTGAAAAGCTGTTCGGACTGACCCATGAAAAATCTGCCGGTAAAGATAATATCTTTACCGGATTCGGCAAAAGGGCAATAGAGTTTATAATGGCGCTGGTTACGCTCGCCACGAAAAACCTGAAGACGCGGCTTACAACAGTATTGTGCCTTACCGCGCTGTCCCTGTTATCGGTCATAATATTGTTACCAAAGACAGAATACCTGCCCCAGGGCAACAGGAACCTCATTATTAGTATACTCATCCCTCCTCCCGGACTTTCTTATGAAGAAAAAAAGGACATCGGCAAAGACGTATTTCAGGCTTTAGAACCATATATTGGTAAAGATCACAATAATTTGCCTGGAATAAAAAATATGTTCTATGTGGGTTCTGAGCAATTTAATATATTTGGCGCTATAAGCATGCATGAACAGCGGGCCGGAGAACTTTTACCCCTTTTAATGAAAACCATTCAAAGCATTCCCGGCATGTATGGAATAAGCCTGCAGGCAGGAATATTCCAGACAAGGCTTGGTAGGGGAAGAACCGTAGAAGTTGACATAAGTGCTGATGATCTCAACCGGGCCGTCCAGATAGCCGGCTCTATGTTCGGGATTATCAGTAAGGAAATCCCGGGCGCCCAGATCAGGCCTGTACCGTCACTTGAGATACTCTTCCCCGAGATAAGACTAATCCCCCTGAGAGAGCGGCTAAAGGCCGCGGGCATGAATGCAAATGACCTTGGCATTGCGCTTGATGTGCTTATGGACGGCAGAAAAATTGGAGAGTTCAAGGAAGAAGGCCAGAAAAAACTTGACCTTGTGCTGAAGGCATCGGAAGAGGATATTGCTACCCCGGAAGCGCTTTACCGTTCAATGATAACGACCCCCGGAGGAAAAATTGTTCCTGTCTCGTCTCTTGCAGCCCTTGTGAGAACAACGGGAATAACAGAGATAAGACATCTCGAGAGAAAGCGCACCATCACCCTTCAGGTTACACCTCCTGCTACATTTCCGCTTCAGGAAGCAATGGAAATCATTGACAGTAAGGTGATAACCGCCTTCAAAGACAGGGGAATGCTTGAAGGCGCTGACGTGGGTCAAAGCGGGGTTGCAGACAAGCTTACTGAAACAAGGGAGATCCTTCAGTGGAACTTCCTTCTGGCTGCAGCCATTGCTTACCTGTTAATGGCAGCGCTCTTTGGAAACTTTATATATCCTTTAATCATCATGTTTACTGTGCCCCTTGCAGGCGCTGGGGGATTCATGGGCCTCAGCCTGGTAAATCTGTTATCAGCCAGACACCAACCATTTGACATACTTACCATGCTTGGCTTTGTGATCCTGGTTGGCGTTGTTGTAAATAATGCAATACTGATTGTTCACCAGTCACTCAACAATATAAGGTATCACAACATGGACTACAGGGATGCCGTGCTTGAAGCAACAAAGACAAGGCTGAGACCAATTTATATGAGCGCCTGCACGAGCATATTCGGCATGCTGCCACTTGTGATAGCACCGGGACCAGGCTCAGAGCTGTACCGGGGGCTGGGAAGCGTGATCCTCGGAGGGATTGCCCTTTCAACAGTATTTACAATATTTGTGATCCCTGCCCTGCTGATGTTTGTTATAAAAATGGAAAAAGTTCATGAGACAAAAACCGCAGTTTAATAACTTAATGATAAAACATCCATTAACTATTGATACCTGCATAATAATGTCCATTTTAGCTGTCATTCCCGTTTATCGGGAATCCTTCTCTGAGCAAAAAAGATTCTGGACAAGCCAGAATGACATTAATCCTAAGGGTATAGGACATAATATTACAGGTTTCAGTAATTTGTCACAATAATACCCATAACGGGTTTACCGGGACAGTTCTAAAGCCGGACAGATAAAAAATATGAACCTTTTCCTTATAAGCTTCTTCTCACTATATGCCGGAATGCATCTCTATGTTTTTCTGAAGACAAAAGCCGGGCTCGCCTTTGGAGCCTGGGATAGCTCCTTCCTCGCCCTGTTCATGCTGACCATGGTCTTTGCCCCTGTAATCGTACGTTTTTCAGAAAGGGCTGGGCTTGAAGTCTTTGCCCGCACAATATCTTATATCGGCTTTACATGGATGGGCGTTTTATTTCTCTTTATATCCATCTCCATAGTTATTGATATTTACCGTATCCTGATTTATATTGCCGGCCTTATCTCAGGGAGTGATTTAAGTTCCATAAAACTCTCTGTCAGGTCTGCCTTTTATGTACCGCTTTTCCTTTCTCTATCCATAGCCTCTTACGGCTATTTCGAGGCAAGGGATATTCGCACTGAAACATTAGTTATAAAAACTTCTAAAATCCCCCGGGAGGTCGGCAGATTAAAGATAGTCCAGATATCTGATATACATCTCGGTTTAATAGTCAGGGAAAAAAGACTGAAAAGGATTTTAAGGGAAGTTACAAAGGCAAACCCGGATATTCTGGTATCAACAGGCGACCTTGTGGATGGACAGATGGACGGGCTCAAAGGTCTGGCAGAACTTTTTAATAAAATCAACCTGAAATACGGGAAATTTGCAGTGACAGGCAATCACGAATTTTATGCGGGGATTGACAATTCGCTGGACTTTACAGAAAGAGCCGGCTTTAAGGTTATCAGGGGGGAAGGTTTAACAGTGTCAGGGCTTATTAATATCGCAGGGGTGGATGACCCCGCAGGAAAAAACTACAATCTTTTTAAAGATGTATCAGAAAAGAAACTGCTGTCCGGACTCCCCCGCGAGAAATTTACCTTACTACTGAAGCACAGGCCCACAACAGATAAAAGTTCAACCGGCCTGTTTGACCTGCAGCTTTCCGGTCATACCCATAAAGGTCAGATTTTCCCTTTCAGCCTTATCACGCGGCTTTATTACCCCATCCACACAGGCAGTTCAAAGCTCACGGACAATTCCTTGTTGTATGTTAGCAGGGGTTCAGGCACATGGGGGCCTCCTATCCGGTTTCTCTCTCCGCCTGAGGTAACTGTAATTGAACTGGTTTACACTGAAAATCAGGAGTCCGGCAACAAACAAGAGGTATCAGGACAATGAATCGTGGAGGCACTCAGCACAATAAAATAATTCCGCTGAAAACGCTTTCCAATACAGGCACTTCATCAGCAAAAAACAGGAGAACATAAAAGCAATGCATAGGTATTTAAGCATATTTATCTTTTTTTACTCAGCATACGGAGTCGCACATCTTTATGCCTTTTTAAAGATAAAATCCACTTTCAATACTGACGCGCCAGCTAGTATGTTTTTAGGTTTATTCCTGTTTTTTATGGCTTTTCTCCCTGCCTTAACACATGTTTGCGGCATCAGAATTTTAGGAAAACCGATAAAGGCTCTTTTATACATAAACTATACCTGGATGGCACTTTTATTCTTTTTTTTCTCCATATCGCTATCTATAGATGTATATAATCTTGCTATTCGGCTTGCCGGCTTTATTTTGCAAAAAGACCTGACCAGCCTGATGCCCTCCCCTCTGACTTCATTCTACGTTCCACTTCTTCTTTCGATACTATTCAGCATTTATGGGTATCTGGAGGCAAAAGTTTTGAAGGTTAAAAGGCTTTCTATAAATACCACGAAACTCCCCGAAGGAACCGACAAACTGACAATTGCTCAGATATCTGACTTACATCTGGGTATAATGGTAAAAGATGAGATATTAGATAAAGTTATTAAAGAAATTAAAAAGGCAAAGCCGGACTTAATAGTTTCAACCGGTGATCTTCTTGATGAAGAAGTAAACCATATAGATTATCTTTCAGAGAAACTCAAAAATATTTATGCAAGATTAGGCAAATTCGCTGTTACAGGAAACCATGAGTTTTATGTGGGGATTAAAGATTCCATCAAATTTTTAGAGGACTCCGGATTTACAGTACTCAGAGAACGCGGAATCACAGTGAAGGGTCTGATAAATATTGCCGGCTTCGATGATCCAACATGCAGAAAGGAACATAACCCCGGGAACATACCCTCTGAAAGCAAAATTCTTTCCAGTCTGCCATCTGATATCTTTACTTTATTGCTGAAACACAGGCCGGATACAGACAAAAACACCCTCGGTCTTTTTGACCTGCAACTCTCAGGGCATACGCACGGAGGGCAGTCTTTCCCCATGAATCTCGCAATACTACCGTTCTTCCGCTACAAGACAGGTTATAAAAATCTTGCTAAAGGATCTTCTGTCTATGTTAGCCAGGGGGCAGGCACTGTATGTATGCCTATACGGTTTCTTGCTCCACCTGAGATTGTTATTATAGATGTGATATCCGGGGGAAAACCAGAAATGCAGCATTAATAAATGTTATCTTTTTCTTTCCGGGCAGAGCCATAATCCATCAAAACTGCGACACACATTCAGACCTTTATCCCCAGTACAGGCAAACCCAGCCTCTGTCTCCTGTTTTCCCCCTTAAAAAGATCTGTAACCCTCCCGGGGATATCTCCTCTCATTCCCTTATGCCGTGCCCGTAGTTTTGCAGGCAGGCTTGAGGCATGCTGAACAGTGTGCTTGCCAAATCTCTCAGACAGTACGTCAATTGTACTGTAAATCCTGGTTATCCTCTCTATTTGCATTATGTCATCAAATAGAGAGGATTGGATACTGCCTCTGGATATCAGTCCGGCCAAAACTACCCCTGTTAAGCGGTATAGTACATCAGGGGCATAAATACTATAAAAAGCCTTTTTCAACGGCTCAAATAGCTCAGCCGGATATGCACTGGAACGGTTTAATTTAACCTCTACACCGTCACTCCTGAAATCCTGCCTCCTAAGAAATATAATCAGTCTTGTGGCAACAACCCCGTGGCGCCTTGCCTTTATGCAGGCATTCTCCAGGTTCCCGGAGAGATGGGAAAAGATAAACATCTCTTCACCGGACGGAGGAGTAAATGTCCTTGTTTTGCTTATGGATTGATAATTGTTCTTTGATTCCGGAATAACCGGATAAACACTCCTGCCGTTAAGTTCATGCCAGATTTCCTGATACGGTTTGGACAGATACCTTTTTATAAACCTTTCATCCTTTCCTGCAAATTCCAGGGCGGTTCTTATACCGAACTTCCTGAGAAATGCTGATGTATTCGGTCCTATGCCCCAGACCTTTCCCACCGGGAGCTCAGCCAGATAGGTATGTATCTCTCTCCCCGGTATTACGGTAAGTCCTCCGGGCTTTTTATGTCTTGAACCAATCTTGCACAGCGCCTTTGTAAGGCTAACCCCGGCAGAGACAGAAATTCCCATTTCCCTCTTTATTGTCTCCTGAATCTTTCCGGCAATCTGCCCGTAAGATCCATGAAAGCTCCTCCTAAGTCCGGTCAGATCAACAAATGCCTCATCTATTGAGTATTCCTCTACATCCGGCGAGAAGCGCCTTAGTATCTCAAACATACGGACAGAGAAAAGGCTGTAGGTTTCATAATCTGAAGGAAGGATGATAACATCAGGACAAATCCTCTTTGCCTCAAAAAGCCTCATTCCCCTTTTAACCCCTCTTGCCTTTGCCTCGTAACTGGCAGCAGCTACTATTCCGCGTTCCCTTCCAGTTATAACAGGTTTTCCTCTGAGCTCCGGATGAATTGCCTGTTCACATGATGCAAAAAAGGCGTCAGCATCAAGATGCAGGATTGCCCCGGGCCAGGAGTGTATGGTAAGAGGCTGGTCTTTCATGGAATTATATTTCACTTCATCTGAAAATACATTCAAGCAGCCAGAGGCAAAAAAAGATTATTCCATTCTGTGAGCAACTTTATTATGGCTGTATAATGATTATATTCAGTACTTTCTAACCACTGCGGTTACTACCCCTGCAATCTTAAGCTCATGTTTCGGCTTGAGCGGCCTGTAGTCAGGATTTGCCGGGATAAGGGTTACACTTTCTCCTCTTTTTCTCAGGTATTTCATTGTCCACTCCCCGTCTACTTCTGCAATAACGATATCCCCGCTCTTTGCCACCCGCGCTTTATCAACAATTACCATATCTCCCGGAAGTATACCGGCTCCGGACATGGATTCACCGGATACCCTGAGGAGAAATGTAGCCTCACGGTTCTGTATCAGGAGGTCGTCAAGAGACAGGGTGTCTGCCAGTTCCTCCTCGGCCGGACTGGGGAATCCTGCCTCCACAGTCCCGAGCATTCTTAAGGAAAATGCTATAGACCGGGGGATAAGCCTGCCCTTCTCATCTCTCTCAAGCACCTTTATCTTTTCGAGCTTTTTTATGAGCCTGGAAACAGCGTTCTTTGACCTGAACCCTATTATCTGCCCTGTTTCCGAAAAACTCGGCATCCTGCCCTTTTGATGATAGAAGTGTGATATTGCCGCAATCCTTGAACTTATTGTATCTTCCTTCAAACCCTTTTTCATGGTAATATTATATGTGAACATTCGTTCACTGTCAAGTGACTGTCTGAGTTGCACATACCAAATGGGTCTAATGAGTAATGTGTGATTAGTGACGGGTAACCCCGTTAATAAACACGGGGCCCCGAAGTATCGGGATCTCTGTGGAATTTATCCCGTCTTATACGGGACTACGACAGGCGAGTGACGAGTGAATAGAGACTAGTGTACTATCCCATAAATAAATTTATATAATTCTGTCATTCCCGCTTGTCGGGAATCCTTCTTTTAAAAGGGGAAAGATTCTCGAAGCGAGTCTCCGCGAAGAGTCGCTCCGACCGGTCATTCATCCTTCGTAGTTTCATCCTTCGCAGTGCTACGGAGAACGGAACTACGGAGAACGGGAGCCGGAATGACAGACTAAGAATCGCTCAATTGGGGTTTAAATCATTTTACTTTGTTAAAATATTACAAAAAGCATGAAAGCAGATTTGAAATGTTAAATGTTAATTTTGCCCAGCCTCGCTCATTACGCGTTACCCGCCTGCCCCGTGTTTATTTACGGGGTCACCCATTACTCGTTACTTTTTACTCATAGCGGTTTTAAATAAATTATGAAAACAAAACTTATTACTGAAAATTCTTACAGAGATAAAGTATATGTCTTTGAAGACAGGCATGATGCCGGCCGGAAACTCAACCTGAAGCTGACAGGCTATAAAAATACCAATACCTTAATATTAGCTATTCCATCAGGCGGAGTGCCGGTTGCTTCAGAGATAGCAAAATCGCTTAATCTGCCAATGGATATAATTCTGGTAAGAAAAGTTCAGATACCATGGAATACAGAAGCCGGCTTCGGCGCAATAAACCCTGACGGAAAGGTTATCTTTAATGAGGGATTGTTAAAAAGCCTAGGCCTGGGTAAAGATGAGATTAATGTGCAGATAAAAAAGACAGAGGATGTTTTAATGCAACGGAATAAATTATTCAGGAATGGTAAAAAATTCCCTTTAATAAAAAACAAGATGGTTATACTGGTGGATGACGGTCTTGCTTCAGGATATACAATGCTTTCAGCACTGGAGTTTGTACGAAAAAGAGAACCTCAAAAAATTATAGCTGCCGTGCCAACAGGCTCACTAAGAACGGTCGAATTTTTATTGAGCAGGGTAGACGAACTTATCTGCCTGAATATAAGGACAGGGTTTCCCTTTGCTGTAGCAGAAGCCTACAGGAATTGGCACGATTTAACAGATAAAGAAGTTATTTCTCTCCTGCAAAAAAGATAAAACACTTCTGAACATTCAAGGCAGATTATCTGCTTTTTGACTAAACTGTTCTATCCTTTTTATTAAGTTTTTTTTAAATCTTTTCAGAAAGCTTTTACTTATTATTTTCTTTTGTGGCTAGCGCAGTTCTTTGCTTTTCCGCTTGCCGTATTTTTACATCTTTTTCCGTCTTTGGTTTTTGAAGAACATCTTACTTTCTTTGCCATGTTTCCTCCTTTCTAAATTAAATTATTAATTTAGTATAACACATACAGTTACTAATGCAAGTTTTTTTTAGCCAACAATGAATGCTGACAATCCCGTTGATTATCCTTCATACTATTCAGGGGAAAACTTGCCCGCAGTAAACCCCGTTAGAGAACTTCGTCCCCTAACGGTTCACACTGACGGTGGCTTTTCCTCCGAAGGCGGATTCGCCTAGGCGGAAAACCCCGTGTTTCACTATAGAAGGAATTAAATATTTTCATCCCTGCCTACCGGCAGGCAGACACGTGGCTTTCTCTAACGGGGTAAAGTCATAAGCGTTCCTTTGCAAATATTTACCTGCTTGCTATGCCTCCGGATACTACAAATTTCATAACATCCCCGCTGTCAGCAGAAAGAGGTGTTATGAGTTCTTTCGGAACAACGATAAGATTTCCGGCAAAGTTGTATGACTGTGGAAGATACACTGCTACACTATCTGACAACCCGAGACTATTCAGGCTTTCACTTGTTACAAACCCTATCGCCCGCAGACCAGTGCCGGGTGACAGCGCAACCGATACAGGCTTGCTAAAACCCTTTTTATCTCCCACAAATGCACCTATAAGGTCTTTCACAGATGTATAAAACATTTTTATGACTGGAAGACGGCTGAACAGGATATCGACAAGATGGATCAGCTTTTTGGTAAGAAAGTTTGACCCGATAAACCCAATGGCCGTTATCACAATAATAGTAACAGCAAATCCCAAACCAGGCACTGCAAAGCTAAAGAGCGTATCGATTTTAACAAAAACAAGATACACGACATAGACTGTGGCTACAAGCGGTACCAGGAATACAAGTCCGTTCAAAAAATATTTTGTCAGCTTTTTCATAATAACCTCCTGCTATAAGTTTCCATTTTACATTTCTATCAAGATAATCCGGCACTGTTCACCGCGGCGGCTATGTCAGGCCCGTTAGTCCC
>SDBV01010251.1_pt1 | contig 12307 bp, 9 predicted proteins | sample 2277081 | NCBI WGS metagenome assembly SDBV01 (sample SAMN10402039, study PRJNA504765) | marine sediment metagenome | isolation source: marine sediment core GS10_PC15, 223 cmbsf | place: Arctic Ocean: Southern Knipovich Ridge | collected 2010 | reverse complement strand
GGACTAACTACATTGGTGGAAGTATCTTCACCATGAGAAGGAATGCAAATACTGACTTCTTATATAATGCAACTAGTGATGCTGATGCCCAACAATTCTCAGGTCTTGATGTTTCTGTAAATCAATTCACTCGGATAGATGGGGCCATCAATGGTACTGCCCTATGCTGGGTCGACAATAGTGGACAGGCTTGGGCATCCTCCGATGGTTCAATCTTCACAACTGGAACATAAAGATGCTGCAGAGAAATGTGGTGCATCATTTATATACAAACACACAAAGACGCTGCTAAAAGAGCTGGAAAATTATATTCGAACTAACTATGGTTTTGGAGATTTTGTATTTCGAAATCCAAAAACACTTGAGCCTGTAGGATACGCTAAAAACGTGAGAGATCTTCAACATCAGCTTATCAAGCTGGATGATGAAATTTTCACTTATCACGTAAATAATAATGAAATTTCCAAATGGCTTAAAGCAAGAGCCCTGTTTGATCTGGCTACCTACTTAAGACCCAAAACTATAAGTGACTTTCCCAATATTGAGATGATGAAGCAGTTTATTTACCAGGTAATACAGGACTTCCGAACACAACATGGGAGGGGTATAATTGCCGAGTTCAACAGCAGTATATTTGATGAACTCACATTCTTTTCCAGAATAGGATCAGGATCATTAGGAGGTAAGGGTAGAGGGCTCGCCTTCGTAGATCAGCAACTTAAAAAGAAAGGGATTACCAATCAATTCAAGGATGTTATAATCTCAATCCCAAGAACAGTAGTACTTACAACTGAAGTCTTTGATGATTTTATGCAGACAAATGATCTATATGAAACAGCACTTTCAGATACAGATGATAAACTGATTCTGGAAGCTTTTCTAAAAGCAGAGATGTCGGATAAATTATTGTCTGATCTGGAGGCTCTTCTACAAAGCATAACCCAACCTGTTGCTGTAAGATCATCCAGCTTGCTTGAAGACTCCCATTATCAACCATTTGCCGGAATATACTCAACTTTCATGCTTCCGAATAATGCAACAGAGATAGACAAAAGAATTGATGATATCTGTATGGCAATTAAAAGTGTTTATGCATCTACCTATCTTAAACAAAGCAAGGATTACATGAAGGCCACAAATAATATTGTGGAAGATGAAAAAATGGCCGTTATTATTCAGGAAATTACGGGTAATGTTTATAACGACAAATGCTATCCCAATATCTCCGGAGTAGCCAGGTCCCTTAATTTTTATCCAGTCGGTTCAGAGAAAGCTGATGAAGGTATTGTAAATATAGCATTCGGATTTGGAAAAACAGTTGTGGATGGAGGAATATCCCTACGATTTTCACCACACCATCCAAAAAAAATCATACAACTTTCTGATCCACAGTCGGCACTAAAAAGCACACAAAAAAAGTTCTATGCTCTGGATATGAATTCCAGAGAATTTTTACCTGATATTAGTGATGGTGGTAATTTACAATATTGTGATCTGGATGAAGCAGACAGTAATAATTCCCTACGTCTGGTAGCCTCTACATATGACTTTCAGAATAACAGACTTAGAGATGGAACTGCCAGAAAAGGAAAAAGAGTTCTCACATTTTCCAGTATTCTTAAATATTCAATGTTCCCTTTATCCGAGATAATTAAAACCATTCTCAAAATGGGCCAGGATGTCATGAATGTTCCAATAGAGATTGAATTTGCAGTCAATTTGGATACAGATGAGGGAGAACAATCGATATTCAGCTTTTTGCAGATTAGACCCATCGTTCAGGGAGCAGAAGGCGCTGATACAGATATAAGTGAAATAGATCCCAGTAAGGTAATTATCTATTCCGAGAAAGCAATGGGGAATGGTGTGTATGAAAATATTCGTGACTTAATTTATATAAAACCGGAATCCTTTGACCCTGGGGCAACAAAGATAATGAGCAAAATGATAAGTGATCTGAATTCTAAACTCAAAAAAGAGAAAACTTATTATGCACTTGTGGTTCCAGGCAGACTTGGGTCCACTGATCCATGGCTGGGGATTCCTATTGCCTGGGCAGATATATCCCACGCAAGAATAATAGCTGAAACAGGGACCATCAGCTTCAGGGTGGAACCCAGCCAGGGAACTCATTTCTTCCAAAATATAACATCACTGGGATGCGCATACCTAACTATTAATCCCTATGTCAAAGATGGTATATTCAATACAGAAATCCTTTCTCAAATGAAAGCTGTTTATGAAAATGAGTTTATACGGCATATCCATTTTGATATCCCCCTTGAGGTTAGAGTTGACGGAAGATCAGGGAGGGCGGTTGTAAGCCAGGGGGAAGAAGGCGATCAGGCTGAAGGGGTTTAGGCTGTTAGGGGAAAAAGCTGTAACTGGACTACCCTAATAGCCTTCAACCTAACAGCCTTCCCAAAATAGCTATACTCTCCCCGGATAAACCTTAAGAGCTTCTCTGATTATAGTAATTGCTTTTTTGAGGTCGTCTTTATTTAATACATAAGCCAGACGAACCTGATTCTTTCCCAAACCAGATGTGGAATAAAAACCTCCGGCAGGTGCCACCATTGTGGTTTCTCCATCAAGCCTGAAATCGGATAAGAGCCACTTTGCAAAATCATCAGCATCCTTTACAGGAAGTGATACAACCATATAGAATGCACCCTCAGGTTTTTTTGCAACTACACCAGTAATATTCTTTAATTCTTCAAATGTAAAATCCCGCCTTTCCTTATATTCTTTAATAACATCTTTAAAATAGGAAGCGGGCGTATCAATTGCTGCTTCTGCAGCAATCTGGTCTACAGTAGGAGGACAAAGTCTGGCCTGCCCAAATCGGAGTATTAGATTCAGCAGTTTCATATTTCTGGTTACAATACAGCCTATCCTTGCCCCGCAGGCGGAATACCTTTTGGAAACGGAATCTATAATAACAGCATGGTCGTCAATACTATTGAATTCCATTATAGATACAGCCTTCCTTTCTCCATAGGTAAATTCTCTATAGGCTTCATCAGAGATAAGGTATAAATCGTGTTTTTTCGCAAAAACAACCAGTTCTTCCAGTTCCTCTCTGGAAAAAACCGTCCCTGTTGGATTTCCTGGATTCGAAAACATAATGGCTCTGGTTTTTCCTGTCAACTTTTCTTCAAATTTATTAATTGAAGGGAGATGAAATCCATCATCAATTGTTGTAGTTATCGGAACAACACTAACACCTGCCATTGCAGCAAAACCATTATAGTTCGTATAGAAAGGCTCAGGGATCATAACCTCATCCCCGGGAGAAAGGGCAGACATAAGTGTAAAAACTATAGCTTCGCTTCCGCCTGTAGTTACAAAAATATTATCTGCATTGATATCAACACCAACACTGCTGTAATATCCTGCCAGTTTTTCCCGATAGCTCAGAATTCCATTACTTGGTCCATATGCAATTACATCCGGAACCTTCGAATATGCTTTTCTCATTTCATCAGGAGTTTTGATATCCGGCTGTCCAATATTTAAATGGTAAACTTTTGCACCTTCTGCTTTTGCTTTGTCTGCATAGGGAGCAAGCTTTCTGATAGGGCTCTCCTGCATTTCAAGATCCCGGGACGAAATTTTCACTATATAAATCCTTTATTATTATTTTTTGGAAAGAATATTTACAATATACAATTCCATATATCTCATAAATTCATCTTTTTTCTTTATCGTATCAAAGGCTGAATTCTCAGCGAGATGCTCAGCAAAATGTCTGATTCTACCAACATCCGGAGGTTTAACTGCAAACCCTTTTCTCATTCCCCTGATATAATCCCGGATCATTGAGTTCACATCCTCTATAAGATCCTTCTTAGCCTTACCATCCATCAGAGGATTCCAGATATTGATTGATGATGAAATTTCATCATTTAAAGAACCTTTTTCTCCAACATAATGATTTCTAAGTTTCTCTACTGCCTTACGATACTTTGCCAGCTGTTCTTTAGATGTCTTACCCCTGTTTGAAGAGGAAACAGGCTTATCAGGCACTTCTCTGAATGTTTCTACAGCATTATTCTCTGAAATTTTCATCTTCCGCTTACTGACAACAGGTTGGCTGCTATGGGATTTGGCAAACCCACTAACAAGATCAGAAGGATCTTTAATCCCCTCTGCTCCTTTCTTAACACCGGAAAAAAGCCTTTTTAAAAGAACAGCAAGAGGGCCTATAATGGGAAGAGTTTTCCAAAGGGGAAGCATTGATTTTGCATCAGTATAAAGACTCTTTCTATCCAGACGGAATATTTCATCCAATGATCTAAAATTATCCCGTCCTCTGTTAAACAAACGCTCAGTTTCTATGTAAACCTCTCTTGGCGGTTTGGTCTCTTCAAGACAGACTACAAGATAGTCAAATTTCATAAGCATCATTAAGACAGGATCCATATTCCGTACACGTAAAGCTATATCTTCAATAAAAAGATCCCTGTTATTCATCATTTTCAGACGCTTGAATTCTCCAAGAACATCTTTCCACTCATCAATATACTGACTATGAAGCTCTCTGGAATCTTCCTGTATTTTACGTAGAGTGAGGGAGAGATACTTTTCTTTGTTCATAAACATATATTTATCAGAGGACGTATTGAACTTTAGGATATCAGGAATAATCTGCTCGGCAACAGGAGTTGTTCTTTTTTCAAGATATTCGGAAAGCTCAGCTCTGTCCACTTTTCGGGATAAAGGAAACCCGCTCTTATCTTTAAACCCCATGATATCTGTAAAAGAAAAGATAAAAGGTGATTTTCTTAAACCCACTTCGACCATCTTAAAGGATAGTTCCTTGTCTCTTTTCTTTTGTTTTGTCCCTTTGTAGTAAAGGTTATAGAACCCAATGAGGTATGCTGCCTGAGAAAAACCATGCTCCCGTTCAAGTTTTTCCTTCTTCTCTCTAAATTCTTTTATGATAAGAGATGAAAAATGGGACCAAAACTGAAAAGTAAAGTCATCCGGATTCAGAATAGTTGCTAGTGCAAGATCCCGTTGCCCAATGATCTTGGAAAACATCTCTTTTATTACCTGATCTTTATGCTGAAAAATACCCTGCATTCTATGAAATATAAAATCGTGGTTTCTTTTAATACTTAAATAAAGACGGAATTTTGAAACACAGATCCTAAGTAATACAGTATCAAGCAGATCTGAAATAATAACAATACTTCTTATTCCCTCTGGAAAATTTATACGAATAAGTTTAGGGGTTCCCTCTTCGGTAGACTTAAGAAGATCAAGAAACCCTGATTTAACATCGACAACTGTAACTATATCATTTGGGAAAGCCCCGCCCAAACCAGCTTCATCAGGAAAAGGCTTGTCGGTATCAAGTTCAATTTCATCATATGCTTTTTTTACGCTCTCCATATAAAAACCGGGCAAAGTAACATTCTCAGGGTGTCCGGGGCTCCTATCTACAGCACAAACACCTTCAGAAACCAGCTTGTCAAGAATACGACCCATGGCTTCTACAGAATAACCTGAAAAATCGGTAAACCCTGAACGCTTCTTTCTTATGTCAACTGACCATTTCTCAGCCAGTTTTTGGAGATCAATAATGCTTATAGAAGGTACTTTCCGTTTTTTTGTGTAGGTTTTAATTATATATAACAGATCCTGTCGTTCTGACATCTTTGCTTATCCTTCTAATTGAGTAACTGTATCATTATAATTTGGGAAGCACCCTTTTGCAAGAAGGTATCTCAGAAATCTGAAAAATCCATATAGCTATTCTTATTTTGACTTTTATGACTCATAATGCCAGCTAAGTTAGCTAAAAATCAGAATAGCCAAAACATTTTGCCTGATAATGTAAGCCGGTTTGTAGCGAAACCTTCAATTTATCGAAAAGGATGCATATGCGAGCAGTCAGGACGCATAGCCGAGCAATGGGTGAAACGAATGACCAGGCAACGAAGTTGCGACCAGCAAAGGTTTCTGAGGGAACCGGTCTGAGCCAATAAAGCAATCCTACTATAACCTGAATTACTCAGACCTGGTTATTTTCAGCAGTAGCAAAAATATCCCAGAGAGCATCTGAAGGAACAGGAGCTGTTATATCTATTTGCTCCTTACTTACCGGATGCTTAAAACTCAAACTTCTTGCATGAAGATGAATACCACCACCAGGATTGGATCGCGGAGAACCATATTTCAGGTCACCCTTTATCCTGCACCCGACAGCAGCCAGTTGAGCTCTTATCTGATGATGCCGGCCTGTATGCAGCTCAATACTCAGAAGATAGTATCTGTCAGTGGCTCTAATAACAGTATATGTAAGTTTTGCCAGTTTACTTTCCGGGACCTCTGTCTTATGAGCATAGGATTTGTTCTGTTTTTGATTTTTAAGAAGATAATGTTCAAGAACTCCCTTTTCGGCAGGGGGCATAGTGTCAGATACTGCCCAATATATTTTTTTTACCTCATTATCTCTAAACATATTGTTAAGCCGGCTAAGTGCCTTACTGGTCTTTGCAAATATCAATGCACCGCTTGTAGGCCGGTCAAGACGGTGAACTACCCCAAGAAAAACATTCCCGGGCTTATTATAGGCAGTCTTTATATATTTACGAACCTTATCTGCCAGTGTTTCATCCCCTGTTTTATCCCCCTGAACAATCTCTGATGTAAGTTTATTTATAATTATTAAGTGATTATCTTCAAACAGGATTCTTTTCTTAATAGGGATTTCTACCCTTTTACTGGTCTTCAAAATCAGCTCCTCAGCTTCTTGAATCTAATTGATTTTATCTCTTTTGTACTTAATCTGTTCCCCCCTGCTCTTACATTCTTAACAAGAAATTCGGATACAGGTAAAAATTCTTCCAGTATTTTAATTCTGGATTTAGGAGTATAGACTACAGCTACTACAACATCTTCTTTTATAGTAAGTTTCAGGAGTTTACAATCATCCGGTACGGCCAGATAAGACTTATCCAGAATAAACTTCTCTATTTTAAAGCGCTTTAGAAAGATATATTTTGTCTTTTTATTCTGATAAAGAATAGAAAAGACAATATTATTCAGACTATCCTTATCTGCATTACCGCAGAAAAGCATACCCTTATCAACAAACAACCTGTGTGGTACATCAGATACAGAATAGACACCATTCTTTCTTATTATTAGCACCCTGTCGTAAGATGAAACCTTAAACAGAGACTTTCCTGTTTTTACATCAGTTCCCAAATACCCTGTATCATCGTCATAGTAGATATCAATATCTCTTTTAGCAGCTTCCCGGGCATCGATCTTCTGAAAAGAAATAATTTCAGTTTTTCTTTCAAATCTGCTTTTATTCTCTTTAAGTACTTCTTCAAGGAAAGATATAGCGTATTCTGTTAAATTCCTTAACTTGTACCTCACATCATTCAGTCTGTCATTAAGTTCTTCTATCTCTTTCCTTGCCTTATTGATATCATAAAGAGAGATTCGTCGTATTGGAATCTTAAGCAGTCTTTCAACATCTTCCTCTGTCACTTCCCTTTTTATCTCTTTTTTATAAGGAATAAACCCATCAATTACAGCCTTCCGAACAGAATCGCTGGTAGATTTATCTTCTATATCCTTGTATATTCTCTCTTCAATAAATATTCTTTCCAGAGTTCTTGCATGGATCTTATCTTTTAGATCAGCTTCCATAACTTTAAGTTCTGCCTTAAGTACTTCCAGAAGATGCTGTGCATGAAAAGCAATAACTTCTGTTACGGTCATAATAGTAGGCATACTATCTTTAATAACAAGAAGGTTGATTGATATTGAACTTTCACAATCTGTAAAGGCATAAAGAGAATCTACAACATCATTTGTATGAACATTTCGCGGAAGCTTTATTTCAATCTCTACAGTTTCGGTTGTAAAATCATTGATACTTCCAATTTTTATCTTACCCTTCCTTGAAGCATTCTCGATAGATGCAATAATACTTTCGGTCGTTGTTCCAAAGGGTATTTCCCTAATTACTATTTTCTTGGAATCGGAAGTATCAAACTTTGCTCTTACAAGAACCTTGCCTAATCCATCCTGATAATCTGATACATCAATAAATCCCCCACCTATAAAATCCGGGAAAAGTTGCAAGGACTTTCCATGGAGAGAAGAAACAACAGCCTCTAAAACTTCATTAAAATTGTGTGGAAGTATCTTTGTAGCCATTCCTACTGCAATACCTTCTGCTCCCTGAATAAGCAGTACAGGAATCTTTGAGGGAAAAGCAACCGGCTCTTTGTTTCTGCCATCATAGGACTCTATATACTCAGTAATTGCAGGGCTGTATAGAATCTTCCTGGCAAAGGGAAGAAGACGGCACTCAATGTATCGTGCAGCAGATGCTGCATCCCCGGTAAAGATATTTCCAAAGTTCCCCTGTTTTTCAATAAAAACGTCCTTATTGGCAAGAACAACCAGAGCTGAATATATAGATGCATCCCCATGGGGGTGATACTTCATACTGTTTCCAACTACATTAGCCACCTTATGAAATTTTCCATCATCCATTTCAAAAAGTGAGTGAAGAATTCTTCTCTGGACTGGTTTAAAGCCATCTCTAATATCCGGAATGGCTCTGTCTTTAATTACATAGGATGCATATTCGAGAAAGTTCTGTTTGAACAGGGTTTCTACATAGCTCATTATATAAGATTCTCCATTATGTACTCTCTGCGCTCAGGAGTATTTTTACCCATATAGAACTGCATAGTGTCCTGTATGTTTTTAAGAGTCTTGACGTTCACCCCTACAAGCCTCATATTTTCACCAATAAACTGACCGAATTCCTTTGGAGATATCTCACCAAGTCCCTTAAAACGGGTTACTTCTGGATTGCTAATCTCTCTAAAGGCCTCATCCCGTTCCTTTATATTGTAACAATACCTGGTCGTTTTCTTATTCCTCACTCTAAACAGAGGTGTTTCCAGTATATGAATACGTCCGGCAACAACAAGCTCCTCAAAATAATTAAGAAAGTAGGTTAATAAAAGGTTCCTGATATGAAAGCCATCAAAATCAGCATCTGTAGCAATTACAATCCTTCCATAACGAAGGTTCTCAACATCATTCTCTATTCCAAGGGCCATCATCATGTTATATAGTTCTTCATTACGGTAGATATCCGCTCTCTTTTTTCCAAAAACATTTTGAGGTTTTCCCCGAAGAGAGAAAATTGCCTGAGTATAAACATCCCTGGATGAAACCATTGATCCCGAAGCAGATTCTCCCTCTGTAATAAAAAGGGTAGTAAACTCTCCATTTTTATCCCAAAGATGATGTTTACAGTCTTTTAGTTTAGGAATTTTTAGAGAAATTTTCTTAGCAGCTTCCTTGGCCTCTTTTTTAACTGCATTTAATTCCTTTCGAAGCTTCTCATTATTTACTATCTTCTCTTCAAGATTTTTTGCTGCTGTGCTGTTTTTATGGAGAAAATCCACAACAGCAGATTTTACATCCTGTATCATCCAGCTCCTTACTTCAGTATTTCCAAGCTTATTTTTTGTCTGACTTTCAAAAACAGGATTCTGCAGTTTTACTGCAACAGCTCCTGCAACACCTTCACGAACATCAATACCTGAATAATTTTTCTGAAAATACTCATTTACCCCTTTTAAAAGCCCCTCTCTGTATGCACTCTGATGGGTACCTCCGTCACTGGTAAACTGCCCGTTAACAAAAGAAAAATAGGTCTCTCCATAGTTGTTTGTATGGGTAAAAGCAAATTCAATTCTTTTATTCTTTGAAAATCCAATTTCATAAAGGGTATTTGCATCCCCTATTTCTGAACTCAAAAAATCGAATAGCCCGTTTTTTGAAGTAAGCTTCTTCTTATTAAAAATAAGAGAAAGTCCGGAGTTAAGACAGGCATAGATCCACATCCTCTGTTCTATAAATTCAGGATTAAAATTATACTCCCCGAATATTTCTTCATCAGGTGTAAATTCCACAAATGTTCCGTCTTTTTCATCCTCTTTTTTCCCCTGACGTTTTGAGATAAGGATCCCTCTCTCAAATATAGCCTCAAAATACTTTCCATTCCTGAAAGCTATAACTCTGAATCTGCTGGATAGTGCATTGACTGCCTTTGTACCAACACCGTTCAAACCAACGGAAAACTGAAAAACTTCATCGTTATATTTGGCTCCGGTATTAATAATAGAAACACATTCTATGACCTTACCAAGTGGGATACCACGACCATAGTCTCTTACTTTTACAGTTTTATTTTCAAACTTAACAATGACCTTTTCACCAAATCCCATTATATATTCATCGATACAGTTATCCACAACCTCTTTTAGAAGGATATAGATACCATCATCAACATTTGAGCCATCTCCAAGACGACCAATATACATTCCCGTACGAAGACGAATATGTTCCAGAGAACTTAGGGTTTTTATCTTGCTTTCATCATAATTTGTATTTTTTTTTGCGCTCATGAATAGTCCATAATTATATTTTTATTGATGTTTATTCCCAGTCTAAACAATATTCTAACACAGAAAAGCAGACTCCATAAAGAAGAAGTCTTGAATTTCTTTACAATTTAATAGATTTTATATATGCAAACAACCCTACACAATAGAAACAGGAGAATATAATGGAGTGGAGAGCAAGCCATATACTGATAAAAGAGAGAAGCCTGGCCCAGGAACTCTTGCGAAAGGTAAAACAGGGAGCAAGTTTTGAAGCAATTGCCAGAGACTACTCCACCTGTCCCAGTAAATCCAAAGGTGGAGACCTTGGATGGTTCGGTGAAGGAAAGATGGTTCCCCAGTTTGAAGCAGCAGTAAAAAGAATGGGAGTAGGCTCAGTCAGTGACCTTGTTCAGACACAGTTCGGGTTTCATATTATTAAGCTGACAGGGAGAAAGTAAAGCCAAAGGCCTGCTATTTGCTGGAATTATTACAGAAAATGGTCAAATAAGAAAACATACCGTATTTAGGTAAGGAACAGTTAACACTTTTTACCGTTATTTTCATAGGATCGTACCTTTGTTTATATCTCCAATATGGGCGTTTCCTTCGCTTCGCTCAGGTCCGCTGCTCCGGGGTTCCGTCCGGGAAACCCGGACCGCTACGCGCCCTGTGCATCCTTAACGCGCAGGGTTTCTTTATGTCCTGGTTCATCATAGTTGCCACAATATTTGCATCCTGGATTCTTTTACCCTTCAGGGAATATTTCTCAATCAGCGTACATAGATTCTCAGTCACACCTGCTGTTTCATCAGCTACAGAGAAAAGAGATTCCCACTTCTGTAAATCTTCAAAAAGTTCAATGGGGGGCAGGCTGGGTTACATCTCTTATCCTGCTTACTACAACTGCATACTCACGCAGAACCTGTCTGGAGATCCACAATTCATGTTCTTTGCTAATTGCAGAGAAAATATCCTTTGCTTTCTCATGAAATGATGAATCAACATCGGTAAGATACACCAGTACATTGGTATCCAGGAACAATTTATCGTTCATCATCATAAATATCAGTTCTGCTTAATGAGTTTTGTACTTTGCCGTACCTTCTACGTGGCAGGTCTTCAAGCTTCACCATTTTTTCTTCTCTTCCCTATACGGAAAAATAATTATCTCTACATCCTGTCCCTTGTATCTGGAAAGATTGTGCAACACAAGTGTATCAGATTCTACCCTTTCAACAATCCGTACTGCTTCCATTTCTTACATTCTCCCTTTATTCAATTCTAACATACAATCTACTTCTTTCTCTACCAATATCAACTCTTTCTTTTTTTCTTTGCCACCACAATTCCAGCGTCATAACTTTATGGATTAAAGTTAATACATAAGTCCATGGATGTCGTATCCATGGGCTTTTTTTCTTTTAAATCAGCATCTCCATCATATCCTAAGGGAAAAAATACTTTGTTTTCACACTGACATCATAAGGTCCCGATTGATTCGGTCTAACCCCAGATAATAATCCCACCGAATGGAGCTTGCTCTTCCGCATCGTGGGAATTCCATAAAAATCATATGATCACAATTTGGGAAATTTTATGATGTCAAATTGGTCAGGGACCACCTGGCATTGTAGTAATAGCAGCCTCTATTCAAAAGTGATGAAATCCCGCCACAACCCTAGGCACTATTTCCAGACAAATTTTTATCAGTCCTATCTTCCTGCTCCAAATTCCCGGTTATTTCTGAAGCTTCCTTCTCCTGTAAAGAAGAGCCAATAATCAGCCAGTACAGATAAAGGGTACTTTCCCGTTTTTTTATCAGGTATTTTAGAATGATATGATATAGAACAAAGAGAACACTAATT
>SDBV01010250.1_pt1 | contig 12307 bp, 10 predicted proteins | sample 2277081 | NCBI WGS metagenome assembly SDBV01 (sample SAMN10402039, study PRJNA504765) | marine sediment metagenome | isolation source: marine sediment core GS10_PC15, 223 cmbsf | place: Arctic Ocean: Southern Knipovich Ridge | collected 2010 | reverse complement strand
GTGGATGGGGAGAACTTAGCGTATGGAATTTAAGTTGTGAAGGAAACAGATTTATGTCGTAAAAAAGCTCAAATAATAAAGAGAAAAAATTTTAAAAAAAAGGTTAACTTATGAATTCAAGAATTTGTTTTCATTTCATCATTTGTAATCTAAGCAGTAATAATAAATTCTGATTAAGACCCTTAATGACATAACACGCTAAAAAGGACTCAACTGGGTTTATTAAGATGGTATTTTCCCCGATTCGAATACGGTGGATAGATTTTGAAAAGATTTCACTGCTAAATTTATTGAACGGTGACATAAATAAACTAAAGAGATCGCTATAATCCCAATTCGCAACAAAAGAATAATTGAAATATGTTTAATCTAATAATAAACTCCGGAGAATTAGATAAATCAAACAAGGTAAAACAAGTATATTTAAATATACTAAAAAGTTATTTATCTGATACAAGGCGAAAACTATGACTTATGATAATTTTAAACTAAAAAGTTTAGTAAAGGATGAAGAGTTCCAAGAAATCATATTATTAATTCAAAAAGATAATACTATTATTTTTAATTTCATGGATTTTTTGGATGATGAAGACTTTAAAGTTCGAGAAAATGCATTAATAGCCCTTCAAGAAGGTATACTTACCGTGGATACGGTAAAAACCCTGCAAGAAATAGAACATAATCTTTTACCTCGAATTTTAGATATGTTAGCTGATCCTATTGCAAATGTTCGTGTTGAAGCAGTAAATTTAGTCTTTAATATTGAAAGCGACCTTGGGGTTCTTGAGAATATAATAGCTCAATTATTAAAAATTTCGTATGAACTTTTGAGAGAAGATTTTTCTCTACATATCCAAAGATCAGCAGCGGGGGAATTACAGAAGGCAGCATTTTGGTTTTTAGACACTAAAAAGGACTATGAAAAATCTTTAGAAATTCGTTCGCGATTAGCAAGAAATAAGGATAAAATTATTAGAAATAATGCCATTTTTTTTCCCCAGCATATAAGAAATAAATACCCTGAAGAAATAAAGAAAATGGAACCTTTGTTGAACGAGATTGCTGAAAATACGATCAGAGAATTAGAAATGTAGTATGTTTTTTCTTGTGAATTCAGGTTATTATATTTAAAAAATTCTTTAAAAAAAACAAAATTATTTTCACTTCAGAATTTAAATGAAAAACCCGTTTTTAAGACTCTAGTCAGAAAAAAGAAGCTTAAATTGACTGCACGATGTGCGAATGGAAGGAGTTGGGAATAAAACTCGATCCCGAAATCGGAAACGTTTATTCATGTTTAGATTTCTTTTTATTAGATTCAGGATTAGCTTTAAAAGTTCCATCATTATAAAGAATTATATCATAAAGACCTGTTGTTTTTCTTACGTCCCCAAATGTTTCGTCAGGACCAAACTCATTAAATTTTTTTTCGAATAGTTGTATCCAAATAGATTTTCTTTTATCTTTTTCAATTCCTTTATGAATAACTAAAGCAGATTTTATAATGGAAGGAAATTCAAAGAATATATCTAAAAATTCATGTAATTCCTTATTTCTGATATCTATTGGTTTTTGAGTAAAAACATCAATAGGAGCAATTCCAATCCTTTCAGCTCCAAAATATTGAAGCTTTGTTTTATCAAGTAACTCTTGAATTCTCCCTGGTCTGCATCTCTCTAAGGCAAGGGCTACAGCTTCCACTTTTGCTTTTCCTAAAGGTTCTTCTTCTGTTCCTACTTTTTCTACAAAAGTGGGATCGATTTCTTCTATTTGTTTAAGCTCAATTAATGCAATTTCTAAATAATCTAAGTGGTTATCATTTAATTTCAATTTTTCTTTAAATTCCCATCCTTCCCATGTGGATATCTCATCTAATTCTTCATTTTCCAATTTAAGGCGTTTAACAAGTGAAAACAGACCTTTACTTCCATAGGCAATGAATTTTGCCCATTTTACAATTAGATTTGATTCTTTCTTTAAATCATTCGACCATAGATTAATTAATTCTAAACCAGTATCTGGATTATGTTCACATAAATTCATAATTTTAGCAAGAAATTCTCCACTACTCTTTAAATCATTATCACTTTCTTCCTTACTTCCATATTTTTCTTTTAATTCTATCTCTCTATTTCTTATATCCTCCCAGGAACTGCCAAATCTTTAAAAACAATAATATTACTTAAAATGTTTCGATATTACTATAATTATTTAAAGGCTCTAACCATTAATCATTTTTATAATTAAATGTTAATCAAGATAACATACATTATATGTGGCTTGAAGGGAAATTTACTCTTATCAATTTGATAGCTAAGAGTGTTTTGGTAAGTTTTGCAATTTATGAGGTTATTGCTTCCAATCTTGTTCATCCTCTATTAGTTCAGGTTATTGTAATAGTTGGAATTTCATTGTTGATTTCAGTTTTACATTTTATTTTTTATGCCGTTATTTTAAATTCTTCAGAGCACTATGAAATATTCCAAATTTTATTGACAGATATTGCAGCTAACGCTACTATAAGTATTTCTTTGTTTTCGTTAGTGGTAGGAGAAGGTCGATCAGAGTGAAAAGAAATTCAGTGAGGCAATATTATAGAAGGACAATAACGGGAATATTTTGTTTATGTATGGTAGTTCTATGCAACCTCGTTGTTAATATTAGTAATTTTATTGTGATTCCAGAAAATGGGAGGAATAATCAAAAACCATTAGATAAAAAAAATTTATTGAATATGAATGATAACCTATATAATTTACCCAAATCAAGTTCAGAATGGATTTACTCTGCTTTGTTGGGAGAATGTGATTTTTATGGAAATAAAAGAGGATTTTCATATGATATATTCGTTATTGGAAATACTGCGTATGTAGCAGATGGAGATAACGGTTTATTAATAATTAATGTAAGTGATCCTACAAATCCTATGAAATTAGGACAATTTAACAGAACGATTGGTAGGTTTAATAATTCTTTAACGTTTTTTAACAATGTATATGTTGATGGGGACACTGCATATATAACGACTGGGATTTTGGGTGGGTTGTTAATTATTAACGTGAGTGATCCCACTAATCCCACTGAACAGGCACATTTTTCACCAAGGTTTTCTGGCCCTCCTGGATTTTGGGATCCATATTTTTACAGTCCTGTCTTTGTTTCAGAGGATATCGCATATACAGTGGAAAAATATCATGGTTTAATAACTGTTGACGTAAGTGATCCAACTGATCCGACGGGAATGGCAGAATTTGGTTGGGAAGGAAATTGGGATCAGACTTATGGACTATACAGGTATGATGCTTATAATTCTTTCGTTTCTGGGGATATTCTATATCTAGCAGATTATAACTTGGGGTTGAGAACTATTGATGTAAGATATCCAACCAATCCCAGATTATTAAGTCGGATTCAGCCAACACAACGCCAAGCATTGGATGTGTTTGTTATTGGGAATATTGCATATGTTGGAACTAGTGAAGGGTTAGAGGTTATTGATGTGAGTGATCCCGCGAGAATGGAAAAATTAGGTACATATGCGGTATCTCAACCAGATGTAGGTTATCACCCTACGTTTGTACATGTTGTTGATAATATTGCGTATGTGGTGAGTAGAGGTGTAGGGTTGTCAATTATTGATGTGAGTAACTCGATTAACCCCACGAAATTGGGACAATTTAATAATGGAGGTCACTCACTGAATGTATATAGTGTTGATAATATTGCATATGTGGCTGATGGAGATAAAGGGCTGGTAATTATTGATGTGAGCGACCCAAGTAATCCCACGAAATTGGGACAGTTTAAAGATGGTGGATATGATACTGATGGTGATTGTCTGATTGATAGTGATGAGATTAATATTTATCTTACAGATCCTAACGATTCTGACACAGATGATGATTTGATGCCTGATGGGTGGGAAGTCTCTAATGGATTAAATCCCTTAGTTGATGACAGTTCTGATGATCCAGACACGGATAATCTTTCTAATTTAGAAGAATATACGTATTCGACAGATCCTAATGATCTTGACTCTGATAATGATGGATTAAATGATGGGGAAGAAATAAACACATATTCGACAGATCCTAATGACCTAGATTCGGATAATGACGGATTAAACGATGGGGAAGAAGTAAATACATATTCCACAGATCCTAATGATCCTGATTCTGATAATGATGATCTAAATGATGGGGATGAAGTAAATAGGTACTCAACCGATCCTAATGACGCTGATTCTGATAATGATGGCTTAAATGATGGAGATGAGGTAGGTGTGTATGGAACAAATCCGAATAATAGAGATACTGATGGAGATGGATTTTCCGATTATGATGAAATTTTCACACATGATACAGATCCTAATAACTACTTTAGCAACCCGAACACTATACCTATTGTTCTAGGGGTGGTAGGTATTATCTGTGTCATTCCCATCATGTATGGCTCAGCTAAAGTGATTAAAAAACGAAAACGAAAAAAGAAATATGGTATAATGAAAACATCCGTTGGTTTATACGATAAACTAACAAAAAAATTGGAAAGTGATTTAATAATGGAACCAATCAGTGATGTCTTAGTGGCGGAAGAGATTGATGATGTAGGAATTAGAAACCAAAATATTATTTCCGAAGCTAAAAATCTTTTAAAAGAAGGCTTATGTAATAGAGCAATAGAGCTTTTTCAACAATCTAAAGATATCTGCATTAAAAAAGAATGGGTTGATGGAGTAAGATTTGCTGATAAAAAAATAACAGAATGTATAGAACAACAATCGAAAGAAAGGGAACTCATAGAAATGAAGCAAAAATTAGATAGAGAAAGTCCTCTTTCTGAAATAGAATTAATTTTATTCCTTCTTGATGGTTCAAGTAGTATTGAAGAAATTACCTCATCTGGTAAATCAAAAGTTGAATATTTGATCAAATTTATAAAAGATTTAACCCAAAAATTAAATCAAGGAGAATTTCGAGAAAGATATATCGCTTCAATTATGTATTTTTCAAAAGAAGTATATGTAAGTGAATATAACAATAATCCCTATTTTAAATTAAATGATATAGAAATAAAGAATCCTGTGAAGATTATTGGTGGTAGCAAATCTTCCATGATTAATGTTTTGAGTAAAGCAAATGAAATTCTAGACCATTTCTATAATTATAGCACATTTCCCGAGAGTAAATTTTCTACAATTTTCCTTATTACAGACGGGATTAATTGCATTGATGACGATGGAGCCATTATTAGAGAAGCAGAAAAATTAAAATGCCACCCAGTTTTTCCTTCTATAGCAACTATAGCTCTCGGTGATCAATCAAACATAATATTACTAAATAATATTTCTTCTGAAATAAAAGATAACCAATTAAGGCTTCTTGATTTACATGGTTTATTGAATTTTTTACCAAATAAACAGAAAATGTTTTATATAATTCATGACAAGAATCCAAATATTAAAAAAGGCGCAGATTTGTTAAAAAGTCTTGTACATTTAATATACTAACCAAAATATAATTCTTTTTTATTTAGTACTATTATTACTTTCGATCCTCTTCATTTTTAAAGCAGATTCCTAGAAATTGAAAACTTTACTATTTTTCTTTAGTTAAATGGGTAAATTCTCTAACCTTACGAAATTGTATAAAATTTAAATAAAAAAATAAACTTATTTCTTAGATGATAAATTTAAATTCACTTCATCAAAATGTTAAATAAATATTTTTTCGTGTAAAATAGAGGTTTGAATTATGGAAAAAATGGAACATGAATTTTTACCAGATACGGAACCAATTAGCGAGGTAGAATTATTGATTTTTTTGTTAGATGGTTCAGGGAGTATGACAGAGACAAAAACTCCTGATGGGAGGGAGAAGGTAGAATATTTGATGGAAATACTTAATGGTGAAGGTGGACTTATTGAAAGATTGAGAGAGAGCGAAAGTGCATCAAGATACAGAGTTCATACAATATACTTCTCTGAAAAAATAGAAGAAGAAAAAGGATACGTCGAGTTAAAAGATGTTAATATTAAAAATGCTGTAGAGGTTGCTGGGGGTGGTCAAACAGCAATAGCAAAAGCCATTAATAAAGCTACAGAAATTTTAGATGAATTTTCAAACGATCAAATGCTACCGAAAGAGAAATGGGCTTCTGCATTTCTCTTTACTGATGGGCAAGAAAATATGGGAGGAAATGTCCAAGAATCAGCAAATAAGTTTAAAACACACCTTCTATCCCCCATATTAGCAATTGTTGGAATTGGTGAGGAAGCCGATGAGGATCTTTTATTGGAAATAGCAAATTATTCCACTGATAAGCAGAGAAGACATCTGGACGAGGTAAAAGTCTTAAAATATCTACCTGATAGAGATAAATTATATTTACGAGGTCATGAAGAAGGCATTTTAACGAGAGAAAAAGCTGAAATACTTCGACAATTTGTCTATGTTCTTAGTACTACTAAAATAGAGAAATTGTAATCAAGTCAAAAATAGTGTTTTCAATTAAACTATAATTTATTAGTGTAATCTTTTGATAGAAATAACTGTAGAAGGAAGTAAAAGGAAAATTATTTCTCATCAAGATCTGAATTTCATAGATGCTGGAGGACAAGGAGTTATATATAGATACCGAGATTTAGTTTTAAAATTTCACGAAGATAAAACTATAGTTCAAAAATCAAGAATGATAAAAATGTTAGCGTTAAAGTATATCAAAAAACGTTCAGATGTATCAATGCCTGAATCATTGGAAGAACGAAGTTTTATTATTGGATCTGGTACTGCAAAAGGTTCAGATATAGAGCGAACAGAAGATTCCATCCTTCATATTTCTATCTTTAGATGGTTAGAAGGAACACCATTGGATTATAGAGATAGAAGTCTAAACTTTACCCAGAGAAAGAATATTGTATATCATATTTTAAAAGGACTATTATTTTTTGAATCTATTGGAATAGTTCATTCTGATTTATTTCCAAAGAATTTTCTTTTAAAAAACGATTTACCTCATTTTATTGATATAGAAGGTGCCGGTATTCTTAATAGAACGCGAACTGAATGGGATTTTGCGCCTAGTGTATTAGGAACCCCTACTCCTGGATTTGGTACTCCTCCAGAAATCGAAAACGATACTACCAATCAATATACCGACAGATGGTATGGATTAAACTTAATTTTTATGATTTTATTAGGTTTTAGTCCCTTTTTTTTCCTGTCTAGGTGTGATCCAGAAAGTACAGAGAAAATATATTTAATCGGGCAAAAAAACATGAAAGAATCAAAAAATCGAGGTACACCTTTAGTTTGGCCTCCAATCGGAATAGAAAATCATCCGTATATTATTAAAGATTGTATTAATAACTTAGACAAATCACGTACCTATTTATTTGATAACCATATAAATAAAACATTAGTTAGATTATGCTATAAAACCTTTATATCAGGTTTTAAGGAACAAACATCTCGAGAAAGCTTTAACAGAATGTTTAGACTTTTAGGATTATAATTAGAGATATCAGAAAGAAATTAAAATGAAGTATTGGATATTAGGGCATAGTTTACAGGGATATAAATATTTGGATGATCACCTTGATTTTGAAATTTATGATACAGGACAATCTGAAGGACTTGCTATAATTGCGGACGGAGTAAGTAATTGTGATGGCGGGCGGATTGCAGCAATTACGATATGTGATGCAATAAAGGATTTTTTTAAAATAAAAAGAAATGATATTTTTTATAAAAAAAATCCTTTTCTTCTACTAGAAGAGAGTTTCAGTTTTGCTGGTCGAAAATTGTTGCAAATTAGTGGTAAATTAAGAGATAAAAGTCAATTGGTTATTAATCAATTATTAGAAAATAAAGTAAAAAATCATGATAATATTAGAAGTTTAAAAAAACGCATTAAATTTAATCTGCAGAATAGTACTAAGGAAAAGAGATTACCAGTTTTTGAAAGTACAGCGATAGTGGTTTATTTTAAGAGAAATCATATCTACCTAGGGATGGTTGGAGATGGTGAAATTCTACAATTTTCACCCCCATCAAAATTTTATCCTTATTTAGAGAGTAAAGGAGCATTGCAGACATATTTTTCTACTAATCAAGGTTTTCAGGGACCCATCCGTAAATTTCATATCGTTTTAGATAAAGGAGAGGTTTTCTGTTTTGGATCAGATGGAACTAAATTCAGATTTGTGACTAAAGGAGGATCTCCATATTCGTTACTAGTTAATAAACTTTATGATACAATAACAAACAAAAAAATAATTGATTTTCCGCAAATATGGCATGATACCTTACTACAAAATAATGCGTTAGAGGATGACTTTTCCATGTTCGTGTTATTTCTAAAGAATGAAATTTCAGAGGAAAGCAGCGATTTCAGAACGATTGAAGAATTTAGCAATGGAATGAGGCAATTAAGTGCAGAATTTCAAAATAAATTTATTTCTTCAATTAGAGCTCTTGATAAACACAAGCAAAAATCCATTAATGAAATGGAGAGACAATCAATTGAAATAAGTAAAGAAATAAAGACACTTGAAAAAATCATATTAAAAATAACAGAAACTTATATGAGCTCGGCAAAAACACATACTAGAGAGATGGAGATTGAGAAGAATAATGCTATTAAATTACTTGGAAATATTCAGGAAGTTTTTGAGAAAAAATTTCGGGAAATGGAATATTTGGCTAATGTTAAAATTGAGATGTTAAAAAATCTAGAAAGAGAATTAGAATCTAAACTGGGAATCAAATCAAATTCCATTATGAAGTCTTTTAAAAACATCGTAGAAGATAAAAAAAAGGATATACAGATATTAATTAAGAAAAATCAAAGTGAGTCCCTAAAACTCTTAAATAAAAGTTTAGATAAAAAAATAATGGAAAGTGATGAAATTCTCTCAAAACAAATTAAATTAAAATTGGAAGAAGAAATTCCTATTCTGAATAAAACGTCGCATGATCTTGTATCAAAAATAGAGACAAGACTATCAAAAACTGAAAATAAAATCAAAAATAATATTGAATCAATTGCAAAAAAAATCCTTAATAAAGAAATTAAGAATATTAATAGTCAGATTGAAGATATAAAGAAAAGATTATCTAAATTAGGAAAAACTATTTAATAAAATTGGCACAAAAATTAAATTAAAGGTAGAAAAATATGGCATAAACTTATCCCATTCTTCAAGAATTCAATGTTTGTATGCTTTTTCCAGATTTTTTATAGTCTTTAGATATTTTTCCAAATCTTTGTAAACTTTCTTTTCTTCCAATTCCTCAACGGAATTTCCAATTATTTTCAGTTTACAACTCACAACAGAAATATAATCTTTCCCAATTAAACGGAAGATTTCTGTAAATAAGTAATCAAATTTACGAATTTTCAACAAATCGTTGTAAGCGGGTATTTGCATATCATTTTTGCGTGAAGGATAACGAGGACGATAAAATATTATATAACAAGAGCGATAAAACTACGACGAATGTGGTTATAGGAACGATTAAGAGGGTAGGCGTTAAGCCAGGGTATGTCGTTCGCTTATTAGTCTTATAATTATCGTTATGAAATTTTTATTAAGATTAAAAGAAGAGGTTAACCCTGATATGGCATTTGTAGTTAATCAAGAATTATAGCCAAAAATTCTTCAAAAAGTAAACCAAACAAGATTTCACAGAGCTCTAAATATGGAGATACTTAAAAAGATTATCGTATCGATGATGAGGGTGAAAATCATTTTACTAATTTCAAACAAACAAATTTTGATATAAATATTCATTCAGAAACATTTATTTGTAAATTTATAATTATTCTAATTGAATAAGTTTTAAAAGAAATTTTTCGGATAAAAAATGGTAATGAAAGTATGCCAAAAAGAAATTGCGCTTCTTGTGGGCAGGAAAAAGATGTTTATGGCGGGAAGACATGTGAAAAAGACCACTTTATATGCAAAGCTCACGCTTATAACAGGTCAACATGCCCATTAGATGGTACACGTTTGAAATAGAATTCTCAGTGTTAATAGCCAAGATGAATAAAGCCGATAATGATCGGATTATAACAGAAAAATCGTATGAATTATTTTTTTATAAAAAAAAAATTTTATGAGGTAGCAAATTAGTCTTTGTCGACAATATTGTTGTCTTGCTAATCTTAATCGTTTAATTAATAAATTATTATATAGGATGTTCAGTATGATCATATGGTCAAACCTATTTTTATGGGATAATTTGAGTAGCTTTAAAGCTCATACTTATACCCTTGAAGAAACTCTACATAAGTCAGTTGTTTAGAATTTAACAAACTCTCCGATTTTCATTGATAACTCTGATCCTGAAAACAATTGGGATAGACATTCGTCTGAGTCTTGGTTGACTGGATCAGGTACTTCGGGTGATCCATATCTTATTAAAGATGTTTTTATTTCTTCTGAAGATACTGATTGTATTAGAATATATAATTCAGATGTATATTTCATCATAGCAAATAGCTATATTCATACTTCAAATTATGAATTAGGTATTGGAGTTTATTTTTTCAATGTTTCTAATGGTTTCTTAATGGATTCAGCAATAACAAATAATGAATATCATGGTGTTGCCATACATAAAAGCTCCGACGTATTGATTTACAATAATTTCATACATCATAATAATGGATCTGGTATCTCAATGAGTACAAGTACAGATATCGAAATCTCAGAAAATATTATAAATTATAACTATTGGGCTGGAATAGAACACTACACGAGTAATAACACAATAATAACTGGTAATGAAATTGGATCACATCCTCGTGAGGGTATTAGAGTGGGATACAGCAACCTCATGAAAATTTCTGAGAACACCATTCAAGATAATGAAGATGGTATCTCCTTATATCAAAGTAGTGGCAATTTAATTTCTCATAACTCTATTAATGGTAACAACAGATACGGAATTATTCTTGAGGATTATAGTCATTCCAATATAATTAGCAGGAATACGTTGTCAAATAGCCAATATTGTATAGTAATAGGAGACACATGTCAAGACATCGACATCACCAATAATGGGGATTGCCAGACTTATTCATTCCAAGAAGACCCAGCCCCACCCCCACCAAGTAATGATGACAATAACAATAATAGTAATGGCGAAGAGGAAGATACTGCAACACCTCCCGAACAAGCTCCTAACATCCTTTTTATTACCATTGTCGGATTTGCAATAGTGTTAGGCATTATAATATGTATTCTGATACTATTAAATTATCTAGGCTCTAAATACTGACAAAACTCCAGATAATCGTTAAGTCTAAAAGATTTTACTGCTATAACTTAGTAATTTCCCCAATACAAACAAATTAAATAAGATATCATTCAATTATTCTTTTCTAAGTTTTATTGCCCCTCCTGATGAATTGAAGAAGATTGCAAGAATCTGAGCTCATTAGAATATGCTCATTAAATATTTTGGATTAAACGCCGAAAGAAATGATACTTTTTAATAAATCTGAAATAATTCGTCAAGGAACCCTGTAATACTAATATAATTCTTGATGATTTATAATCGTGAATAACTCATGTAAAAATAAGACAAAAATTAATAACTTTAGCAAACCAAAAAATGCTTTCTCCAAAAGAGTTAGAGAGTCTCAATCAGGCAAAAAATAGATGCAAATTTATTAATACATATAAGAATTTAATTTGATATTTACAAAGTCATAGAAAAAGAGTATCGTCTTACTACAAAAGGGCTGAGTCATTTCAATTTAATAAAAGGGGGTAAAACTAAAAAATGACACAAGAAAATAAGTTTCTTAAAAAGTACAGCAATTTTCAATGCAAATAGTATAATTTAATTATCTAATTCATTTTTATATTATTTAAAGAAGAAAAAAAAGATCAGCCAATTAGGTATATGACGCAAGCAGTTCAAAGAATGTTTTTGTATTTAAAAGAAGAATTAAAAGAATTAGGATTTCTATATTCACCCTTTATGAAACCGCTCCTTCAGTCTGTTTTTGGAGGGGTTTCTTATGCTGAACCTCCTATAACAGAGGCGGAATACCAACTTTCTTTATATGATTTTAAATTAAAAAATGGGGAGGACCCGAACATTTTATACGATTTAATTTATTTCACAATTCAATATTGCCAGGATCCTCTAAATAATCCTCTTACTGGAACTTTAACGCTCCCAAAAGAAATGAGAGAATAAAAATAAATAATACATAAATCGACACTATTAGCATATAAAAATTTAAGAAAAGAACATTATACAACTAATTGAGTAATTAAAATTATAAATCT
>SDBV01010249.1_pt1 | contig 12307 bp, 23 predicted proteins | sample 2277081 | NCBI WGS metagenome assembly SDBV01 (sample SAMN10402039, study PRJNA504765) | marine sediment metagenome | isolation source: marine sediment core GS10_PC15, 223 cmbsf | place: Arctic Ocean: Southern Knipovich Ridge | collected 2010 | reverse complement strand
CAATTCCAACACCTACAGCTGCTGCTCCTATTGCCGCTTTTTGAAAATTCTGTATAGATAAACTAGCTTTAGAGAATGCTCTACTAAATTCATCTCTTGCATGAATTACAATTTCTACTACGTTTTGTCCAAATGCTACCATCGTTTCTTTTGTTTAGCTTTTCTTAATGCTCTTTTGTTTTCTACCTCCAATTTCTTAAGATACCTTATAACCTGTCTAAATTCAAACAAACTTAAATTTTTAACATCTTCTAATGTCCATTTAAAATGATCACAGATTATGAGTTCTGTTCTTACTTGATTGGAGGGTTCTGAAAATCTTCAAGTCCATTAAGTTCGTTAATTTCTTTCTGAAGAATTACGCCTTCTTTCACACTAAGATTATCATATTCTTCTTCAGTCATTCCAGTAGAAACTAACATAATCTTTTTTGCTGCTTCTCCCTTTTCTAAATCTGCAAATGATGTTAATTCTTTATATTTGATTTCTTGTATAACGAATTTTTTATCATTTACTTCGATTTCTTTTGTCTTCATCTATTATTGCCTCCTTTGTTAGTTCTATGATTATGATTCTCAAAGAAAATTAAATTTGAGAATAACTTAAATTGTGTTTAATTGTAATTGTAACTTCCAATTGCATCGTATGCTACTGATAGAATATGACTCGGTACAAATGTAAATGAATGCTCTTGAACACCTTCTAAAGGTGACGGTACTGTCATATCTGTCATTTTACATCCACTCATTGCTACTCCTAAACTTCCAGGACTGTTACTTCCTGCTATTCCATAAATCATTAATGCTGCATTAAATTCACTACCACCAATAAAATAGTCGTCGTAAAATGTTTGTGCATTTACATCGTCTAAATCACAAGTTGCTGTAACTTCATAATCTCTATTCATTGGAAGCAACTCTTTTGCTGTTCTTGAACCATTTAAATAAAAACCTCTTTCAAGATTATTATTAATACTAAAAGTTCCTTCTTTAAGATTTCCTACTGCTGTTGCTGTTCCTGAAGGGACTGCTAATGTTACATCATTAAACATAAACGGTTTTGTAGTTGTTGGTGCTAATGCGACAACTGCTCCTGAACTCAATGTCGAGTTTTGTGCTATATAACCCATTTCTGCTGAAACGATTTCTCCTTGTGCAAAATTAATTTGATATGAATCAATCATTGCTCCAATAATTGTTCTTATAAAATTACTTCCTGCTACTCCAAGATTTTTTGAATCTTCTATTGTGATTGTGCTTAATGCTCCTGGATATCCGCCAGGCGATTGAGGTACTGCTCTATCATCTGTATTTGTTTCGCCCATTACATGACTTCCTGCATAATCTGTAATACTTCCAATAGCGAAACCTAACATCTTCCAATCTTGTGGAAAATAAGTTATTGTTCCTGCCCATTCTTTTTGTCCGTCTTCAAAATCATCTACATTTCTGTCTGTTGAACCTTGATATCTAATCGGTATAACATTTATTGTTGGACTTACATCGTGTGTTTGAACTAACCCAATCCATTGTCTAGTTCCACTTAATAAAGCGTATGTGCCACTTTCATATTGAAAACATGTTCTATTTGCGTCTGCTAAATATTTTGCCATTATTTTTTATTTCTAACCTCCTTTCAACTTATTATTACAAGAAAACGATATTCGCATACCTTTGAACGTATACCTGCCTCGCCTTCCTCGTCAACATTTACTGCTGATGATAAAGTAAAATCGTGAAGATTGCTATTTGCTAATCCTGTTGCATCTAATTGGTTTGTTCTTAAATAATCATAAATTTGTTCTGTTAGTTCATCTCTTTCCCTAACATTTCTTGCCCATACTCGAATTTCTATGGTAACATTAAGTACCGTTCCTTCAGATGCCATCCCTAAACGTCCCGGTTGAATGATTCCTCGATCGGTAACTGTAATAATCGGATATGTAACTGGTCTTTTAGGATAACTTGTGAGAGCAAAATTTTCATTTGCAGGCCTTATAGAAGAAATAGGATCTGTAATATTTGTTCTTAATTTATCTCTGATAAGATTAATTGTATTACTCAAAAATGTTGCTGAATAAACTTCTGTTACTGCCATGTTTCCTCGCTTGGAATATTAACACAATCGCTTTTGTGTTATAAAAAGAAATATTTTATTGTTTAAATATTAATATTGTTTTAATTATATAATTTTATCAAAAAAAAGAAATTATAATTTTTTAATTTCTTTATTTATAAAATCTGCAACCTTTTTTTCATTTCTCTTTGATGTATTTGTAAAATGATGTCTTGCTCTTCTTGTTGAAGAACCATATTCTAAAATTGGACTATATTCAACATTACTTTCAATAGTTGCTGTTAATATTTTATTTTGAACATTTTTAACCGAATTTAAAAATCTACCAGTATCAACAGAACGTGGTTCTGCTCTTCTTCCAGCAATAGATTCTTTAACTTCGCCTTCAATAAAAAATCCCGCTTTTATGATTGCGTTATTTGCTAGTTTGAGTGCTTCTTTATTCTTCATAACAAGAAATGCTTGTGTACTTAGAATACCTTTAACTTTAATACTAACAGTCATGTCGCTTCACCTATCATGCTACCCGTTAAAAGTTTTCTAACATATAGTTTCTTCAAAACGGGTGTTGCGTTAACATCCCATCTTTCTGTTCCTTCTGATAATAAACTATACTCTCCCGTAATCGGAATTGGACTCCCTATACCATTACTTCCCAATCCAAGTTTCCATGTGCCAGAAGTGTTTATAGAACCATCAATATAGAGTTTAGTATCATTTGTCAATATTTTCCCTTGCTCTAATAATACTGCATCAGAACTTCCACGAGAATTACTTATAGGTAATACAACTCCGCTTGTCCAATAATCATTTCCTGATTGTGTTAATGTAACATCATCATCATACTCACCAGTAAAAAATACATCATAATATCTAAAACGAATTTGTTGTCCATAAAGCATCGCTTCGGTAACGCCTGCTTGAAAATCAGTAACAGCTGTCATTATGCAAAGAAAACGAATTTAATTACTACACCTAATATTGAAACAAATATCCCACAAAGTAAAGTAACTTGCCAACCTACTATTTTTTTCATCCATTTGACGTCGTGTTCAATACTTGTCATTCTATGATTAAGTGTATCTACAAGACTATCAAAATTTTTTTGAGTTAGTTTCAATTCCATGCTTGATAATAGGATATTCTTTCTCCTACTCGTTTTAATTGATTGATTCCTAAATTAATCCATGCTTGAGAAGCATCTTCGCTTAATCCTTTAGAAATAGATAATTCTCCTATTTTAACTGCTTTAGTTCCAATACCTTGAGCACTCATTAAACCTAAGACATTTCCTATAGTCATACTTGTGATTCCTGCTTGATATGTTTCTCCTATTGCAGTTATTGGAATACTATTTCCTGTTATTAATTCTGCAGTATAAACATTATTGTTAACTAGCGTTGCTGTTAATCCAGATATGCTAGCGGAGACTCCTTCTACTAAACCAAGTACTACACTTCCTATTTCTAAGTTTGTTAGTGTTGCCATTTTAAAGATAAAACAAAATGACTAAAATATTGAACCTATTCTTCCTGTACTATCACATAAAACTGGAATAATAGATAATCCACTCACTGCACACAGTAAAACCAAACTAACTGTTCTCGGATGTGTAAAGCTTGTTCCACTCAATGCTAAAGTTGTTAAACCCGAACCTATTACTAAATTTTGAGTATTTGTCATTTTTTAAATCAAAAAATTTAAGTAGATTGTAATGCTCTCCACTCCATACTGTTTACTCCACCAATAGCCATTAGAAAGCTGCCTGTACCTATATCATATGCAATATCGCTACCAGCTGTAGCTGGTAATACTCCAGATGGGTCGTGTCTTACAAAAATTAAATTTGGTTTTTCTCCAATAGGTGACCATGTTCCAGATTCTAACATTCCTCTTGCCATTCCTGGTCTCAAACCCTGAGCCATCAAACTTCCTGTTGATATAAATTGTTCTGTTGTTGTCATTTTATTCTGTCCTCCTTTCTATTAATATAAAAATTTAAATTCCTACTGCTATCCAATCTGCCTCAGCCCCAGAAGGTCCGTATGCCCAACAACCACTTGCTCTTCTAATTCCACTTATACCGAAACTTGTTAAACTACCTGCTGTATTTGCTTGTGGTAAATTCCAAGTTCTTGCTGATATAGTCAAAAAATAATTTGTTGTCGAAAAACTTCCACCATCTACAAATTGAATTAACCCTGAATATCCTACTGCACCCATTGTTAAACTTCCAGCTTTTACTTTATATCCAAATAATTCTGTTGCGTTTTGAATTGATGTACTGAATAATTGTCTACTTCTTTCTGATATTATTGTTGCTGATAAATCATCATTTACAACTACATCTTCAAATCGTACTTGGTTTCCACTGATTGTAGTTCCATAGATATTAGTTCCGCTAATTATTTCAGTTGAAGATGCTTGATTAACTTCTTCAAAGCCCATTCCATCTACTGTACTATTTGTACTTGCCATTTCTTGTTTCTTTTCTCCATTTAATTGTTTGTCAATTTAAAGTTTGACTTCTTAAGTAAAAATAAAAAATAAAAAAAATAAAAAATTTATACTGACTACTTAATCAGTTACTATCTTAGCTATTGCTTCGCTTCTAAGTTCCCTTGCTACAAATCTCCATGTTATTGATGCTGCACTCATATCATAAACAGGCATCTCAAAATTCTCAACTGTAACTGGTCTCTTTTCCGCTAATACATAAGCATGCATTCTGTCTGTAACGAAAGCAAATTTACTATAAGTTGTAGTTGGTGCTGCATTTGTAGAGAATTTTATTACGTTCAATCCGTAGATTGTTCCTAAAAAACCTCTTTCAAGCATGTCCCTATTTCCAACTTTATTCGCTTCTACAAACGTATCAATATTTCTTAGGTCGTTTAAAACTTCCATTCCAACAAACAATGTTGTTGGTGTATAGTCTGAATCCTCAAGGTATTGCATAGCTCTTGTGATGTCAGCGATTGTAATTGCTGCTCCACCAGTTACTAAATTTGCGTAACTCATTAAAGCATTTAATAAGATAAGTTCTGTCTCTTTCTCTGCAAATCTCTTACCTGCAACTTTAACATTGTGTGCAAGCATGTTCCACTTAGCGTCCTCTAACAATTCTCTAGTAATTCTTAAAGCTACTCCCCATTTAATCGGTTTAAGATTAAAATCAGTGTATGCTGCTTGGTCTATTGGTATCTCTGCTCCTTCAGCTACTTTTCTAACATCCATTGTGTTAGGTGTTGCCAAATTAACTGAAATACTACTACCTGGAATATCACTTGGTCCGAAATAAATTGCTGCTTCACTTCTTGGAATCAAATTCTTATCAACTTCTTCAATCAAAGTGTCGTAAATTTTCCTTGGTATTAAAAGTTCTCCTTGTGTTCCAATACCTGTGCTTAGTAATTCTTGTACTGCTTTTAATTCTGCCATTTTATATGTTTAATGCAATTATAGAAAAACTACCTACTCCACCTGCTGTCATTGAACGTCCTACATTCCAATCATCCCATCCTAATGCTGCTCCTCTAGTTGGGTCTGTCAATGTTCCTGAACATATTGGTACTATTGTTCCTGCACTTCCCGCTGCAACCTTTTGCCCAGCAAAAACCGAACCAATAGAAACTCCACTAAGTCCTGGCATTAAATATAATCCTCTCATCGCTACAGGTCCATAAGTATTTGAACCAATATCTGTTAATGCTAATCCGATAACCATTGAACCAATTTGTGTTGCCACAGTTGTTCCTCTAATATCACTTGCTGCATAACTAGTTGCTCCTGAACTTACAATACTTGCTTCTCCTGAACCGTTTACCCAATAACCTCCTGAAATATTTTCGTATGCTAATACAGTAATAACTCTTGGTGCTCCACCATCTGCTATTTGAACTGCTCCATACGGATTTCTTGGTACTATTGTCATTTCTTTTTATCCTCCTTTCTAGTTTATGTATAAAAATGAGCTAATGCCCATGAATATATAAATAAAACGACTTACCTTACAAGTCTTTTTAAGTTTGTATCAGTACTTTCTCTCGAATAGTCCTTATACATAGAAAATTTGTCCCTTCCAACTGCTTCAACAATTAGATTATTTACATTATCTAATTTTTCTTCAGCTTCTGTAGAAACTTCACCTTTAGTCTCGTCTTTAGGTTTCTCTTCTTCAGATTCTTTCTCTTTCTCTTCATCAACTTGTTCTTGGATTTTCTTTTTCTCCATTAAAAGTTCTTTCAATTCAGCGATTTGTTCTTTCATACCTGAAATCTCAGTTGTATCAACTTTTACGTTAATCTTTTGAGCTTTTTCTTCAGCAACTTTTGGTTTTTCAACTTCTTTTGGTTCCTCAACTTCTTTTGATTCCTCTGCTGGTTTTACAACTTCTGGAACTTCTTCTGTTTTTTCTTCTTCAGCCATTTTATCCTCCTTTTTAAATTTATAATCATCACTCGCTATCTCCTTTAATGTTAACCCTCTTTGCATTGCTTGTGCTAAATTTGCGTCACTATCTCCGGGTACAGCAACTAAACTAATTTCGAGACCATAAATACCTATTGCTTTCATACTACCATCCTCTTCTTCTATTAAATCTTGAACTTTTGCTCCTATACTAACGCTACCTATTCTTCCATCTTTAATCATCTCCACTATCTCCTTATCCATAATCTTTGCTTCAAAATCAATTCTTCTAAAATTAGGATTCCAATCTACTCTTTCTGTTGTTCTACCTACAATGCTTTTGATTTCATTTTTATGGTCTAAAAGAATAGGGACATTTCTAAACGATGGCGCTGCTTTTTCTAATTCTTCAGCGACATATTTAACATTATTCAGCGTTGTAGTTTCATTTATAGCTACTCCTCTAATTATAAAATCATCGCCCTCAGAAAAATTTTCTTCAATTGGGGTATAGAATTCTAAAACTCTCCAATCCTTCAATTCTTCTCGACCCGGTGCTTTACCACCATGGCTTTTCTTCCATCTATCTGTTGCGATTGCAAAAGCTCGTGACGTTGCGTCTTTATCTTTCATTTTAGGATTATTTTGTTTCAGAGATTTCTTAATTGCACTTACCATGTCTTCAAATTCTTTTGGCATTCTATATAGAACAATAAATATCTTTTTATTTAAAAATTAATATCATATAAATTATATAATAATTATTTTTCTTTTTCTTGTTCAGTTTCTACTTCTTCTTTCTTTTTCTTCACAAAAGTCAAAACTTCTTCTGTACATTCAACAAACTCGCCAATTTTCATGATTTCTTTTGCATCTTTTTTATCTACGTCTATAATCATTCCTGCTGGTCTGTGTGCGCTTGTATTTTTTAATTGCATTTTTTAGCCTCCTTTTATTGTGGTTGTATTACGAAATTTAATCCATCTGTGATAAATAATGGGGGATTTGCTTCTAATAGTGGAGGGGGAACAAAATCAAAAATAGTTAAACCTCTTGGAGTCGTTGAGGGACTTGCAAAACTTCCTGTTAAAACATCACTAATACCATCATGAATGTAGATATGGTCTGAATCCTGATCAGTACTTAATAAATTTCCTTCTGTATCAAGAGTTAAATCTCTAACTAGTATACCAGGACTTGCAAAACTTCCTGTTAAAACATCACTAATACCATCATGAATGTAGATATGGTCTGGAGACCCATCATCACTACTAATTAAATTTCCTTCTGTATCAAGAGTTAAACCTTGAGGAAAAATACCAGGACTTACAAAACTCCCCGTCAAAACATTACTAATACCATCATGGATGTAGATATAATCTGCATCTTCATCAGTACTTAATAAATTGCCTTCTGTATCAAGAGTTAAACCTTTAGTAGATGTAGAAGGACCCGCAAAACTTCCAGTAAGCGTAGATGATATTCCTAAATGAAGAAAAATATGATCTGCGAAGTAATCACTACTTATTAAATTACCTTCTGTATCAAGAGTTAATCCGAAAGGAAGTGATATGACACCTGCTGGGGGAACTGTAAAACTACCAGTTAATACTGAACTAACTCCATCATGAATATAAATATAACCAAGAGGTTGTGTAGTGCCATCACTACTAATTAAATCTCCAAATTCTACCATTTATTGAACCTCTACTTTTTTAATTAATCCACATAAATCACAAACAAATATTGCATATCTTGGGTTTCTCAATCTAACTTTTATTATGTCTTTTCCCGGTTCAAGTGGTTCTGTATATTTTTCATTCTCAGACTCTAACTCTATAAAATGAAAATTATGTGTACATGTCATTTTTTATCCTCCGTATTTATTTAACCTCTCTACCATAAATAGTAAAATTAGTACTTCCAGCACTCGATGTTCCAAACCCAATTGCACTTCCAGCACCGGCGGGTATAATCGGAGACACGAACGTCTTCTCTACTACTCCACCAGAAGCAAAATTTATAAAATAATTTGCAATCAAACCACTATTATATGCATTATTCGCAATACCACTAATTAAAACTCTTACTTGTCCCGGTAAATCAGTAGATATATGCCAACCATGAATCTCCAATTTACTCCCTGCTCCGCCAATTGTCCATGTTTGTGACCATGCGCCGCTTGCAATTAAATATGAAGTCTTGAAACAGGGTGAACCAGTATCTTGCATAGTAATTTCATTTTGTATTGCTATGCTCCCAGTTAAATTTCCTCCAGTAAATATACCACCACTAACTTCAGCAACTCTTCCAATAGTTACAGAACCTATCAACTTATTCAACTTAACTCCGCTTACTCCTATCAAAGGAGCTGAACTTATAACTACAGAACCCGTGATATTTCCACTATCAAAAATACCACCTGAAACGCCTATTAATGAAGCAGATGAAATAACTACACTACCTATTTCGCTTGTTCCCGTAATTTCAACACTATCTTGTGCTGAACTCAAATCTCTAATATCTAAATTACTTGCTGTAACTGTAACAGTAGGCATACTTGTAACTCCTAAGTTATCTAATTTTCCTCCACTTATTCCTATTAAAGTAGAAGATGAAATAACAACACTACCAGTAATATCACCACTATCAAAGATAGCTCCTGAAACTCCTAATACTGGTGCTCCTTTTATAACTACGCTACCAATACCTTTGGGAGCAAAAGAACCGACTATTTTTCCGCCAACAAATATTCCTCCTGAAATTCCTATTAAATTTGAAGATGATATTACCATACTACCTATTCCTTTCATAGCCATACTTCCTGTCATTTTGCCATCAATAAATATTCCACCAGAAATTCCGATTAATGGTGCTGAAGATATAACCACAGAACCAATTTCACTAGTTCCTGTAATTTCAACACTATCGCTTGCTGAACTTAAGTCTCTAATATCTAAATCAGTTGCTGCTACTGTTGTCGTTGGTATAGATGTTATACTACCCGCTGTCAAAGCAAACGAACCAAGAGCCATTATAAATGGAAACATTGAACCATTTGATACTCCTCCAACTACTGCTCCGCTTCCCAAATGCTCTGTTCCTATTTCTGCAACTGAATCTTCAGTCACATTTATATCAGGCATACTTGCTACATCAACTATCCCAGATACTCCTATTTTTGTTGATGAACTTATTACCACACTTCCTGTAATGTCGCCAGAGTCAAATATTGCTCCAGAAACACCTATTAACGGTGCAGACTTTATAACGACACTTCCTATTCCTTTTGGAGCAAATGACCCTGTCATCTTTCCACCTGTGAATATTAAACCACTCACTCCAATTAAAGGAGCAGAACTTATAACTACTGAACCTGTAATGTCTCCGCTGTCGAAAATAGCACCACTAACTCCTAACAATGGTGCTGATTTAATAACTACACTCCCTATACCTTTAGGAGCAAATGAACCTGTTATCTTCCCATTTGTAAATATTAGACCACTAACACCTATTAAGGGAGCGGAACTTATAACTACAGAGCCAATCATTTCGTTTCCTGAAATTCCAATTCTTGGCATAGAACTAATAGACCCAGCCACATACAGATGTCCAGCATCACCTATTTGTGCTTGATAATCATTTGTATAATCTTGTAAAACCATAAAATGTTCTTCAACAGTATTTGCTCCTACAACTCTTTGATTAGTTCTAACTAACTTTCCCGTATTACTAGCATCTGTCGGTAATTGAACATAATTTTCTGTCATTTTAATTAATTATAATCCTCGAATACTTCTATTTTTAGAGAATGATCTACTGGCAATGTTAATCTACTTCCTGCTTTCTGAAATTCAAATTCGCCCCAATAAATATCAACACTTCCTGTATCAGTTCCCCCTGTCCATCTATATTCACATTGTCCTGCTGTACTCCCAGTTATTACTGCTGGACCACTAATATATGCAGAATAATTATTTAGGTTTCCTATATTAAACCAAACACTCCCTCCATTTAAATCTATAGCAGTTCCATTTGCATATTGTAAAGTAACCGCCAATGCAGGTGTTGTATCATTCTTCTTTATTTTAAATATGTCCATTATTCTTTTTCCTATAAAATTATATTAATTGGATTTGTTAATGTTAATGTAAACCCACTTTGCGATTTAAAAATAAAATTATTTTCTAATAAATTAAATGTAAAAGACGATGGAGTAGATAGATAAGTTGTCAAATCGGTCATAAGGAAATCAATTGGCACAATATCCCAAAAATCTCCAAATGTTGTTATACTTGTTGGATTATAACCTATAGATTTAAATATAATAGGACTTACATTTGTTTTTAATATTATCATGTTTTAATTAATTTTCTTTTATTTTTAAAATAATTATATTTAAATTATATAATTATTAATCTAGTCCCTCTTTTTTCAAATTTATGAACTCTAAATGTTGACGTTGTCTATGGGTGCTTTGTCTTACACCTCTTCTCGTTAAATCTTCTTTATCCTCGCCCATTATCCCTGCTCTCCTTCCCTGCAATTCATTAGCTAATCCTTGTCGCATAACTTCTTGGGGTGAAATACTTCCAGTTCCTGTATAGTCTTCCCAATTACCTGTAACTACAACATCTTCTTGGTCTATTGCAGGATTTCCTGAATCGCACGTATGAATATAATCTATTACATCAAAACCAACAGTAATCCTTGTATCACAATTTGGACAATAAAAGATTGGCATTATTCTAGCTCCTCAATTTGTTTATTTTTATTTTCTAACATCTTGTTATGTATCTTCATATAACAATATCCACAAATCCACTTATTACCATAAAGTAATAATGCGCCTTTCTCACAATTATTTACTGCACATTCTGGTCTATCCATTTGCTTTCTCCGCAGGAGTTAACATAATCTCCTTGTTTTTATTTGATAATAACAATTCTAAAATATAAATCAGAATATATGATTGCTGATCAACAACATACCTTGTATCATTGTCATCTGCAAATATGTATTTTCCTTCGTCGTCTTTATACAAATTTTTATATATTTGTTCCATTTTCTGATTTTTCTGTTTTTGCTTCTTTTTGAGCTATCGATTGATTTGCTACTTGTAATTCTCTATTTATGTCTTGTTGTTTCACCAACAAATCATATACAATTGCTTTTAGCTCTGTTAAAGTTTTTTCTTCTTTTTCCATCTTATTTGTATGTTTTCATTTTGTCCTCCAATTTAATTAAAGTGTAATACACATCTTGCTAAAATATGTGTTCCTCCTCCAGTTGCAGTTACAGTTTCTATGCAATTTCCTATTTCATTAAAGTGGCTAAAAGCTGCCGGACTTGGTGGTGCTGCATTTGTTGCATCTGCATATCCTGCTTCTGTTGTAGAACTCCTAACCCAATTTCCTCTTGTTGCAGTAGTATTGTCTTGCATAGCTACATCTGCTATTCCAGAAATTACAATCCAAGCTTCTGCATCAGCTGCAATTCCTGAATCAAGAAATACACCAATCGTTTCTTCTTCATCTATACCTGTTAATTTCACTGCATCATTTGCTGATGTATCAGCTTGTACTAATTGACCCGCGACAGTAACTGCTCCTGTCTTATTGGTTAACTTAATACAAATTCCCCCGATAGGCGACATACCCGATTTTTCATTAACTGAAAGTTTAGTTGTTGGACTCGATGTTCCAATGCCGACGCTGCCGTCGTTCTTGATTGTCATTTTATTCTGAGAAGATTGTCCGCCAGTACCATAACGAAAGTCTAATCTACCTAGATTCCATGATATAACTCCGTTGGAAGCTCC
>SDBV01010248.1_pt1 | contig 12309 bp, 11 predicted proteins | sample 2277081 | NCBI WGS metagenome assembly SDBV01 (sample SAMN10402039, study PRJNA504765) | marine sediment metagenome | isolation source: marine sediment core GS10_PC15, 223 cmbsf | place: Arctic Ocean: Southern Knipovich Ridge | collected 2010 | reverse complement strand
GGGTGCGATGCGCGGGATTATCAGTTCGACAGAGCAGCGGCTGGGTGTCCTGAAAGAAAAATTAGCGAAGTACCCCGGGTTAGTTGACAGGGACATCGTTAAAAACGTCTCGATGAAGAAGCCTTATAAGTGGGACAAGGGCGTGGTGGATGTAATCAAGGATAAAGAATTCAAGCCGCCGACTAAATATAAAGTTATCGCGCTTGATTACGGAATCAAGCAGAATATCCTGCGTTTGCTGCGGTCGCACAGCTGTGAAGTGTTAGTGATGCCGGGACAATCGACGGCGAAGGAGATATTGCGGCAGAAGCCTGACGGTGTTTTCCTGAGTAACGGCCCTGGCGACCCCGGCCCGGTATCGTATGCAATCGATGCTATACGCGGCCTGTTGGGTAAGGTGCCGGTTTTCGGGATTTGTTTAGGGCATCAGCTTCTTGGTCTTGCATTAGGCGGCAGCAGTTATAAGCTGAAGTTCGGCCATCATGGAGCCAATCACCCTGTCAAGAACCTTAAGACAGGAGCAATTGAAATTACCAGTCAGAACCACGGTTTCTGTATAGATATTGATTCACTCAAGGACAAAAACGTCGAGATAACACACATGAATCTTAACGATAATACCTTAGAAGGTTTTCGGTGTAAGAAGATTCCTGCGTTCTGTGTTCAGTATCATCCGGAGGCGTCACCGGGGCCTCACGACTCGAATTATCTGTTCGATGAGTTCATAGAACTCATGAAGAGTTTTTAGTTGCGGCGTGTTCTTTTTCGTCGGCGGTTTCTTTTTTTACCCGTACGCCTTCGAACTTGAGGTGTTCCTCGTCCTGGATGTCAATCTTTATGAGGTTCTTGTTCTTGAACTCGCCTCGCAGTATTGATTCGCTGAGCGGGTCCTCGATGTAGTGCTCAATGGCACGACGCAACGGGCGGGCGCCGAATTCGGGATTGTAGCCCTTGTCGATGAGAAACTCCTTGGCTTGCGGTGTGAGTTCGAGCTTTAGTCTGTGCTCGATGGCCCTCTTGAATACCTTGTTCAATTCGAAGTCGACGACTGTCTGGAGGTCTTCGCGTGTGAGCGGCTTGAAGACGATGATGTCGTCGAGACGATTGATGAATTCGGGCCTGAAGTGACGCTCTGTTTCCTTATGGAGCAGTTCCTTCATCTTTTCATAGCTTGCCTCTGCGGACTTTTTGCCGAAGCCGAAGCCTGCCTGGTTCTTGATGAGGTCTGCGCCGATGTTGCTTGTCATGATAAGAATGACGTTCTTGAAGTCGATGTACCTTCCGAAGCTGTCGGTGAGTCGGCCTTCTTCCATAATCTGCAGGAGTATGTTGTAAACGTCGTGGTGCGCCTTTTCGATTTCGTCGAGCAGCAGGACGGCGTACGGTCTGCGTCGGATTCTTTCGGTTAGCTGTCCGCCTTCTTCGTATCCGATGTATCCTGGAGGTGCGCCGATGAGTCTGCTGACGTTGTGCTTTTCCATGAATTCGCTCATGTCGAGTTGTATAAGTGCGGATTCATCGCTGAAGAGGAATTCAGCAAGTGCTCTTGCGAGGAGCGTTTTGCCGACACCGCTTGGGCCGAGGAAAATGAAGCATCCCATCGGCCTGTTTGGGTCTTTTAGACCGCTTCGACTTCTTCGGACGGCCTTGGCGATCACGGTCATTGCTTCGTCCTGTGAGACGACCCTTTTGTGGAGTTCGGATTCGAGTTCGAGCAGCCTCTGAGTTTCTTTCTTTTCGAGTCGAGTAAGTGGTACTCCGGTCATTTTGCTGACGACCTCTGCGATAATTTCTTCATTGACTTCTCCGGTAGATTCTCGGTTTTTGTCGTACCACTTTTTCTGCATTTTATCTTTCTTATCCATCATCTGCTGCGATTCGTCGCGCAATGAGGCAGCTCGTTCGTAGTCGGCGTTCTTTACGGCCTCGTCTTTTTCTCGCTGCAGCTTTTCGATTTTAGCTTCGACTTCGTTGAGGTTGGGCGGCGGGGTCATATTTTTGAGTCTTACCCTTGCGCCTGCTTCGTCGATTACGTCGATGGCCTTATCGGGGAGACATCGGCCGGAGATGTACCTGTTAGACAGTTCAACGGCTTGGAAGAGTGCTTCATCTGTGAAGTGTACACGATGGTGCGCTTCGTACCTGTCGCGCAGGCCACGGAGGATATCCACTGTTTCGTCTTTAGTAGGAGGTTCGACGATTATCGTCTGGAATCTTCTTTCGAGTGCGCCGTCTTTTTCGATGTGCTTACGGTACTCATCGAGAGTTGTTGCGCCGATGCACTGGACCTCGCCGCGTGCGAGAGCAGGCTTTAGGACGTTTGCGGCGTCGATAGCGCCTTCGGCGCCGCCTGCCCCGACGAGGGTGTGCAATTCATCTATAAAGAGGATGACGTTCTTCGCTCTGCGGACTTCGTTGATGACTGCTTTGATTCTCTCTTCGAACTGGCCTCGGTATTTTGTTCCGGCGACCATCATCGCAAGGTCGAGGACGACGATGCGTTTGTCTTTCAGCAGCTCGGGTACTTCTTTTCCGACAATCTGCTGGCTAAGGCCTTCGACGATTGCGGTCTTGCCTACGCCGGCTTCACCAAGCAGCACGGGATTGTTCTTTGTGCGTCGGCACAGAATCTGAATTAGCCGTTCTATTTCATTTGCTCTTCCGATGACCGGGTCGAGTTCCTTATTTGAAGCCAGTTCGGTAAGGTCTCTTCCGAAGCTGTCGAGGGCGGGTGTTTTGCTCTTGGTTTTCGGCCTGGCCATCGACGGTCCCATTTTCATTCCGAATTCACCTGACTCGGTATCGACTCCGGCTCCGAGCAGGTTCAGAACTTCCTGTCGGACCTCTTCGAGTTTGAGTCCGAGATTCATGAGGACCTGTGCGGCGATTCCTTCGGTTTCTCTCAGCATGCCGAGGAGAATATGTTCGGTGCCGACGTAATTGTGATTTAGCGCGCGGGCTTCTTCGATTGCGTACTCGATTACCTTTTTGGCGCGCGGTGTCTGCGGCAGCTTGCCCATGGTAACGAGGTCGGGTCCGCTCTTGACGAGCTTTTCGACTTCAAGCCGCAGTTTTTTGATATCGATGTCGAGGTTTTTGAGGACGGTAGCTCCTACTCCGCTGCCTTCCTTTACCAGCCCGAGCAGGATGTGCTCGGTGCCGATGTGTTCGTGGTTGAATCGCTGTGCCTCCTGATTGGCCAGCGCCATGACTTTTCTTGCCCTGTCTGTAAAGCGCTCAAACATTTTCAGCCTCTATTATTAATGATTGCGTTGTTGTCGTTAGATTCAATTGCAAACGGTGTTCCAACATTCAAGATGCCTGAAATTGGCGTTTATTTTGCCGTTAGTCCATTATATCTTCACTATATCATTATGTCAAAAGAGCGGTAAGACTGCACTTTTGGCAGTGAATGGTTCCAGTCATTTATATCGCCGAGGCGGCCTAATTGTTCGCATCTACGCTAAGCGCAGTATTCAGCTTAGTTTTTATCGTCAAAACAGGGATTGCACTTTGCGGTTATCTGTCGAAAAGCCGGTTTTTTCGTATGGAATCGCAGATTAAAGCCGCCCGGCGGCGAATGAAGATTATCGGAACTGCTTTTTCGACGACAAACGAGTCTACAAGCCAGTCATCCATAGCTGGCGGCTGTATCGACACCGAAAAACAAGCCGCACGAGCTTACGACCAAGCAGCAAAAAAACAGCGCGGAAAATTCGCCGTACTAAACTTTGTTTAGCCCCGTTGCTTATATCCGCCCTTAGCGGATATCAGGAGGTTCTCCGCCTTCTTCTGTCTTTCTGCTTCCTGATTTTTTCTATCTTTTTTGCTGCCGGGCTTTCTTTGCCAAGTAACTTATTCTCCAGCAGTTCACACATTTGCTTTCTCGCATAATAACGGTTCAGTCCCTGGCTCCGGCTCTTTTGAACCTTCACTGCCAACCCGCTGGAAATATGTTTTAAATGCACACAGGTAGAACTTTTATTGACTTTCTGTCCTCCTGCTCCACTGCTTCGAACGAATTTTTCTTCAATATCCTTCTCAAGCAGATTGCAGTTATGCATACGCCGCTCGAGCTCTTGCCTTTTCCGTTCTGTAATCCCAAAATTAATCATATAAGAGATTCAATATTTATCCGCCTATAAGGCTGCCGAAGCAATCTCTTTCTTTAGACACGGATTAACGCAGATTAACACGGATTTAAAGTAAAAATAATAAATTACTCTTGAAAGATTTGCTTTTCGGGTTATAATTTCTTTTTTTGATGATGAAATGGCAACAGGGCGATGGAAAGTTCCTGTTGATGGCGGTGCTTTGAAAGGAATGACTTTGAGTGACGATCAGAAAAAAATCCTTATTGGAATACCTAAAGGAAGCCTTGAGGAATCCACTGTGGCTCTTTTTTCAAGAGCTGGAATTCGCCTTTGGGGTTCGGACCGATCTCTCTGGTTATCGTCGAACGATTCGGACCTCCGGCCCGTTCTTCTTCGACCTCAAGAAATTCCTCAGTATGTGGCCAAGGGCGATCTTGATTGTGGACTGGCAGGCTGGGACTGGATCCTTGAAAACAACTGCAATAGCGAGATCAGATTGCTTACGGACTTATGCTACTCCAAACGCAGTTTTCGGCCAGTAAGGTGGGTATTGGCCGTGCCTGAGAAATCGGATATCAAGACTATTTCGGATCTCCAGCAAATATCTCCACCCGTTCGCATTTCGACGGAACTCCGGAGTGTAACCGAGGATTGGCTTTCAAATAATGGGGTCATCGCGGACGTTATGTTCTCATGGGGTGCCACAGAAGCTAAAGCGCCGGTTTTCGCTGATGCGATTGTGGAGTGCACTGAGACAGGATCATCTCTCAGGGCGAATGATCTTCGTATTGTTGATACGATCTTGGAGTCTACCACTCGCTTCTTCGCAAACAAAGCAGTTTACAATGCTGATGAATGGAAAAGGGGTAAGATGGATGCGCTTTCGCTGCTTCTTGCCAGTTGCCTGAAGGCGGAAGGACGAGATTCTCTTCGCTTCACTGCGGACAAGGAGACCGCTCCTGTGTTAAAGAACCTTATCCCAAGTCATATTCAAATGACGCTGTTTAACACGGGAAACGGCGAATGTGCATTTGAGGTCATTGCTGACAGGTCTTTGCTAAAGGACATAGTTCCAGCCTTGATACGCAATGGCGCTAGGAAAATAACGGTATCTCCCTTGGAGATGATGTATGAATAATTTTGTGTGCCGGGATAGCTCAGTTGGTTTAGAGCGCCTGATTGTGGATCAGGAGGTCACGGGTTCGAATCCCGTTCCCGGTTCCATTTTAACAATAATCTTAAAGAAGGTGTTTAAGGTGGAGTATGTGCCGGGACAACTCAGTTGGTTCAGATCGCCGGACTGCGGATCAGTAACCCATGGAGTCGAATCCAGTTCCCTGCACCATCTTTTTCGCTCCCTTATGAAAGAGTAAAGACAAGGAGAAAAACTTGTGAGTGAACAGCAGATTAAGAAAACCGTAAAGCCTCAGACTCTCAAGGGCTTTTGTGATTATCTACCGGCAGAGATGATCTGTCGCAACCGTGTAATTGAAAAGATACGGAGTGTCTATGAACGATACGGCTTTTTGCCGATAGACACGCCGATTCTTGAATATTTGGTCACATTGGTGGGCACCGGGGGTGAGGCTATCAATAAAGAAATATTCCGGTTGGAAAGTCCCGAGCATGAGCCAATTGGAATGCGATTTGATCTAACCGTACCATTCGCCAGACTACTTGCTCAGCACAAAGATCAAATCAAATTGCCTTTTCGACGGTATCATATAGGGCCTGTTTTCAGATCTGACAAACCTGGCCCGGGACGGTATCGACAATTCACTCAGTTTGACATTGATGCTGCAGGCTCGGAATCCGTCATTGTTGATGCGGAGATTATTTCCGCAATGTGTGACGTAATGCGAGAGCTTGGTTTGAAATATAAGGATCAATATCCGAATGAAAGGGGCGAATATCAGGTGAACGTAAATAACCGCCGCCTGATGGATGCCCTTCTTCACTCCTGCAATATTCAGGATGAACAGAAAAAAAAACACGTCTTACGAGTAATCGACAAGCTTCAAAAAGTGGGTATTGATAATGTGAAGAAGGAATTCGCGGAAGGACGCGTTGATGAATCCGGCGATTCGATTCCAGGAGTTGGATTGGATTCTAACACCATCGACAGAATTGTCGACTTCATTTCAATTCATGGTGTCAATAGACAAGACGTGATACGGCAGTTGGAGATTGTTTTGCCAGCCAGTAAAATTGCTGACAATGCCTTATCTGAAATGCGAATGCTCGCCGAGGCCCTTGATAGTCTCGGCATTATGCAAAGCGAAGCAGTGTTTGTGCCCAGCCTTGCTAGAGGGCTCGATTACTACACAGGTCCAGTATTTGAAGCGGTTCTTCTCAATGCTCCCGAAGTCGGCTCGGTGATGGGTGGGGGGCGATATGATCAACTTGTAGATCGTTTCCTCGATATGCCAATCCCTGCAACGGGTGTTTCTATCGGTCTTGATAGATTGCTTACTGGCCTTTCTTCAGTAGGAGCAATTGACACGGAACGCTCAACCACCCAAGTGATGGTTATCACCATGAAGGGAGTGTCGCTTTCTGAGTTGTTGAAGGTCGCCCGGGATCTCCGGGATAACAATATTGCAACGGAAGTGTATCTTGGAAAGCCTGAAACAAGCATAACTGAACAGCTTTCTTTTGCGAATGAACATTCCATCCCCATCGCGATTATTCTGGGACCGGAGGAAGTGGCCAATCAAACGGTCTCTTTGAAAGACCTTATTTTGGGGAAGCAAGCTCGTGCAGGGGTTTCTGATAGAGAGGAATACAGAAAATGCGGGAAGACAGGGCAGGTTACCGTTGAACGCGGCAAGCTGGTGGATACCATAAGGGAAATACTGGCAGGTCACAAGAGATGAAAATAGTCCTCGACGCCAATCTACTAATTTCGGCCTATACATGCGAGGGAGAGGTGCGTAAGCATTATCTTCGGGATCTTGAGCTTGTCGAGATATGTATCTCGCCAGAGATATTTATTGAGGTTGAAAGAAACTTACGGCGCAAAGAGTTCAATTTGGATGCATCTGAGGTAGCTGTTATCTTGCGAAACATTCTTGATAGATGTCAGGTGGTCCGAATTAACTCCAAGTCCGATTTGAGTGTTTTGCATGGAAGTGATTGGCACATACATGCTTTGGCGGATCAAATCGGTGCCGATTGTGTTGTGACCGGTGATAAGGGTCTCTTGGAGGAAGCAGCAATGCTGGGTATCCCATGCAAGCAGATTTTTGAGTTTGTGGCAACACAACGCAACGGTCGAGAAAAGTCCAAAGGGGCAGGGGAAGGTTAATGGCAATTGACGCGAAGGAACCATATGGTGTTGACCTTCTATTAATTCTCCCCCGTCAGGATTCGGAGTCATCAAGCAGTGAGGAAACACCAGAAACAGGTTGGTGGCAACAGATCGGCCATGGAATTCTGGGAACAGAGGCGATTGGACACGGTTGGAAAGTGAGTGTGCTCGATGCCTCAACCTACGATTCGGAAGAGGAGTTTGAAAAGGATCTACGAAACTACGAACCGCGTGTCGTGGGTTTGACGCCAAGTATAACGAACGGAGAAAACACGCTTCAAGCCATCCGCCTTTTAAAGGAACACAGCAATCCTATAGTGATTGTTGGCGGACACTTAGTCAGCCAATACAGGGCTCTTGGGGTTTTGGCGAACAAGTATTCAGATATCATAGACTATGTCTGCGTTGGAGATGGCCGTGGTATTTTTGCGAAAGAACCTGACGAGTTCCTAAAGTGGATAAATTCTATCGAATTGATTTCAGGCAATATAATTAGTCTTTCCGGGCTAAGGTATAAGACTTTGGATCATGACTCTTGGCGGGTTGCTCTCGAAGGCAGCTTTGCTTCATCAGTAGAAATCGGACATCCCATACAGTTTGGTGACCTCTTTAACCTCGCGAGATATTGGCGAAAGTACGAGAAGAACTATCTTTCGAATCGCAAAAATGTAGCACATAAGTACTGTAAGCCTGTTGCTATTCAGACGATGCAGGGATGCCCGTATCGGCGCAATAGAGCTTGCGTATTCTGCAACCGAATGGAAAAAAATCTTCGTTTACTACCTCCCGCGATTGTCCTTCAGGAGATTGAGGCGATTCGAAAATACGGAGGAGACTCGCTAATCGTAGTCGAAGACAGCGGCATCCTGGCTTCAAAACGTAACGCGCGTATTCTTGCGGATAAGTGGCCGTCAGACATTGGAATAGTATTCATGTACTGCCACATAAAAAGCATTGATGAAGAAACGGTGAAAATTCTGAAGAAACTTAATTGCGAGCGGGTTTTCATTGGTGTGGAGTCAGGCGATGAACTGGCCCTGCAAAGTCTTGGTAAATCATATACAAATGAAGATGTGCTTCGTGCCTGCCGAACCTTGGCTGATCACGATATAATGGTGAGTCCTTCATTCATAATCGGAGCCCCTCCCAAGGATGGTTTCCCCGGAGAGAATCGCGAAAGCATTTCGCGTACTTTGAGTCTCGTAGACGATATACTAAGGATAGGGAATTGCGATCTTGCATTTGCGAATGTGCTGATTCCTTACGATGGAAGTGCCGCTTACGAGATATTGCTTCAACGTATACCGGAAATATATAGAGAAGAGGTTGCTAGCGAAATATTCTCTTCCTGTTCAAAGCTACAGCGGCTTTGGTGCAAACATGTCTTGCCAATTACATATGAGGAAGCCGTCAAAGCGAAAGAGTCGATTAAGGATAAATTCCCGGACTCCGGCTTTGTTATAGAATATAAGAAGAGGGATGACCACCTACCTTCGCAGGGACAAGCCTGTGGTTAAATAAAGGTTTCCATCTTAGTGTTACAGCTTAACTCCGTTTGGTCTTTCAATAGTTCTACACATCTAGCCAAATATTTTAGTTCCTGTGGTGTTATCTTATAATCATCGTGGTAGCGTGCTCCTACGTAGGCCTGTCTTAACAGATCGAAGCGGTCTCTTTCCTGCTTGGTACGCAGCGGGAAAACCGTGAAAAAATCCGCCACAAAAAACCAAGCCCCCGCGGACTTCGACGAGCTCAGTCGAGTCGCGCTTGAGTGGAGCAAATCAAAGACTCCTATCCAGTTTCCTATAACTTATGGCCTCGGCAATGTGTTCAGCCTGTATACTCTCGCAATCAGCTAAATCTGCTATCGTCCGCGCGACTTTGAGAATCTTATCATGCGCCCGTGCGCTCAAACCAAACTCCGTCATCGCCTGCTTCAAAAGCATCTCAGAAGACTCATCAAGCTCACAATACTGCTGCACCTGCTTATGCGTCATATCCGAATTTGTCATTCCCGGCGCGCCGGGACTGCCGTTACCTAACCGTTTGTGTTGAACACCCCTTGCCTTGACAACATCACCTAAAATCGTCTCCGAGCTTAACTGCCCCTTGCGCGAACGCAATTTCGCGAACGTCACCGGCGGCACCTCAATATGAATATCAATCCTGTCAATCAAAGGCCCGCTGATTCGAGACAGGTACCGTTCAATCTGATTAGGCGTACACCTGCACCTGCGATGGTCACAGCCGTAATACCCGCACGGACACGGATTGCACGATGCCACTAACATGAAATTCGCCGGATAAACATTCGACCGCTTCGCCCGCGACACCATTACCGTCCCGTCCTCTAAAGGCTGGCGAATCATCTCGAGCACATTCCGCGGAAACTCCGCAAACTCATCGAGAAAAAGTATCCCGTGATGCGCAAACGACAGCTCGCCCGGCTTGGCATCCGTCCCCCCGCCAATCAACGCAGGCCCGCTCGCCGTATGATGCGGCGTTCGCACAGGCCGCCTCGCTAATAGCGCTCTGCCCCGCTCCAATAAGCCAACCGAAGAATAAATCCGTGTCGTCTCTAAAGATTCAGCTAACGTCAAAGGCGGAAGTATCGTCGCAAGCCGCTGAGCAAGCATCGTCTTACCCGCACCCGGCGGACCTATCATCAATATATTATGTCCCCCCGCCGCCGCAACAGTAACCGCACGCTTAACCGAGTGCTGTCCCTTCACATCGGCAAAATCAACTTCATATCTGCTCTCAAGTTTAAAAATCTCATCGATATCGATTGTCGTAGTTTCCAGCGGCAGCTCACCTTTTAGAAATCCAACCGCCTGCGACAGCGACCCGACCCCGTAAACCTCTAAATCCTCAACCACCGCCGCCTCAGCAGCATTATCAATCGGCACAATAACACCGCGAAACCCGTGCGACTTCGCCGTCATTGCCATACTCAGCACGCCGTTGACTCGTCGCACCCGCCCGTCCAGCGCAAGCTCACCAACAATCACAAAATCCTTCAATACACTGCTTGCGAAAGCATTCGAACCGAGCAGTACCCCCAGCGCAATCGGCAAATCAAACGCGGGCCCTTCCTTCTTAATATCCGCCGGTGCAAGATTAACTAACGACTGCTTCCGGGGCCACTTGTACCCGCAATTGACAATCGCGCTTTTGACCCGCTCGGTACTCTCCTTCACCGCCGCGTCAGGCAGCCCGACAATCACCGCCCTTTCAAATCCGCCCCGGGCGACGTCCACCTCCACCTCACAGACTATCCCCTCGATACCCACCAGTGCTACGCTATGCAGTCGTGCTAACATGATTTCCCTCACATCTTCGACCTGAAAGATGGTATTTTAGACCCCATAACCTACACTGGCAAGCCATTTTACAGTTTTATCGCCGCCTCATAAACCTCTACCATAACTATACTTATAGCCAAATCGCCCAAAAATCCCAAAATTTCTCAAAAACCCCCTTGTCAATTTTCATCTCCGTGGTATAATGTAACCAATGATTTGTTATTCTTTCTTCTTTCTTGTTTTGGTTTCGGTGAAACAGCGGGAATTCGAATAACTTTGCAGTAAATATTAGATCGAGCTGTTTTACAAAACTGGAGTGCTTTTGGGCGCTCCAGTTTTTTTTATGCGCCGGGAATTTAATGGCTTGAGACTTTAATGGCTCGGGAATGGGATAAGAAGCTCCCATAATATTTCAGACTTTAAGGGCTGAAGTTTGTATACTGTAAGTTGATATGAAAGAGAAACTCGAATCAATCGCAAAGGCCGATGGGCGATATCACCCCAAGGCTGCTAAGTTCGTTTATGACGGCCTCGGCTATACGCTCAAAGAGCTCGTCGAAGAACCGCAGCACGTCAGCGGCCAGACGCTCTGCGACGGCCTGCGTGAAATGGCACTGCACAAATGGGGCAGGCTCGCAAAACTCGTACTCAACACATGGGGAATCAAATCAACTCACGATTTCGGCGAGATTGTCTTTATGCTAATAGAACATAAATGGATGAGCGCCCAGCCTACCGATAACATCGAAGATTTTAACGACGCCTTCGATTTCCAGACCGTCTTCGTAGATAAGTTCCAATTCTGAAAATCTCCCCATTAATCCGGCGCCGGACTTACGGCTGAGCGGAGGGAACAATTACGAAAAGTAATACTTCAGGCCGGACATTATCATATGCACGCCGATGGCAGCGATGAAAAGACACATCACCTTTGAAAAGACCATGCAGAACAACCGCCCTAACAGTTTGTGAATCGGCCCAAGGAACCGCGTGATAATCCATACGAGCGCAAAGATAACAAAAATCGCGACCACAGCCCGCATTGGCCCGGCAGTTTCACTCTGAAATGTAGTGAGACTCGTTACCATCGCCCCGGGCCCAGCCAGCAGCGGACAGGCCATTGGTACACAGCCTAACTCAACCGCGCTAGCCTGGCCGTTGACGGTTACCGACTTTTTCAGCGTTCCGAAAATCAAATGGTCAATCGCGATTATCAAAAGCAATACACCGCCTGCCAACTGCAAATCGGCGATACTGATATGGAAGATATTATCGAGTATCCAGTTGCCGGCGAAGCAGAATATTAAAAGTATGATTATCGCAACGCCGACGGCCGTATTGAACGCCTTGTTTGCCTTGCCGTCCGGTACGTGCTCGGAGATGTGCATGAACATCGGGATATTGCCCACAGGGTCAACTATCGCAAACAACGCCAGTATCGCTTCTAAATAAGCCATAATTAATTAATCGGCGAAATCGGCCGTTCAACTAAAATCCAAGCTGTATAATTCCCCTGTCGCAAGCAACAGGGCCAACCGAGTCGCCGTACCGGCGACTCAGCGAACAACATACCACGAGACCCGAGCGACGGATTTCGCCT
>SDBV01010247.1_pt1 | contig 12309 bp, 20 predicted proteins | sample 2277081 | NCBI WGS metagenome assembly SDBV01 (sample SAMN10402039, study PRJNA504765) | marine sediment metagenome | isolation source: marine sediment core GS10_PC15, 223 cmbsf | place: Arctic Ocean: Southern Knipovich Ridge | collected 2010 | reverse complement strand
ATCATCTCCGATGTGCCGGCGGATGCGGCAAGCGATATCGCATCGGGGCCGACCGTCCCTGACACCACGACCTGCGCGGATGCGCTGGCAGTCTTGCGGCGCTACGAGATCAAGGTGTCAACTACGGTGATGGACCTTCTCGAAAGCAACCGGTCAGAGACTTTGAAGCCCGGCGATGCGCGGTTGCCGCATATAGAGACTCATTTGATCGCTACGCCTCAATTAGCGCTGGAAGCCGCGGCTAGGCAGTCGAGAGCGGCAGGCATCGATGCCTACATCCTCAGCGACGCAATCGAAGGTGAGGCTCGCGACGTCGGAGCAGTTATGGCGGCTATCGCGAAGCAGGTGAGTCGACGCGGACAGCCTTTCCAGGCGCCGTGCATGTTGTTGTCCGGCGGTGAGACGACCGTAACCATTCGTGGAAACGGCCGCGGCGGACGAAACGTCGAGTTTTTGCTGTCACTCGCCGTCGCGTTGAACGGCGAGCACGGCATTTTCGCGATCGCGGGAGATACGGATGGCGTGGACGGCCAAGAAGAAATCGCCGGTGCGTTGCTTAGGCCCGACACTCTGTCCCGGGCACGAGCTCGCGGTATCCGGCCATCCGATCGCCTCGAAAACAACGATGCCCACGGGTTTTTCCACGAACTTGGCGACTCGGTGGTGACCGGGCCGACGCTCACGAACGTCAACGATTTTCGTGCCATTTTCATTGCCGCTCAGCACGGCGATCTTTCCGGGAGTAACTAGAGATGCGCCGCAATCGAAATGCCAAAATTGTCGCTACGCTGGGTCCCGCGAGCACGAGCCGCGAAACCATTGAAGCGCTGTTCAACGCCGGAGCCGATGTCTTCCGACTGAACTTCAGTCACGGAACGCGCGAAGATCATCAACGTCGCCTCCAGAGCATTCGATCGATCGAGCAGGAGGCAGGTCGGCCCATTGGGGTGCTCCTCGATCTGCAAGGTCCTAAGCTGCGCATTGGTACGTTTTCGAACGGGCCGATCCGCCTTGAGAAAGGCGCTGCGTTTCGACTGGATCTCGACGCGAACACACCGGGAGACATGAATCGCGTCGCGCTGCCGCACCCGGAAATTTTCGCGGCTCTCAAGGAGCAGACGAACCTTCAGCTTGACGACGGCCGTGTACAGCTTCGAGTGGAACGCTGTGGACCCGACTTCGCGGAAACGTCCGTGGTGGTAGGAGGCACACTTTCGGAGCGAAAAGGAGTCAACGTTCCTGACGTTGTGCTGCCGCTCTCCGCAATGACGGACAAGGATCGTCGCGACCTGGAATTCGGCCTGACGCTGGGAATTGACTGGTTAGCGTTGTCGTTCGTCCAGCGCGTCGAGGATATTCTCGAGGTCAGAAAAATCGTAGGGCATCGCATCGGCATTGTCGCGAAACTCGAAAAACCGGCAGCCATCGGCAGTCTAGATGCGATAGTCGAGGAAGCCGATGCGGTGATGGTTGCTCGAGGAGACCTCGGTGTCGAGATGCCCGCCGGGCAGGTGCCTGCGATTCAGAAGCGGATTGTTCGCGCTTGTCGCAAAGCTGGAAAGCCCGTTATCGTCGCCACACAGATGCTCGAGTCGATGGTCACGGCGCCCGTCCCGACGCGGGCGGAAGCCTCCGACGTGGCAACGGCCATTTACGACGGTGCCGACGCCGTCATGCTGTCGGCCGAATCGGCAAGCGGCAAATACCCGGTTGAAGCCGTACGGATGATGAATCTCATCATCGCGCTAACCGAAAGCGATCCCTACTATCGGGAGGTCATCGCGGCCTCACATGCGGCGCCTCGTGCCAACACCGCCGATGCAATCGGGTACGCCATGCGCCACGTCACGGGCCTGTTGAACGCGGTCGCCACCGTTGCCTATACGAGTTCCGGCTATTCGGCTCTGCGGATGGCCCGCGAGCGGCCGTGCGCGCCGATTATCGGCATGACCCCTCAACAAGCGACCGCCCGTCGTCTGGCTCTGGTGTGGGGCGTGCACCCGGTCCTCTGTGATGAAGTAATCGACGTGCTCGAAGTCAGCGAACTCGCGTGTGACGCTGTCCGCAAGGAAGGGTTCGGCGAGACGGGCCAGACGGTTGTTATTTCTGCGGGCATGCCTTTCGGCATACCCGGTACCACCAATCTGCTGCGTATCGCGCAAATCCAGTGAGGGAAGAAATGGGGTTGTGTCGCGACTCTACGGAGGAGTCGTGAAAGTCCTCCGCAGTAAGCGTGCCGATAATCCACCTATCAAATATTTACCAGGTTGTCGAAATCAACCGGGGCGACAGTGGCATACATGGCGCCGCGCACGGCCGGAGGGGTGCGCCAAGGGTCCGCGTGCACGGCGTCTCCCTCCGTACATATACAGGAAGTGGTGTATACGCTCGGAGACCGGTATGTATCAAGGGGTGTAAGTGCCCGACGTTGCAAGAGGTAGCGTCTCATAATTTCCCCGAGTCATGCGTGGCATGCCCCGAGGTTTGTCGCGAAGCGTTGATAGGGGCGCCCGATAGGCCAGCTATTAAGCCACGAAATGAATATCGATCCGGGTGTTGGCGTACTACTGTATGCGGAAGGCAAAACTGCACGGCGCGCTGCGCGAGCGGTGCGCGTTACGGTGGACACGCCGACTGCGCCGACCACTCTGGCCGTCGACGATCACTGGCACGGCGCCTGCGAGCGGCGCGTTAAGGAAGGCGGCGCACCCGCCGTTGATCATGTCTTCGTACACCTTCGATTCACGCTGACCGAGCGCGGCGGTGCGAGATATTTCGGGAGCGATGTGGGCGCCGAACGGCGCGCAGCCGTCAAGGCGCAGGCCCGGCAGGTGGCCACCTCACCGCCATCGTGACGTCCCACTGGTTCTTTTCGGCCTCGGCGCCGGCGGCATCGAGAATCTTCGTCCTTTCGCCAGAGTGATTTTCTGCTTCGGTTATGGTAGGGCATCTTCTACAAGTTCGAGCCGGGGACGCACAGCCGTGCGTCCCGCGCCGTACAGGTGCGTCTGACAGCCAACGCTGGCCGTCACGATCAGATCGGCTTACCGCTTTCCAATGCGTTGAGTTTGTCGTTGCGTAATGTTTCCGCAAGCTCGGGTTGCGTGGTCGAGTAGGTGCCGGCCGATCCGCAGCACGGGTGGGCGTCGGGCACCGTGGTCAGGTCGAAACCAAGCCGCCCTGGCACTCCCTCGACCGCGCCATCCAGTTTCTGTGCATGCTGCAGTGTGCTCGGGCAGTGAAACGCGATGCGCTGTTGCGCATTCGCCTGCAGCGCATCCAGTGGCTCCGCGGCAAGGACTTCCACCAGATCGCGGGCTAGGATGCTGACCCGCTCTGCCTTGTGAGAATAGCCGGGTCGTCGCGCAGCAGATGCCCGTATTCTTTGACGAACGCGTCACAGCCGCTGGCCGTTTGCAAGATCGCCTCGGCACCTGCTTCGATGGCTGGCCACCAAGCGTCGAAAATACGGCGTGCCCGCATGAGGCCGGCGTCCTGGGCGTTCAGGTGATAGGCGGTGGCGCCGCAACAACGGGCGCGCTCCGAGCTCACCACGCTGATGCCGAGCCGGTCGAGCACCCGGGCGGCCGCCGCGTTGGTGTTGGGCGACAGGAAAGGCTGCACGCATCCTTCGAGCATCAGGACCTCCCGGGCATGCCGCACCGGCGGACGTGGCTTCGCGGCAACGTTGCGCTTCGGAATTTTACGTCCAAGCGCCTTGGGAAGTAGCGGCCGAAATAAACGTCCGGTCTTCAGCAGCGCGTCGAACACCGCTGGGCGCGGCACCACCTGTCGCGAACCGGCGCGCAGCGCCCCCTCTTCGGCGGGGCGCTCGACGCGCCGCTCCAGTTCGGCGCGGCCAATGTCGAGCAGCGCGTGATAGGTCACGCCGGACGGGCAGGTGGTCTCGTAGTTGCGGCAACTGAGGCAGCGGTCGAGATGCAGCTGGGTCTTCTGCGTGACCGGCTCGCCTTCGAGCAACTGCTTGATCAGATAAATGCGGGCGCGTGCGGCGTCGAGTTCGTTGCCGAGAATCTAGTAGGTCGGGCAGGTCGCATTGCTGAAGCTGCAATGCACGCACGAGCGCAGGATCTTCTCGGTTTCGGCGGCGCGCGGCAGGTTTTGAGCGGATTCGCTGAGATTGGTTTGCATGGTGTCGGTCGCGCCTGGGGCGCTCAGGTTACATTCAGCTCATGTCCACAGGTCCGTGTACATCCGGCCCGGATTGAAGATCCCACGCGGGTCCAGCCGTTGCTTCAGTTGCTGGTGAAAGCGCGCAGCGGGACGGCCAACGCCTGAAACGGTTCGGCGCCGGCGAGCGGCGTGAAGCAGGTGGCGTGGCCGCCAGCCGCTGCCGCAACGTCGCGGATCGTTGCGGCAGGCGCACCGCTTTTCAGCCAGCATTGTTCGCCGGCCCAGTCGATCAGTACGGTGCCAGGCAGTGCGGCACTGGCCGCGAGCGGCGCAGCATTCGGCAGCGAGAGTCGCCAAAGCGGGCGCGGTCGTTGAAAAACGCCAGACGTTGCTCGCGCAGCGCCTCCCAGAAGCTCATATCTAAGTCAGAGCCGCCGATCCGGTCCACCGCTGCTGCCACTGACCCCGTCCCGCCTTCGAGGCGCACATGCAGCCGGCCATCGAGATAACAGGCGCCGCTGACAGGCAACGCCGCCTTGGGCCACGCGGACAGTTCGCGCAGCGCGTCGCCAGCATCCACTTCTAGCGTGAGGCTGGGCTGGGCACGGGGCTTCGGCAGGATCTTGAGCGAGACTTCGGTGATCAGGCCGAGGTATCCGTAGCTACCGGCGAGCAGGCGCGACATGTCGTAGCCCGCGACGTTTTTCATGACCTCGCCGCCGAAGCGCAGGTGCTCCGCCTCACCCGTGATCACCCGGCAGCCCAGCACGAAATCGCCTACCGACCCAGTCCATGGCCGACGTGGTCCGGCAAGGCCCGTGGCGACCGCGCCGCCCACCGTCATGGCACCGTAGACTGGTGGCTCGCAAGGCAGCATCTGGCCGGCGGCGTCGAGTACCGCCTTCAACTCAGCCAGCGGGGTGACGGCACGCGTGGTGATCACCAGCTCGGTGGGGGCGTAGCTGACCACGCCGCGATGAAAACGCGTGTCGATCTCGGCGCCGTTGTCCGGCCGCCCTAGGTGGGATTTGCTGTCGCCGCCACGAATGCGCAAAGTCGCGCGACGAACGAACGCGTGCGACACCTCGTCGATGAGGCGCTTGCTGTCGTCGTTCGAATGCAGTTCGGATTGCATCATCAGAAGCGCTCCAGTTCGGGGAACGGGCAATTTGCCGCGATGGACATGCATCGAGCCAAATTCGGCGCAGCGGCGCAGCGTCGGAATGTTCTTGCCAGGGTTCAGCAGGCCGTACGGATCGAAAGCGGCCTTCAGCGCTTGAGACAGCCTTAGCTCTTCGTTGTTGAATTGCACGCACATCTGATTGATTTTTTCGCGGCCCACGCCGTGTTCGCCGGTGATGCTGCCGCCTACCACCACGCACAGTTCGAGGATGCGCGCGCCGATCTGCTCGGCTCGCTCCGTTTCGCCCGGCTCGTTGGCGTCGAACAGGATCAGCGGGTGCATGTTGCCGTCGCCCGCATGAAACACGTTGGCCGCCTGCAGGCCAGATTCGGCGGATAGCTCCGCGATGCCCTTGAGTACGCCCGGTAGTTCGCGGCGTGGAATGGTGCCGTCCATACAGTAGTAATCCGGCGAGATGCGTCCGACCGCGGGGAAGGCGTTCTTGCGACTTGCCCAGAAGCGCTGCCGCTCTGCCTCGTCTTTGGCGAGCCGCACTTCTGTAGCGCCAGCGCTGCGCAACAGTGCTTCGACGCATTCGCAGTCCTCGCGGACGTCGCTCTCGATGCCGTCGACCTCGCATAGCAGGATGGCTTCGGAATCCACTGGGTAACCGGCGTGGATAAAGTCTTCCGCCGCGCGAATCGCGAGGTTGTGCATCATCTCGAGGCCACAGGGAATCGCGCCGCGCCGATGATCTGCGCCACGGCGGCAACGGCTTTGCCGACATTGTCGAAACTGGCCAGCAAAACCGTCGCGCTTCGTGGCTTCGTGAGCAGTTTCACGGTCACTTCGACGACGATGCCAAGCATTCCCTCGGAACCGGTGAAGAGTGCGAGCAGATCGAAGCCGGGCGCGTCCAGCGCCTCGGAGCCGAGGGTGACGCGCTCGCCGTCGATAGTGAGAACCTCCAGCGTAAGGATATTGTGCATGGTCAGGCCGTACTTCAGACAGTGCACGCCGCCGGCGTTTTCGGCCACGTTGCCGCCAATCGAGCAGGCGATCTGCGACGACGGGTCGGGGGCATAGTGGAGGCCATGCGGGGCGGCCGCCCGCGAAATGGTGAGGTTGCGCACGCCGGGCTGCACGCATGCGGTACACGCTTCAGGATCGAGTTCGAGGATGCGGTTAAAACGCGCCATCACCAGCAGGATGCCTTTTTCAAGCGGGCAGCGCGCCGCCTGACGGACCCGTGCCAGCGCCGCGCGCCACCACCAGGATGCGCGGCTCGCAGGCGAACCGGAGCAGCGCCTGCGCCTGTTCGGTCCGGTCAGGCAATGCGACCAGCATCGGCGTGGTGCGGTAGGCCAAGTCCATCGCATTCAAAGGGGCGCAGGTCTTCCTGCTCGTGCAGAATCAGCAGATCCGGCACTAGGGTCTGCAGTTGTGCGACCACGGCCGACTTGTCATGCGTGGCGAGCGGGCCGTCGATCGCCTCATTGTAGCGAAAGCTCATTTGGGCGTCTCCTTGGCCCGCGCCGTTTGAAACGGTCCCGCGAGCCTGTCCATGCCATGATTGTTCCGGCAACGGCAGGGCATGTCGGCAGCCTATGGCACTGGGCATACCATTTTTTTAGCGTGGCGAAAAGCGTTCTAAACCCGTAATCCATTGTAAAAAATGCAGTTACGCGACTAGTGCGGTCAGATCGCGCTAGAGTTTTTTTGAGTGGTCATACCAGCCAGAAAGCGATGCGGGCATCGTTGCAGACAGAGGATTCAGGCAGCCGCCGCCAGGTGGCGGACGTCGTTGCCGAGCGCATCGAGCGTCTGATCGTCGATGGGGTACTCAAGTCCGGTCACGCGCTGTCCTCCGAGCGCCGCCTCACCGAAAAGCTCGGCGTCTCGCGCACCGCGCTCAGAGGGGGGCTCAAGTTGCTGCGGGCACGCGGCATCATCGAGACGTCGCAGGGGAAGGGTTCGTTCGTCGCAAGTCTTACAGCGCAGCCGGCGCTCTCGCCGATGATGCATCTGCTCGACTCGCAACCACACACGCTGTACGACCTCTTTGAGGTACGCGGGATGCTCAAGGCCGAATCGGCGAGACTGGCCGCATTGCGCGGCACGCCTGCCGACTTCGTGATGATCACTCGGCGCTATGAGGAAATGATCGCCGCGCATTGCAAGGAAACGAGCGCTTAGGCCTACGCACGGCTCGACCATGCCTTTCATCTGGCGATCTGCGAAGCGTCGCATAACCCCGTGCTGGTACATGCGCCGAGCTCGCTGACCGATCTGCTATTGAGTTCGGTGTTTGCGTGGGTCAACAACCTGTACCATCGCGAACCGTACAAACGCGTGATCGACCGGCAACACGTGCGGCTCTATAACGCCGTGACCGGCAAACTACCGGAACAGGCACGTAAGGCAGCGAGTGCGCATGTCACCGGCATGTGCGAGAGTCTCAGGGAGATCGAGCGGGGGGAACAGCGGCTCGTGCGCGCGACCTTGCGGCTCGAAGGCTGGGAATAAACTTGCGCACTCAAACTAAAGCCGTGCTCAGTGCTGTCAATACAATACGGCCGGGATTTTGTCGTTCGACCATGAAAGGTGCGCAAACCGGAGAATGGACTGTCTGAACGATCTGTAAAGTTGGCTCGTTATTGAGCACCGCGCAATCTTCGTCGGGAATGTGAACGTCTCGGTCATTGCGAAGATGCAGATGGTAAAGTTGATGCTTGAGGCAGGCTGGAGCAGCGTTCCCAACGATGTCGCAGCGCCGGGGCGATGACGTTGACGTGTGGTTCGAATAAGAGTCGCTAACTAACACAAGTCCTCCACGAAGCGTTATCAGTAACTACAGCAGCAACGGAAAGCAAGGCAGCATGAGTATCGAGACACCGCTCAAAGGGAATACACAGCTTGCCGACGCCGGCACTAGGCCCGGGTGCGTTCGACCAGCTAGGCAATCGATCTGGTCATGCTCGCTCGACCGGCGAAACATGGCCAGATGCAGCTTGTCCTGTACGCCTTCAACCTGCCAGTCTCGCAACAGTCGCCAGCTTGTCATGACACTGCAGAATCCGAGCTTCCGCGGCAGGTCTTACGAGGGAATGCCTGTCTGCAGGACATACAGCGTGCCATTCAATGCAGCCCTCTCGACAACCGTGCGTCGGCGGCTGCCTTCAGGCGATGGCGTGAAAGCCGGAAACAATGGTTCCAGCGCAGCCCATAATTCGTTACTGATTTTTCGTCGTGCCACGCCGCCGCGATAGGGCGTTCATGGCTTGATTTCAAGGTTGAGTTAGCGGCTTTTTACCGGAGCGGGCAATCAGGTTTTTGTTCGGGAAGCGGGTTCCAAGGGTCCTCTTATGGTTAGTTTGAAACAGGTCGCCGCGCTTGCGGGGGTGTCTTCATCCACTGTATCGCGCGCGATTATCGCGCCGGAACGTCTGCACCCAAAGACGTTGAAGAAAGTCCAGGAGGCGATCGCCTCGCTTGACTATGTTCCATTTGCGCCCGCGAGGGTATTACGCTCGGGTCGCTCTCGAACTATCGGCATCGTATCCGACTTTAATGAACGAGTTGTATGCGCGAGCTGTCGATACCTTGGAGCGGGAATTTTTGCAGTTTGACTATACGGGACTGCTAACCTGTCATCGTGGTAGTCGGGACCTGGAACTCAGTATTGTCCGGGCACTCATAGAGCGCGGGGTTGACGGTCTCGCGCTGATTGGCACAAGCCATCACCCGGACTTGCTCACTATGGTGCGCAGACTGAAGCTTCCCTATGTGCTGATGTGGGCTATCGACCGGGAATGCGTTAATCCGACTGTCGGTTACGATAACCGACATGCGATGTGGCGCGTTACCGACCATTTGGTTAGCCTCGGACATGTTCGGTTCGGAGTGCTGCCAGGGCCCGCAGAGACTCAACAACTTGCTGCTGTAAGGCTTTCGGGGATACGCGAAGGGTTGGCGCGTCATGGGATTGCGTTGCGTCCAGAGGCTGTGGTAGCTACGCCATACGACACCGAATCGGTTCGGATGGCGACTCGCCACTTGCTGTCTCAGACAAACGCGCCAACAGCACTGATTTGTAACAACGACCCCATAGCTGCATCCGCTATCGCTGAGTGTAGAGCGCTGGGAATATCGGTTCCGCAGAGCGTTTCTATAACAGGGTTCGGTGACTGGGACTTGGCCACTCTTAGCTCACCTTCACTGACTACGGTGCACTCTGACGCGGTCAAGATTGGAAGTCTGAGTGCCAAAAGCCTGTTGGAGCAGATTCAGTGCGGCGAGCCGGTGGTTAAGCAGGAAGAGTTCGAAGTGGAGCTCATTGTGCGGGAAAGCACTGCGAAGCCGCCTAGCGAACGACCAAGCATAGCTTGACCTGCAACGGACTCTATCCTCTTGAGAAGGAGGTGCCGCGATGAGGAAGCATCGCTCGCGGTACCCGAATTAGTGGTAAGGACTTTCCCGATCTCGTGGCATAGCGATATGCCAGGATGGTTGGTGCTAGACACCCATCTGAGAAGGGGAAGGTTATGGACAAGATTACTCGTATTGGCGTGGATCTCGCCAAGAACATCAGCCAGGTACACGGCGTGGACAGCATGGAACGCGTCGTGGTCAGGAAAGCCATTTCACGGCAGAAGTTTCTCGAATGGTTTGCCAACCGCGAGTCGTGCCTGGTCGCAATGGGAGCGTGCAGCGCAGCCCACTACTGGGGGCGCGCGCTCGGCGGTAACGAGCGCCCATCGACGAACCGACCGGCTCTCGCGGTGGATCGTTCAGCTCCAGGCACGCGTGGGCTGGTATCGAACGCTGGTGGCCGTCGCCAACAAGCACGCGCGCATCCTGTGGGCGATTCTTGCCACGGGGAGCGTTTCGATCCCTCGTATGTCTCCACCCTTCAACACCGAGCCAGTCACGGTACGCCCGCAGTATGAACAGATAAATTCGCAGCGTCACGTAAAAGCGTGACTTCGTAACCTAGGACGCAAAGGCAAGGATAGCGACAGGTCAGACCGGCAGCAGGCGAACTCGAGAATTCCGCAGACGCTACACGTCGTGTATTCGCCGATACCCGGATGGAGTCCTGCTGCTCGGTTACTATCCAGGCTCGGGCACCGGCAACGATAGTGCTCAACAAGGCCGTTTATGGGCGTGCAGTCTGCCTCGCCGCTCAATGCTGAACTTGTCCCCACTGACATGGCAATCGAATGGATGGAAGCAGGATAGATGGATAAAAACCTAGCTTGCAAAAAAGAAAGTCCTTATGGGCGGAATTCCGGGCGCTAATTGAGGAGCTGTTGAAGGCGGGGCGCACGCTTGAGCAGCTTGCGCGCGGGTTCGAGACAACCGCGCAGACGATCGTCAACCGGGTTTCGCAGGCCGATCGTGACTCGGGAGTGCGCCAGGACGGCCCTGACCACGCGGCCCTCAGGAGGCTGCGCAGCGAGAACCGGCAACTGAAGACGGAGCGCGATATTCTCTCTCACGCGGCCGCCTGGTTCGCCCGCGAGACGTACCGCCGAAGGGTACGGATTCGTGAAGGCGAACTGGGCCCGCTGGCCCATTGCCAGGATGGCGCGGCTGCTGCAGGTCTCCACCAGCGGCTACTACGCGTGGCTGGTGTGTGAACCTTCGAAGTAGGTACGAAGTGACGCGCGTCTGCACGCGCGCATCCGTACCCTTCACGGGAGCTCGCGTGGCATCCGCGGGGCGCCGCGCATTCATGGGCAGTTCGCGCGTGAGGGGGGCATGTGGGACGCAAGAGCGTGGCGCGCCTAATGCGCATGGCCGGTCTGTGTGGCGCAAGCCGGCGGCACTGGAAGGTCGGCTGTTGGGCGGCACCATCGGACGCCCCGGCGTTAACCAGAAGCAGCATGTGCAACTGTTCTAGACATCATGTATGGACCTGCCCCCTCAATGGCGGCTCTGAGCCGCGACGTAACCCACCTCAAGCTTAATCCGCGTACCTTGAGGTGCGGCAGGTCCATACATGATGTCTAGTAGGTGATTGCCAAAGGGCTGTCAAGCGACGAACGCCAGCGGCGGGCCGGCGTGTATTCTGCCGTCGGAGCGCGCTTGTTCAGGCAAGGTAGAGGTATGGTCAAGGCCAGTCTTGGCCCGCTCTCAGGTCGATATCTTTCTTTTCCGTAACGCGAGGAGATCGCCCTTCTAAGTGTTCAGGGCCATGGCTATCGTGCGATCGCTCGGTGCCTGGGCCGACATCGCTTCCAGTCAAGCACCTCCGAGGGCGGTTGTTCAGCGCAGAGGCAACGGCCGACAGTTCCTTGACGCATCGAGCGAGATCTGTTCCCTTCGGGAAGCACTGGCGTAGCAATTCACACGTGTTCTCGTTAGTGTCGAGTTGCTAAGGACGCCGAGGCTCGCAGGCACAGATTTCAAGCCCCGTGTCGACGCGCAGTTGAGCCATCTCCGCTCCATGATCCCAGTTCAGATATCTGCATAACTGAGCCGGCAGTTTGTCGCAGTGGCAATCGCATTTCCAACCGCAGTAGCACTGTGTCCGGCCGATGCAGGTTCATGCATGGTGTTGCGACGACCAGTCGACGGTACCTCTATCGCCTTTGGACGACATTGCCGCGAGCCGGGCGCGCAGCCCTCGATGGATACCGCAGGAGACTGCTTCGACAACGCGATCCGTTTGTAGTGCCGTGCACACGGATCTTGGCAAGATCGCGCAACCAGAGCCTGAGGCGCGCATTGCACGGGGCAGGAGGCGAATGATATGGCTGGCGTAGCGAGCCACAAGATTGCGGCTGAGATGACTCAGCTGCCGTGCGCACTTGCTGCAACGCCTGCTCGGCAACTTCAGCTTGTTTTTTGCGCAGGCCGCGCGGCGTGTCAGTTTGCATCTTCATAACGCCCCTCTGATTTGCCTGGCAAATCATTCTTGTCGCGCTCTCTCGCGAACCCGACGTCTTGCATCGGCTAGAACCCGGCTACTTCCGCTCCCGTCAGATCGGCAGCATTCTGCTGTTCCTGTGCGGTGATATGGCGTAAACCCTGCGGATCGACTTGTT
>SDBV01010246.1_pt1 | contig 12310 bp, 12 predicted proteins | sample 2277081 | NCBI WGS metagenome assembly SDBV01 (sample SAMN10402039, study PRJNA504765) | marine sediment metagenome | isolation source: marine sediment core GS10_PC15, 223 cmbsf | place: Arctic Ocean: Southern Knipovich Ridge | collected 2010 | reverse complement strand
GGGGTATGGGGCGCGCGCCCTATCAGGCCTACCGCGCGGCCGTCGTGGCGGGGTTGGTGGCGGCCGGTTTCGCGGTCGGCGCGGTGATCGTGCGCGAAGACGTGTTCGGTGGTCAGATCCATGTCGCCGGGGGAATCCGCGAAAGGCTTTTGGACATCCTCGTGCAATTGAACCATTCTGTATTCGGCTACGCGGTACTGCCGTTTCAGCCATTCATTGACCTGATCCTGGCGGACGGCATGTCGGCAGCCAACGCGGGGCTGGCCGCCGCAGCCTCGGGAACCGTGATAGGGTTTGCCGCAGTGGTCATCTGGCTGTACGCCGCGACCTCTCGACGCGTGGCCCAACGAGAAAAACGCAACTACCGTACCAACGGCGCGGCTCGTGACTTGTTGGCAAACTCTCGCCCCAACGAGCTTGGGACGGCACTCGGAGCCGAGCTTCCATTGCGACTCATGCGCATTCCGCGCTGGGGCGGCGCCGGCGTGCTGGCTTGGCGGCAACTGGTCGGCGCCCGCCGTCAATGGGGTAGCCTGGTGGCGGCGATGATCGCTCCGGCGGTCCTCGCCTGTTTGCCGGGCTTCATCATTGCGGACCCCCACGTCGCGCTGCTGGCAACCACCGGCACGCTGTCGTTCTACACGTTCCTGCTCTTGCCCACGGCGCTGCGCTTCGACTTCCGCCGCGATCTCGATCGGCTGGCGACGCTCAAGGGCCTGCCCATCACACCCGCGGCCGCCGCCATCGGCCAGACGCTAGCGCCCGTGCTGATTGCGACCCTGTTTCAGAGCGGGGTGTTGGCATTCGTGGTCGCCGCGCGGTCGCTGCCGCCACACTTCTTATTCGTGGCGATACTGGTGTTGATTCCGTTGAACGTACTGGTGTTCGGCATCGACAATCTTATCTACCTGCTCTACCCCTACCGCGTGCAACAAGAGGGACTGGAGATATTTCTGCGCACGATGCTCACGTTCACTGCCAAGGGCCTGCTGTTTGCCGGCGGACTAGTGGTCATGTCCACCTGGGGCTTCGCAGCCGCCCCCGTGACACATGGAATCGCACATTGGACCGGAATCCCAATCAGTGCGTACACCGTGTTCACCGGCGGCATGATCGCCGGTTCGTCCCTATTGGCCGCGCTGGTGCTGTACGGACTATGCGAGACTTATCGCAACATGAACCCGATCGAAGACATTCCACGATGAGTGCGTGACAGGCGCTCGACAACCGAGGGCGGGTCGGCGGCCGTCAAACACCGTGTCCCGTAAACCTCTCGGACGGCGGGCTTCTGGCCAAGACGCGCTCTCGCGCAAAACGCTACTGGGCGGGCATTCGTGCCAACACACGAATGATTCTTAGGACGGGATTATCCTCAATGACATGGTGACCAGGGTGAGAGCATCACCATCGACCTAACGCTATGCCAGGTAACGCGGCCAGAGATTTCGACAGGGACAAGGCCGCTCAGTAACGAGCCAGGCTCGGGTCGATCTCCTGAGCCCACTGCTCGATTCCTCCGATCATGCTTTTTACTTGCGAGAAGCCCTGTTCTCGCATCCATGTCGCAACCCGGAGGCTGCGTATTCCGTGATGACAATAAACGATTATCTCTTTGGCGCGGTGTGCTTCCAACTCGTCGATTCGGGTGGGAAGCTCATCCATGGGAAGCAAAGTCGCATCGGATAGGTGTACCAACTCATACTCCTTAGGCTCGCGACAATCGAGTAGAAGTAGCTCCGCGCCGGCAACGAGTTGTTCACGCACGTGGCGGCAATGGATCTCGATCGGAGAGGGTTCGACATCATTGGCCATAGCGAGCGTTCCTCTTCCTCAAACGAATGTCTAGCAGCCGATCGATTTATTCGACGCGCCTGCGCCATCCCACGGATGGGATGGCAAACTGGCGACGCAAGTCGTTGTTTTGCGAGCCGTCCGGGACTTTGTTCCGCACTGGGCGGTTAGTCTACCTTTTCTGCTTGCTCGCTAGCCTCTTCAATTGCACGGAGGCGAGCCTCAATGTCACTCAATTTATCCAGAATGAGCGCATGAACATAAACCGCATCCATGCCAACCGGACTATCCTCGCTGGCAATCTTGTCAATGAGAGGTTGAAGTTCATCTTTACGTTTCATAACTCCGCCCTGTTCTGCCAGGCTTATTCGCGGTCAAAGATTTCTTTCTGCTGCTCTCTCAGAAACACGGGGGCACCACTCAAAGTGCGTTGCGTGCAGCACAGCACGACAACATCATTATCCCAGTTGGGTAACACGAGGCAAGACTCCGCAATCTTGCGGACCTGCTTCTACGTCGGGCGTGCGGCGTCAGCACCATGTTTCACTTGACCACCGCTGCGTGTACCAGCACTTGGCGGCCGCGCTCGGCCAAGCCGGTTGGTGTCCAAGAAAACCGCCTCGGCACGGAGGCCATTCGAAACCGTCTTCAATCGTCCCTGCCGACCTTGCCATCGAGCTTCGTGAAGATTGCCCCCACGTGAACGGCCAACACTTCCTGCAGCACCAGATCACTGGACGATAGTCGTGTGAATTGGTTAAGCTGTCCATTGCGAGCAGCCAATACGATGGCCGCTAGAACGTGTTCCACATCCACGGGGAGTTTCGTAATTGTCTCAAGCTGGATGCCCAAATCGAAAAGGACATCGGCCAACGCCGGATCGACCGTCGCCTGCCCCGTTGAGCTCAGCGATATGCCGGGAAATATTTGTTGATCGCCACGGTTGTCCATCGGCAGTTCTCCGTCAATCACGCACTTGGCTGACCCACCATTGTATGACAACCGCATTCCACTTGACTGTGCTTTGATGTTGTCGCGTCGATTCGACATCCGTTGAAGATTATGATCGCGAGCAAAATACGATCAATCTCAAGGAACCGACTCTTCGGAAGTGTTATCACGCGATTGACTACAAGCAACCACTATGTCGTATGCCGCAAGTTATTCGAAAAAGCCAGACCTCTCCGTCGCTCTCCGCGCTGTTTGTGAAGAGATTGCTGCCACCCTGCAGGGGGTAACTCCCGATATCTCGTTCCTGTTTATTTCCCACGCTCACGCCGACCAATTTAAAAGTCTGGCGGGTCTGGTGCGTGAACAGAGCGGTACGCGATTGTTGCTAGGGTGTACGGGCGAAACGATCGTCGGAGGTCGTGAAGAGATCGAATCCGGCCCAGTGATCAGCCTGTGGGCAGCCGTGTTGCCGGAGGCACGAATCGAGCCTTTTCACCTCCAGTTTTCCCAAACGGCGGACGGCATTGTCTGTTCCGGGTTTCCAACGAATCTGACCGAAGACAAAACCGACGTACGGGCGGTCTTCGTAATGGGTGAACCGTTTTCGGCTGTGCCGAACTCCATGATCGATCGTTTCGCCGACGAGATTCCTGGCGTTCCGATCATTGGCGGAATGGCGAGCGGGGGTGCCGGCCCCGGTGACAATTGCCTGTTTCTCAACTCCGAGTCCATACCGTATGGTGCCGTCGGGGCAGTTGTACGTGGCGGTCCGTGCATCCGCTCGGTCGTCTCGCAGGGATGCCGACCGATCGGCACGCCCTACGTGCTTACCAAAGCAGAACAAAATATCCTCTACGAACTGGGCGGTGTCCCGCCCATGCAGCGGCTGCACGAATTGTTCCCCACGTTGACCGAACGGGATCAAAGATTGATACAAAGCGGGCTTCACGTGGGAGTCGTGATGAACGAATATCAAGGCACTTTTGCGCGTGGAGACTTTCTGATTGCGAATGTGATTGGGGCTGGAGCCGATGACGGGTCCATCGTTATTGCAAGCCAGGTGCGCGTCGGTCAGACGGTTCAGTTTCACGTCCGTGACGCGGAAGCGGCCGATGAGGATCTGGTGCAGCTCCTTAAGCAGGATCAGAGTGCGAATCCGAATCTCCCACAGGCGGCATTGCTCTTTAGTTGCAACGGACGTGGAACCCGGTTGTTTCCTGAGCCGAATCACGATGCCGGGACCATCCAGGAACTGGTGGGACCGATTCCGTTGGCCGGCTTTTTCGCGCAAGGTGAATTTGGGCCGATCGGCGACAAGAACTTCATCCATGGATTCACCGCAAGCATTGCCTTATTCGAATAGGCTGCCGCCCAATCGAGAGCAAAACAGTCGACTTTGCGGTGGAATTGCGGGATCATGAATACGGACGCCCGGTGTGCAAGCGATCGTCTTCGACCGGGACGCCGACGGTGAAGTGGTAAAGGCTCTGAAACTGGTTGTCGGCCAGTCCCAGGACCTCGTGCACCGGATCATCGAAGTAGCAGCCGATCCCCGTGGAACGGGCGCCCGCGGCCTCGGCCTCCAGATAGAGCACTTGGCCAATCATGCCTGCCTCCCAGAACAGGTTGCGGTAAAACCAAGCCCCGTGTCGCCGAATCGGTTCGGCAAACTCGGCGATCATGCCGAGGCTGAAAAAGCCGTCGGCCGCAATATCCTGATGGCAACTTAGCGATCGAGCGGCATCACGACAATCCCCTTCGATCAACAGATACAGAGGAAAGCTAGTCGGCACGCCCGGAGGCGTCTGCCAGACAAATGTCTCTCGCATCGCTTCCTGGAGCAGTCGTTTTTTGTTCGGGTCGCGGACCAACAAGTAAAGCCCCGGCGTAACGCCGTCCACCCGCTGAACGAACAACGCCAGATGAATGGTCGTCGGCCAATAGAGTGCGTCCCAGGGCGGGTGTGGTCCCGGCAGCGTGCGAGCAACCATGCGCAGAAATATGTCTCGCGACACGCGGCTCCTACCGTCCAGCGCTAGACAACTGCGCCGTTGATGAATGACCTGTTGGGCATCGACGTTCGGTGCCGGACCGAACGGCTGCCAATGACTGACCAGTTCACACGGCGGTGTAGCCAGAGTCGCATCCCGCGGCATCCGCGTCGTGGCAGTGACGTCGTCGATGACCGGCCATGCAACGTGTTCACGACTGAGCTGGTTGGCTCGACCGTACCATTGCGCCAAACGAATCTCCTCGATCGTCCCTTTGGCCGGGGCGGGAAAATCGACGGCGAGTTTTGCAGCGGAGGTATTGGGCGTCACTACGGCAAGCAATGCCGGTTCGTCTCGCTCTTCTGGAGAAAACTCCTCATGCCGGTTCAGACCCAAGAGGGAGGCCAAGTCATCCGTCGACCAGCTTGAGACCAGCTTGAATTCCCAACCACACAGCACGGCGGAAAGCCGAAGTGCGGCAACGGCATGCCCCATGTCGTGTTGGCAGTAGCGAAACGCGCGTTCGCCATATTTCCATGCTTCTCGCCAAACCACGGAACTGAGGCCCACCAGGAATGAACCTGCAGGCAGGTTGCGTGTGAGGGAATTCCAAATGTCCTTGGAGAACGACGCACGCCGCTCCAGACAGTGTGTCTCCGACACGTAGTGGTACAGTGTCGGAAACTCGTCCTCGCATGCCGTTGATTCAAGCAACACGTAAGCCTCGGTCGGATGCAGATTCCCGCTGGATGGATTCACTCGCAGTGCCCAGCGGTTCGTCCCAGCGTGTTTCCAGGCCGTTAGCGCCAAGCTATATCGAAACAGGTCCGCCACGCTACCGATACAAACGAGTGCCGGCGGCGAGGCATTGAGTTCATAGATTCGGCCGTACGCAAGCGGAGGCGGCGCACGGTCTAACGCCAACTGCGTCTCGGTAGCGCCGTCGTAATACCGGAAGGGATGAGGCTGGTTTGCCCAGTCCATATACCCCGGCGACTGCGCATGACGACGGAAGTGATGCTTGGTGCGTTCGTGATAAGCGAAAACGGTCGATACGTCAATCATAACGTTCAGCTAGCGCCCGTTGGAGAAGCCGGCGGCTCCAGTCCGCCGAATCTCCTTAAGGTTGCGAATCAATATCGCGTTCTGGCCGCGCAGGTTTTCGGAAAAACCGAGCAAACGGTTCGAGGTGATCGCACGCTTTGCCAAGTTCGTGAACCGATCGGTGATCGTCTCCATGATTGAATTCTTAGCGAGCTTGGCCGTAATGGTTACCATCTTCGAATTGGTTATCCAGATGTTTGCGGTTGAGCTTGAACATCCTGATGGCCGACCGACGTTTCCCCGCCGATCCTGCTTCGTGCTTTCGCTCCTCCGGACCAACCGCTTTTGCCCAGCGTTCATCTACGCGGTGGCCGAAACACAATCTGCTTTGATCTTATAGGCGCATGACGGCCTCGGTGATATCCGCGTTCACCTCTGCCGTTCAGAGTGCCTTGCTTGGAGTCTCGTCACTTGTCATTGCAGTCTCGACGCTGACGAGGTCGGCGTGCAAGGCGAGGCGGATGGTTGCTGTATCTGGATTACATGACACCAGAGGAGTCAGCGAGATCAGTCGCGCTTCGCTGATGATCGCACATGAAAAAAGCGGCGACAAGTACACTCGGCCGGATGCCGCGGCAGTTTCAACGCCCTATTGTTCCAATGACGCTATTCACATCGATCCCTGTCCCAACTAACCACCGTTAGCTAGGACTCTGGCAGCCCCTGCCTTCGGCTGGCGGCGGCCGAAACGCTGAGCTGGCCATCTAACACGAGCACCGGGCTCGTGCGTCCCGGTTCGGGCGCCATCGACCAGCAACCGAGACTACTCGTCCGCCTTGGACTCTTGGTCCCGGCGAATCTTGTTCGTCAGCCACCAGCCCCACAGCACGTAGTGCAGGGCGGCGAATCCTAACACGCCGCTGATCGCCAGGATGATGTACAGTCCGGCCAACCCGGTTAGCGCCACCAGCGTGACGATCACCGCCAGGCCGAAGCCGAGCACGACCATCACGGGTAGCAGGGACCCTCGAGGCCGCGGCGGGCCGCCGGGGACGGGTCGCTCGAAGTCTGGATTGCCGCGACGCGCGTCGAACACCGTTTAGTCTTCCACGAATTCCGGCACGACCAGCTTGGGGATCACGCCGGCGGCGTGCCCACGCGCCAACAGCATGCACACGGCTTCGCGACCACGCAGTCCGAAATCGAGCGTCCAATCGTTGACGTACATGCCCACAAATCGATCGGCCCGGGCCGTGTCCAGATCGCGACCGTACTGGATCGCGTAGGCCAGCGCCTCTTGGCGGTGCGCAAGGCCGTACTCGATGCTCTGCTTGAGCAGACGGTTCACGTCGCGAATGACCTGCGGACCGAGATCCTTGCGAATGGCATTGGCGCCCAGCGGCAACGGCAGTCCGGTGGTCTCCTGCCACCATTTGCCGGTGTCGACGATGAGCGTCAGCCCGCGGTCGGCGTAGGTCAACTGGCCCTCGTGGATGATCAGGCCGGCCTCGATCGGTTGACCTCGGTACTCGCCCTGCTCCACCGCGGCGATGATCCGATCGAAGGGCACGACCACGTGCTTGAACTCGCGGCCGAGACACATCCGCAGGGCGAGATAGGCCGTGGTCAGCGTGCCGGGCACGGCGACCCTCATGCGCCGCAGATCGCTGATGCAATAGGCGTGTTTGGCGACGACCATCGGGCCGTAGCCGTCGCCCATACTCGCGCCGCAAGGACAGAGCATGTACTTGTCGGTGAGGTAGGCATAGCCGTGCAGGCTGACGGCGGTCAGCTCCAACTCGCCGGAAAGGGCCCGGCGGTTCAGCGTCTCGATATCGACCAGCTCGTGATGGAAGTCGTAAGGGCCGGTGTCGATCTTGCCGTTAGCCAGGGCATGGAACATGAACGCGTCGTCCGGATCGGGACTGTGGCCGACGCAGATCTTGATTCGAGTGGTGCTCAAAGGAGGTTCCTCGGGTGGGGTTCTTCTCGATCTGTCGCACCCGCCATCATAAGGCCGCGCCGCCCGCTTGGCGAGCGCCGCGGGGGCGGGCGGTTTGCGAGGCGGAAAAACAGCTGTCCGCCGGTGAGGATCCCGCGGACCCGTGAAAACGACCGAGGCTAGTCTCCCAGGTGCGGCCGCCGGGTGCCAACGCTGGCTCGTCCAGCAGTGCCCAAAGGCCGTGGAACCTGGCAGCCACAATCGCGCGCCGTCGCTCCTTTGGTCTACCGTACTGGTGCACCGATTCTAACGCGGCAGATCGGCTACAAGCGGTAAGGATGTGGATGCAGCAATGAACGAAATCGGGGGCGCCGCAGCAATGTGCGACCCCCCGCCGCTGTGGTTCATTCAGAGGCTATCGGCCCGGACGCGGGCGGCGCGCCAGCGGCCCCGAAGCTCTCAATCCGCGGGTGTCCTTGGGGTCGACCTGGCTGGCACGCAAGTTTTCGCGTTGGATCGCTTCGTAGATCTCCTGGCGGTGAACCGGGATCTCGGTGGGCGCATCGATGCCCAGGCGAACTTTGTCGCCGCGGATATCAACGATCGTGACGACGATGTTGTCGCCAATGATGATGCTTTCGTCGCGCTGTCTCGACAAGACAAGCATCGAGGGCTCCTTCCTTGCATCGGGCCGACGTTCTGGCGCCGGCCGTCATCTGTCTGAAAAGTGGCGATGCTTTTCAGAGGGCCCGCCTCGCCCGATTTCGCAGTTGGGCTGCTTGCGAAAGGGAGGCGTCTATCGTGTGTGGTTATCCGGTGTGTCGCGCACGCGCCTGCGCTTCGGCGAGCAGCCAGCCGTGACCATCGGTGTCACACCGGACCCGACGACACGGTCACTCTCGCGAGCCAGCTACGGCAAATCCAGACGCACGCAATCAGGCAATCTTACGGACTGGCTCCATGGTTGTTTCATCTTGCTGGGGCGCGCTCAACTCGTACTGTAACGGGTGATCGCCATTGTGGACCACCTGGCATCCGAGACGGCGACGCAGGTTAATGACCAACGGCGCTTTCAGGTTCAGCGTGATGCCCGAAGCGGTCTTACCGACGACGACCAGCACGTGAGCTTCGTCGAGCAAGGCCAGCGCCAAAGGCGCCAACTCGCCGGGGGCCACGCGCACGTCATAGTCGGGCACGAACCGCCGGGGGCTGACCACGGCCAGCGCCACATCACCGTGCGTGGTCGATTGCAACCAACCCAGGGCTTCATTCTCGGCGTCGACCAACAGGACCCAGTGCCGGCAGTCGTCCAATCCCAGCATCCCGGTTGGGAACAGGATGACGTCGTTCGGCTCGACGTCAACGGTTCCGAACCGCGTCGTATGAATCTCCATGGCGCAACTGTTTCCTCCATGAACCGCGCGCCCAAGCCGCATCGGCGGTCGGTGCGGCCTCGGCCAGCGCCAAATCGCACAGCGTACGAGCGCTGTGACACGCTCGCGCGCACATCATTACGCTAAGTCGGCCGCCGGTGCGCGATAGCACCACAAAAACGGCCAAGGAAATGTTCTGTGTGGGTGGGTCAAAACCGCGAACCGAACGTGGCATTGCCGGCTGGATCGCGCCGTGCCGATTAGCTAGAGTTTGACGGCTCGACGCGGCATTCGCGCTCGGCCGATCACGGAGTTCGGCGAGCACGCCTGATCAATTCTCCACCGCCGGATGCCAATAGCTGTGTGGCCACCTCAGCGCCCAGGGCGATGGCCCGGTGGGGATCGGCCGAGGCCGACGCGGCGAGCCGTTGTTGCCCATCTGCGCTCAGCACGACGCCGTCCAATTGCAGTTGACCGTCATCGGTGAGTCGCGCCCAGGCGCCGATTGGCGCCAGGCATCCGCCGTCGAGCCCTGCCAGAAGCGCGCGTGCCGCCAAGCCGGCACGGTGCGCCGCCGGGTCATCGAGACGCTCCAGCCCCTCGCGAGCGGCCCGATCATCGTCGCGGGTTTCGATCCCCAGCGCCCCCTGCCCGACTGCCGGCAGCATGGCCTCGGGTTCGAAGATTTGCGTGATGTGCTTTTCAAGGCCCAATCGCACCAAGCCAGCCTGGGCCAACACCAGCGCATCGTACTGTCCGGCTGCCAGTTTCTCGAGTCGGGTGTCGACGTTGCCGCGCACGTCGCACATTTGCAAGTCGGGGCGAGCGTGCAACAGTTGCGCCCGCCGCCGAAGACTGCCGGTGCCGATCTTCGCTCCGAGTGGCAATTCGTCGAGAGTACCGCGGCGGCTGACGAGTACGTCCTGAGGGCTTTCACGCCGTGGGACCGCCGCCAGCACGAGCCCGTCGACCGCATCGGTTGGCAGATCCTTCAGACTGTGCACCGCGATGTCAATCTGCCGGCTGAGCAAGGCCCGCTGGAGCTCTTTGGTGAATACGCCGGGGCTGCCGATCTTGGCAATGGCTTCGCGCGTGGTGGCGTCGCCTCGCGTGGTGATTGGCACGAGCGCGACGTCGACGTCGAGGGCCGACAATTGGCTTGCCACCCACTGGGCCTGCCATCGGGCCAGCGCGCTTGCGCGGGTGCCGAGTCGAAGTGACGGCTTGGTCATGGGGAGGTTCGGCGTGGGTGGCGTATCGGCCCTATGCAAGAAGCCGAGAGCGCCTATTCTTTCGATTCTCGCGTGGCTCGGCAAGGCGGCGTTGTCGGCGGGGTGTGCCTTAGACGTGGCTGGAGCAAGCAAAGCCCGCCTCAGGCGAGGGCCGCGGCCCGGGCCAAGACGGCCACGTGGATCGAGTCGGCTCCGGCTTTCACGAGAGTCCCGGCCGCTTCGCTGAGCGTGGCGCCGGTGGTCATGATGTCGTCGACTAACAACAACCGCGCTTGCCGCAAGTCGCGGCTCGAACGCGCGCGAAACGCGCCGCGCACGTTGGCTTTGCGCCGACTGCGTGCAAGACGCGCCTGCGGCGCAGTCCGCCGCCGCCGTACCAGCAGATGCGAGGCGAGTGGAACGTCTAGACGCGCGGCCAATCGCCCGGCAATGGTTTCCGCACTATTGACGCCGCGCCACATTTGGCGTGACCAGTGCATGGGGATTGCGACCACGGCGTCGGGACGCCAACTTCCCAGCTCGCCCCGGTGCGTCGCGGCCAACAAATCTCCCAGTGCCATAGCCAGACCGGGGTTTCTTTCACGCTTGATGCGCAACACGGCGGTTCGCAACGCGCCGTCGTACACGCCCAGCCGCGCTGCACGGGAGAAACGGAACCGCTCGTGCTTGCACCCCGGACACGACGTCGCACTGCCGACCGGCGGCGCAAGCGCCGCGCAGCCCGAGCAACTCTTGCGGGCATCCACGAAATCGTCGCGGCAGGCTTCGCACAGTAGCACGTCCGTGGCCCCTTCGAGTGCAACGCGACAATGGGCGCAAGCCGGCGGGAAGACGAGGTCGACCCCGACCGCCAGCCACCGGCGGACGCGAGGACGCATCGCCTCGCCGCGACGAGCATCGGAGTTCTGCGAAAGTGCGAGCTTGGCCAACGGCGCGTGGTTGGGCCCGCGCGGGCCCGTCCGTTAGAGCTTCTTTGTGTAATCGAACAACTGTTGAATCTCTTCTTCGGTCAGGGCCCGGTCGAAAATGGCCTGATCGACCATGAAACCCGCGTACTCGTCGTGCCCCACGTCGGACTTCGCGCCGATGCTCAAATTGTTCGTCGGATTGGTCGGATAGGTTCCGTCGACACCTTGTATGGTTTCGGAGGTTTGGAACGCCGAAACGATCGTGTTGGTCACGGGCGTGATGTAGAACGTGACCGCCTGGCCCGCGCCGCGGCCGACGACCGCGACATGATACCAGACGTCCTGGACGACCCGTCCGGGAGCGGTGCGCGCACTGACTCGTGACGTCCCGTCAGGGCCGGAGATGCCTAGCTTCAGCGACCCATCGTCGTTCAGGCTAAAGTTGAAGCCGCTGTTTGCGCGCGTTCCATCGTTGGTGTCAAACAGGGCCATATAGGAGCCGGTCGGGGAATCTGCCTTGATGAACGTGGAGAGCGTGAAGACGCCGGTATTCTGGACGAAGTCGAAGTTGTTGCTGCCGGCATTGTTCGGGTTCTGCACGATCCATGGGTTGCCGGCCGCGGGCCCCGTTACGTTGTGTCGCCAATTGGCGCCGACGACCGGATCGTACGCGTAGAACACCTCTCGCGATTCCCCGCCGGTGTTGAGCCTGTATCCGTTGCCCGAGGCATCGTAGGCCGATTGAACGGCCGTGCTGCTGAGGAGGTCGAGGGGTAACGGATCGGAAGATAGCAGGCCGGAGAAGAAGTGCGTCGGATCATAAGCCGGCAGCCAGAGCTGTAAGCCGTCGATCGAGGTAGGGGCATCGTCCGCGAATCCCGGTGACTCGAATCGTGGCGGGGCCACCAGATCGCTGGACAAAAACTCGGCCGCGGGCAAGACGGCGCGCGTGATCCGCAGCGTGTCGATCTCGAATGCCAGTTGTTCCAGACCGTTGTTGTAGGCCCCCAGCGTGACGGGCTCGAGCGTCTTCAGATTTTCCGGTTGGCTAAATCCGAACGACGAAAGAGCGCCGTCG
>SDBV01010245.1_pt1 | contig 12311 bp, 9 predicted proteins | sample 2277081 | NCBI WGS metagenome assembly SDBV01 (sample SAMN10402039, study PRJNA504765) | marine sediment metagenome | isolation source: marine sediment core GS10_PC15, 223 cmbsf | place: Arctic Ocean: Southern Knipovich Ridge | collected 2010 | reverse complement strand
TACGATAATGCACAAAGACATGGCCCTTGCCGGATTGTCTCGAGATTGCCGGCACGCAGACGTGCCGCGGGGCAGAGCGATCAGAGACGTTGCTTCTCCGGCGAGGGCCATCCTTTTTTATTCGGCGCCCCCCACCCTCTGCTGCCCGAACAGAAGCCGGTCTACGACCGGTTGCTCCGGGCCATGGCCGCTGGCCACAGCGCCGGATTTACTACGGTTGCGACTGCCTGAGGGCACCCCGGCAGGCGAACGTTCAATGTGGACCGCATCCGGCAACCGGGACCTTCTTGCGACCGCTTCCGCGTGCAGCGCGCATTTTCCCACAGAAATCACTCGTAGGGTGGGCATTGCCCACCAAAAACTTCCACTGGGGATTTGGTGGGCATTGCCCAGCCTACTTCTTCACCGGGCTGCTGAGCTGCAAGCGGCCGTGCCGGCAAGGCTACTCGATCTCCAGCAGCGGCTCGACCTCGCCTGAACCGTGAAACTGTGCCAGGAGCATCTCGCTAGACAGATTGTGGCCCAGGAGGGTCCGGTTTGCGCGCTTCGCCAGGGAGCGGTAGATCAGCCATTGTTCCTTGCCGACTGCCACGCGATAGCCGACCGCTACCTCATCCGGCTGAATCACCAGCGACTCGGCCACCGTCAACTGCCGCCAGGTCATGGGGCGGGTCATCCGGTGGCGATCGAGGTCGAACAACAGCGGCGCGTAGAGAGATCGTGCGCGGGTCGACTGGTGTAACTCCAGTCCCTTTTCGGTCTGCACGAGCCGGCCGGGGCGTCGGTCGGCCCGCCATTCGGGCAGGGCCAGCGGCAAGACCAGGGCCCGGCGCTTGCTGCCGATGAGAAAGCCCTCGCGGGTTTGGTCGGCAGGTTTGAACGAGACGGCCGGGCAGAGCGGGAGGCAGCCCCGGTACTCCAACCTCCGCGGCCGGCTGTCCAGGACGACGTCGGCCAGGAGCAGGAGGTGGTCCTCTCGAGCCAGCAGCATTTGGCGCTGGACGCGCAGCCCGCCGCTGAACTCGATCTCCAGTTCCAGGAAATCGACGTCGTCATCGGAGACCCAACAGAGCTGTTCCCAATCGGACTCGGGCGTGGCTGGCCGGCCATCGACGCGGAGTTGCAGCTCCCAGAGGCCCGAGAGGAGCAGGTCCTTTCCGCAACTCAGTTCCATCCGCAAGTGGCGTTGGGGATAGAGCACCGTGAGTCGTTCGCCCGAGCGAGACCACTGCGGGCGCAGCACGGCGGCGGCGGCCCAGGGAGAATGGTTCGCCGGCTTTGGCAGAGCGGACTCGTCGTGGCGCCGCTTGCCGGCCTGCTTGGGTCGGGGCAGGACGAGGGCGGCGATCTCCAGATCGTCGTGGTCGCCGCCGAGCTGCAAGGCCGCCTCGAAGAGTCCGGGGTCCCGGGCCCCGGCCGAGCCGTGGGAAAGCACCTGGCTGCCGTCGTGGCGAGCCAGGCACAGGGCCTGGCGGATCAGCCACTCGTATTGACAATCGGCCGCGTTGGTCCAGCAGCCACTTTTGAGTTGGTCTCCCATTGCCCGGCAGCGGGTCCAACATGCCAGCAGCGGCCGCAACAGTCCCAGATGGTTGGCATGGGGAAGCCCTTCGCCGTCGAGCAGATCGACCAGTCCGGAGGAGAGGGTTTGCCGGGCCGCGGATTTCAGCTTTCGGCAGGGCGTGATTTCCGGCAGCAGATATGCCAGCGTGAAGGCCAACTCGCCGGCCAGCAGTTGATGTACCAGCGGATGGCCGTCGGGTTCGATCAGTTGGGCGTCGGCCACGGTCGCCAAGAGATGATCCAACAGCGCCCACCAGACCTCGGGCGACAGCAGCGCGGCCAGGCGGGCAATCGCCCGGCATGCGGCCAGGGACTGCAGCGCGTAGGCTTCGTCGGCGGCGCCGGCCGATTCGGCCAGCCAGCCCAGCAGGTCCCGCTGGAGCGTCGGATCGGCCGGCCGGCGATGGTCTAGTAACTCCCGGGCCTGGTCGAGCCAGTCGGGACTGGGGGGCCGTTCGAGCCCGTCGGGCAGGGCCCAGTTCAAGGCCCCGGTGTCGGCCGGCAGGAGTTCTTCGGTGTCGGCCGGGCGTTTTCTGGTGGCGAGGTGCTCCTTCCAGGCCGTCCAGCCGTCGAGATCATCGCCCGAGGAGAACCCCAGCCGGACGGTCCGGGGTGCCGATTTGTGCCAAAGCCGCCGGGCGGAACCGTTGATCACACGGGCGTCGCCTGGGAATAATGACCTATTCTCTGACGAAGAAGTCGGTATTGCGGTCTGAGCTTGCTTCATTGTGTACAATCCACTGAACTCTGCGAAACTCGGCCGTACGGCAGCAGCCTTACTCCTCTTGAAGGGTGGGCCGAGAACGGGTTATGCTGGTGTTTCGGGGGCCGCTTGGACCCTGGGGGAAGTGGATCGTTTTCCCATATTCGCACGGAAAGGTCAATCACCATGGGAGAGTGGACCGTTTTGAGGCACCTGGTTTGGACCACCGCGATACTGGCGGTTGGGGTCGTTATGGCGGGGTGCGAGAATCGCGGAGCTCAGCCGCCGGCCGGGCCACAGGCGGCGGCCGAACCGAAGTCCGAAACGACGCCCGGACCCGAGCCCGGGGCACGCCAGATCGAACCGGGGCCGACGACGGAGGCAAAACCGGAATCCGTGGAAGGATCTGACCCGGAATCGGAATCCGAGCCGCCCGCCGGGACAACAACAGGGCCCGAAGCTGACCCGGGACCGGCGATAGAACCGAAGTCGGAGGCGGAATCTGCACCGGTCGCGGAACCGGTGCGGGAACCGACGCCGGACCCCGGACCGGAGGCACCGCAGGTCGAGCCCGAATCGGAATCGGAACCGGCGGCCCCGGATGCCCGCCAGGCACCTGATTTGGGGCCGCCGCTGGTGCAGGACCCCAAGGGTTTGATAATTCTGGACAAGACCCGACCGGTCTGGATCGACAAGGCGAAGAAGCGAGTGGTCATCCTGGGCCAGATCTGCCAGCGGGATGCGCTTCTGGAGTTGTTCGCGTGCCTGAGGGGCACCAAGGAGCACGAGGCCATCGTCTCGGTCGACGTGGAGGCGGCCACGGTCCACGCCGGGTTGGTCGCCATGGGAGCCAAGGTCGGCAGCCCCGCAAGGTGGGAGGCAGGCGAAGGTGCCGATGTCCCGGTTGGCTCCGGCCTGGATCCACCCCCAAGGCGGAGGCCCAAGTATTATCCCGCTACGGGCACCGAGATAGAAGTGACGGTGGTCTGGAACGACAAGCAGGGCAAACGCAAGACGGCCCGGGCGCAGGACTGGATTCTCGACACGCAGACCAAGAAGGCCATGGCCCACCCCTGGGTGTTTGCGGGCAGCCGGTTCTGGAAGGACCCGGAGACCGGCAAGAAGTATTATCAGGCCGAAGGCGGCGATCTGATCTGTGTCTCGAATTTTCCCAGCGCGATGCTGGACCTTCCGATCGAAAGCAGCCAGGCCACCGAGGCGCTGATGTTCAGGGCCTTCGCCGAGCGGATCCCCCCGCTGGGCACGCCCGTAACGCTGCTGCTGACGCCGAAGCTGCAAAAGGAAGAGCCGAAGCAGATGAAGGCCCAGGACGAGGCAAAGAAGGCGGAATGAAGTTTCTGCCGGGGCCGGGCCGATGGGCAGTGTCTGGCGGTGCGGCCGCCGGCGGGGTGTTGATTTGGAGCGCGGCGATGAAGCTATGGATCTTCTGGACGCTTGCCTCGGTGCCGGCCTTGCTCGTGGCGGGCGGAGGTTGTCTGCGAACGGAAAGCGGGCCCCCCCAGCAGTCGGCGGGGGCCCTGGAGTTGAAGGTCAGCGCCCCCGAACGGGCCGCCGTAGGCGATCGGGTAACGTTCAAGCTGACGGTTACCAACCGCGGCCGGGAAGCGGCTACAGGGCTGTTGGCCAAGGTGGGGTTCGACGCAGGGCTGGCGCACGAGGCGGGGCCCGGTCCGATCGAACACGATCTGGCCGATCTGGCCCCCGGCGAGACGCAGGAGTTTGACGTCGCCTTCCGAGTCGTCCGGCCGGGAAGATTGGGCATGAGCGTGGAGCTGGAGAGGATCAGCAGGATGGTCGTGGCCACGTCGCAAGCCGCGGTGGAAGGTGTGGAAGTTGCCGGCAGTCAGACGCAATCGCATTGAGCAGCGGCCCGAACTGCCAGGGTCGCAACGGCGAAGCTGCAAGCCTGTGGTGGCCGGCTCTCCCGGATCGTCGGCCGTGCAGCGGGCTCGGATGGTGGTTATGCACCGTCTCCTTGGGGTCGGGCCGTGCGCGCTGAAACCGGCTCAGCGCGGTCTCTTTCGGAGACCATTTTCAGTTCCAGGGGTCGTTGCTCGCTGCCGGTGCCTGTGTAGGTGATCCTAGAGGGCAGCGAGAATTGTATTTCCTGGTCCTCGAACGCGCGAAAGATCTCGAAATTCAGCTTCTGGCTGAACTCCAGGAAATCCCAGTAGTTGGGCGGATGGTACCAGTAGATGATCCGGATGTTGAACGAGTCCGGATTGAAATCGTTGAAGTACACTCGCGGCGGGAAATCGGGTTCCATCCCCTCGTGGTTTTCCAGCGCCTTGCGAACCAACTCCACGGCCTTTTCGATCTTGACTCTGGGTGTGTCGAGCGGGACGTGGAGGTCGGTGATTCTGCGAATATGTGGGCGGCGCCCGATGTTCTCGATGCGACTTCGGGCCATGTCTTCATTGGGGATTGAGGCCATGTGGCCCGTGAGTAGTCGGATCTTTGTGGACCGCAGCCCGATCTCTTCAACCACACCGTCATAATCCGCCACGATGATCCGCTCTCCGGCGCGGTAGGGTTTGTCCAGGAGTATCATCATACTGCCAAAGAGGCTCTTGAGCGTATCCTGTGCCGCCAGTGCCACGGCCAGACCTCCCACGCCGGCACTTGCCAGTAGTGTCGTCAGGGGGACTCCCAGATACTTCCCTCCTTCGAGAAAGACGACGATTGCGGCCACGAAGCTCAGCAGCCTGCAAACGATGCGAATCAACTGGGCATCCAGCCCTCTGGGGTGGATGCGGGGAGACGAAATAATAAGTTCCGCGATTCTGCTGCCGGCGCCGGCCAGCACGATCAGCACCGCCAATAAGAATACGACGTTTGCGGCGAAAGTGGCAATGTAGAGCGCATTTCCACGGATCGTCAGATACTCCAGGGCGACGTCCTTGAAGACCAGGGGAACGAACATCGCAACGATCGGGAAGAAGAGCGTCACGCAGTATTGCACCACGCTCTTATCACGCGTTCGCCTCGCGAGCAATCTCCCAATGCGGTACGCCGCCAGCATTACGGCGATCCCAATCAGCACCGTGAGGGTCAGCCCGATCCATTGCCAAACCGCCAGCCCCAAGGTGCGTTTCGCACACCAGGCAGGTAGGCTGTGTACGACGGCGGCTACGGTTTCGTTGCCGGGCTCGGAGAGATACCACCGGCGGAACCCCTTGGATACTTCGGGGCCCGTGGTTCGATAGGGTAGCTGCTTTACAGCCTCATAGAATTCCGGTGCGAGCCGGACGGTATCGGCTGTGAAAAGGTACTCGCCGCGGCGCGGTCCTTCCTCGACCCTGGCGATGGTGATTCGGGTGTGGGGAATCCGCCAGACGGAGAAGTCTTCTCCCGGGCCGGCGCTGGCGATGGTTTCTGCGTCCGGGATCTCTCCTTCCGGCGGCAGTTCGATTCGATCCAGCACCTCCTTCAGATGCACCGCCGCCTCACCCCCGGCGTAAAGTCGCGCATACTGCGGCACTTCACTCAGCTCCAGGCAATCCAGGATCCGCTTGATCACCGGCTCGAATTTCGGGTCCCGTCGTTTCACGTTGTCCTCTGCCAGGATCATCTCGTAGACTTCGTTGCAGGAATCGATGAAGCTCCTCAGCGTGGCCGAGGGGCTCGAAGTGTCGGCCGGTTTCAGGGGTTGATGCCCGCTCTGCTGCGCAACTGCAACGTGTCCGAGCGTGGCCGTGACCAACAGGACGCCCAACGCGCCGCGTACGGCGTGAAACCAGACGCGGGCCAGCCGGTTTGGCCGTTGGGTGGAATATCCATGTCTCATCGCATCACCTCGACCGGAAGATTGCTGTGGAAGCGTGATCGGCAGCCCGACGCCACGGGTGCCGCACACAGACCCCTCCCTTAAATTATACCGACTACGTCAACGGGCCAACGGCAAGCTAACAGAAGCCGGCCGGATCCACGTATTAGGCGCGAACATACGGCAGGCCAGAATCAGAACGGACACTGCGGCCGCACGGCTGAGCCGACCACTTGCGCATCTTGTCGCAGGCCCGCGGTGGGGTATGCCGAGTCGTCCGGGCATAGCCTTTGGCCTTGCTCGATGGCAGCAAGTACGCGGATTAGATCACTGATCGGATGCCCGGGATTCTCCGGGAAGCGACGTCTATCGGGGAATTAACGGCGCGGCGCTTGCCGTCCGGCCGGTGTGCCTCTTGTCCACGATTCGGCCGCCATGCGGCTGCGGCAGCACAGATTCCGGAGGCTGGGTCAGGGCTGCTCAGGCCAACAGCCGATCGACGCTCTCGATCAGCCGAGTCATGGGGAAGGGCTTGCGGATGTAGTCGTCCACGCCCAGCATCTCGGCGTAGGCCTTGTGGCGGCTGCCCTCGTTGGCCGTGATCATGATCACGCGGGTGGGGACCCTGCGGTTTCTACGCAGCCATTCCAGTACCAGGAACCCGCTCCGCTTGGGCATCATCATGTCCAGGATCACCAGGTCGGGATCCTCGCGTTCGACCATCGCCAGGCCCTGATTGCCGTCCCTGGCGACAATGATCTCGTATTCGTTTGCCTCCAGCGCAGCCCGCATCGACTCGACGATATCGGTATCGTCGTCGACCAGCAGGATTCGCTTGCGGCCGTCGGTGGTCTGTTGGTCTTCGGTCTTTGCGTCGATCTTTTCGTCGGCCATGGGCTGATTTACCTTCCGGAAGGGGCGTAGTTCCGAGAGACGCTCGACGGCCCGGGGAGGGACGCCGCGGGTGGGTGCCAAGGTTTTATTGGTATCCGAGACGGTCCACCCTTGCAAGGGTGGCCCCCGGGAAGTCGACGAACGAATTCGGCCATATACCTCCGCAAGGGTATTAGTCGATCTGCGAGGACGGGCCCTGGTCAACCGAGCCGTTGACTACCGTGCCGGCGTTCAGAAGTATCGTACGCTGCGCGTAGAGGGCAGCCCCTTCCTGATGGGTGACCAACAGCACGGTGCCGCCATCGCGGTGGAAATCGGCCAATAGCTCGAGCACGGCCGCCGCGCCCTCCGGATCGAGGTTCCCGGTGGGCTCGTCGGCCAGGATCAGTTGGGGGCGGTTGATCAACGCCCGGGCGATCGCCGTCCGCTGTCGCTCGCCGGCGCTGAGTTGGGCGGGGCGGTGGCGGAGCCGGTGCGTGAGCTGGAATTTCTCGAGCAATTCGGCGGCGCGGCCCCTTGCGGCCGATCTCCGGCCGGCAGGAGCGGCGGCGGCCACGTTTTCCAGGACGGTGAGGTAGGGCAACAGATGGAACAACTGGAAGACGAAGCCGACCCGCCGGGCGCGAAACCTTGCCCTGGCGGCCGGCGAGAGTGCCGGCAGCTCCTCGTCGGCCACAACCACCCGTCCGGCAGTAGGCATCCCCAGACCGCCGGCGATCATCAAGAGCGTCGACTTTCCGCAACCGCTGGGGCCGCGGACCGCGACGAACTCGCCCTGTTTCACTTCCACGCTCACGTTCGAAAGCGCGTGGACGGGCCCGTCGGCCGTTCGGTATATCTTGCTGACGTCTTGGAACCGGATCATGCGTGGCGGTCAGGGCAAGGTGTGCCGTTTAGCAGCCGCCGGCACGGCCCCTAGCGGTTGGTGCCGCTCTGGGCCTTCTGGCCGACGTGCCGTCGACCGCTAAACACTGCGCATAAACTTACAAAACGAAGATCTAGGTTGGTCGCCGGCGGAGGATCAGCACCAAGCCGGCAACCAGCACCACGGCGGTTCCCAGGGCAACCCAGATACTGATCCTCCCCGCCTGTTCCAGGGCGTACGAATCTGACCCGCTGCCGGTCGGCGTGGGATCATCGGTGGAGGGTTTCCATTCGGGCTCTTCGGCACTGGGTCGCGTGCTCTTCTCTGGCCGAAGCGAAAGCTGGGGGTCCTCCGGCTCCGGAGTATTCTGCTGCGCGGCCGGCGGCTGGTCGGCTTCCTGCTGCGGGTCATCGGTCGAAGGTGTCTCGGTCGGGGCGTCTGCCGCGGAGGCCTGGGTCAAATCGTCGGACTCGTCGGGGGCGAACTCCTGGTATCCGAACGGCCCGCTGCCGTAACCCTCCTCCTCGGCGGCCATGGCCTCGGCCACCTCGTCCCAGTCGCGGCGGATCAGCAGGTCCAGACCGGGGTTCTGGTCCTTGACCGTACACGAACAGGGGCCGGTGAGGAACATCACGCACTCGGCCAGATTGTCCTTGGTGATGCCCTTGTCGAGGTAGGGCGGCATCGCCCGGCCACGCCCGTAAACTGCGAAAACCATCGGCGACTTGGCAAACTTGCTCTCGCGGAGGTCGGGCTCGACGGACAACAGCGAGTCGACCAGCCACTTTTCGGCCGGATCGGTGCGCGACAGCTTCACAACGGCCAATCTCAGCGCGTCGGAGGGATCGTCTGGCGGGGCATCCTCGCCGGGCGAATCGTCGGCGCCGGGCGTATCGCTGGACGTATCGCTGGGCGGGCCCGGAAGGAACTGATCGGGGGGGAAATCGTCGCCACCGGGCACGCCAAACTCGCCCCCGGCCGCCATGGCCACCACCTCGCCGGCCACCTTTTCGGCCTGCTTGTTCGCCTGCTGGTCCGGTCCGGTAAGGATCAACATCACGGCCGCGTTACCTTCCGCGAGCAATTTCGCCAGTTGCTTCCGCACGGGTGAATCGATCATCGCCTCGAGCTTCTCCTGATCCAGCCGCCCGGCAAACAGCTCCGCAACCACGGGTTGGCTCTGTGGGGGCGTTTGATTGCCCTGGTCTTGTTCATCCGGCGGGCCGGCGGTCTGCGCGGCAGCGCCGGACTGGTTCTCCTCGGACGCTGCATGATCCTTGTCTGGCTCGCCTGCCGGGCCGGCAGATTGCTCGCTGGTGTCCGGCTGGATTTCATCCTGCGTTTGCCCTGTTTCGTCTGGCGGCTCAGTCTCCTCGTCTGCCGGGGTGATCGGCTTGGCATATTGCTCGGCCATCCAGGCGGAGAACAGGACCCAGGGGCAAAAGACGACGTGCAGCGGCTGCCGGCCGTCGGTGTTCGACTCGTAGGCCTTCTTGACCACTCCCGGGAGCTTCCCGAATTCTTCCTTGTTGGAGACGTCGACGGCGGTAAATACAACGTTTGCGGGCGGATCGGCCCGGGAGAGCCCTGCCAGCGTCTTGTTGACGGCTTCGTCCTGCTTGGCCACCTGGCCGTGATGAAAATAGAAGACGTAGTAGGGGGCCGGCGCCCAGTTGTACATCGCATAGCGAAACACGGGCGTGCTGCACGCCCGGGCGGGCGACAGTCCGCCGGCTGCCCAGACGATCGCCGTGAGAAGCCAAACAACTGCGACTCGCGTCGCCGAACGAATTCGGTGGCTATGGTCCATCGGTGGTTTACCCTCCGGGCAAAAGTGTCGGGGCAATTGTATCGGTCTGCATACCTGTTCAATATATGGGAGGCGGACTTGGGAGGCAAATCGTCTTCGGGTGGGTGGGGGGCCTTCCTTTGAGGAATTTCGGGACATTCTGACCGGCTAGCTTCCCTGAAGCCCCCAGTTAACGGCGTTAGGCGTTGCCGAAGGTGATCGGCCGGGTACGGGCCCTGGCGAGGCGGGTGAGGTACTCGAGTCGGGCGATTTCGATGGCACCGAACTGGGCCGTGTGGGGTGTGAGCTGTTGGATGTCCAATAGCGAGTAGCCGCGGGCCCGCAGCCGGCCGACCAGGTAGACCAGGGCCACTTTCGAGGCGTCGCGGACCCGGTGGAACTTCGACTCGGCCGCGAACAGCCCCCCGACCGAGACTCCGTAGGTGCCGCCGGCCAGTTGTCCGCCGTGCCAAACCTCGACGCTGTGGGCGTGGCCAAGCTGGAAGAGCCGCCGGTAGGCCTCTATCATCTGGGGCGTGAGCCAGGTCTCGTCGAGGCGCTCCGGCACCGTGGCACAGGCCCGGATCACTCCGGCAAAATCGCGGTCGTAGCTCACCTCGAACCGCCCGGTGCGAATGGTCCGCCCGAGCCGCCGGGGAACGTGAAAGCGGTCCAGCTCGATCACGGCCCTGGGATCCGGCGACCACCACGCGATCGGTGCCTCGGGCTCGCCGATCGGCCAAGGAAAGATCCCGTGCTGGTAGGCGTCCAGCAGCCAGTCGGGCGTCAGTTGGCCCCCGAATCCGATCAGGCCCTCCGGATCGGCCTGTTCGGCCGGCGGGAAGAAACGGGATGGAGAGAGCAGCGGCATCAGGGGGCAGGGGTCAGGGTCAGGGTGAATTTCGGGTAGACGGCAAGCCGGCCGACGTTTGATTCCACCCGCAGCAATCGATTATATTACTTCTGGGGCCATTTGGCAGCGGGACCCGGGCCGCTGGCGATGTTGCGGCAGCCGTGTCGGAGGAAAACGCGGCGGCCCTGTGGGGTAAAAACGTGGCGGCCGCTCTCGACCTTCGGGGACGCTCGAAAGATCGATATCACGATTCACAGACCCGAAAAAGGGGCTCCCTAACCAGTGCAAGCGCTAGAGGAGAACGGTATGACTTTTTCACGAACGACGTTGGTGGTGCTTGGCGCAACGGTGTGGCTGATGTTGTTGGCGGGCGAGCCGAGCCGGGGCGCGACTCCCGCGCCGGGGCCGGAAAAAGGCGGGCTGGCCTTGCTCTATCCCGGCGACGAGGGGATCGAGCGCGATCCGCGGGTGATCTTCGTGGACGACTTCGAGACCGGCAGCGTGGATCAGATCGGCGCCCGCTGGGGTAGTATCTCCAAGAAGGAGAATATCGATCTTGCGGATGACGTTCACGCCGGCTCGCCGGGCAACCGATCGATTCACATCGCCCGCAACGGACACCTGTTCACGCACACCAAGGGTGTAGACACGATGTACGCCCGGTTCTACGTGAAGTTTCACGAGCAGACGGGCTACGTCCACCACTTCGTGCACCTGGTGGCCGACCGCACGCCCGCACCTTGGCCCAAGGGCGGCGCCGGTGAGACCCCGCCCGGCGACGCCAAATTCTCCACCGGCATCGAGCCCACGGGCCGCTGGGGAAAGTATCCGCCACCGGGGGTCTGGAACTTCTACACCTACTGGCACGAAATGAAGACCAAGTGGGGCAGCGTCTACAACGGCAAGCAGGTGCCGATCGAGCCGGGCCGATGGTACTGCGTGGAGGCCATGATCAAGGCCAACTCCAGCCCCCAGAAGGCCGACGGCCAGCAGGCGTTCTGGGTCGACGGCGAACCGTACGGGCGTTTCTCGGGCTTCCGCTGGCGGACCACCGACAAGCTGAAGCTCAACAGCTTCTGGCTGCTGTTCTACAACACCGACCAGCCCGCCCGACACAACAAGGACCCCAAGCCCGCCAGCCGGGTGATGGAAGTCTGGTTCGACGACGTGGTGATTGCCACCGAGTACGTCGGTCCGGTCCGTGGCAGGCCGCGCGGTGGGAAGAAGAAGGCCGTACCCTCCCGCAGCGCGCTGTTGACGCCCGGGCTGCTGATCGCGGAGCCGGGCAAGACCGTCTTTTCGCAGAAATTCGAGCAGGGGCCGGGCAATTTCAAGGGCGGCCGGGTGACCGGGGGCGGTGCGGGCGGCTCGCAGGCATACAGCTTTCCGCCGGCGGGCGCCTCGATTTGGGACGCCTACTCCACGCCGGTGAAGGATTCGACGACCATTCGGCTGAAGCTCAAGCCGCTGGGCGACCTGCCAGAGGTGACCGTGATGATCTGGTCGAAGAAGCAACAGGACAACTGCCGCTACCGGATCTCGGGACTCGAGAAGGGCCAGTGGCGGGACGTGGAGTTCAGGGCCATCGAGGCCCGTGTGGGCTGGGGCATGAAGGGGGCCAGCCTGGACGGCGACGTGCTGGACAACATCAAGCTCTTTTTCGAAGGCGGCGGCCAGGATCGCGTGCTGCTGGACGATTTCGAGATTCTGAAGTAGGGAGTCTGGGAATGATGAGGATGAATGATGAATGATGAATGATGAATGATGAATGATGAATGATGAATGATGAATGATGAATGATGAATGATGAATGATGAATGATGAATGATGAATGATGAATGATGAATGATGAATGAT
>SDBV01010244.1_pt1 | contig 12311 bp, 14 predicted proteins | sample 2277081 | NCBI WGS metagenome assembly SDBV01 (sample SAMN10402039, study PRJNA504765) | marine sediment metagenome | isolation source: marine sediment core GS10_PC15, 223 cmbsf | place: Arctic Ocean: Southern Knipovich Ridge | collected 2010 | reverse complement strand
TGAGGTGGCCGTCTAACAACAGAATTCAGCAGACACAAAAAGACGGCGACTTTTGTAATAAATTCAAATGTTTTGGTCCGCTTTTTGTGCTGTTGATTCTGAGCGTTATACGCGTTTAAAGGAAAATCATGAAATCTAATCTAATCCTTCCATCAGAGATACCTTGGAATGAAATCAAGGGGTCTGATTTAGAAGAGCTTCTCTATTGGTTATTCGATTCAATGGGAGCAAAAGATCTAGAATGGCGAATTGGGGGAAAAGGGAAAGGAGCTGCTGACCAAGGTCGGGATTTAGAACTTGCCTTTTTTACGCCGTCGCCAGATGGAACACTAACGAAACAAAATTGGTGGGTGGAGGCAAAAGGCAGAACCAACACGGTCGAACGCAGTGAAGTTCATGAAGCAGTGCTAAATGCCTCTGGCAAGGACCATATTGAGGTGTTGGTCGTAGCAACAAATACCAATTTTTCAAATCCTACCAGAGATTGGGTCAAAGAATGGCAGCATAGCCATCGTCGTCCAATAGTCAAATTATGGGAAAGAACAGAATTGGAGAATCTCTGCTCAAAAAACCCGTTGGCGGTTATTCGCCTTCACTCAAAAGCTCTGAGTTCACAGGGAAAGGTTGCGGTAGCAAGCAGCAAACTCTGGGATTACGCCTCTTTCACTGATGAGCCCACTCTAAAAAGTCTGTGGAAACAAAAGGATAGTATTGAAATAGACGAACGTTCACTCTTTGCTTTAATAGCATCAGAAATAGCTAACGGTGATATTGGCCTTCGGTCATGGGCCATATTTGTTCCAGAAGATATCTTAATATCGTGCCTCTGCAATGGGCTTCTCAATTTTCTGTATCTTGCCTTTCGAGCCATTGATCGCGGTGTACGACAGGAACCCCTAATTCGAGCTATGTCATATTTAATTGTTGTGACAATTGAGCGAAAAAACATAAACATTGTCTCTACGATTCTTTCAGACATATGGAATAAAATTGATGTCCGGGAGTTTCCTGACAAGGTAAAAGAGTTCATTCTTGAACCGATACTTGGAACACTTCAAGCAGAGATAAAGGATGTTTGTTCTGATGATTGCCGACGACTATCGACTGAGCATGAATTATTGCAGGAAGTTGAAATTGCTAAATATTGGGATCGATTAAAATTGCTAGAATCTGCCCAATCAGATGGTAAACAAATCCTCACAATTGAATCCCATAAAGAGTCATGCAAAGTAGGTTTCACTGTAAATGAAAAAGATGGATGCCCTCTTTTTCATATGGAAAAACCGCATTTGAATATCGATGATTTTATGAAAGTTATTGGTAGAGTTGTGCAATTTAGGTGTGTTAAAGAATAAGACGTATAACCAGCCGCTTTCAGCCGACGCAAAAAGCAGCGCGGCTGAAGCGGAGTGTTGGGCAGATCCACTCAAAAAGGTGTTATACGATGAGTAAGAAGAAATCATGGAATGAGACATTTGCCAGATTCTTTGAATCTCCGTCTCGTGAAGGGCTTCGAGATTTGTTGCGCGATCACCTTGGTGAAACTCCCGCTTTTGATTTTAAAGAGATCTGGCCTTCCAATTCAAAGCTATCGCGACATGTCTTGGGTCTTGCCAACTATGGCGGGGGATGTCTAATCGTTGGAGTTCAAGAAAATGACGACAAATCCTTTACACCGGTTGGCTTAGATGATCTTTCTGATAAAACTGGAATTCAAAAAGGTATTGAGAAGTTCCTCCCAATACAGCTTGAATATGAAATTATAGATTTTTCATACCAAGAAAGTGAATATACAAAAATAGAAGGGAGAAAGTACCAAGTATTGTTAGTTGAAGACTCCCCTAAGCACCTTCCTTTCTTAGCCATGGCGGATGGTGACGGTATTAGAAGGAATGCTAATTACTATAGGCATGCAACAAATACTGAAGAAATCAATTATGGAGAATTACAAAATATCCTTAATAGGAGAATTGAAACAGAATTTTCAACAAAACCTGAGTTTGATCTTCAAAAACACCTCGACCAATTGAAAGTGTTGTATCGAAACATAAGGCCGTTGATTAAATATTATCATTACGAAGAAACCGAAGAGGATATCTATCAACAGGAATTCAGCAATTATTCAATCGGTGGTAATCCGAGTTATCCAAGAGAAAGTATTGAAGAGTTTGTAAAGAAACTTATTACAGAAAAGAAGAAACTAATCAGTGTGTTGGCGACCAAATAGAGGACGATCACTTTTTGCCCAACCAAACAATCAAGCGGACGCAAAAAGCCGTGCCGCTTATTAAATCGTTGGGCAAAGTAAATTCGGGACATTATTATGAGATTTTCAAGAAGGACACTTGCGTCACTTGCAAAAGTTATAAGTAAATATAACGCACATTCAGATATAGACGTTTTGGCCTATGAGTTCGGTAAAGAGGATGCTGCTGTTGGAAGCAGCAAGATAGCTAGATGCGTTAGTTTTATAAAGGCTGTAGAAAAAGATTGTGAGGATGAATGCGACGACCAAGTAATTATCGATATTATTGAAAAAATTCTTAACCTTTTGAATGAATGGCAATTTGAAAATTCGGGGATTGTGTCTGGCCTAATGGCAAGCTTGCAGATTGATGGATTTCATTTTTCAAATGGCATATTAATGCCAACAACCCCAGAACCAGCATCTTTAGGCCCTATATTATCCCAACTTGAGAAAGATCTTTCGAGTCGTGAATTAAAAATTGCTGCAAGGCATTATTCACAGGCATGTGAAAATTTAGCTGCTGGAAATTTTGAGGCAGCCAATGGTCAGATCAGATCTTTTATGGAAAATCTATTCATTACTTTTTGCGACAAAGTATCAGGTAAAAAATTTAAAGATGCAGGTGCAGCGCTTCAGCATTTGAAACAAATTGACAAAATAGATGCAAGCGAGTGGAATAATTTTCGTGGATTTTGGGATTCATGCCAGAGCAACGGACCACATCACGGACTCAGTAATAATGAAGAGGCAATATTTAGAGTGCACATGGCTACAGCTATTGCTCGATATTTGCTTCATAAATTATTTTAATCTTTATTGGAAAAGTCCCACGACAAACATTTCTTAAAAGAGGCTATAATTTATGAAAGGGACTATATTTAAAATTAATCATAGGCGCGGCATGGTTGCTATTTTAACTGAAAATGGTGATTTTTCTATTTTTGAGCTGTTGGGCGGCGACCCGGTTGAAGAAGGCGATGAGGTTTCTTGGAAGAATGATACTGGACTAGGATCTGAACAATTACGAAACATAACTCAGCAAGAAACTTACGAAGTATTTTTTCAAAATCACTGGGTCTCGAAAAATCAACTCAGTCAACAACTTCTATATTAATAAGCCAGTGCCCAACATCAGCTTTGAGAAGGATGCTCATTCCGCTGCGCTCCATTCGCACCTCTCAAGCTGGGCGTTATGTTTAAGAATGAAAAAATCCAAAAATAAAAACATATCAGAATTGAAAGAGAGAATAGAATTCTTTCATAACGAATTTCATGGATTAAAAATGCAATCTGTTCTTGAAAATAATCCATCAGCAAAATACGGTATCGAACAGAATATGAAAGAGGCATTAATGCAAAAAGAAAATGCGGAAAAACTCCTCGATTATATTTTGAAAAAATCGGATAAAATTGATTTGTCTGATATAAAGATCAAACAAAAGGATAATATTATGGCAACATCAAATTTATCTGTTGATGGAATATGGGATCAAATAGAGAAAGATTTCGACATTAGTAAAAGGGCATTCAGTAAAAAAATTAATTTTGTAACAGATCAATTCAAACGAAAAATAATATTTCGTGACATTGAACATGCTTACATACTTGCAAACCATGGATTCTCAAAGCCATCTGTAATTTTAGCCGGGAGTGTAATTGAAGAATTGCTGAGGCTGTATTTAGACTACAAAGGAACAAAGCCTGCAAATAAAACATTTGATTCATATATCAAAACCTGTGAAGACAATGGGCTACTTAAATCTGCAATCTCTTTATTAACGGACTCGGTCCGTCATTTTAGAAATATTGTTCATTTGCAAAAGGAAAATAATTCAAGAGTTACTATTTCAAAAGCAACCGCTAAAGGGGCTGTTACATCTATTTTTACATTAGCGAATGATTTTTAGGAATAAAGACAGTCACATAACAAATCGCTTGAGATCCGACGAGAAAACGCGGCGCGTTTCTCGCGACTCAGCTCCAGGGTTGGCGGTTTAATGAGAAACTTTTTATCTGTGTCTATTTATGAATAAAGAGAATGACAAATTAAAAACTGCATCCGATCATGTTTATAATGAAAAAACTTATATCAGAAACATGGTTGTCATTCTTGCTATTAGTTTGCTTTTCCTAATGATGCGTTTTGGTGCAATAATTCCAGATTTGGAGAAACTTGAAATAAAAGGTTTTAAAATTCTAAACTTTTCCAAAGCAATCGCAGCTTCATACTTGGTTTGGATTTATTTATATCTTAGCTTTTACCAAAAATATTGGCGCGAAGTAAAAAAGGATATTGCCTGTTCAAAAAAAAGTATTTTCAAGGATAATATTGCTTTTAGTATATTACGAGAAACGCATGAAAGACATAACCATGATTTTGATTGGTTTACGATCCACTCACTGAGCTTCAATTCCATAATGAAATTTTGGATATCTTATTCACCGGTTTCCTTTTTAGACCACGGGGAAGAGAAGGAACATGGAAGCAGAAATTGGGTTATCGATTTAAAGAGAAAAAATAATAGAAAATATATATTGCCCTATCTTGTTAATGTGTATTGCAGAAGCCCTTTGGTTACTTTGTATTTTATACCGATATTTTTTCCAATTTTAGCTGGGCTCATTTGCTTTTTAGGCAATTGGCCTGGTAGTTTAATTGCGATTATTACAAACAGGTAGTAAATTGGATCTTAAAAAAACTCGTGCACAATCTATTCTTTTTGAGGGTTCCAAGATCCGCCAACCATGGCATTAAGGGTGAGGGCAAAAAGCCGCCGCGCCTTATGCCAAATGTTCGGCATGCATAACTGAATAAATGCTACTTAGGATACCAGAAAATAGAGCTGCAATTATTGATTATTTGAAAGAAGTATCTGAGGATGCTTTTATTGATGAGTTTGTTTTGCCATTTTTCAATTCATTTGGATTTCAAGTGTACAGAATAAATGTTCATGGACCAGGTGAACATGGAAAAGATATAATCTTTTCAAGATTTGTAACTCATTTGTTGGATGTTGAGTATACCGTAGTGCAAGCAAAAGCAGAGTATGTAAGAGCCTCGAACGTCAATAAAATAGCACAACAAATCAACCGTGCTTTGAAGGTTCCGTTTATTTCTAAATCTGGGCAAGGCCAAATATTGCCAAGCACTGCATTTTATATCAACGCAAGGCGTCATTCGAACGATGCTAATGATGAACTGCCATCTTTAATCGATTTGCCACAATTTGTAAGGATTCAAACACAAGAAAATGTATGTGATTTGATATTAAATGCCGGGATAGGGCCAAGACATTTAATTGCACAATTAAGCCATTCTGACAGTAACTCCATGAACAGTGAAGATAAGTTGGTCTATAATGTGCTCATGAAAAACGCCCCATCCTCTGTTGACCGGTTACTTGATCACCAGCTTCAGCTTATACGCTATAAAGTATCTCACCGCCTTCAGGAAATGGTAATTGATGCCATATATCTCAGATGGAAAGAAGACCAGTCGTGGAGTGGGACAGTTAAACCTATGAAATGGTTTGATACATATTTCGGTTTTTTTACGGAAAGGCAATATACTTACTTTTTAGATATTTTTAAAGAGCTTACATCGTCAACACGAACATATAGGGCTGAACCCTACACTCGATCGGTAATAACGAAAACTTCACCTATAAACTGGGCCACTCAAGCTAAAAATTTTATACATGCATGCGCGGAAGTATCAATAAATATTGGGAGCAAAAATAAACGGTTCGCTTTAGAAAAATTGCAGGAACTATCCGCCTCTAATCTTGTTTCGGAAAAAAAGCTAAAAAGTTTAATGTCAAAAACGATTAAACTAATGAAAATGGATAGGGGTGATGAAGGCTACGATAAATTGCGTGACAAAATCGATGAAATAGCCTACCCAACGCGGATAAGAAGACGCCGAACAAAGCGCTTAACCAGACGCTAAATTTCGATGCGCTCCATTTCTCGCTGGTTAGCTTTAGTGTTAATCAAGATTTCTCAAACAAAAGAAAGGTTTTTAAAGCTAAAATAGATCATAAATTTAACATCTTTTTTAATGTTTTTATGATTGCCCCCCGGACCTGATTTTCACCTGGGGCGGCATTGATGATTTTAAATCTTTTTGGATCGGCCCGGGCAAGTGTCAGATATCCGGCCCGGACTTTTTCATGAAATGTTATTGCTTCTTCTTCAAACCGGGTTTCGGCGGCGGACCTTGCTTTTTGATTAATCTGTTTCCAGGCCCGGGAAAGGCCGACTTTCGGAGGCAGGTCAAACAATAGGGTTAAATCCGGCGTTAAATTATCAAGCATCAATTGATGAAGTTTTTGAATCAGGGCAACATCAAGGCCCCTCGCGTATCCCTGGTATGCTGTGGTCGCGTCAAAATACCGGTCGCACAATACCAGCTTTCCGGCGGACAGAGCCGGCAAAATCACCTCTTTGGCGTGCTGCACGCGGTCGGCAACATATAGCAAAAGTTCTGCGTATGCATCGATTTTTTTGTTTTTGGAATTAAGCAAAATAGATCTAATCTGAATTCCTATATCCGTTCCACCAGGCTCCCGGGTTACGATATACGGCTTATTAATTTTATTCAGAAACCGGGTGGCGTGCTTTAACTGGGTGGTTTTCCCGGATCCCTCAATCCCTTCAAATGTGATGAACATTTTTTTGACTCCTGTTTTAGATGATCAGGCATAAAAAAAACGCCCCGGGGCCAATCCCCGGGGCGCTATCAGAAAGGAGGAAAAATCCCCCCACGTGAGGGCTGTTTGTCGGTCTTGACCGATTCGGCCAAAAGGTTAAGACCGTCTTTTATTAATCTTGCGCTAATCTGGCGGCAATGGCCTTGATCCTGTCACGGGTCAAGTTATGGGCTTGTATGTGCAGATGCCAACCGCGGCCCGTGTTGTGGTATATGGCAACATCTTTATCTGGCCGGTGCGGGTCATATTCCCACTTGGCATTGATCTTGTCTACAGCCGCCTGGGGGTCAGAAAAACCACTGGACCGGATATCAATACCGCGGCCTGGGATCGTGCCATGCACGCCGGGATCCCCGGGACGATAGGCGCTTGTAATGATGATCTTATACCCCGTGGTGTCCATCCACAAAATGATATCAATCAACTTAACGTGATAGGTGGCCACCATCAGGTGCTTTAAAACATTTATTGATTTTACTTGAATCTGTTTAAGGAAAAAGTGGTACAGGGGCGGCTCAAACTATTGATCGGAACCGATGCAGCCAGCACCGGACTTAATCTGCAAAAACTGGGATGCCTTATCAATTTGGATCTGCCCTGGAACCCTACTCTGCTGGAACAGCGCAAAGGGCGTGTTCAGCGCGGCACCCTGGCCAAACGGATTCCATTTTATAACATGCGATATGACAAGGGGGCGGAACTGAAGCTATTCCAGACCCTCTCCGGACGCATACAAGAGATTACCTCTATCTTCGGCACCATTCCCGACTTCATCGTAGACCAGTGGGTGACTGACATGCTGGATGACAAAGAGTGGGACGAGAATACCATCCTTACCGTCATCGCCGAGCGGGAGCAGAACCACTTTACCCTGAAAGAGACGATTGAATCCCTGGACGCCGACTGGGACAGCACCGCCGAGGTACTCAATGAGGCGGAAGCGACGCGAATGCTGCTTTCGATATGGTAGTGAGTTTCGATATTTTGGGAAGTGGCAGGTGTCGATAGGTGGAGTTTTCGTACTGGCTCTGGGTGGTATGTTTCGCGGCGAGTTTGATGAGTGGTCAGGAAAGACAAACTGAGTGAATCCCCCAACCCATGGTGTCTGTGTTGGGCGTTATCTGCTCCTCTAAGGAACGATTGATAGCCATATGGGTAGAATTTGAGACAGACTTCCTCGGGACTCCCAACCCACGTGCCAGGTTGCGCACCGATTGGACCCATCAGGATGGTCTGCCCAACCACTGGACATTGGCCGGCGATGTGCGTATCAATGGCTACGGTAAAAGGTTTTCTGCTGCGGACAGCAAGAGGAGTATGACGGTATTTTTAACGGTATTTTAAATGTGTGTGTGTTTATAATATCAACAATATCAACGTGTTTACCTTTAAGTTCAAGTCCGTGCTGGGCCAAACTATTTTTTAGCCATAATTGCAAATAATTAAGTAAGCTTGGGTTCATTGGGACATTTAAAAAGGCAAGGTTTTTTTGGGCCTTTTTTTTATTTCAATCAGATATTCTGGTTTTTGGTGGGACGAGTCTATTTCGGACTTAAACGGCGTTCATTTTTTTCATAGCTTTTTCCGGCATCCGATTCTATATCCGAAAAGCGGCTTTTTCTATCGGTTTTGCCGGAACTTGATCGTGATTTGCGGGTATCGACACACCGTCAAACATTTTTACAGTAATGTCATCTCTTAAAGCCATCCGAAAATTCTTTCCTTTCTCCATTTAATTGTGCGCTTCATTAACAATTGAAATGTTTCCGTATTTACGGTATCAAATACAGATGGTTGTAAAGAAAAAATATGAAAATAATACAACGCTTACCGTTCTTGTTTTGCTTTTCATCGGCGTTTTTGCCGGGATTGGCATATACCATGGGTTTCTGGAACTTATATCACGGGCTAAGCCGGAATTTGCAAAACTTGAACCAATTGTGGTTAGAGTTCCTATTGGAACATTATCTGAAAAAAAGCCTTGGGTTGATGATAAAACCGATCTGAAAACTGTGAAGCCAAAGCCGGCCTCGGAAACTACCAATGAAAAATTTAAATCAGAAAATATCAAAAAATCAATCGAAGCGGTTACAAACAGGGAATTTAGAAATAGGCTCATTCTGACATCTGAGAAACGTGACGAGTCAACCCAAGCCATCAACGGTTTAGCATACCAGTTACGCCTTTTGGCATTTGCCGGGATTAAGGAAGAATACAGATCACGGATATCAGATATGAATATATCTCAACAGGCAATTGATACTGTCCAAGATGTTTTTAATCACTACCTGGAATCTTTTAAATCTATTCAGAGTCTTCAACGTTATTTTCTGGTACAGCTTGGTAAAGAATATGATAAGATTTTATTGGATCATCTTGCTAGTTCGAGTAAAGATTATCAGGCGGTGCTTAACAAGCACCTCGCAGTTCTTGGTGAATTTGAAAAGGTTATCAATGATATCACATCTGTGATAGGTGGAAATTTTTCCACAGGTAATAAAAAAATTGCAGATTATATTGACCAATATTTAGAAAGAAAAGATAAAGATTTTTAAAGAGAGCGGTATTCTTTTTCGCACTAAAAAGTTGGGCTTTCATGCTTTGGTGCTCGCTCTGCGGTATGAACATAATTGCAACCGCACACCGCAACTTTATTTCCGGAAAAACAACTGATCGGCTCATTGAATAAACAACATCGGGCCCCCTGCTTAACGCGGGCCGACCTCAAGGCCACGTTTTAAAACCCACAGGCCTTCACGCGGACTACACCAGCTGATACAAAACATTATCTCTATCCCTTCGTTCCGACAATAGCGTTGACCCATTTTCAGCCGGTTGTCAAATATACCCTCCCAAATGGTTCGGCTGTATTCTAAGGCATCTTTTACGATTTATATAAAAATCGGATGGATATCATCCCGGCGCCCTGGCACAGGGGGGAACTTTGAGCGATTATGCTTTAATTTTTCGAAACTCTCAATGGCTCTAGATAGAGTTCTATGTGGTCGCCTGATGAGTGGTAACTTAGCCCTTGATAGGGTAGTAACGAGGAACTGGCCGTACGTCAACTACTCGGCAGGTTTGTGGCTCCTGAGGCCCGTGACAAAATCTTGTCCGGCCATATCTCTCTTGATGGTGATGGTGGTCGTGTGACACTACTCTTTGCCGATATCAGAGATTTTAGACCACTTGTTGAAATTACCCCGCATACAAGACGCTAAAAAAAAGCTAAAAACGGATATCTTAATATCAGATAATACCCATCAGGGCCTTCAAAGGAAATATAACTTAAAAAGTGTTCCGGAAGTTTACTTAAAGGGAGTTGGACGACCCGTTTCATTAAAAGCAATTCTCTAAAAAGATATTTGAAAATTGGTGATCAAGCTTCCAATCCTTTCCAAAGTTATATTAAAAGCTATTTAAAAACCGTATCTAAGGCCTGATAAGAGCCCCGGGAAACAGAGTTTATTCGATAAACCAGAACATTTTCAACAGGAACGGCATTACCTGTTCAAGCGTGCCGCGATCGAGACCCATTCCTCTTTTAGCCGGGTTTCTAAAATATCAAATCCAAGTCCGAACAGTTTGTTTTCGACGCGATGGGCATTTTTTTGAATGATTCCCGAACAGATAAAGATACCGCCCGTCTCTAGGACGCGTGGCACATCCTCCAAAAACGAAACGATGACATCTGTTAAAATATTGGCTGAAATCAGATGAAATTTTTCCTGAATCCCTTGCACATAACTTCCGGCACTTAGACAATATCGGGTTGGATGAATATCGTTTAAACGCAAATTCTTTTCAGCCACCTCCACGGTCATTGAGTCTTTGTCCACACCGACGACCCGTGCGGCTCCTAATTTCGCAGCCGCGATCATGAGAATACCGGACCCGGCCCCCACGTCCAGGCAAACATCTTTTTGTTGAAGGTATTTTTCGATCAGTTCCAGGCACAGGTGCGTGGTGGGATGGCTGCCGGTGCCGAATGCCATGCCTGGATCCAATTCCAGTATGATATCCCCTGGATTGGGATTAAATTCACGCCAGGTCGGTTTGACCACCATATGTTTTCCGATTCTGATGGGGAAAAAAAATTGTTTCCAGGATTCAGACCACTCTTCTTCGTCGATCTCTTGATAAACGATTTGATATTGAAAACCGATCCGATATTTCAGGATGTTCAGAAGATGTTTCAGCTCGTTTTGTTTGGATGTCAATCGCGAATCTTTTAGAAAATATCCGGTGACGGATTTATGCTTTGACGACGGTTCAGCATCTGCCGCCCAGTCTGCTCCCGGCTCATCAGCGCCATCCTGGAGCACAACCCCTTTCACACCCATATCGTAAAAAAGATCTGCGATCAGTTCCAAGGTGGTAATGCCGGCGCTGGTTTCAAGTTCAATTTTAGTTTCTATCCATTTCATCTTTTTAGGGTTCTCAGTCAATTTATAAACGTCTTTTCAATGATGCTGAAACGTTTCTTTGGGAGGATTAAAATAACCGAATTTAAGATTCGGAAAATCACTTCGGATTTGGGCAAGGAGCGGTTTTACACCTATGGGCCGACTTTGAGCAGAACACCGGGTCATCCGCTTTAAATATCTTTGGGGATCGAAGTTGAGGTTTCTCCACTGGATCATCTGTATTGGAAAGGTTGACAAAAAGTGCTTTAGGGCTGTTACTTCTTCGGGTGTATCTGAAAATCCGGGAAGATTTAAGTAGTTAATGGAAACAAATTTACCCCTCTCAAGCGCCAACCCGATACTCTTTAAAACATCTGAATAAAGGTATCCCTGGGGTCGGAAGTAACCGTTGTAGCAGGGTTTTCGAAAACTGTTGATACTGACTCGAACACTGTCCAGCCCGGCGTCCAATAACCGTTTTAAAACATTCGGTAGGCTGCCGTTGGTGTTCATGTTGATGGTCCCTTTTTGGGTGGTCGCTCGGATTTTTAAAATTGCGCTTTCAATGTTGTCGGCAGCCAACAATGGATCCCCCTCACACCCTTGTCCAAAACTGACGATGGCGCGGCGAACCCTTTTGATGTGCACCAGAGCCACCTCTGTAATCTCTTTGGGGGAGGGCGTAAAATCGATTCGGTTTTGGCTGCACGGAATCTGATGGTTTTGTTGGAGAGACAGGCACCCGAGGCATCGGGCATTGCAACGGGTTGCTGTGGGTAGCGGCGCCTCGTACCGGCCTAAAAAAAAGTTTTTTCCGGCAGGGCACCCGTAGCTAAGAGCGCAGTGTGCCAAATGCTGCACCAAACGGTTTTCAGAAAACCTTTTTTCCATATCCGCCACACCGGCGGCGACCTTTTGCATGTTCATCAACCTGAGGTCCTGGCG
>SDBV01010243.1_pt1 | contig 12312 bp, 10 predicted proteins | sample 2277081 | NCBI WGS metagenome assembly SDBV01 (sample SAMN10402039, study PRJNA504765) | marine sediment metagenome | isolation source: marine sediment core GS10_PC15, 223 cmbsf | place: Arctic Ocean: Southern Knipovich Ridge | collected 2010 | reverse complement strand
CAGTACCTGCGGGAGTGGCTCGACATCCCGTTCCCAGAGGATCTTAACTTCACGGCCGAATCCAAGGGCTGGTGGGTGGAGCACCACCCCGAATGCTTCGGCCTCACGCTGGTCAAAAGGGGGGCATGATGACAGACGAAATGGTGGCCATCGGGGGCCACGTCGGGATGCACGTCTATAGGGGCAACGGCAAGATACGCAAGCAAGCCCTGCACGTCAAGGACAACAAAGGCAAGGACACATACCGGCAGAACGTCAAGGCGCTGAAGAACGAGGCCAGGCTGTTGGAACTCCTGGCTGGCTCCGGCATCGCACCCGAAATGCTCGCTAAGGGGAGCGACTGGATCGAACAAGAGGACCTGGGGATCAGCCAGCCACCCCAGGACATGGAGCTGCTGCGCCGTCGCATGGTCCGCATGGTGGCCACGATGCGGCAGTACAACGTCCGCCACGGCGACCTGACGGGCCCCAACGTGATTCTCCATCTCGATACCCCCAGGGCGATCGACTGGCAGGAGGGCCACATACTGGGCGAGGTGCCACCGCAGAAGAGTCCCGCAACGGACTCGGACTTCCTCTGCCGCTACCTGATCGGCACGGCGGGTCCTGACGGGAACTTCGACACCCCCAGGGTGGCACGCCGATGGTTGGCCGTCTTGGGCTCTCTGGGGGGCACCCTGCTGGCGAAGAACCCCGTGACCAACCTACCGCTCAAGGGCAAGACCTTCATGGACCTGGGCTGTTTCTGGGGCGACTTCCCCGCCCTGGCGGCCACCGAGGGAATGGATGCCTGGGGGCTGGACCCGGGTGGGTTCCGCTCCGGCGAGGATGCGATTGCGATCGGGCGCCAACTGTGGGACAACTTCCCCTTCGGCGGCATCACGCTGGTCAAAGGCGACGCTATGGAGCTGGACCGGCGGTTCAGCTATGACGTCGTGATGATGTTCTCCACCTGGCCCTACATCGTGCAACAGGTCGGGCGCCAGGAGGCCGAGGCCCTGCTGGCCCGCATCTTACAGGACTGCGGCGTGCTGTTCTTCGAGACCCAGCTGACCGGCGACGGCCCGGGCCCCGACTTCCTCAAGACCGACGACGACGTGGCCGACATGCTGGGCCAGTATGGTGTCGTGACGCATCTGATAAAAATCCACGTCACGGGGCGCCCTGCTTTCCGCAGCGTGTTCCGTGTGGACCCGAGGGGCTGATGGACCAGTACCCACCTGTCATAGCGCTCATCGTGACGTACAGACGGCTCGCCTTGGCCCTGGAGACCATCAGGTCGGTCAAGACCATGGTGCAGTACCCGAACATCGGGTTCCACATAGCCGACGACGGCAGCGGGGACGAGTATCGTAACCGCCTCCTGGAGGAGATCGGGCCCGAATACTCCATCGAGGTGACGAACTCGATGGGCCAGGGCGTCGGGGCGAACATGAACGCAGGCATCGAGGCCGTGTTGAAGCGGGCCGACCTGTGGCTCCATCTGGAGGACGACTGGGTGCTGCATAAGCCCCTCGACCTGGAGGGTCCCGTCAGGCTGCTCCTGGAGGACGAGTCCGTCGGGATGGTGCGCCTTGGTCGACTTTCCGCCAACCTCCAGGCCGTCTCGATGGCCGGGGCGGACAAGCTGTGGTGGAGATTGCAGAAGCTATGCGACCCCTACGTGTTCAGCGGGAATGCGGCCCTACGCCACCGCCGGTTCCACGATGCCTATGGCCGGTACGCCGTGGGGCTCAAGCCCGGCGAGACGGAGCTGAACTACTGCGGCCACTTCGACGGCACCGAGGGGCCATCGGTCGTGTACCCGGCGTGGTTGTCCTACTTGGACACCTTCCAACACATCGGTGACAGCCAGAGCTTCAAGTACCACATGGAGACGAACGGGTTGACAGCAGAAGAGGCAGCAGTGCTGTTCGAGTCGATGGGTTAGGCGGTGCTGCGGACGAGCGCATGGATATATATGTTTACATGGAAGAGCACAACCGTGTCCCCATTACCATCGGCAGTGAAGCGGAGGTCGACTATATCGCCAGCGGCAAGTGCGAACAAACCAGATATGCCGGCAGCTCCCTCATCCACGTTGTTGCCGATATGCCGATTAAATTCAAGTTTTTGTTGTCGGACACCATTGACAAAAACGGCTCCTTCCTTCAGTGAGTTGTTGCTGCCTTCCATCGATGTGGAGATGACGCACTCATATACACCAGCACCATTGGCCCCGATGACAAGCTGGTTATTGGCTGCATCTACATCAACAAGATCAGCTGGGCCGCCCAGGCCGGCGGAAGCCGTTACCCACTTGACGAAGTTGCCCGCGACCGGAATATTGACCGTCGTCCCGGCCTCATTGATCTCGAACAGTTCACCATAGGCATCCGACATACTGCACCTCCTGTGCTATTTTAGCAGGAGAGACAAGGGAGGAGAAGAGCGCCATGAAGGTCTACATTGAGCCCCGCTTCAGGGGTGCGGACAAGGGAGAGGGCGGTATCCGACGCATTGTGGAGGCGCAGCGGCTCTGGCTGCCCCGCATGGGGATAGAGATCACCGACGAGCTGGAGGAGGCGGACCTGGTCGCTACCCATGCCGGCATGGCACCAGCCGTCCCGCAGGACATCCCGTGGGTAGTCCACACGCACGGGCTCTATTGGGATGAATACCAGTGGCCCAAGTGGAGTCACTCGCTGAACCGAGACGTCATCGATGCGATGCGCAAGGCGGACCACGTCACGGCCCCGTCCGAATGGGTGGCCCATGCGCTCCGGAGGGGGATGTGGCTGCGCCCCACCGTGCTGCACCACGGGATCGACATGGAGGACTGGGAGCCGGCGGACACCCACCTGGGGTACGTGTTGTGGAATAAGAACCGCCCCGACCCGGTCTGCGATCCCACCCCGGTGATCGAGCTGGCCAACCGGGCGCCAGACCTGAACTTCATCACCACCTTCGGCAGGGAGCAGGAGAACGTGCGGGTCACGGGCACGGTCGACCACGACACGATGAAGGAGCTGGTGCGCAATGCTGGCGTGTATCTCTGCACCACCCGCGAGACATTCGGCATCGGGACACTGGAGGCCATGGCGGCCGGGGTGCCTGTGGTCGGGTGGGCCTGGGGTGGCCAGCGCGAGATCATCGAGCACCGCAAGACAGGCTGGCTCTGCCCCCCGGGCGACTATGGTGGCCTGATCGAGGGGATCAAGTGGGCACTGCAAAACCGCAAGCGCGTGGGCGCCCGAGCGCGGGCGGCCGTGAAGGAGCACTGGACATGGGGCCGCCGGATGCAGGACTACGTCACGCTCTACGAGCAGCTGATCGAAGAGAAGACTCGCCGCCGCACCGGCCCCACCGTGTCGGTCGTGACCGCCTGCTACAACCTGGCCCGTTACCTTCCCGACACGATCAAGTCGCTCCAGGCCCAGACGATGCAGGACTGGGAGTGCATTGTGGTTGACGATGCCAGCCCAGACGACACGGCTGAAGTTGCCGCCACCCTGGCGGCCCAGGACCCGAGGGTCAAGGTGGTGACGAATGAGAAGAACCTCTATCTCGCCGGCACGCTTAACCGTGGGATCGAGGAGGCACGTGGGCGCTACATCATGAACCTCGATGCTGACAACATGATCGAACCCTGGACGCTTGAAGTCCTGGCGAGATCGCTGGATGAGGACCGTGGAGTCGACATAGCCTACGGAGCGTGTCGCTTCGTCCTGGAGGACGGCGTCACCCGGGACAAGTCCATCTCGCCCGACGGGGTCTCGACATGGCCCCAGGAGTTCAGCTTCAGGAGCCAGATGCTCCATAAGAACCAGATACCCTCGACCTGCCTCTTCCGGCGAGAGGTATGGGAGCGTTCAGGGGGCTACCGCCGGCGCTGTAGGACGGCCGAGGATGCGGACAACTGGATCAGGGTGGCATCCCTGGGCTTCGTGCCCAAGCGCGTGACCTCACGGCCCACGCTGATCTACCGGCAGCGGGACGACTCGATGAGCAGGGTGGAGGCCGACTGGGGCTGGAATGACTGGTATCCCTGGAGTCGCCACATCAACCTGGTGCCGTTCGGAGTGGAGGAGAGGCCTCTGGCACGTGTCAACGAGGGTATCTCGTGGTCTGTGCCCTCCTATGAACCGGCCAAGATCGCCGTCATCATCCCGGTGGGCCCTGGCCACGAGGAGCTCGTGATCGATGCGCTCGACTCGGTGGACGCCCAGACGTACCGGGCCTGGGAGTGCATCGTGGTGAACGATACGGGCCACCCCCTGACGGTCCCGCACCCCTGGGCCACCGTGATCGACACCCTGGGGGAAGAGGGACCCGGGGCAGCTCGCAACGCCGGCATTGCGGCCTCGAAGGCGCCCGTGTTCGTCCCACTGGATGCGGACGACTTCCTCCAGCCCGACGCCCTGACGCTCATGATGGAGGTGTGGGAACGGGATGGGGGAGTCGTGTATGGACAGTGGTGGGATGACAAGGCCGACGGGGTGTCGCTCTGGGACCCTCCTGAGTATGACGCCAAGCTGCTGATCACCGTGGGGTGCATCCACGCCGTCACGGCACTTTACCCGAGATCCGCGTGGCTTGCGGTCGGGGGATTCGATCCCACGATATCGCACTGGGAGGACTGGGACTTCCAGATCAGACTGGCTGCCCAGGGCATCTGTGGCACCAAGATTCCCAGGCCCCTGTTCACCTATCGGAAGGAGACGGGGATGCGCCGTGAGGCCAACATGGCGGCCCGTGATGAAGGCAAAGCTGCTATACTGGGCAAGTGGCCCAAACTATGGGACGGAAGGGAGACGCTCATGGCATGTGGATCGTGCCCCGGAGGGGGAGGGAATGGGTATGCAGCCCCGCCCGCCATGCAGGCGATGGGTAACAGCCAGAGGATTCTCCAGCCCCGTGAGGGCTACGTGATCCTCCAGTATAACGGTGCCAGCGTGAGCACCCGAATCTACCGCGGGAAAGAGACCTCGACCCAGTACCGCTTCGGCAACTCGCCGATGCACAAGGTCAAGTACGTCTACGGGCAGGATTCGGTCGCCCTCCTGGAGCTGATGGACGGTGGCCATCCACTGTTCCAGATCATCACCCCGGCCTCGCTGGCCCAAGATGACCGCCCGGCGGAGCCCCAGCTCGTGGCGGCCGGTGCCCCCGGGAGGCCTGGGGAGGCGAACGAAACCTCCGAGGGCGTGTTCGTCAACTCGGGCGATGGCACCCGCGATCCCCGTGAGGAAGTGGCTACGACGCAGGAGATTGACAGCTGGGTGCCGCGGGAGTTTAGCCTCCAGGAGATGAGGGTCTACAGCAAGGACTGGACACTTCCACAGCTTGAGGTCTATCTGGCCCATGAGGAGGCGAAGGGAGAGCCTCGCCCGACGGCCGTCACGCTCCTCAAGGGGCGGATCAACGCCAAGTCGTGAAGACGAAGAAGGGGAAGCGCCATCCTCTGAAGGTCCGAAGCGTCACGGCGAACAAGCTCCGGCACCGAACGGATCGCTTCTATCCCAGAGGGAAGGGATGACGCTCCTGCTTGACCCTCCGGTCTGGCTTCAGCTCCCCCTGGTAGCGTTGGCGGCCTGGCGGGTGGCGGTTCTGCTCGTACTGGAAGGCGGACCTGGTGGGATATTCCGCCGGCTGCGCAGCCTCGTGGGCATTGAGCACGATGATGGCGGCACCCCCGTGTCGTGGCCAGACCATCTTCCGGGGTCGTTCTTCACGTGCGTCTGGTGTCTCAGCTTCTGGACAACCCTGTTGCTTTATGGCATCCTGTGGGCAGCGCCCTACATCGTGGTCGTGCTGGGCACCTGGGGAGCCGCGACGTACCTGGAGGCGTACCGTAATGGGAGGTAGTCATCATGGCTCGGACACTGACTCGCACCCGACTCCCCATTGACAGGTGGGCCGAAATCCTCGGGATGGACCCCCGTCACTTCAACCAAGTCACCACCGCAGCCAAGTCGGTCACGACCTGCTCCACCGTGTGGAAGCAGTACGCCTGGCAGGAGAACGACCAGGTCGGGCGTGAAGACGTGGCGTTGGCCATCCAGCAAGCCGAGCGCATGATCGAGGACTTGGTCCACTACAAACTGCTCCCAGGATGGAGCGTCGACGAGCGCATCACCGTGACCAAAGCGGCCATCCCGGAGGTGATCAATGTCGGGCTGCTGAACTCCAGAGGGTTCCGCCAGACGTTCAAGAGCGATTTCGGCCACATCATCTCGGGCGGCATTGAGAGTAAGACCGCGATCGAGGCGGGTGCCGGTGTGGTGTACAGCGACGAGGACGGGGACGGCTACCCCGAGACCGCCACCATCACGGCCACGATCCCGGCCAGCGTGGCGATCACGAACCCCGACGAGGTAGCGGTCTACTTCCCCGGGGAAAGTGGCAACGACGACTGGGAGATTCGCCCGCTGATCAACCCGCTGACACGACGCCGGTCGGTCTCGATCGTGGGCAGCACCATCACGATCGTGTGCCAGCGGGAGCTGCTGGTCGACCCCGACCTGTGGAACGCCCTCAACCCGGGGCCTGTGGACGGGGACAACGACGCCAACTTCGTCGCCACGGTGGACGTGTTCTGGCACCGCAACGACCCGCAGCAGCAGGTCACGCTCATGTGGTCGCCTCGCCTGGGCGACTCGTGCAACTGCGGCGACTCTACCTGCCCCAGCTGCGCTCACTCGACCCAGGTGGGCTGCCTCCTGGCACAGGACTTCCGCCAGGGCATCTTCAGCTTCCGGCCCGGCACGTTCGACTCCAGCGACGAGACCTTCACGGCAGTGAATCCAGCGGTCGGGCGTGCGCCGGACCACCTCAGGACTTGGTACTACTCGGGCCTGCGCGACATGGGCCGAGACGCACCCAACCTGGAGATGGACCCTCAGTGGGAGCGTGCCGTGACGTACCTGTCGATCACGCTACTCACCCGCCCGCTCTGTGGGTGTAACAACTTGCAGCAGCTGGCCAAGCGCATGACCGAGGACCTGGCAGCCAACGTGGCCGCGGGGGAAGTGAGTCAGTCCTTTCAACTGAACGACTCGATCCTCAACTCTCCCTGGGGCACGATGAGAGGAGCGATTTTCGCATGGAACATGAGCAAGATGGACGGAAGGCAAATCGGCCAAGCCGTCGCGTTGTAAAGGCCCAGCAGACGCCCACTCGGAAGCGCAAGGAGGGCGGTGTCATGGTGCGGGCCAACTACCAGGATGAAGAGGGCCGCATGTGGGCCACCATGGTGCCCCTTGGCCACGAAGAAGAGGCCTCCATGGGCATCCCGATCGGCCCCCCTGACCTCTCACCCCTCGGGCTGCCGCCAGTGCAGGAAATCCGACTCCACAACCAGCTGTTCAACCGAGGCCTCCTGACGCCGAAGGACTTGCGTGGGCGTGGAAAAGACGTTTTCGCCGCCATCCAGGCGGCCTTACAGGTCGACGTGGCGACAGTGACAGGGCTGTACCGATAGGGTATTATTACCGCGGAAGTACACACTGGAGGTGTAGGACATGACCACTGCTCAAAGGTTGCTCAATAACGATCTCTCACGCGTCTGGCTCACGCCCTTTGCAGCAGGGCCGAATAACCAGCCGAGTTACGAAGGCCTCGCCCGAGCCGATACCCCCGAATGGGCCCTGGGGGACATCACGCCCATCCACATCCCTGACCCCGACTCGTATGGCAGGTTCCTTGTGGCCGGGGTGACGCGGGGAGCCCAGGGGCTCCCGACCTTGACCATCATGTGGCGCTACACCCTCGACCGTTCTTCCGCCCTGGACAGGATCGTGCGCAATAGTTGCGCACACGACATCCAAATCCACATGGGCGAGTGCCAGGACCCTCAAGCCTTCAACCAGGGCTGGGAGAAAATCCTCCTGCTGGAGAAGGGGGAAGCGACCAACTGGTCCACCGGGCAGATCGGGGCACTGTCGCCTGAGGACAGGGCGCTGGTGAACGAGGAGGTTCCCTTCACAGGACGCCAAATCTACCACATCTACCGCATGGTCTACGAGGAGCAGGCTACCACGGAGATTGTGCAGGAGGTGGTGGACGTGGTGATCTGCGACTCCGTCACGTGCGGCGCCTGTGGCCTTCCGAGTAACGGGTGCGACCGCGTGCTGGCCCTCACGCTGACCGCCGGGGGGTCTCCTGGCTTGCCAGCCGAGATCATCTTCAGCGCCGATGGCGGCCTCACGTACAGCGACACCAACATCACCACCCTGGCGGCCAACGAGGACCCGAACGAGTTCGCCTGCGTTGGGATCAACCTGGTAGTCGTGTCGGAGGATTCCGACTCTCTCCACTACGCCCCCCTGGCGGACATCTTTGCCGGCAGCGAGGTGTGGACAGAGGTCACGACCGGCTTCGTCCCGACCAACGGGCCCCTGGCGATCCACGCCGAATCTCCTCGCCACGTGTGGATCGTGGGGGAGAACGGGTACGTCTACTTCAGCTCCGACATCACGGCCAACGTGGTGGTGCAGGATGCCGGTGTGGCGACGATCCAAGACCTGAACAGCGTCCATGCCTACGACATCCTGAACGTCGTGGCCGTGGGGGCGAGCAACGCCGTGATCGTGACGCGCAACGGAGGCAGCACCTGGGCAGCCGTCACGGGGCCCAACCCGGCAACCGTGTTGAACACCGTCTGGATGCGGGGTCCTGACGAGTGGTTGGTCGGCGACGCCGGCGGGCAGCTCTGGTTCACCCTGGACGGTGGGGTGAACTGGACAGAGAAGGTCTTCCCTGGCAGCGGTGCCGGCGAAGTCCGAGACATCCACTTCGCCACCGCCTCTGTGGGCTTCATGTCCCACGACACCGTCACGCCGGCGGGTAGGATTCTGCGCACCATCGACGGGGGCTTCAGCTGGTACATCGCCCCCGAGGGCAACACCACGGTGCCGGCAAACGACCGCTTCAACAAGGTGGCCCCCTGTCTCAATGACCCGAACATCATGTGGGCCGGTGGCCTGGGGGACAACGGGACCGATGGGGTCTTGGTCAAGGGAGCAGATGGTGGCGGCACACTTTAGCGCAATCGTATTGAAGGGAGACGTAAATGGGCACTGACCAGGAACAGGATGTCCTAGAACTCTCGACAGGGGTGAAGCTACGGCTCCGCCGGCCGTCGAGTATGCTGGTGAAGGAGGCGACCAAGAGCCTCATGGAGGGGGAACCAAGACCCCCCATGGTGTTCATCGAGGAGAAGGAGCGGGAGGAGGAGAATCCCAACGACCCCGACTTCATAGCGGCTCACAACATCTGGTTGGCCGAGGTGGGGATCAGGTCGCTCAGGGCCCTCATCCCCACGGGGACGAAGCTGGAGCACAAGCCCGAGGACGTCGTGGGCCCAGAGGACGAGGACTTCGAAGACCTGATGGCCGCAATGGGGCAGGAGGCAGCAGCCGGCAAATTTAGCCGATACGTCCAGTGGGTCATGTCGGTGGCGTGTGGAGCTCAGGACCTGGAAATTCTAAGCGTGCGGCTCATGAGGTTGGCCGGCATACCAGAGGGAGATGTAGCCGACGTGCTGGCAACGTTTCCCGGTATCCAAGAACGGCTCGCCAATTCTGGAGGTGGGTCTAACGTCCTCCCTCTCAACGGGGATAAGATTTCACAGCCTGCTGCCGAGGTTAGTGCCACCAGTTGAGGAACGAGATGCCGCTATCTTTAGTCTCTACAACTGGCGAGAGTGGCAGTCCCTCACGTGGGAAGAACGAGCCGAAGGGGTGGCGCATTATCGAGTTCACCGCGCCATAGAGCAGCATCGGAACGAGACGGTCGCACAGGAGATCAAGCGGCAGACTGCCAAACGGGGCCAGTAGCGGCCCTGTTTGCATAGAGAGAGGGTAGAGAATGCCCATCAAGGACATTGGGGTCCGAGCCGTAATAGAGAACCTCCAGGGGTTCTTATCCGGGATGGATCAGTACAATGCCAAGCTCAAGAGGGCCGAGGCCACCACGCAGAAGTTCGCCGAGCGGGCTGGCCGTGCAGGCCGAACCCTCACGGCGATCTCCGCCCCCCTGGTGGGACTCGGGTTCGTCGCCACCCGCACGTTCGGTGAGTTCGAGCAGTCCATGGCGAGGGTCCAGGCCGTGTCGGGTGCGACCGAGGAGGAGCTGGCCGTGCTGGAAGCCCAGGCTCGCCGCATGGGTGAGACCACCGTGTTCTCTGCCCGCCAGGCTGCCGGTGCGTTGGCCTTCATGGCCCAGGCGGGCTTGACCGTCGAGGAGCAGATCACCGCCCTGCCGGAGGTGTTGAACCTGGCGGCCGCTGGCCAACTCGATCTCGCCACCTCCGCCGACATCGTGACCAACATTCTGGCTGGTCAGCGCCTTGAAGCCTCTCAGCTCGCCGGAGCGACTGACGTGCTGGTCAAGGCGTTCACCAGTGCGAACACCAACCTGATCCAGCTGGGTGCAGCGTTCAAGTTCGCCGGCCCCGTCGCTACTGCAGCTGGTGTGTCGTTCGCCGAGCAGGCCGCCATCCTGGGCCTCCTGGGAGATGCGGGTATCCAGGCGAGCCTTGCGGGTACATCTCTCCGGGGCGCGATAGCCAGGTTGCTATCCCCGTCCAAACAGGCGGCCGAGATACTGGAACGCATGGGGGTCAACGCCTTGGATTCTGGAGGGAATCTGCGATCCTTTGCGGACATCATCGACGATCTCAATGCTGCCGGTGCCGGTGCGGCCGACGTGCTGGAGATTTTTGGCCTTAGAGCTGGCCCCGCCATGACGGTCCTGATGGCCAAGGGTGGGGATGCCATGCGGGCCTTCACCCAGGAGCTCACCAACGCCGGCGGGACGGCCCAGCGGGTGGCGGAGACGCAGATCGACACCCTCAGGGGCGACCTCACGTTGATGACAAGCGCAGCTGAAGGGGCTCAGATCGGGATCGGCAAGGCCCTGGCACCTGCCCTCAGGTTCCTCACCCGGGTGGCGATCCCGGTGATCAACTTCATCGGCGCCATGGCGGAACGGTTCCCCGTCCTGACGGCCCTCATCGTGGGGGCGAGCGTCGTGATAGGCCTGCTGGGCGTGGGGCTGCTTGGCCTCTCGTTCATCCTGCCTGGACTCGTGTTCCTCTTCCCCCTGCTGGCGGGAGGAATCAGCCTGGCGGCCATTGCGTCCGGCGCCCTGGCGATAGCGTTGAGTCCCATCACGTTGATCGTGCTCGGCATAACGGGCGCCGTTGTGGCGGGCATTGTGGTGTGGAAGAACTGGGGCAGGATCGTGAACGTGATCGGCGGCGCCATCTCGGGCGTGATCTCACTTCTGAAACAAGCGGCCAACCTGTTCCTCAGGATCAGCCCGCTCACGCAGCTCCTCCGCCTGACCCCACTGGGAGGCTTCGGTGGCGTGCCGCAGTTCGGCCACGGGGGGACACAGGCCACCACAGGGCCCGCCATCGTGGGCGAACGGGGCCCAGAGCTCGTGTCGCTGCCGGCCGGGGCCCAGGTGGCGCCCATCCAGACTACGAACAACTTCAACGTCACGGCCAACTACACCAGCCCGCAGGACCCCCAGACGATCAGACTCGATCTGGAGGCCCTGGCGATGGCCACGAGAGCATAACATGCCAGCCTATATAGTCAGCGGTGGCGACGACGCCCTGTCGATCTTCGACATCTCCAACTTGACCAACCCGACCCTCGTTGGATCTATCCAGGGGGCTGGGGCCCCGAACTTCCTCGACGTGGCCTTTAAGGTCGTGGTCGTGGGGAACTTTGCCTACGTGACCAGCAGTACCGACGACGCCCTGTCGATCTTCGACATCTCCAACTTGACCACCCCGACCCTCGTTGGATCTATCCAGGGCGCTGGTGCGCCGAACTTCCTGAATCTTGCCAGGGGTCTCGCTGTGGTGGGAAACTTCGCCTATGTGGCGAGCCAGGCAGACGACGCCCTTTCGATCTTCGACATCTCGGACCCAGCCAACCCGACGTTCAGTGGATCAATCCAGGGGTCTGGCGGGCCCAACTTCCTCAATGGGGCTTATGCCGTCTTTGTCCAGGGGGACTTTGCCTATGTGGCATGCAATGCCGAGCCCGGCCTTTCGATCTTCGACATCTCGGACCCAGCCAACCCGACGTTCAGTGGATCAATCCAGGGGGCCGGCGGGCCCAACTTCCTCAATGGGGCACAGGGTGTCTTTGTCCGGGGGGACTTTGCCTATGTGGCCGCCAATACGGAGTCTGCCCTGACGATCATCGACGTCACCGATCCAGCCGCCCCGGTGTTCAGTGGGTCCATCCAGGGGGCTGGGGCCCCGAACTTCCTCTCGAACGCCAGTGGGATTTTCATCACCCTCCCCCCCAT
>SDBV01010242.1_pt1 | contig 12312 bp, 12 predicted proteins | sample 2277081 | NCBI WGS metagenome assembly SDBV01 (sample SAMN10402039, study PRJNA504765) | marine sediment metagenome | isolation source: marine sediment core GS10_PC15, 223 cmbsf | place: Arctic Ocean: Southern Knipovich Ridge | collected 2010 | reverse complement strand
GTTGGTGAAATTATAGATAATAGCATTGATGAATTCGCTCAAATCAAAACGAAAAACAAAGTTCTAAAAATTGAAGCGGAGCCATTTAATGGCTGGTATCGAATTGGTGACAACGGTCGTGGGATACCAATTGACAAACATTCCTCGGGAAAATACACGCCAGAAGTTGCCCTCGGTTCCCTACGCGCAGGTAGAAACTTTGGAGACGACAGAGAGGCTGGAGTAATTGGTCAAAATGGAGTTGGTAGTGCATGTACAAACTATTGTAGCTCCGAATTCATCATTGTTGTCAATCGAGACGGAAAGAAATATGTTCAATCATTTGAGGATGGTGCAAAGATTGTCCACCGCCCATCAATTAGAAAAGGTCCAAAAACACGCACTGGAACTCAAGTCTCATTTACACTTGATGACAAAGTATTCGAAGATGTGGCAATAGATCCCCGTCTAATGCGCAATAAAGCAATTGAGATCGCTCTCACAAATCCAGGACTGGTGGTTCATTACAATAAAGAGAAATTCAAATTCAAAGGAATGGAAGACCTCGTTAGGAAAATGACGAATACATACGGTGGTTCATATTTTAGATTCTGTGCTAAACATGAAGGATTTGAACTTGATTTCTTTGTGATAGACGGCGTCTACGAATCACTCGATGAACAAATGTTCACGTGGGTTAATAGTTCGTTACTTTTCGATGGCGGGCTTGTTAATACTCAGTTTATAAATGCTCTGGTTGATAAGACTACCAAAAGTTTGGCGACAGTCGCTAAGCGTCAAAAGATTAATATTACTAAGAATGATGTTCGACAAAACCTTTTAATTCTCGCGAACCTAAAAATAACTGATCCTGAATACGACGCACAATCAAAGACACGTTTAACTGGGCCAAACCTTCGGAAAGAATTATCCGATATGATTGCCTCACAATGGTCATCGTTTGCTCGAAAAAATAGAAGTTGGCTCGATAAAATTGTCGAGCGAGCAAAAGTTCGTCATCATGCTACAGAAAACAAAAAGGCGGTTGCAGAGCACAAAAAATCTTTCAATCGAAAAATCAAAGGTCTCGTTGACGCTACAAGCCGATATCGCCAAGACTGCAGCCTTCTCATCACTGAGGGTGAATCAGCCGCTAGTATGATTACGGAGGCACGCGATCCAGCCACTATTGGATCATTCCCTCTAACAGGCAAGATAAACAACGTATACGGCAATACAGTCGCTCAGGTCCTGCAAATGGGCAAGCTAACTAACCTATTATCGGCATGCGGACTCACGCCAGGCCAAAAAGCGAGCATTCAAGATTTACGATACGGGAAAATTGTTATCGCTACTGATGCTGATTTTGATGGGGATGATATCTTTACATTGCTGACGAATTTGTTCTATCAATTTTGGCCTGAATTGTTTGATGCCGACCGACCTGTAATCCATCGCCTTATCGCACCCAACGTGTGTCTAACAAAAGGGAAGAAACGTATTCATTTCGCTACACACGCCGCCTACGATAAAAAGAAATCTAGATATAAAGGATGGGAGGTTCATTATTATAAGGGTCTCGGCTCAATGGAAAGAGCAGATTGGGATATGATTCTCAATGGCGACTCATTAATTCCAATTACTTACGATAAAAAATTCGATGAAACATTTGAGCTATTGTTTGGTAATGATACAGAGGCCAGAAAGGCGTGGCTCCAGGTAAGTTGACCCTCAATTAATTTCCAGGTATAATGGGAAAATGGATATAAAAGAGTATGAAATGTGGCGTGACATGATTCGAAGCAATCAAATGTCACATAAAGAAGTGGTTGTCTTTCTGTCGGATCATAAAGATTTTGCAGAGTGGTTAAAGATAAATGAATGATGATTTTTTCAAGCAGCTATATTTGGAATGGTTAAGCGAACCCGTTGCTGGTCCGCACGGTGCTCGCTGTCGTGCTCGAAAGATTGAGGCCTGGAAAAACTTTCAACCAGTTCTACCACATAGGCACGCGATAGACCTACAGTACGCGACGAATGGTTGTCTTGCTGATGGTCGATATGTGTGGTTGTGGGCTGACCAACACTTCGGTCATAAGAACATTATTGATTTCAGTAATCGCCCCTATCCCAATTTGGAACTTATGCATGAGTGTATGATACTGAATCATAACGAGATCGTTCAGCCTCAAGACGTTTGTATATGGGTTGGTGATATATCATTTTTAAAAGCTGATGCAACCAATGAAATTTTGCATCAGCTAAATGGCTACAAAATTTTGATACTTGGTAACCACGACCTCCAAGGAAGTAAAGTAAAGAAATTACACGTTAATGAAATTCATTTAATGAAAGTTATACAAGTGCCGATAAAGAATAAAATATATGACCTTGTTCTAACTCACTATCCAATGCACAACTTGCCTAAGAAAAAGGTTATTAATGTTCACGGCCACGAGCATGTCTCATTTTTACATTCTGCTGGCTCGGCTCAACACATTAACGTGAATTGTGAATTGCATGGATATAAACCTATTAGCATGCAAAGTGTTATTGATTTAATTAACAAACGTGTGGATAATGAACAGCTCTAACAAAAGGAAATTTTAATGACTAAAGAAGATGATTATAAGGCAATAGCCAATATTAGATTTACTAAACCAGATGATTGTGCTGATGAAGGCGAGTGCGCAACAACCGATGAAGAAGCACCTCCAGTTGCTGGCAACGAAACAAAAATTCCAACCGCAGATGAAATTGCACAAACTGCAAAAATGTGGGCCGTTAGTGGACAGGCATACTTTCCATCTGATTATACGACAAACGAGCTACCTCCTGGATATTATGTTGTCGAGCATTGTAATCGGGGGTATTACTTTTATAAAACACCAATGAATCTTGACGACCTACTCATACTACCGGATTCAGCAACAGAAGAAATTATCGACCACATAGAATATTTTTGGACACGCGAGGCTCAATTTCGAGAGCTTGGATTTTTGTGGAAACGTGGTATTATGCTTTATGGCCCTGCCGGAGGCGGAAAAACTTCCACCCTTCAACTATTATCCAAAAGTATTATTGAAAAGGGCGGTCTTTCAATTTATCTCAAAAACCCGCACTGCACATCACGTGGTTTAGAAATTTTACGACGAATAGAACCTAATCGACCAATTATTGTGTTACTTGAGGATATTGATGCACTGATTAAAGATTGTGGTGAATCAGAAATTCTAGCTATATTAGACGGGGAACTTCAAATTGATAACGTGGTCTTCATTGCAACAACAAACTATCCGGAAGATTTGGACAAACGACTAATTAACCGACCAAGTCGCTTTGATATTGTTAAAGAAATTGGCATGCCAACATCTGAAGCACGAAAACTTTATCTGGTAACAAAAAATCCACGATTAGCGTTATCAGAAAATCAACACGAATTAGATATGTGGATTAAAGAATCTCGTGGATTTTCAGTTGCCCACTTAAAAGAAATGATTCTTGCGGTAGAGGCTCTCGGTGAGGATATAGATGCTGTTATTACAAGACTTAAAAAGATGATGACACAAAAACCACATTCGCATGATAGTGAAGGTCAAGCTATTGGTTTCGTATCAAATCGTGACTAAAAGTTCTGATTACATAAACAAAAGTCGACGAAATTACTCGTTGTATGTTCTACAAATGCGAGCGATTCCTTCTCTGGCGGACGGGCTCAAAGCGGGCGGGAGACGTGTTCTATGGACCGCTAAGGATGGCCAAAAGTACAAGAGTGCAGCATTGGCAGGACGGGTTATGCCTCTTCATCCACACGCTGCTCCAGAAGGCGCTATCAATACCCTAGCAGCTCCCTATGGAAATAATATTCCACTACTGAAAGGATTTGGAGCCTTTGGAACACTACTACGCCCTACAGCTTATGGTGCGAGTCGCTATACAAGCGTTAAGGTATCTCAATTTACAAAAGACGTAGTGTTTCGAGATATTGAGTTAGTACCCATGATGGACAACTATGATGGCACTCTTCAAGAACCAAAACACTTCTTGCCATTGATACCAATTGCCCTTCTTAATCCCTCACAAGGTATTGCAATTGGATTTGCGACAAACATTCTTCCTCGTTCGCTTAGCGACATAATCGACACTCAAATAAAATTCCTTAAAGGACGAAAACGGATAAACGATATACTTTGGCCTATTTTTGATCCAACAGATGCGGCTGCTGAAGAATTGGAGGAAACAAATAACGGTAATATCGCATATACTTTTCATGGTATTGTGTCAAACTATCGTGGTACAAACTCTGTTATTGTTCAGTCGCTCCCGTATGGATTGTCTCACGAAAAATTTATTGACCATCTTGATACGCTGAAAGAATCGAATGTGATTATTGATTATGAGGATCGCTCAAAAGACCGATATGAGATTGAAGTCAAATTCAAACGAGGAAAAAGAGAGAATAACGTCAAGGCTCAACTCAAGCTAATTTCACGAGAAGTTGAGAATCTAACCCTTATCGATCTGGATGGTGAATCAGTTCTAAATGTTGATCCGATTGAAGCCATAAGATTGTTCACGAATTGGCGGCTAGGCTGGTATCTGCAGCGCTATAAGCGATTACACACCGAATTGAGTGTCCAGATACAGAAGTACAGGGACATCCTATTAGCGATTGATGGAAATGTTGGATCCGCTGCTCGGAATCTTGGGTCTCGGGCTGATTTATTAGTGTTTTTAGACGAGGGTGGTATAGTGCATACAGATTATATTGCTAGTCTTCCTGTTTACCGTTTTACAATGGAAGAAGCAGAAAAAGTTGAAGACAAACTGGAAGATGCTTTGGTACTTTTGAAACACTACAAAAAACTTATTGGCAGCAAAGACGAAAGGAAAAAGATTTATATTAGTGAGCTTCGTGAAATTGTAAAAAATTACAACAAGGGTGTGTACAACTAAAGTCCCAGCATCTTTAGCTCATCAATTGTATCATCAGCGCTTGTATGAAGGATACCGATTCCACCTTTCTCTCGCCATGGTTCAATAGACTTTTCTCGGTCATCTATAAGAATAGCATCAGGCCATGCCCATTTGGATTTATTGCGACTCGCCACAACAGTATAAACATCTTTGTACCCAGTGAGATTATCTTTAATCCACTGACGTTTTTCACGCTCGTTCTTTTCTACCGGATGGCCGGTTGCTGTTAAGATATTTGGATTGTACTTCTTGACATAGTCCCATAATGTCATCGCATCAGGAAGCAATTCAAGTTCGTCGAATTTTGGTTCACCCATTTCACGAAGTTGTTTCCAGACATCATTGTCATTTAAGTCACCAGGTTCACCTAGCACACGATTAACATAGTTTTGTAGGTCAGCGAGAACGCCGTCCAGGTCAACATAAATGTGATAATCTTCTGACTTTAAGTCCTTGAGTTGCATGTGGTATTTAGCCACATTTGCTAGAACCACATGACTTACACATTTTACATCCTTCGCTATACACGATTTCACCAACTTCGCAGTTACCACATATTTCACCAGAACGCTCACCGTCTCGGATATAGGAAGATAAGAACTTACGAATTTGATACACAAACGATCCAGCATACGCATCTTCAACCTTATCGAGCGCGCCAACAATATTTCTAATTAAAATACCGTGGCGTAAACAGAAACTAATAAGCCGAGTAATCTTGCTGGAATTGATATCAAGGTCGAGCTTGTTAATAACATCTACGACATGGTGTTCAGGAATGCCTTTTTCTCGAGCTAGCGCTAAAAGAAGGTCGGTTGTTTGGTTTGATAATACTGTTTTTTCATAGGCGTTTGTTTTAACAAACAGGGCAAATGGACGACTAGGATTATCTTCGTGATAAACAACGGTTAGGTACCACTTGCGATCTTCCGCACGAATTGTTTTCATAACTGCCGGCGCTGAAGTTGGTAACTTTACATCTTCTAATATAATTTCATCATCGATCGAGTCAGCAAGTTTTTCTTCTTTTGCCGAAAGAACGGATGTCATTGTTCCAGCTCGATAAGTTGTCACCCCCTTTACATAACCACTTGTATATGAGTCAATATAGATCTTATTGAAGTCTTCTTGTGAGTAATCATGTGGGACATTAACTGTTTTTGACATTGCAGAATCAACCCACCGTGCAAATCCGATAAGATCACTAACATGGTCTTCCACGTTGAGATTTTCTGTCGTTACGGCCCACGGAGCAGTTTCATCCCATTGATTTCGTGCTTTTAGATATCGAACACCATAGTCTTCACATGAGACTTCTTTAGTTAACCCTCTATTTGTGTCAATTTTATAAACCGTCCCATTAACGTCTGTTCCTTTGAGAATTTCTTCATCGCCTTCGATATCAAACTTAAACATTTCAGTTTCGTGCCACGCACCTTCATACCACTTTGGGGTTACCTCAACCATGTGATCCGGTATCGTATTAACAATTACTGTTCGAATATATTCAGGCATAAACACTGGTTCAAGTCCACCGGAAACAACATTGGCAAAAATTGACGTGTTACCTGTTGGTTGAATAGACAACAATGAACTATTTCGAATCCCCACGCTCTTAATCTTATCCACGTATTCATCAGATAGATGTAAATCTTGAATAAATGCGTTCTTTGCATGTTTTTCTGGCTCACATAAAGAGAACATTCCTTTCTCTTCAGCAAGATCGATTGACGCCATGTAAGCATTCTGTGCAATTGTTTTCATCACTAAATCACGAAGCTCAGCTGCCCGATGTGAACCAAACCGTACACGTAACATGAATAATGCAGATCCCCATCCAAGAATACCTACTCCCACACGTCTCTTATTCTTCATTGAAAAATCGTATTCAGGAAGCGGTGTTTCAGAAATATCATTAATGTTGTCAAGAAACCGAACCATGTGTTGAGTTATCGTTGCAATGCCATCCAAATCAAACCCTGTTCGGTCATCATTCAAAAATTTCGCGAGGTTTATCGATCCAAGATTACAAACACCACCTGGAGCAAGGGTCTGCTCACCGCATGGATTTGTTGCCTGAATTGTTTCTTTGTAGTTTAGAGGGGAAAAATGATTGGCACGATCCAAAAATAAGACGCCAGGCTCAGCACGATTGTATGTGGATTCCATAATAAGGTTCCACAACCATGTTACAGAAACCGTTTGGTATACTTTTGTGGGGCGACCTTCAGTTTCCCAAGTTCCAAGATGACCACACCACTTGTCTTTGTACATTGGGCTTTGTGTATCGGGGAAGCGTAGTTCCCACTTATCTGCCTCTTCAACTTTCATTTGAGCGTCAATAATACGACACTCAAACGCTAAAAAATCAGGACCAGTGCCCATCCCAGTGCTTTCTGGATTATCTTCACACCACTGCAGCGCATCCTTAATGTCTTGTTTTCTTTTGTCAACTTCGCTATTCAATTCTTGAACGAGTAACACTTTATCCATGAATTCGTTTGTACAATTTACAGAAAGGTTGAATTTGGTTAGACGGCCGGGAGATTGCTTCGCGGTGATAAACTCAATAATATCGGGGTGCCAAATGTCTAATACCCCCATCATTGCGCCTTTGCGAATCTTTCCTTTCGCCTTTTTGTTCTCACTTTTCGTTCCAGAACCCGATGTAATGATTTCAGATGTTTTATCAAACATTTCCATATACTTCACAGCGCCTGGCGTTTCCACACCAATACCATAGATAAATGAACCACGTGGTCGGATATACGAGAAATTTTCACCCCATCCGCCTTCCGCCTTTAACGTTTGGGCTTGATTAGTTAGGTTGGTTAAAATTCCGTTAAGAGAGTCAATATCATTGTCTGGACGAGGAGATACAAAGCAGTTCATTAGCGTTGTACCCTTCCACTCAGTACCTATATTCGAATAAATTCGTCCACCAGCCGTTCCTCTGAACTGACTAAGCATGCGATAAAAGTTACGCGTCCATTCTTTTTGTACTTCTTCTGTTGCTTCAACACTTGCAGCGGTCGCTGCTACTCGATAGATGGTGTCATCAATGGTGTTGTCTTTATAATCTTTGTACGTGGTCTTCCAAACTTCTCTTGAAAAGACGTCTTCGAACTGCGTTTGTTCCGCTTTTAGTAATTCTTCCTTTAAATCGATATTCAACTGGCTCGAAAACCATTCTTCAAATTCTACTGACATAATTCTTCCTTATTCGTTGTCAAAAAATCTCACAAGCGCAGAATAGCGATTTGCGAGATTTCGTTTATATGTTGATACTTTCTCTTTTATTATTTATCCCGTTGAGGGCGCATTTGTATAACAGTACTGCAATCAATAATTTATTTCAACGGTAATAAAAATGTTGTCTTATTCAACGCTTTTCAGTAATATATTAGTTGGTTTTATTCGTTAGGAGACTTCGCATGCCGAGGTTTGATAAAGATAAGAAAGATGCAAAAAGCATCAACATCGAGCAAGTGGTGAGCTACCTAAATCATACATTTGCGAAAACATCTGAAGAAGTTTTTGGGTCTCTGAGACCGAAAGCCATCAGAGGAACCACCCTATACAACTATCAAGTTGACCACTGTTATCTCATTGATGAGATTCAGCGCGGACCTATTTACATGCTGCCAAAGGTTATCAGTAATGCGAACGACAACATTGCTGCGATGAAAATCGAGGAACAAACAATGAAAGAAGCAACGAAATGAGAACACGATATATTGTAAAGATTTTCCAAGGCAGCGCAGACTTAGTTGCCATGCGAAAAACCAAAAAAGAAGCCAAAGCCTTACTCGCTGAACACGGTCGCACCGCGCCAAGAGGTGGCTCGATCACACCAATAGAGCCAGGCGCACCTTGGTACAACGGAGTATGTTAGATGATAAATACCTTTCATGCGCATCAACCAAATATTTGAACAAGCTGATTCTATTTTTGCTGAACACCGACACATTCTGAGTAAAGTTGCAAAAGAATGTGCGATATTTTTTTGTGAATCTCAGAAATTGCCAGTATTCAAGGTTCTTCCCTCAACGTATGGTGATATACAAAAAGTAAAAGTGCGGAAGCAAAGTCAGAAGACAAAATTTAGTCAGACGTTCAACGAAGCATTCGAAAGTGAAGCCCGTGATTTACGGCAAAGAGCCATATTCACAAACAGCCAGATCGTCGAATACACAGACGGCGATTTGTTTTACGTCTTCCCCAAAAATGGGTACAAATTTATGTATTGTACCGAAGTTACCCACTCAACAAACGATTATCAGCAAGTGTTTGACTCATTGTTCGAACAATTTGATGACGATAAAGCAGAACAAATGATTCACGACCTTTTAAAATTCACCTATACCCAGGAAAACCTATTTGAAGGGATCCAAAAAGAGGTTGAAGTTATTTTTTACAACATTCCCTATTACTATGCTGCGCGAGTTAACACGTTCGAATATAATGATCTGTTGACAGACATTGAGCGTTTAGGTGACAATTAGATCACTTATGTCAACAAGATAAATATAGAAGGAGAATATAATGACAGAAGAAGTAATCGTATTAAAATTAGCCTCAGGTGAAGAAATCATTTCTCGAGTGAAATCTCGCACCGAATCTTCAATTGAACTTGATCGTCCTAACATGGTTGGATTAGCCCCAGCCCAAGGTGGATTGGGTATTACAATACAACTAATGCCGTGGATCGCTTCAAATCAAGACGGAGATATTACAATTTTCACTAATCACATAGTTGCAGAGACTACTCCCACCGAAGAACTAGAAAAGGGATATCTCTCACGAACGAGTGGGATAGCATTGTTATAATATGGCCGTAATTCGTTACAAATGTACAGTCTGCGATAGAATAATCGAAATCATCGAACAACCAACTGGGTTGGAACGGGTTAGTAGATGTGTCATTACTGATAAATGTCGTGGTACGTTATACAAACTAGAGCGCCTGGAAGATTTTGCTGTTGGCAAATTCCCTCCAGATGTACGAGGATTAACGAATTACATTCAACGCAACGTATTATTTAATCACACCCAAGGCATTGCAGACACTTCATGGCTCGTTGAACATAATCTTGGAGTTAATCCATCCGTTCAAATTATTGTTGATCGTGAGGAAACAATAGATGGTGTCGTTGTTGCGTCACGAATTGAAATTGAACCAGAGCTAATAACTCTTATTGATAAAGACTCGCTAACGATCACGTTTGATCGTCCGGAAACCGGTCTTGCACAAATCATTGCAAGATCAGAATCATTCACGCAAACTGTAACGGCTGTGACTGCAGGTATCACGTATCTTCCAGTTTCACAATCAAATATACTGACGATTGGTGTTGATTTATCGTCAAATCAATTTGATGAGGTTTTATCACCAGGATCCGGAACATATTTGGTTCGCATTTATTTTCTTGATCAAGAAACCTTGGATGAGACAGCATTTGCATCAGCTGCATTTTTTGATTACACAGCACGATCACCAATTAGCACATCAGCATGGAATGACACAACTGAAATATTTGTGAGTGGTCAAGTTTATACAGTGCTATCGATTGATATCGGTGATCCAGTAAATGATTTCGGTGCGCCTTCCGCTGGCACAGTTTTATTCCAATCTGGAACAAGTACCATTGGATTTCCTAATGATCAAGCACCTAATATGGTCGTATTATTGTCTGACCCACCTCACGCCAATGTAGATAAAAATCAAAACCAAATTTTCCGTCCAGATTTAGATGTTGGTCCAGCTCTCGCGCTTGACTCTTTCATTTTTGCTAACGGAGAAATTTCTGTGGACCAAACTAAGATAGAGGGTGTATTTCCACCAATATTCAGTGTCACTAATCCACAAGTATAACCCACCCTTGTAACACCCAACTTAAATAAGTATAATTATAATAGTGGAAAATAATAAACAAAAACTCCTTATTGAATATCTAATTTCATCTCCTGACACATATGCGCTATGTTCAAGCATAGTAAAATCAACCTACTTTGATCCAGAGTATCGCAATGCTGTTGAGTTTATACACAATTATTACAATGAATATCATCAGACGCCATCAGTCGAACAAATTGAAGCAGAATCAAGTGTTGCTTTTGAACTTCGTGACGTTACTAGTGACCAATTAGACTACACAACAAATGAGGTCGAACAATTTTGCAAGATTCGAGCAATGGAAAAAGCCGTCCTTGAATCTGTTCCTCTAATTGAAAAGAAAAAGTTTGGTGAGATTGAAGACCTAATTCGAAATGCTGTGACCGTATCACTCAATAGAAATATGGGTACAGACTACTTCAAAGATCCTGAAGGTCGATTACGACGAATGGACGAAGAAGGTAAAAAAATACCAACACTATGGAAACAGGTTGACACAATACTTTATGGTGGATTGGAGCGGGGACAATTAATAATATTCTCAGCAAATTCTGGTGGTGGCAAATCAGTAGCGCTGGCTAATCTTGGTTTGAATTTCTTAGAGCAAGATCTCAACGTTGTTTATTTCTCATTCGAACTTTCGCAAGACTTAATATCCCAACGATTTGACGCTATGGTATCAGAAATATCAACCGCTGTGTGGAAATATAACAAAGAAGCAATTGCGCAAGCAGTTCTAACGGCTGGTGATAATAACGGTCATTTCTTGATTAGGTACATGCCCTCTGGAACCACCCCAAACGAATTACGATCTTATCTTAAAGAGTATGAGTTGATTTATAAACGGTCTCCTGACCTAATTATTATCGACTATCTTGATGTAATGGAACCAAACCAAAGGGTATCAGCTGATAATGTGTTTGAGAAGGACAAAAGGGTATCAGAACAAATCCGTGATATTGGCTATGATTATCAAGCTGTTGTTGCGTCTGCCTCACAACAAAACCGCGGAGCAGTTGATCAAACCCACATCAATCAGAGCCATGTAGCCGGTGGACTTAGCAAGGTAAATACAGCTGATATTTGGATAGCTATTCTTGCAAATAAAACCCAACGAGCATCTGGGGAATGTGCATTTCAATTTTTGAAAACTCGCTCAAGTGAAGGCGAGGGTGAAGTTGTTTATATGCAATGGACAAAGAACATTCGTATTAAGGACCACGCAGATAAAAAAGGATTACCGTTCAAAAAGAATAGTGAAAAACAATGGCTTGATAAAGAAACAAAAACAGGGCCTAAACAAAACCTTATTGATTTAATCGACACATAGTTGTCACCAAAATTCATTTTGATGTATAATACATATTCATTATAGGAGAATAAAAAAATGATAGAACCAACCACAATTGAAAAACTTACTATCGACGAAGTAGATTACGTCGTTGCAGAACTGCCTGAGG
>SDBV01010241.1_pt1 | contig 12313 bp, 8 predicted proteins | sample 2277081 | NCBI WGS metagenome assembly SDBV01 (sample SAMN10402039, study PRJNA504765) | marine sediment metagenome | isolation source: marine sediment core GS10_PC15, 223 cmbsf | place: Arctic Ocean: Southern Knipovich Ridge | collected 2010 | reverse complement strand
TCTTGCTCACGGTCGCCCTGGCAACGGTCTTCTTTGAGGAGTGTGTGAACTTGCCAGTGATCTTGAGCGAAGTGATTGCGGGTGCAACGGTTTCTTGTGTGCCGTTTCGGCCCTGATGTGGCTGATATGGATTACTGTTCCAAATAATTGTTCCAGTACCTGCGTATGTAGTGCTAATTTGATACGGCCCCGGCTGAAATACAATCAGTTTGCGTATCGGTGTCCAGCACTCCAGGTTAGGCCCTGTCCCGTCGGGGCAATCGGTTGACTTGATTTGCCAGTAACGGTCACCCGGAGTGTCGAAAGGCCCAGCTGACGCCTCACAGTATGGGCTACCAAGGTAACTCCCGTACATGGGAATCACCATTGGAGTTGGATCGGTAAGCTGACCGTTTACATCGACTTGATTTGACAACGAGATTACGACTGAAGTATTTGAGTCAGGGCTGTCGCATCCCCCTGCATATGATTCCGCAAAAAAGCTTTTAGAAGCTCCGGTACTGATCGATGCGTTGTCCTCTGGGTAGCTGACTGTCAATGCTGATGCGCCTACAGAGGAGAAGGGGAAAACAGCAAATACAAAAAAAGCCGGTAAGACGATGCGAATTTTTATACATCTCATATTTTCTCCTTTGATTTCCTGATTTAGATCGTTAGTCCGAAAAAGCAAAAGCTTCTACCCCTTGCGCATCCCGTTCGTATAGCCCAACCCCCGTACATCCTGTAAAGGAGGCCTTTACTACTAACAAGCCGTCAGAGTCGGCTCAATTACGGTAAAACTTTGTCTTCTTGCTGTTAGTACGCCCCTGACTCGCCAATTTGCTCACCTGCTGAGCGTGCGACGTATCTCTCTGCACGCATCTCTACTACGCCCGCTGAGGTGAGATGTGACTGACATTTGGGCTTTCCTTGAGCATCGCGGCGAAGTTCCGTGTAGCTGTATGAGTGTCTTAAGCACAAACTCGTACATGCTTCTCTCCTATCCGTACACCTAAGCACCCTTGAGAACATCCAGCTCCTTCTGGTTTTACCAATCCAGTGCAACGTATGTCCCTTTTGACCAATCAATTTAACAACTCCATATGTTGGGCGTACGAGTCGCAACAACCAAAATTATAAACACATATACGGGCACAATGGGTAGTACAATGGCTGCATATTGCTGCCTTTTTTTCTTGGAATGAGACCTGTTAATAAATGCCCAATACACGAAGAAGAGAATTGCTGCTCCAGGAGCAATATAAAGCCATGTTAGAATCTGAGCTAACATGAATAATTCGTTTATAGGATTCCATAACGTTAAAAAGAACCAGAGCGTACTTAATAACAGTGATGCACCGAATTTCCATCCTAACCCTCCGGACATAAAAAGCCATATTGCGCAGATTATCTGTATGCCGACCAACGGAATGGCAAGCCTAAAGAGCAACTGCGTCTGATACTCGCGTATTTCTGCTGCATTCCATTCTCCACAGCCGGACCCGACAACCTCTGTTACGCGGATATCGGGAGCATCTAGCCATAACAGGATTGTCGCGACGATCGCAGCTATCCATACCAAACAGATCCACAACCGATCTCCTTGAGACCGGTTTTGATTTTTATCTACCTGTTTATCATTTGCAAGGCGGTCTTTAATAGCTGACATATTAATAAGAGGAGCATGTTTGTCACACCTTTCAAGCTTTTGCCTTATGCTGGGTATAAAGGCTCTTCCGCTACTTCTTGGCCTTTTTCTTCTTCGCCTTGACTATCTTGAACGACTTGCGCTTGGACTTTGAGACGTTGCCTGCGAAGTCTGTCGCGGTTGCGACCAGGCGGTAGCTGCCTCGGGCGAGCTTTCGCTTGCCGATCCTGCCGGAGAAGGGCACTTTGTTCTTGCCCTTCGTTCCAGAGCGGGTGAGTGTGCCTTTTTTCTTGTAGAGGGCACAGCTTGCTTTGCGAATCTCGCTTTTCAGCTTCTTTTTCGAGAGCTTTTTCTTCTTGTACTCGCTCTTTATCTGGCTTTTGAGCTTGCGCTTGTTTTTCTTGGTGTTTGATACGCAGCGCTTCTTTTTCTTCTTGCGGTATCTGGTCTTTTTATTGCTTTTGGCTTTGAAGCCGACGTTGTGCTTTAAATATGTGGGATCAATCCAGCCCCGAGTGACGCTGCCACGGGTTTTGACTTTGCCATAGACGAAGCCGGAAGTGCTACTGATCTTTAATGGCTTGAACTTGTCTGGTTTGGCGCGATCGGGGTAGTTCCAGAGGATATCGATCGCTCTATCGTTGGGAAGATTGCGAATTCTAATGCTCTTTTTTACCTTTATCCAGGGAGCTTGCCCATGCAGCCGCTTCCATTTTTTACCCTTTTGTATCGATATCACCCGTCTAGCAGATTTGGGCTTGTGAACTTTCGCGTGTTTGTTGCCTAAGGTAACTACGTGTTCTTGCTTAGACCCGCCTATAAGGGTTTTGTTGTCTTTGATGATCCAGCCAATACTTACCTTTTTAGTTTTTTGCCCCCCCCTCACGCCTGATTATGTTTTTTTGGGTTGCATTATTTAGTAGGTCAGCATCGCAGCCCTTGTGGTTCTTATCTGTGCCTATGAATAGGCTCGCCGGCAAGAACCCTGGAACTTTACCTCTGTGGAATACACCGAATATCCACCACTTGTACTTACTACTGGGGTACTTCTGCTGGCCAGCCGGTGGCACAGCAACATAGCCGTTGAAGTTTCGGGCCTCGTATATGCCGCCGCCCTTATCCTCCAGGAAAACTTTGGCACCTCCCGGAGAACGCGACACTCCTAGGCTGGCCGACATACGGACCCCTGATGGGTTGAGTTCGAAACCCTTGCCCTTGGCCTTAGCCTCAGTTATACACGGCCTTAACCGATCGCCTTGCTGTACAGCTGGGAAAAACTGGGTGAAAAATTTGAGCGAGGCAAGGAGTCTCTTTAGCCTCCTTGCTCTCCCTTTCCTTTTAGGGGACGACTTAGGGGACGAGGCTGTGCTGTATGCATCGTAGTTTAACTGTGCCGCCTCTGCCGCCAGCGCAACTATCACTGAAATCCTTCTGGGCGCTTTCTTGAGCATCCGTCCTCCGATCACTTGGATTGGGAGGGTCATCGCCCTCTACTACTAATAGGACAGGGAGGAAGCCAAAACCGGGAAACTCTTTTCCCTAATCCGTTAGTGTCACGGCTGGCCGCCAATCGGTAGCGACTACCGAGCAGCAGGAAGAGAACACCTGGTTACGGTCCGCTGGCGCGGCTTATGAGCAAGGTCTTGTGGCGTTTAAGGTTGCTGCGGAGGTAGATTTTGGGGATTGGTCGTTTGAGATAACGCGTGTGCTGTGGTTGGCACATCTGTACTCGCTCGGTGAGCTGATCATGATCACAAGTCCTCGTATTCTGTTCCAGCTTCATCCTCGATGAACATATCGTCGTGAGTGTAGTACTCATTCTCAACTTCCTCCAAGCTCCCCTCACCAGCAGTGATTCCGAAGATCCCTCTTGCGCGGCACCCGCCGCTGGCACAGCTGATCATTCTTGTAGTCGAATATCGGACGGAATGTGAGTAGATCTGGCGCATGATTACCTCGAACTGTTTCGCCTCCTGGCCAAATGCATGCCTCAGTGCCCAGTTCCTTGATCTAGAAAAGGCCACGATTCTGCCGCTGTCCGAGATCACCGGCTCGTCGGGAGCGCCATACCTGAAAGGCTTACCGTGTTTGCCGGCACGTTTGGTGATCAAACTGATCTTTCCTCGCTTGCGATCGGCCAGGTAGATCTGCGGGATGTTGAGGCCTCTCTTATTCTTTGGCTTGAAGGCGAAGGCGATACGGCTGCCGTTGCGCGAAATCGTCGGCCAGGAGGCTTTGCCCTTGCGGCTCAGCCTGCCCTTACCTCTCCGGCTGATTAGGTAGGTTTTTTCTCGCTTTAGATCTCGTACAAACACGTCTGATTTGGACGTAAACGCGACGGATCGGCCGTTGCTCGATATCCTCGGTTCAGTAGCCGAGCGGGCCGGTGCACCTGTTGGTCCGTCGGTGCGACTGACGAGAGTTGTTCTGCCCATCTTGAGGTCGCGTACGAAGATGTTGGACCTACCCTTGCGTTTAATGCCAACGTTCGGTGCATTTGAGCTGAAGGCGACAAACCTGCCGTTGGCTGAGACCGAAGGCCGGATATCGTCGCCCCAGGCAGTCTCTTTTCCTGGCTTCATTGGTACACCATCATGGCCACCCACCCGACTTACCAGAGTCGTCTTGTTCTTCTTCAGATCGCGAAGCAAGACGTCGCCAGTGCGTTCTCCAATCAGACCGAAGGGGGTGCTGTTGCCCCTCGATAGAAAGACGACGTAACGGCCCGTTGTCGAAATCGCTGGATGGGTTGCGTGCTCCGCTGGCCGACCGTGCACACCATCTGCTCGGCTAACCAAGACCGTACGGTGGGTCTTCAGATCGCGCCGGTAGATGTTGGTACACGACTTGGAGACACATTGAAAGCCATACGCCTCATATGTGGTAAAGACCACATAGCGGCCATTTGCCGATATCGCTGGCTGATCGGCGTATTTAAAGCCCTTCCCGTTGAGCCCCGTTGCATGGCTCACAAGTGAGGTTCTGTTTCGCTTGCGATCTCTTACGAAAACATCGCTGGTGGCGTTGTCAGCATGGGTGAAGTTGCCAGAGTCAGAGGCGAAGGCAATGAAGCGCCCACTGGCTGATATCGACGGGCGGTCAGAGTTCTCATAGCCTGGCTCGCCAGGCGTAACTTTATCTTCGTGTCGCGCATCTGAGTCCTCAACCGACGGCAAGAAGGCACCAACGACTAAGGCGGCAGCACAAACTGCAAGAATGGTCCTGAGCATCATCTTGAACCCTCCTTTAAACCTCCAACTCAGAACTATCTGATTCACGAAGCCTCCTAAGCACCACCGGCAGAGCCAGCAAAAGACTTGGTCTCTTTTAAGGGGGTGGGGGTCTTTGATCTGTCGGTTGTAATCCGAGCCTCCTTGTGCCTTGTGGGGTCTTTAGCTACCTAAGGCTCTTAATCCTCCGGCGCTTCTTCTTAGCCTTTTTCTTCTTCGCCTTGACTATCTTGAAGCTCTTGCGCTTGGGCTTTGATACGTTGCCGGCATCATCGGTCGCGGTTGCAACTAGGCGGTAGCTACCTCGGGCGAGTTTTCGCTTGCCGATCCGGCCGGAGAAGGACACTTTGTTCATGCCCTTTATCCCAGAGCGGGTGAGCGAGCCCTTCTTCTTATAGAGGATGCAGCTTGCCTTGCGAATCTCGCTTTTTAACTTCTTTTTCGAGAGCTTTTTCTTTTTGTACTTGCTTTTTATCTGGCTTTTGAGCTTGCGCTTGTTTTTCTTGGTGTTTGATACACAGCGCTTCTTTTTCTTCTTCCCCTTCTGCTTGAGCTTTAGACCCTTTAGTTTCTTCTGCATAGAGAGCTTGACCGTAGCGACCTCGGAGAGCTTGTAGCGAATGGTGGCGCCGCGCTTGATCTTCTTCTTTTTCTTTTTACTTGTGGTCACCGTGTCGCTCACGGGAGTCGTCTTCCCTGAGGGTGCAAACTTACCGGTGATCTTGAGTGAACTGATCACGGGTGGCGAGGGTTCTGAGGATGAAAGTTCACCGAACTTCTGGATGCTGTAGTTGTCGTTGTCGGCAACGTAGATGTTGCCGGAGGCATCGACTGCGATCCCATTTGGAGTATTGAACTGCCCGTTGCCGGTGCCGTAGCTACCCCACTTGGCTATGAAAGCGCCGGAAGAGGCGAACTTTTGGATGCGGGCAGTTCTGGTGTTGGTGTCGTAGACATAGCCATAGTCGGTGGCGTAGACGTTGCCAGACGTATCAACGGCTACCCCTTCGGGCTCCATGAACTTCCCGTTGGCAGATCCGAAGCCACCCCACTGGGTGATGTAGGCGCCGGAGGAAGTGAACTTTTGGATGCGTTTTTTACCGCGATCGGCTACGTAGACGTTGCCAGAGGCATCGATGGCGACCCCGTTGGCACTCCAGAACTTCCCGTTGGCAGATCCGAAGCCACCCCACTGGGTGATGTAGGCGCCGGAGGAAGTGAACTTTTGGATGCGGGAGTTGCCGGTATCGGCAACGTAAACGTTGCCGGAGGGGCCTAGGGCGACTTCCTCGGGAGAGTCGAACTGCCCGTCACCTGCGCCGGTTCTGCCCCATTGCGTGATGTAGGCGCCGGAGGAAGTGAACTTCTGGATGCGGTTGTTGCCGCCATCGACTACGTAGACGTTGCCAGACGTATCGATGGCGACCCCGCCGATACCCCAGAACTGCCCGTTGCTCTCGCCTGGGCTGCCCCATTGCGTGATGTAGGCGCCGGAGGATGTGAACTTCTGGAGGCCTTTATTGCCAGTGACGTAGACGCTGCCGAATTTATCAACGGCGACCCCGGAGAGATAAATGAACGGCCCGTCGCTTTTGCCGAAGCCACCCCACTGGGTTATATATCCAAACTCCGCTGCCGCCGTGACCGGAATCAAAAGGACCACAAGCACGGCGATTAGAGATACAACAGCAACCCATGAAGAGAGCCTTGTGCTCTGGCTCGTACGTGCTTTTCCCCCGCACATGCGCCTAAAGATGTGGAAAAACATGTTGCAGATATTCTCTTTCGTGGCTTGCCTCTTCATATTTATTTCGTCAAACCCAATTCCGCTTCTTCTTAACCTTTTCTTCCTCTTCTTCTTGTCGCTCTTCTTGCACAACGCGTCGCACTTTTTTACCGTAACCTAAAACCTCAACCTTCTGGTAATGGTGCGCTTGCTGTAGATTTTATCTTCGGAAAACTCGATCTTTACCTTGATCCTCTTCTTGGTTTTTGGGATCTTGAAGCGAAATCTTGCTTTACCTTTTCCCGCAAGCCGTTTCGAAAAGTTGAAGCGCTTCCATTCCTTAGGCACTACGATCGATACGGTAAGGTACTCGGTGGCACGCTTTGGAGCGGTCACTGTGAAGCGGAGAGTCTTTCCCTTGCCGCTCCTGCTTTTACGTGAGATGAGCTTGGCCTTTCCAAGCATGAGCCTAGGTTTAACTTTTAACTTTGGCTCTGGGCAGCCGTCCGCTTTGATCTTTCCTAAATGCTCAAAATACTTGTTCCTTGTCTCTTGTACTTTTGCTTGCACTTGCAGTGTCTGCTTTTTCTCTCTGAGATCCCAAAGCTTTTCCCGGAGTTCTTGAAGACCCATGTTCGACAGTGCACACAGTGTGTTATTTAGCACCGATGGATCGGTGTTCATGCCGCTAAGCGGGGCAGAAACGCTGGCCTCCGCAGATATTCGGGCACTTTCGGCGCTAAATGTCGATCCCACCTTTGACCCACGGCCGTCAACTGCATGGGCTAAGGCAGTCGAAGCAGACCAAGCGATCAGTAAAAGTAACAACACGAGGAACTGAGTGCCTGCCAGTCGCCAAAGTGGTTGCTCTGTCTTTCGGCCACTGACTCTAAAAAGCGATATAAAACTCAACCTGTTCATAACTCGTACTTCCTCCTTTGTGGATCATTGTTAAAAAACATAGTCATTTGCGGCGTTTGCGTCTTCCTCATCCTCGTCCTTCTACTCGCCCCCGAGGAACATGTCGTCGTCATCGTCGAACTCAATTTCCCCCATCTCATCTTCGCCGGCAGTGATTCCGAAAATCCCCCTGGTGAGACACCTGCCACTGGCACAGCTGATCATTCTTGTGGTCGAGTATCGAACGGAATGAGCGTAGATCTGTCGCATGATCACATTGAATCGTTTCGCACCGGAGCCATGTGCATGCACATACGCCCAATTTCTCGATTTGGAAAAGGCCACAAGCCTGCCGGTGTCCGAGATTGCCGGCTCGGCGGGAGCACCGTACCTGAATGGCTTACCGTGTCTGCCGGAACGTCTGGTGATCAACCTGATCTTTTTCCGTTTGCGATCGGCCATGTAGACCTGAGGGCTGTTGGGATTGCTCTTACCTCGTGGCTTGAATGCAAATACAACACTGCTGCCATCGCGCGAGATCGCAGGCGAGGTGGCGACTCCCTCGCGACTCAGCCTACCCTTGCCTCTCCGGCTGACAAGATGGGTTCTTTCTCGTCTTATATCACGGACAAACACATCCGATTTGGACGTAAAAGCAACGAACCGGCCGTTGCTCGATATCCTCGGTTCGGTAGCCGATTCGAGCGGCGCGCCTGCCGACCCATCGGCGCGACTGACGAGAATAGTCCTGCCCATCTTGAGGTCGCGTACGTAGATGCTGAGTTTACCCTTGCCTTTAATACCCACATTTGGTGCATCTGAGCCAAAGGCAACATACCTACCGTCAGCTGAGACCGAGGGGCGGATGTCGTCTCCCCGATTCACATCTTTTCCAGGTTCCATCGGTGCACCGTCGTGACCGTCTGTCTTGCTCGCCAGAGTGGTTCTGTTTGTCTTTAGGTCGCGCACAAAGACATCGCCAGTGCGGTCTCCGGATAGACCGAAGGGCGTACTGTCGCCCCTCGACAGGAAGACGACGTAACGACCGGTTGTCGAGATCGCAGGATGGGTTGCAGCATGCCCTGCCGGCCGACCCTGCGAGCCGTCTGCCCGGCTGACCAAAACCGTTTTGCGCGTCTTCAGGTCACGCCGGTAGACGTTGGTGCACCGACCGGAGGCACACTTGAAGCCGTACGCCTCGTAGGTGGTAAAGACAACATACCGGCCACTTGCCGAAATCGCCGGCTGATCAGCGGTCGTAAAACCTTTCCCGTAGCGCCCAGTCGCACGACTGACGAGCACCGTTCTGTTTCGTCTGCGATCTCTGACAAAAACATCGCTCATATCAGGGCCATTGTCTGCATGGGTGAAGTTGTCGGCGTTGGAGGCAAAGGCGATGAAACGCCCATTGGCCGAAACCGACGGGCGATCGGAGTTGTAATAGCTTGTTTCGCCGGGGATAACTCTGTATTCGTGTCGGGCGGTTGCATCTTCTATCGATGACAAGAAGGCACCAACGGCCAGGGTAACGGCGCAACCCATAGCAATGACTCTGGGCATCATCACGGCATCTCCTTCAAATCTCCAAGTCATCTTCTTAGATACACGAATCCTTCTATGGCCCGCTGGCGCGGCTTATGAGCATGGTCTTGTGGGTTTTTCGGTCGCGCATGTAGACCGAGAAATTTAAAAACCAGCGAGGGCTGAAGTACTTATCGAAGACGCTTTTAAGTTTTTCACTATCGGTGGAAAAGGACACGTAGCGCCCGTTTGCCGAGATTGATGGTGACCGCGAGTCACCGACGATCCGTCCCTTCAGGCCATTCAATCTGTTTACAACCCTTGTTTTTTTGGCCTTTAGATCACGTGTATAGACACGAAGTTGGCCTTCGTGGTCGTAGCGCTTATTGACCGAGAACGTAACGTAGCGGCCGTCTGCCGAGATTGAGGGCTCATGGGCGTTACCCTTGTACCTTAGCCCTCCACGTCCCCGGCGGCTGACAAGAGCCATTGTGTTTTGCCGTAGATCGCGAATGAAGACGTCGGTTCGCTCCTTCTTTTCATCGGGAGTTATCCAGTACCCCAGGAAGACGACATAACGGCCGCTGGCGGAGATGGAGGGATAGCGGGGATACATGAGTCTCTTGCCGAACCAATTGGCTCCACTTACGAGAGTTGTCTTGTTCTCTTTCAGATCGCGCACAAAGACCCCGGACTCGCCCTCCGAAGTTATGTTTGTAGCGTTTGAGTAAAAGGCCACGTAGCGGCCGTTGGCTGAGATCGAAGGGCCGCCTGTGTCGCTGTGTGCCTCGTTACTGCCCTCGTCATTGCCCTCGATGCCATCTGGGCCGTCGGCCCGACTGACGAGAATGGTGCGGTCGAGCTTTGTATCCCTCACATATATCTGAGGACTGCTCTCCTCGCTGGCAGCGGGGGGCACCAGAGAAAAGGCGTCGAAAGCCACGTATCGGCCGTCGGCCGATATCGACGGCCAGTTAGCAGAAAACAGAACGCCCTTGGGCACGGTATTGCGCCCGTCGGGCCTGCTTACCAACCGCGTCGTACCACGTCTCAGGTCACGCAGGTAGATCACTGAGTCAGTGGCCAAGTCATCTAAGCCCTCTTTGACGCCCGCAGATCTATCCAGGTTGGTCGCCGAAGAGCTAAAGGCAACGTAGCGGCCATTGGTCGATATCGCTAGTCGTTCGGAGCCACCGTTTGCCCTACCGCGCTTGCCGCTTGGCCTGCTTACGAGGACGGTCTTCTTGGTGCGGATATCGCGCATGAAGATATCCCTTTCGTCTGGCCCTAGGTCTTTCGAGCTTAGGTTGTCGGCGCTTGAGTTAAAGGCCACGTAGCGTCCGTTGGCTGAGACTGAGGCATTCGATGAACCCTCATTACCCGCCTCGCCGGGCCTTATTGACTGTTTAGCCGATACATAGTCGATGCTTGTGAGTGCAAGGCTGAATCCGGCTAGCAGAGTAAGCGCAAGCCCACCATACTTTTTCAGATAGGGCTTTGATTGATAATTCGTCATCTGATCTTCCTTGCAAGCTCAAGCTACTTATTAAGAGTTATTTAAGGGTCTTCACCTTCCGGCGCTTCTCCTTCAGCGTCGCGCTCTTACCGCCCGTCGGGCACCACACAACACGCTTTTTACCGCTTTTGGTTTTGAAGCCAACGTTCATTCTTGTTGTGCCGCGCTCAAGCCAGCAGGGATCGACCCAGCCATACTTGACCCTGCCAGGAGCTTTCTTTTTCTGATACAGCTTTCCGTAGACCCAGCCGCTTTTCGGTGACATGTACTGTGGCTTAAACCTGTCTTTTTCGCGCCTCCAGAGGATCTCAATTGCCCTGTCCAGCGGCCCATTGCGTATGCGCACAAACTTCTTGTGTGGCTTCATCTTGCTCCGACCCTTCCAGTTCGCCCCCTCACGCCTTACCCACTTGACCTTTCTGTCGTAAGAGCGCTTGCCCTCCACTTCTGAAATATACTCGATATTCAACTTAACTACGCGGAGTTCCTCATTGCTGTTGATCCTTGTTTTATTCGCACTGATCAACGTGTCTAACGAGACATCTTTGGTTACGTTTTTTTTCGAGTGGAAGCGGACCTGCTTGTCAAGTGACTTCTCGCACAGGCTGCCCGTCAAAGCCTTTGCCGATACGTAGCCGTGGGTTAACGTATTCTTGCCTCTGTCACGCATAACTCCCATTATCCAGAACTCGTGCTTTTTACTTGGAGACTTCTTGCCAATCCCCCGAACCGCGACGTAGCCGTGGAAGTTGGGGGCGTAGTAGCGATTGGTCCTGTTGGGATGCTTGGGATCGTGATCGAGTATGTGGACCTTGTTGGGTTTCCCTATTCTCACGAATCTGCCAGGCCGGTTCTCACGAACGGCCCAGGCTTCCTGAGCTTTGGTGTAGGGCCTTGTCCGTATGGTCGAATATTTGATCCTACTCTTACCCAAAGGCGTATGTGGGTTTGGCTTGGTGAAGCAACCCCTTAAACGTCCTCCCTGCTGGGCTGCGGAGCGAAACTCGGGCGTGAACTGAAGCGAAGCGGAAGCAGATGCACTGTTGTCGTATCGAAGCATCTCGTTTTCTGCCGCCTCCATCGCATCCTCTCCCGGCCCTGCGTCGGTGTCGGGCTCGGGCTCGTCCAAGCCCCCGAGATTCGCGCTCTCGGCTATCGACCTGTTATATGCCGCATCCAACGTCCTCACCAGTATCGTCACATCGAAATACGGAGGCAGGCTCATGAGTGGGGTTCCGGTGTGGGGGACACTGTTCCAGATAATCTTGCCAGAGCCCACGTAGGTAACCGCGTACTCGTAGCCTGAGATATCCGACTGGCGGGGTGGCTCCGGGGGCCTGTCCCAGGAGACGTTCGCCATATTGGTGAAGGTCCTCGTTATCTTTAGGTTCCTGGGCGCCGCGGGAGCGGTGTTGTCGATTAGGACGGTCTCCTTCTCTCTCGCCTTGTGGCCGGTGAACTCGACTGCCCTTGCCTCGAAGGTGTTCTTGCCGTCGGGTATGTCCTGCTTTCTTACCTTAAAGGTGGTCTGTGCATGCAAGGGGCAGGGCGGTTTGGTGCCGGTGTATAAGTCCTCGTCTTCCTGGCAGACCTTCTCTTTGTCTATGCGGTGCTCACCGTCTGCGTTTTTAACCCAAAGCTCCAAGGCCTTGATGCCCGACATGTTGTCTCTCGCCTCTACACGGGCGCTTATCTCCTCATCTGACACCCAACCTTCGTCTGAGAGGCGCTCGAGCTCTCCCTCAAGATCCACCTCCGGCTTGGTGCGGTCTATGTGGAGGCGGTAGTCGAGC
>SDBV01010240.1_pt1 | contig 12316 bp, 11 predicted proteins | sample 2277081 | NCBI WGS metagenome assembly SDBV01 (sample SAMN10402039, study PRJNA504765) | marine sediment metagenome | isolation source: marine sediment core GS10_PC15, 223 cmbsf | place: Arctic Ocean: Southern Knipovich Ridge | collected 2010 | reverse complement strand
TTAAAATTATCAATGCAAAATTATCATTTTAAATTTGAAATGCTAAATGTTAAATTTGCAAAGCAATTTTCCATCTAATTTGTCCAGCCTCAGGCGGATCCGCAGAGGCGGACAATGATTAGTCTTCTGTGGTAAATTTCTTTCCTGTGGTTTCATTTTTTTTTATGTAACTTTTGACATTACCAATTGCCATTATGTGGACACCATCACAGATGTACCTGACTGCCGTCAGGCAGGTCTGTGTTAATCAGTGTCTTTTGATTAGTGGTCATCTGCGATTTACATTCCTGCATGCATTTTTGCTGACAAAACAGTGTTTTTCATGAGCATGGTAATGGTCATTGGTCCTACGCCGCCGGGTACAGGGGTAATCGCCCCGGCTATCTCTTTGGCTGTGTCAAAATCAACATCTCCCTTTAAGATAGCAACCATCCGGCCGGTTTTCTCGCTTTTCTTTTCACCCACACGATTGACACCGACATCTATGACACATGCCCCCGGCTTGATCCATTCAGGTTTGACAAGATTAGGCACCCCGGCTGCAACAATCAGTATGTCAGCGCGTTTACAGTGCGCCTCAAGATTTTTCGTGCCTGTATGAACTACAGTAACAGTGGCATTCGCGCCTTTTCCTTTCTGGAGCATGATGTTGGCAATAGGCTTTCCAACGATATTCGAACGGCCTACAACAACAACTTCAGCACCCGACGTCTCAAAACCTGCGCGTACAATAAGCTCCTGGATACCTGCAGGCGTACACGGAAGAAATTTTACTTCATCTCCGCCTATCATCAGCCGGCCGACATTAACAGGATGAAAACCGTCTACATCTTTGTCAGGATCAATAGCATTAAGCACTTTTTTTTCATCAATGTGTTTTGGCAGGGGAAGCTGTACAAGGATGCCGTGTATCTCAGGGTCCTGGTTGTACTTTTCAATAAGTTTTAAAAGGTCTGCCCCGGATATGTCGTCAGGCTGATCGTCCTGAATTGAGTTGAAACCAAGCTCATGCGCGATTTTCTGTTTGCCGGTTACATAACTGACAGAGGCAGGGTTTTTGCCTACAAGAATAGTAACCAGTCCCGGTACTACGCCATAGCCGGCTTTTAATTCGGCAATTTCCTTTTTGAGCTCTTCCCTTATTTGTGCAGCAATCTCCTTGCCGTTTATAATCTTTGCTGACATCTCTCCTCCTGTTTTTTTATTCAATCTCTATTCTTAATCAGCGCAAGCATCTCTTCTCTTGTTGATTCCCTGGTGCGGAACATCCCTCTGACAGCAGATGTAATTGTCCTTGCACCGGGTTTTTTTAACCCCCTCATTGAAAGACATAGATGCTCTGCATCTATTACTACCATTGCACCTTTTGGCTTTAATTTTTTCATAATCATATCCGCAAGCTGTGTGGTCAGCCTCTCCTGTACCTGCGGTCTCTTTGCAAAAATCTCAACTGCCTTCGCAAGCTCGCTTAAGCCGACTATCTTCCCACCGGACGGGATATATGCAACATGGGCCTTGCCAATAAAAGGCAATAAATGGTGTTCGCATATAGAATAAAATGGAATATCCTTCAGAAGAACCATCTCATCATGGCTCTCACCCTCTATGGGCTTTAATATTTCCTCTGTCGGAGTTTCGAGTCCTGAGAAAATTTCCTCATACATTTCAGCTATGCGCTGAGGAGTATTCTTCAGCCCCGCTCTCTCAGGGTCTTCACCTATTCCCTCGAGAATTATCCTTATGCCTTTTTCAATTTTTTTCCTGTTCAACAGAACACCTATTGCTTTATTCGGGATAAGTACAAATATTAACATTTATAAATAATGAGTGTCAAAAAACACTGTAAAGAGAGATTCCCGACATTCATCCTTCGCAGTGCTACGGAGAACGGAGCTACGGAGAACGGGAGCCTGCCTGCCGCCTGCCTGCCGGTAGGCAGGGCAGGCAGGCGGGAATGACAAAAACCTTTATCATCCTTTCCTGTTGTCATTCCGGCTTTTTTTCCGTCATTCCGACTTGTTCGGAATCATTCTTTACGATTCCTGACAAGCAGGAAGGATACTGGACAAGCCAGTATGACAGACATGAATCATTAAAAGGGCAGGATAGCATGACTTTTTTTGGACATTTCTATTTTGGTATTACAAAAAAACACTGCTCACAATAACCCGCCTAAAGGGGTATAATACCGCATGATTAAACGCCTCTTTTTTTCTCTGCTTCTATTATGTATTTTCTCTTCAGCAGTCCGCGGTGAGTCTCTGAATTTGAAGGTTTTCAGAACTTCAGAGGTAATAATTCAGTACGAACTACCTCTGGAAAAAGCCGCTGAGAGAATTGCAGGCATTTATCCACTGATTAAATCGGATTTGGAAAAAAAAATAAACCGCCGGGTTACATTTATTCCTTCCATTATCCTAATTCACAATTCTTCCACATTTAAAAAAATGGTCAAGGGCAATGACCGTATCACGGCATTTGCTGTTCCAGGGAAAAATATAATTGTTATTGACTATTCAAAAATGGAGAGAACACCTTTTGATCTCAGGCTGACCCTGAAACACGAGCTATCCCATCTGCTGCTCCACCAGAATATTAAAGATGAGTTCCTTCCAAAATGGTTTGATGAGGGCGTGTCTCAATGGGTAAGCGAAGGCATAGCAGACATTATTAATGTCAACGGGAATAAACTCCTGAAACAGGCTGTTCTTTCCGGCAACTATCTGGCACTGAAAGATATCAGTGTCTTTTTCCCGAGGTCTCCGGATCTTTTCATTCTCTCTTACGAGGAAAGCAGAAGCATTATTGAATATATAGACAGCAAATACGGAGAAGACAAACTGCTTGATATCCTGAATAAATTAAGTGAAGGCATTGAAATTGAAAAAGCTGTCTCTGCAGTATTACATGTTGATATGGCCGGGCTCGAAACTGGCTGGCATAAATATCTTCAAAGAAAATATACGTGGTTTAGATATCTGAGTGATAATATTTACTGGATGATATTTTTTTTCGGCGCAATTTTAACCGTGATAGGATTTTTACAGCTGAGAAGACGGATTAAAACATATGATGATGAAGATGAGGAATATGAGGATGATGTTGTCTTATAGATTATCCACGACTTTTTTTAGCTTGGCCTGAACCTGATTTGCAATATCCCTTAACTCCGGATTTTCAATAGACTGCATTGAAACAATTGGATCTATAGCAGAAACCTCTGTTTTCCCCTGTGCTGTCTCCTGGACTATCACATTACAGGGCAGCATCGTTCCTATTCTGCGCTCTGCCTGAAGGGCTTTGTATGCAAAGGAAGGATTGCACGCACCCAGGATTCTGTATTTCCTGAAATCTACATCAAGTTTCTTCTTCAGTGTCATTTGAACATCAATATCAGTAAGAACGCCAAAGCCTTCTTTTTTCAGTTCATCGATAACCCTGCCTACAGCATCATCAAATGACATATCCAGTATTTTATCGAATGTATACTGCATGGTTTTTTCTCCCTTTTAAATACTCCTGTTTAACGATCTAAAAGTCACCGACACTTTGCATTCTGTGAACTACATGGTCAGGTTTTTGACTTTGATTTGACCCGGTCTGAACCCTTTTGTTAATGGTGTTTAACTATTTTTCCTCTTTAATACATTTCTGGCAGTTTCTAATAATTTTTTAGGAGAAGTTATCATCTTAACCAGAAACTCATCTGCGCCTGCATTAATAACCTTTTCTACAACGTCCTGCGTGCCTTTAACAGAAAATACAATAACGGGGATATCTTTCCATCGGGGAGATTCCCTAATTATAGTGAGCACCTTGAACCCGTCTAATTTTTCCATAAAAAGATCCAGAATTATCAAATCAGGTGTCTTGGCCTGGAGAAATTTGATAGCCTCAATTCCGTCTTCAACAGCAACTACATGAAATCCTTCCAGAGTAAGTTTGTTTTTGCTTATGTCACGCGACATCTCATTATCCTCAACCAATAAAACCGTCTTCTTCTCTTTTTCAGCTTGAGGTTCTTTTGCCGTCTTGCGCTCAATGAAATTCTTTATCTTATCCCTCTGAACATCATCTGAATATATAAATTTAAGGCCCATTCCAACTGACGGCTGAGTATGCTCAATCCTGGCTTTTAGTGTTAACTTCTCTCCGTTAAGCGGTATTGTGACATCAAGCATACTTCGAACTTCAAATAAACGGTCTGTATAGACATAAAGACCACCCTCGCTTAAATCAATGCTCTTCACCGTAATATTATTATTAATGACTATATCTTTTACAAACGGCACTCTTACAAATTTTCTGCGTTCTTTTGGATTATCCATGGTTCCTCTTTAATTCCCTTTAATATTTTATATTGTATAGCATCAGTGGTCAAATCGGCCATGAACTGTTAAAAAAATTCTCTCTCACTTTATTGAATTACTCTTCGCAAACATTAGCCTGTACAGCAAATCACCCTTTTATCTGTAATAATCTTCTCAACCTTTTTATCATAAGTCTCAGCCGGAATTTCTTCCACGATCTGCTCTTCAAATGCCAGGGCAATTGTAGTGATATTTTTTTTGGATTTCGAGAGAAGCCTGTCATAATAGCCCGCACCGTATCCAATGCGATTTCCCTTTATATCAAATCCTGCACCGGGGATTATGACAACATCAATATCATCCAGACCAGTCTCTCTGTTGTCTGTAGTAATGCCCGGCTCGGGAATATTCATATAGCCGGAGACAAGTTCAGAAATGTCTTTTATCCAATAAAGCCTTAATTCTCTTTTTTTACTGTCAACCAAAGGCAGTGCAACTTTTTTACCAAGTTTAATAGCATGCTGCAGGCAATTCAAAGTATCAACCTCTGTCTGAAATGAGGCATAAAATAATATATTGCCGGCTTTCTTAAAATCGTCTGATGCTAAAAGCCTTTTCTCTATAGCCGCCTCTTTTATCTCTCTGGCTTCAGAAGTGATGCTGTTCCTTTTTTCCAACAGTTTATCCCTGATATCTTTTTTCAAATAAGCCTCTCAAGTGTCTCTTTAATCTTTACTGCTTCATCAACCGCATGTTCAGATGCCCTGTAAGGGGGCAGGCCTTTAATGTCTGATTCCATTATATCGTTGTTAAAGCTCATGGCCCCTAAAAATTCAATGCCGCTCAGGGCATTTCTTATAAACAGGACATCTTTTTCGTTTCTAACCTTATTGGCAACTACAAAAACCTTTTTAACGCCAAGCCCCTGAGCAAGACCCTTAACCGTAACAGCTGTTTGAAGGCTTCTCTGCCCCGGTTCAACAATAACGATAAATGCATCAACAGCCTCTGCTGTTCCCCTTGTGAGATGTTCTACCCCTGCCTCCATATCTGCAATTACAACCTCATCCCTCTCTGTAACAAGATGCTTTAAAAGCCTCCGTAAAAGTGTGTTCTCAGGACAGTAACAGCCTGATGCAGCCTCTTTTGACGTACCCATCACAAGCAGGGTTATGCCGTTAACCTTATAGCCAAAACCTTCAGGGATATCATCCACTTTTGGATTAATCTTAAATATTCCGCCGCTGGCCCCGGGCCTTGCACCTGTCCTTTCTTCAATGAGTTCTGACATTTCCGCTATAGGCCTTATCTTTTCAATCTCACTTTTAGAAACACCTAAAGCCTGGGAAAGATTTGCGTCAGGGTCTGCATCAACAGCAATTACCTTTTTACCCTCTGAGGCATAAATATGGCTTAAGAGAGCTGAAAAAGTGGTTTTTCCAACTCCGCCTTTGCCTGTAATTGCTATCTTCATTAAAAAAATACCTGTCTTCTGTTAAATTGCACAAATACCTCTTAAGGCTAACAGCCCTAGTACTTAGTTGCATAAATTAGCATCTTATGCTTGTCATTCCTGCAAAGCTTGTCCCAGCAGGCAGTAAGCAGGGAGCAGGAATCCAGTAAAATCAATAGATTCCCGCTTAAGACTTGCGGGAATGACGAACTGGAACTTATGCAACTAAATATTAGCTGATATTTTAAGATTTGGCTAAGGATTAAAAAGGTTATCTGCTAAAAACCTAACCTTTCTCAATTGCAGATAAAAGCGCCTTACGCATTACATCAATAGGGGGTTTAACGCCTGTCCAGAGTTCAAATGCAAGAACCCCCTGCCAAAGAAGCATGCCTGAACCGTCAATAGTCCTTGCGCCTTTCTTCTCCGCCTCCTGCAGAAAACTTGTATTTTTGTAAACAAGGTCGCATACAATCATTTCAGATGCGATAAAATCAGGACTTAAAGGCAGGGTGTCCTCTGACTTCAGGCCAAGCGGTGTAGCGTTTATAATTATGTCCGGCCTGCCTATATCCTTTATATTCTCAAGAAAGAATATATTATTTCGGATTTTATTAAGATCGCCTATTAATCTTTCAGCCTTTGACTTATCAATATCAAATAAAGATAATCTTGATGCCTTTTCAGATAAATAATAACTTATTGCCCTTGATGCCCCTCCGGCACCAAGTATTAAAATATCTTTATTTTCAATTGATATTTTTTTTTCAGAAAGTGCACTGATAAAGCCCCGCCCGTCTGTGTTATAACCTGTTAAAATTCCTTCTGAGTTGACTATTGTATTAACTGCGCCAATGAATGACGCCTCTTCATTAACTTTATCAAGCAGAGGAATTACCTTTTCTTTATGGGGGACCGTAATATTAACTCCCGGCAGGTTTAAATTTTTAATTGCTCTCACAGCTTCCCGGAGTTCCCCGGGTAAAACCCTGAATGCAACATAACACATGTCAAGTCCAAGGGTCTTAAAAGCGGCATTGTGCATCAAAGGTGAAAGCGTATGCTCAATCGGATAGCCGAAAATGCCTATTATTTTAGTCTTCCCACTTACATCCATCAGTTATTCCTTTTAAAAGTCCGGCAGGGGTTGGCTCTACAGATTTTACTTGAACGCCAAGGCTCTCCTCCATATCACTTAGAGTAACATTATCCAGAAACATATTGTGTCCATCCCTGAGGGCAACGTTTGGTACCAGCAGGCAGCAGTCTTTCTTGGTTTTGCCTACGACTGCCTTTAATACATCTTTTCCGGTAAGAAGTCCTGTCACTGTTACTGTCGGGCCGAAGAATTTGTTTTCGACCTTAAAGACATCCAGTGTCAGTCCCTCTATCGTTTTTAACCTCCGGGAAAATTCCTCGAGATAAGGCATGAAAGAAACCCCGGTAAATATGGCTACTTTCCTGGGCTCTATTTTTCTGGGAAGTTTCAGCTTTTTAGCAGAACTTAAAAACTGCGGTACCATACCCACACCGTTTTCTATCTGAGGAAAATCGCCGTATTCGCCGGTTGAAGGAAACGACGAGTCTGCAATAATATATAACTCATCAGCAAGATATACAATCGGATCACCATGGCGTCTCTTAAACCTCTTTCTCAACTGCCTGATAGATTCAATAATCTTTACAGCCTCAGCCTTTTCAACAGCTTTAAAAGGAGTCTTCTTATATTTTGTTGTTCCTGCGGGAACAACTGCAATTGATACCACATATGGGTAAAATCTTTGCAGGTCTTTAATGGTTTTTGAAAGCTCCTCTCCGTCATTCAGCCCCGGACATAAAACTATTTGAACATGCATACTTATCTTATGTGATGTGAATTCCTGTATTTCTTTAAGAATGTCTGATGCCCCGGAGTTACCGAGCATCTTTCTTCTTAAGTCATTATTCGTTGTATGCACTGACACATACAGGGGGCGCAGCCTTTGCTGTATGATGCGTTTTTTATCTGATGGAGAAAGGTTTGTAAGGGTTATATAATTACCATAAAGAAAAGACATGCGATAATCGTCGTCTTTCAGATAAAGCGTCTTTCTCATGCCCCTGGGAAGCTGGTCAACAAAACAAAAAATGCACTTATTTCTGCAGGATCTTGTTCTGAACGGTCTTAATTTAATCCCAATGTCAGATCTTTCCTTTTTCTTTATTTTAAATGCCAGTTTCTTATTGCCCCTCTGTACCTTGAGGTCAAGGACACCTTCCCTGGAAAAATACATATAATCTATGACATCCCTGATACGATTGCCGTTTATCTCAACAATGATGTCTCCTTTTAAGATACCCGCATCATAGGCAATAGCTCCTTCAGCTACATTGCTAACATATGCATTCATTGAAAATACCTTCCGTATTAAAAAGAGGGCGAGGATTCGAGTATTTTTTGAAACGTTATACGTTCCTCGTTATTTATTTAACGAATTTAGCAGCCCCCTTAAATCCTTTCCGCTCCGGTTGATGCGACTCTGCACTAAGACTCACTACGAGCAGTTTTGCCAAGGCAAAGACTCCTTGAATTCCGTATTCTATACACTCTCTGTATTAACATTATTAGCAATTTTTAATCCTTTATACGCATAGTGAACTCCTGATAAAGCAGTTAACAAAGCAACCACAACAAAAAAGAACATTGGAATGGACAGCTCGTATTTTAAATTGCGTGATAAAAGAATCAGTCCTATTAACAAAAACTGACAGGCATTGGCAGCCTTTCCTAAAAAACTCGGTTCTATTTTTAAATTGTGGATAACAAAATAAAGGATTATACAGCCTGTTACAACAATCAAATCCCTGCTAATAACAATAATTGTAAGCCACTTGGGCATTAATCCATAAATGCTCATGAGAATAAATGAAGTTATCAGAAGAAATTTATCTGCTACAGGATCAAGTATGCTGCCAAAATATGTTGTCTGTTTCCTTATCCTTGCAATGAATCCATCAAGGGCATCAGTAACACCCGCCCCAAGGAAAAGAATAAGGGCATAATCATACCTCTGATAAATAAGTGCAAAGGCAAGGAAGGGCAACAGTAATATTCTTGTTAGTGTTAAAATATTGGGAAGACTCCCGGCTACCAAGAGATGCCTCCTAAAGAATAATTTCTATATATAAAAAATATTAAAATTCAACAACTTAATAACTAATCTTTATAAATTACTTTAAGCCAGCTAAAAAGCTTAAATCCGTTAGTAATATTTTTTCTAACAGGTTTTTACCCCATCCCAAAGGCAGAACTTTCTTTCTAACTGGGCAAGGCTATCATATTATTAAAATTTTAAAACAATCCCTTAACCTTGCCTGTTGAAGTGTCAACATCTACCCTGCGATAGGCAGGGTCTGATGCAGTGCCGGGCATTAATTTAATGGCGCCTGCAACAGGAACAACAAAGCCTGCCCCTTTATAGGTGAGAATATCGCGGATAGAGAGTTTCCAGCCCTTTGGAACCCCTTTCAGCTTTGGATTATCAGTAAGGCTCAGGTGTGTCTTGACCATGCATATTCCGAGCTTCGCTGTTTCAGGGTCTTCCTCCATCTTTTTGGCCTTTGCAAGAGCCTCCGGAGTGTAATCAACACCGTCTGCGCCATAGACGTCCTCTGCAATCATCTCGATACGGTGCCTGAGCGTGATATCCAGTTCATAAAGGAACTTAAAATTATTCGGCTCATTACATGCATCTACGACTGCATCTGCAAGCTCAAGCGCTCCTTCACCGCCGAACTGCCAGTGTTTTGAGACTGCGACCCTTGCCCCTGCCTGCTCTGCAATACGTCTTACAGCCTTTATCTCATTGTCTGTATCCGTATAGAATGCATTTATACAGACAACCGGATTGATTCCTGCCTTTTTGACTGTATTTATATGATGTATAAGGTTATCACAGCCTTTCTCAACCCATCCTACATTTTCTCCTGTATACTCCTTAGGCATCGGTTTTCCTGGAACAGGTATTGGTGCTCCACCATGACATTTAAGCGCCCTTATTGTTGCAACAATGACTGCGGCATTCGGTTTCAGTCCTGAAAATCTGCATTTGAGGTTCCAGAATTTTTCGAATCCGATATCTGCCCCGAATCCTGATTCGGTTAGATGATAATCGCCGAGTTTTAAACCGATCCTGTCCGCAATTATAGAGGACTGGCCTATAGCGATATTGGCAAACGGACCTGCATGTACTAATACAGGCTGACCCTCAATCGTCTGCATGAGGTTTGGGTTAATTGCCTCAACCATCCATGCTGTCATTGCCCCTGCAACCTCGAGGTCTTCTGTTGTAACAGGTCCGCCGCTTTTGTCGTATGCTACAACGATTTTGCCCATGCGTTCACGCATATCCTTGAGGTCAGTAGCAACAGCTAAGATCGCCATAATCTCAGAGGAGACAGCTATAGCAAAGCCTGAGTTCATCATAAAGCCGTCGAGCTTCTCGCCGATACCAATGATTATATTACGCAGTGACTGTGCACAGAAATCCATAATCCACTTCATCTCCACATTGCGAGGGTTTATGTTAAGCCTTTTTAATTTACGCTTTGCAAGCTGTTCGTCGGAATAATTGAATTCGTGCTGCATACGTGATGTTACTGCAACCATCGCAAGGTTATGGGCGTTCATAATAGCATTAATGTCACCGGTAAGCCCGAGAGAGAATGGCGTCAGTGGGATGCACTGGGAAAGACCTCCGCCTGCTGCTGAGCCTTTGATGTTCATAGTAGGGCCGCCGGAAGGCTGTCTTATAGCTGCAACAACGTTTTTGCCCCTTTTCCCCAGTCCCTGGGTAAGACCCATGGTTGTTGTTGATTTCCCCTCACCCAAAGGTGTAGGTGTAATGGCGGTAACGTCAATATATTTTCCGTTAGGCCTACTCTCAAGACGTTTTAAGATTTTGTTGAAATCAACCTTTGCAACATAATGTCCGTGAGGCAGGAGCTCTTCTTTTTCTAGTCCCAGCTCTTCACCGATCTGATAAACTGATTTCATGCGGGTTTCTGCCTCTTCTGCTATTTCCCAGTCTGCGTGCTTAATCGGATCAAGCGGCATCTTTAAAATCCTCCTTCTAATATATTTATTAATACAAACGCATTAATTACCTTTAGTATTGTCATTCCCGCTTGTCGGGAATCCTTCCTGCCTGTCAGGAATTGTAAAGAAAGATGCCGAACAAGTCGGCATGACAAAAATGTAACATTACTTATTTCATTTGCTATAGTTCAAATCGTTCAAAATGTTTAAGGTATTAAAGCCATGAGATTGATTACTTAAATTTAAATCGTAGTTGCTTTATAATATTTGCAAGCTAATGATGTTTATAAAATAAGGAAGTTTTAAACAATAGCATAGAGCAAACTTCAGTGTCAAACTCAATACCCTTTTATAAATACTTTAATTAATAGCCATGTAGATATTAGTTTAACTACATTTCTCATTTCTCATTTCTTTATACTAACCGCACAGGATTTATATTCCGGAGTACCAGTAATAGAATCTCTGAATTCTGATGTCAGGATATTGGAAAGTGTATCCGCGAAATGGAAAGTCAGGAAGACATTCCCCTCCTGTGAGCGTTTAGTTACCTTTGCCCTGACCTTGATCATGCCCCTTTTTGAAGAGGCTTTTACCATATCACCGCTCTTGATCTTCAGTCTTTTTGCGTCCTCAGGACTTATCTCAATCAGTTCTTCAGGAACAAGTTCCATAATACCCGGCACCCTGCGTGTCATTGAGCCGTTGTTATAATGCTCACGAATTCTTCCGGTAATAAGCACTAATGGATATTTCTTATCAGGGACTTCACCTGAACCCTTATGATCAAGCGGCATGAACAGGGCAAGACCGTTCGGCCTTGAAAATAGGTCGGTATACATAGTAGTCGTACCCGGATGGTCCTTTGTCGGACAGGGCCACTGGAGACTCTCCTTCTCAAGGCGTTCATAGCTTATTCCTCCATATTGAGTGGTGAGGCCTGCTATCTCATCCATAATCTCAGAAGGATGATTATAGCTCTGCTTATAGCCCATTTTTGTTGCAAGTTCAGAGATAACCTGCCACTCTGCCATTCCGGCAAGGGGCTCTATGGCCTTTCTTATACGCTGAACTCTGCGTTCGCCGTTTGTAAATGTCCCGTCCTTCTCTGCAAAGCTTGCACCGGGGAGTATCACATCTGCATATTTTGTTGTCTCTGTATGGAATATATCCTGCACAACAAGGAATTCAACGCTTTTAAGGGCTTTCTGCACATGCTTAAGGTCAGGGTCGGTCTGGGCCGGGTCTTCACCCAGAATAAACAGCCCCTTGAATTTTCCTGTCTTACATTCATCAAGCATCTCAACAGACTTGAGCCCGATTTTTTCTGAAACAGGAACTCCCCATGCCTTTTCAAACTTCCTGCGCACCCCTGGATCAGTCACTGACTGGTATCCGGGGAGTGTAGAGGGCAGCGGCCCCAGGTCTGATGCACCCTGCACATTATTCTGTCCCCTGAGAGCCATGATACCTGTT
>SDBV01010239.1_pt1 | contig 12317 bp, 7 predicted proteins | sample 2277081 | NCBI WGS metagenome assembly SDBV01 (sample SAMN10402039, study PRJNA504765) | marine sediment metagenome | isolation source: marine sediment core GS10_PC15, 223 cmbsf | place: Arctic Ocean: Southern Knipovich Ridge | collected 2010 | reverse complement strand
ATCAAGATTCTCAAGCAGCGTGGCATTCATCACAGCCACGCCATATACCCAAAACCCCAACCCAAGACCAGATCAATTCCCCCCCGTCTGCCCAGCCATGGACGGGTTGGGCGAATGTTTACCGCCGGTGGTGCGCAAGTTGATGCGGTGCCGCGAGTTCCGTCACACCGGCGAGACGCCGGTGCCACTGTGTTGACGCCAGGTTCGGCCCTAATTCAACGGTATTGGGACAAGCCCCCCATGGCACCCGAATCAATCAACTCCAGTTCTTCAACGGGCTGCTAAGGACGCATAGCAGGCAGGGCAATTCCCAACCCCGACAACACCCTCTCCCGGTTCGACAAGTCGCCGATGATCCTGCATACCGGCAGCGGCTGAAGCTTGAGCAAGGTGGGGGTGGCGATGATTCCGTCCTGCTCCGCCCTGGCCGGCTGTTTGAGGACGTCGATTATCTCCAGTTGATACCGGTCGGGTGTTTCCTCATCAAGCAGCTTTCGGATGTTTGCCGACGCTTTCTCGGAGTTTAGCGATTGGCCCGTTACATAGAGCCGCAGGATGAGTTTCTCTTCGCTCACTGCAGAGTTCCTTTCGTGTCAAGTGGCGTCGCCTTGATTATCGTCCAGCAGCATCGCCGTACGTTTTAGGTACCATCACGTCGCTCAGAACCAGCTCGAAGCGCGAACAGCGAAACCGTTCCAGGGCTCCATGGCCGGCGACGCCAGATCTCTTTCAGACCATACCCGCCCGGGTGTACCGCAGGCGAGCAGAGGATTCATATCGCCTGACCGCTGGGTGGGTTTGCAGCAGTTGTTCGGCATTTGTTGACTGTGCCGGTTGGGGCGGTTCGATCGCCCGGTCTGAAACACTGGATAGCCCCGAGATCAACCGTGCCTGCGGCGTTTCCGGCAATAGACGTGGTCAACCGCTACTGCCACGTGGTAATCTCTATCGCCTGGGAAGCGTCGCAAACGTGAGTCTTTTACGTGATCCTTATGCCCTGGGTCCGCTGAAGTTACAGCAAATCGCCGACGACCTGGAGCAGAGGTCAGTCCGGTCTGATTCGGCGTGTGGCAGAGCAGCTCGGCCGGGTGAGCTGCACTCCGGGGCCTCTCCCTCGTGGCTTTCCGCACTCGTGCGTGGTTTCCCGACGTATAGTTGCGCATGCCGCGGGGGATGGAAACCGGGGTATTTGTCACCTTATGGACGTGCCGACAGACCGCGAGTGGTTCCCACGGGGAGGGGGATGTACCAATGTTGAGCGAGATTGCCGTTGCCGTGTTTACGCTCGATCCGACGTTGTACGAGAAGGTCGAAGGCGGCGTGAGGGGTTTAGCGGATCGGATCGCACAGTTCTCCTTTCACGACCGTGTGGAATCGCTGGAGAGGTTTGCCGCGGACAGCAATCTGATCGTGTTTTTGGAGACCGGCAAGCAGCGCGAGGCGTGCTTGCGTTGGATTCAGAGGGTGTCGGAGTTCGGACCGAACTCGTACGCGGTGTGCCTGGAGGAAGACTTCGACCAAGAGCATTCGCTGCGGGCGACTCGGGCCGGCGCGACGGATCTTTTGGTCGGCAAGTTCACTGCCGAGGACGTTGCGTCGTTGACCCGACGGCTGGCGAACACGTTCGATAGGTATCAATTTCCGTCCCCTGTGCCGCCGGTGCCGGATCCGGCCGATGGTTGCCCCTCGAGATCAGCACGAGCGGGGCATGAGCAGTCAAATAGCGATAGAGAAACCGACGCACAAAGAGCTTGAAGATCGGGTCCGCGAACTCGAAGATCTGCTTCATGCCCTACGCAACGGCGAAGTAGACTCGGTGGTTTCGGATCGCGATCCTTCACAGTTGCTCGTACTGCGGGAGTACATGCACGAGCTGCAAAGAGAACGGCAACTGAGTGAACTCGAGGCCGTGGTTGAGATGGTGCCGATCGCGCTGGCGATCGTCTGGGCCGACGGGAAGATTCACTCGGCGAACCCGGCCTTTCTAGACGTTGTCCAACCGGACATGCGCAACACGCTTCAGGCGTGGGCGGCGGGACTCCGCGCCGACGACAAGTTCGAGAAACGACTCGAAGAGCGCCTGAGAAGGTGTCTGGACGGTTCCCGGCAACTGGATCCACTGGCGGTGACATTCACGGACCGCCGCGCAAAGGAGTTGCATTGGGTGATCACTTTCCAGCAGCTTCCCGGAGAGGTCGGGGACCCCCGGGGTGCAGTCATAGCCGGCACCGACGTCACGCAGGAGAAACGTCTGATCGCACAACTCTCCGATGCCAAGAGGCAAATGGAGGAGTTTCTGGCCGCCGTTGCACACGATCTGAAGTCACCGCTGATTACCATCGCACACAATTTGACCTTTGCCCGAATGAGCCAGGGAGATACTCTCACGGCGGAGAGCGCCGAGTGTCTGGACCGGGTCCGGGCCGCCGAGAAGGACATGCTCAATCTATTGCACCAGATTTCGGTGGTTTCCCGCGCCGGACGCGACACGGAACCTTGCCAGCGACAGTCGGTTCACGAGTTGGTCCAGTCGGCACTTTGCCAACTGGGGAGCACGCTGGCCGAACGCCGGGCCGTAGTGATCCTCGGCGACAACCTGCCCGAACTCTATTGCCAGGGCACCAAACTCATCCAGGTGTTCCGTAACCTGATTTCCAACGCGGTCAAGTACACTCCGGCCGGGCGAACTCCGCACGTCGAAGTGGGCTACCGTGATCGCTCCGCCGGTGAACACCTTCTCTTCGTCTGCGACAACGGCAGCGGGATCCCTGAGGAAAACTTGCAGAGGATCTTCGGGTTGTTCGATAGACTGTCGGCCGATCCGAATATCTCCGGCCAGGGAGTGGGCCTGACCGTCGTTAAACGAGTCGTTGAGTTGCACGGGGGGCGGATCTGGGCGGAGTCCGTCCTGGGAGAGGGCTCAACCTTCTACTTCACTATCCCACGGCAAGGGAGAGATAGTTATGCCTGTGACAACTCAGCGGGTGATGACCTACCTGCTGGTCGAAGACAATGACGATCACGCGGAAATCGTAGAGAGGTGCTTCCGCTACAATAATCTGGCTAGCAAGGTTCGTCGCGTGAAGACGGGGGCCGACTGCCTGGCTTATCTGGCCGGTGAGAAACAGTTTGGGGACCGCCAGGAGTATCCCTGTCCCGACGTGGTGCTGCTGGATATCCGCATTCCCGGCGTGGTAGACGGCCTGCAAACGCTCAAGGCCATTAGAGCGAACCCCCAATACACTTCGCTTTGGATTACGATGCTCACGTCCTCCGATCGGGATCTTGATGTGAGTCGTGCCTACAGGCTGGGAGCGAACGGATACATAGTGAAATCGGACGATACGGAGGAAATGATCGAGCAGCTCCTCCGGCTGCACCAGTCTTTCGACCCATCGGTCGAGCTTCCCCAACGGAAACGGCGGCCAGAGCTCGGTTCGCTTCAAGAGGCCGACGGAGGGTTTTCCCCGGCAGCCGGCGCGCAGTCCTTCCTAGAGTCCTCCCGGGACGCCGCTCTGGCTCTGCTGGTGTCGGCTTATGAAAGAGACCCAGACGAAACACTGAGTTTGCTCCGGTCCGTGGAGCAGGTCAACGCCACACGCTTCACCAGCCTCGCACACAGGTTCTGTGTGGATCACCGGCATGCGTTTGCCGGCGGGCACGACGTAGATTGGATCTTCATCCGTGAGGTGGTGATGGACAAACTCCCACGATACATGGGGCTGAGAGAGTTGGCCCGCGTGGTGGCGGGCATTGCCGCTGTTTTGGACGGAAACGTGGCCGCCGAAAGGGACGAATCTTCCTGGCAACTCTGGCAAGAGTTCCGCCGGGCGTGTCTGAACCAAGGGACGGGCCCGCCAGCGGAACCGGCAGAAGCTCTGGATGCCCCACCGCAAGTTTCACAGCTTTGGAAGGCGATTGCGATCGGTGCCCTGATCGTGCTGTTGGGCTTGCTCGTGGGACGAATTGCCCGTGGGCTTCTGTAAACACCAGTTCCATTCTCCACTCCGTTATTAAAGGCTGAAGGGGGGGCAGCGATGACCACGACCGATGAACGAATCTTAACATATTTGCTGGTCGAGGATAACGACGATCACGCCAGGATCATCGAACAATGTGTCCGATACGGAAATCGCCCCGACAGAATCCACCGCGTCAGCAGTGGAGCGGACTGCTTGAAGTACCTGGCCGGCGAAGCGCCCTTCACCGACCGTTCCCGGTTCCCTTACCCCGACGTGGTGCTCTTGGACATCCGCATGCCCGGCACCTTGGACGGGTTGCAGACGCTACAGGCCATTCGGGCTGATCCCCGGTGCCGGTTGCTGGTAATCCTGATGCTCACCTGCTCCGACTGCGATCTCGACGTAAACCGTGCGTACGAAATGGGCGCCAACGGATACATCATCAAGTCTGGTGACACGATGGACATGATCGAACAACTACTTCAGGTTCGCTCGTCCTTCGACTCGCTGGTCCGCCTGCCCAAGCGAAGGCAGGAATCTGGCCCCCGCTTCCGACCGGAAGCCAAGGTTCCAACAACCTTGCTGGAAGCCGTGAAAACGCTGTTGGAGCACGACGAGGACGCTGCTCTCGACCTGTTGGCATCGGCCTACAAACAAAATCGTGACAAGTTGCTGCGGCTGTTGTTGTCGCTGGAACAGGTCGACGCCACCCGTTTCGCTGCTCTGGCGTACAGGTTCTGCGTCGAGCGACGGCACTTATTCGCCAATGCCGAGGACGTGGATACGATCTTCTTGCGATCAATCGTCATGGAGACGCTGCCACGATACGTAGCCTTGGACAAAATGGGTGGAATGGTCGCTGGTATAGCCGCCGCGTTGAAAGACAACCAGTGGGCCGGCAGCAACAGCCCTTCGTGGCACATCTGGCAAGGCTTCTCCCAGGCCTATCAAAGCCAAAGCCTATCCCCGCCGCCGCCCGGGTGAGGTGTCCATATTGGAGAAGCGAGCCCTCCTTCGCGGTGCGGAAGGTGGCCACGAGCGCTCCGCGCCTGGACCGTTGCATACGTCTCGGCATGTCACCCGCGGTAGCAGCCTCCCGATACCGGGCCGGCTGTTGATTCGTGCTCTCGCCTTTTACCCGAGCGGTGGTTCTGCCACTTGGGTGAGGCGCTTAATGCTACAGCGCTATGTTTGCGCGACGATTCCACGTAACTCGAACGGCAGCAACGTGTTGCGAAGTCACCGGGGTTTCCATCAGCGTTTAGTGGGCGGGCTTGCCCGCCGTTGAGTTGGAGACAGCGTTCTGTTCGGGCGTGGCAACGGCGGGCAAGCCCGCCCGCTAAACGACAGTGCCGTGGACATAGCGCTGTAGTATTAAGCGCCGGCTACTTTCCCCGCCAGCAGGTGACCTTGCCGTCGATAGTCGCCAGATACAGCCGGCCATTGGCTGCGATCATGCCGTCGAACACCGGGGGCACGTTCAGCTTATACTCGGCGAGTCGCTTCCCGCTGGCGGCGGAGACGGCCCACAATAGCCCGCCTTTCTCGCCGGCCAGCGAGGCGTCGTGCTCGGCAAGTTGCCTCTGCACGTCGGCATCGAAACGGCGGGCCACCGCCGCTTCCTCATCGAGCAGGTCGGGTGGCCCGGCGACAAAGAGGGTTTTGTCCGCGAGGACCATCGCTCGGGCGATCAGCGGCGGCTGGTCTTGCGACCACTTCACGTCCGCGGCGGAGAGCTGCTTCACGGTTCGGGACCCCGTCACCTCGCGGTTGAAGATCCACCGGGGGTCCTCCTTTTCCATACCCCGCCGCGCGGCCGTTACGCGCTGGATCGACTCGGGCCTGACGTCCCTACGGGCCGCGAATAGCCGATACTCCAGGGCGGGCGACCAGACGAAGTAGTGCGGCTTACGTCCGTAGCCGTAGATCGTCTCCTTGTCGAAGACCATCATTCTCCCGGCCGGCGCATACCGGCCCGCGCGGAACCACCAATTGCAGCCGTTCAGCAGCGTCCGCCCGTAAAGCCAATAAGACCGGTGGAACCACGAGTCGTCGAGGAAGCCGGTCGAGCAGAAGAGGTGGGCACCCTCGCCGACCTGGTCGGTGGCGTCGCTGGCTGCCACAACCTCCGTCCGCTTGCCGTCGAAGTTGAACTTCTGCGACCGCATGTAGATAAACTTGTCGTCGCAACTGAGCACGTCGGGCAAGGCGGGCGCCATGTTCAGGCCGCGCATCACGTTCTGAAGGTTCTGATCCGTGCCCGGGATGCGGTCGTCGAGAATCGTCCCAGAGACCAGCTTGCCCGTGGCCGCGTCGATCCGACAGAGTCGCATTCCACCGTCGAGGAAGGCCGTCCGCCCCGCCACGCAGTGGACTACGCCGTCGCGCACCAGCACGCTGCCGTGTACCGGCCAGACGCTTTCGAGTTGCTCCATCGCCATGTGCCGCCGGTCGGCCGGGGCGGCCAGATAGCGCCAGACCAATTCGCCGTCAGACGCCCGCAGACAGTAGACGTGTCCGTCGGCGGAGCCGAAGATCGCGCGGCCGCCGTAGATCGCCGGCGGAGAATCGACGCGGCCTCCGGCGGTGAACGTCCACAGCTCTTCACCACTGGCGGCGTCGAAGGCGTGGACCGTGTGCGTGTCGATCGATGCGACCAGCAGCTTGCCGCCGGCGACTACCACGCTGCTGAGCCTGCCACCCGGTTCGGCCTGCCAGGCCGGTTTTAGTTCGGCCCCAACGACCGTTTTCGCGCAGCCGCTGCGCGCGGCATCGTGGCGGTACGTCGGCCAGTCTTCGGAATCTTCAACCCTGAGTCCCGAATGCCGGATCGTGTCCAGGCCATAGGCCGGGCCCTTTTCCAGGCGGGCGTTCTCGGCGGGCTTCGGCAGCGGCTCCTTGGCCGCCGGGGCCAAGGCGTTGAATCCGTTGAGCTTGGTCTCCAGATAGCACGCGCAGGCGTGCTGCGGGGCGTAGACCAGGCCGTTGCACGGCATAATCCCATAAATGCACGAGCCGCGGACCCAGTGATTGCGATTCCACGTTTCCTCGCGCCAGTCCACAAACTCAATGCCCGTTCGCGACGGCAGGAGGTAGTTTGTGGTTGCCTTGCTGCGATGGCAGCGGTGATGGAACCAGTAGCTCTTGATGTCCGGCTTGAACTCGCGCTCGACCTTGCCCGTCTTGATATTGTATCCGCTCCACGTATTCGTCCCTCGCCCCGCCAGTTCGCCGGTCCACGCCAGACCCTCGATCACCAGCACGTCCTCCGGCGAACGGTGGCCGGCCCGGTAGTGTTGGCCGGTCCAGAGCTTCTCACCCGTGTCGGCGTCGTAGCCGCTCATCTTGCGATTGCCGCCCGCAAAGAGCACGACTGCGTCGTGCAGCACCAGTGTTGGTGCATAGAAAGTGGGCAGAGGCAGTCGCATCGCGACCGGTTCGGAGGTCCATTTCTGCTGGCCCGTCTGGCGGTCCAGGCAGACGATCTTCTCGCCGTCGTGGAAGACCGCCCGACGATCATCGACCGCCAGCGTCAGCGGCGCAGCGGCGGCGTCCTTCGACCAGAGCTTGCGTCCGGTCTCCGCCTCGACGGCCAGTATGGTCCGCTTCTTCCGGTCCCACGGCCGTTCCTTGTCAACGCGGGAGTTTTCGTTCCAGCAGACGGGGTTATTCCAGGTGTAGCGGTCGGGACCTGGTGGAGTCTTGTTCACCAGCAGGAAGAGCACCCCGTCGGCAGAGACGATTTCTTCGGTGGCCTTGCTGTTCCGGTAGGTTCGGATCGTCTTGCCCGTGGCGGCGTCCAGCGCTACCAGCGGTTGGTCCAGCCCGAGCGTAACGTAAACCACCTCGCCGATCGAAACCAGCCGCCGCGGCAGCAGCGCGGGACCCGACTTCAACGGATAGAGATGGGTGTACCAGAGCGGGATGTCACGTTTCCAGAGGATCACGCCGCTGAACGCATCGCGGGCAATCAGCTTCCACTTCGGCGGCAACTGGATTGATGCCCGGGAGCCTTCATCGAAGATGTAGAACAACCGTCCGCCGGACGACACTGCGGCGCTCAGACTGCTCATGTGCTCGTGGTGCCTTCCCCACCGCGGGCCGCCCACCCATTGCAGCCGCGCCGGCGGGCCCACGATGGTGTCGTTGCAGACGGCGTTGCCGGTGGCGTCGTACATGTAGTGGGTCCACTCGTCCATCTCCTTCGGGCGCGGCTTAACGGTCTTGCTCCACTTGCCGCCCTGTTTGACGTACGCCACACCGCCCGGGCACAGCACTCGCATGACTTCCTTCATGCCGATTGAGCCGAGGTCTTCGGCCACGACGAGATTGACGACGTTGTCGCTGTACGGCAGACCCCGGCCGCTGAGGCGATCGATCGAGACTTTCCCGTACGCACCCGCCGCACGGACTGTTTGGCGGGCCGTGGCCAGCTCGTCGGCCGTGGCGGCCAGGCCGTGGACGATGTAGCTGTCGTTGCTGCGCAGCGCCGCGGTCAGCTTGCCGTCGCCACAGCCGACGTGTACCACCAGGCCGCCTTTGATACCGGTGGCGTCGAGAATCTGACGGACAGAGAGCCCCTGGGGGGCTTGATCAGCAGTGTCTGCCGCCCGCAGAACCGCGACGGACAGGAGCAAGACACCCAAAGGGAGGAATCCTGCGCGTAGAGGGCCGGTGACTTGCGATGCCTGGAACATTGTTGGGCTCCTGCGTTGGGGACTGGGCGGTTGGCGTGTGCCACATGACGGCAGGCCCCGGAGTCGACCTGTCTCAGAGGCCACGCCTCCATTATGGCGAAGCCCGTCGCTGCCGCAACCATCCCGAAGGCCTCTGGGGACCCATTTCAGTCTTGGGCCCGAGTAGGTCGCGCCACGGCTTGCGGTCAACCGCAGCAATCGTTACGTGGCATTGCCGGCAACTCGCCTACTTTCCAACGGAACCGCCGAAGCAAATCACCTTCCCGTCGCTGGTAGCCAGGTAGAGTCGTCCGGCGGCAGCGGACAAGCCGTCGAACGCCGGGAGCGAGGAGAGCCGGTGCGAGTTGACCAACGAACCGTCCTTGGTCGAGAACACTTGGAGCATCACGCCCTGCCGCCCCTCGAAGGCCCCCAACGGGTCCTTGGGGTCCAGCAGGTCGGGTGTCCCGGCCGCGAACAAGCGGTCGCCGGCCAGCACCATGGCCCGGATGCGAAGAGGGACCATCTTCTGCCACTTCGCCGGCCGCTGGCGTACGTAGCCGGTGCCCTTCTCGGATCCACGTCCGCCTCTCCTGTGTTTGTCGGTGAGCGTCTCCTTCGGCAGCCAATTGATGGCCTTGACGGTCTTCTCTTTGTCCTCGAGTGCCGGCTGGTTGTGATTGTCGTCGGCAAACAACAGGTAACCGTGCTCCGCCGGAATGAAGAGGGGACTCCACATGAACCGGCGGTAGAAGTACTTCACCGCATACGTGGTGTTATCGTCGAAGACCACGAGTTGTCCGGCCTTGGGTGATTGCTGAGAGAAGTAGAAACCGGGCCAGCGCCTGCTGTACATCCAGTAGAGCCGATCGAAGCCGGTATCGTCCAGGAAGCCGCCCGTGGCCACCAGGTGGTTGGCACCCATGTCCAACTCGCCCAGCGGGCTTTCCTGCCGCGTATCGAGGCGGTTCAACTCGGCGTCGAACTTGATCCGCTGCATGTAGAGGTCCTTGCCGTCGGTAACGATAAGGTCAGGCAGCGCGCCTTCCATCGCAAATGGCGTGCCCGTATCTTCCCTGACGTCCGGCCAGGGTCCTTCCAGATGGTGATGGTGGAGCACCTGTCCGGAGTTGGCGTCGAGCCCATAGACCATAATCCCTCCGTCGAGAAAGGACGATCGCCCCGCCGCGAAGTACACCACCCCGTCCTTCACCAGCACACTCCCCTGAACCGGCCAAACCGACTCCAGTTGTCCGAACGACACCACCCGCCGCGGGTCCGGCGCGGCCCGGAAGCGCCACACCAACGCCCCGTCGGCCGCACGCAGGCAATACACCCAGCCGTCGCGGCAACCGAATAGCACCCGGCCGTCGTGCACCGTCGGCGCGGAGTCGATCCGCCCGCCGGCAGTGAAGCTCCAAACGTCCCGTCCGTCGGCCGTGCCCAGGCAGCGAACGCGGTGGGCGTCCTTCTCCGCCACGTACAGCCGATCGCCCACGATCACCGGTTGCGTTCCCTGGCAGGCCAGCTCGGCCTCCCACCTCTTGCTCAACTCGGCGGGCACCGCCGTCCTCGTCGAACCGCTTCGCTGACCGTTATGCCGGTACATGGGCCAATCGTCCGATTTCGGATTTGAGCTTTCAGACTTCAGATTCCAGGAGAAGCCGAAGGCTGGGCCGCGTTGGAGATGGACCTCTGTGGTGGGATTGAATTCATCGGGCGGCTCCGCCGACATCGCCAGGAAACCGGAAACGAGCACGCCCGGGTAGCAAAAGCACTGACTGGGCGGGACGTACAGCAGCCCGTTGGCCGGCAGGGTTCCACCGAAACATGGGGCGCGAAGCCAGTCGTTCCGCACGTGATTCTCTCCGGTGAGGTCGATGAACTCGGCCCCACGTTTGGGCCAGATCAGGAAACGCTCCGTGGCCTTGGCGTGATAGCAGCGGTAATGGTGGCCGGGAGATATCAGTTTGCCCAACGACAGGGTCTTTTTGACCTCGCCGGACCGAAGGTCGCGTCCCTCCAGTGAGCCGCCGCACCAGACGATCCCGCCTACCACAAACAGGTCGGTCGGCAGGGTACTCGCACCCGCCAGGCCTCGACTGCCGCTGTGCCTCCAGAGGACGTTGCCGTCGTCCAAGGAAAACGCCGTCAGGTAGAGCCGTCCTGACTCCCTCTTGCCACTTTTGCCCGCGTCCTTCTGCCTGCTTCCGCCCGTGGACGGCTGTGCCTGCCCGTGTCCGTGGAAGAGCACCACGCCGTCGCTGATGACCAACGTGCTGCCCCCACCGACGGTCGAGCGAATGTTGTTCGGCGCCCGCCACGTCTGGTCGCCGGTTCTCGCGTCGAGGCAGACGAGTTGTTCCATGTTATGATACACGACTCGCCCGGCCTGAGCAGACAAGGCGTAGGGCACCACGCGGGTTTTCTCTTTCCGCCAGAGCTGCTTGCCCGTCTCGACGTCGACCGCTGCCAGCGTATCGTCCAACGAGTCCTTCCCAAAACGCTTGGTGGCCGGCACCGACCGCCCCTTGGTGATCTTCACGATCAAGACACCTTCGCAGAGGATCATCTCGTCGGTGCCCTGGGTGCCTTCCAGGGCCTCGGTGAGAACCTGGCCGGTGGCCGCGTCGAGCACGGAGACGGGTGAGTCAAGGAAGCCCAGCGTGACGTATACGCGGTCGCGTCCGGCAACCAGCCGCCGAGGTATGGTGTGATGGATGTTCCATCGGTTGCCGATACCCGTGCCGAATTCGGGCTGCCACCGGCGCATGGGAACCTTCCAGAGCAGAACGCCGCTGGCCGCGTCGCGCGCGATGAGGTTGCAGCGCCAAGGCAGTTTCCGATACACCCCGGTGGGTGCTTCATCGAAGATCGTAAACACGCGCCCGCCCGCGGTCACAACGGCGTTGACGCTGCTGGGCACTTCGTGGCTGCGGCACCATCGCGGCCCGGCCACCCAGCGCAAACGCTTCGGAGGACCGACCCGTTTGTCCCTTGCCACCGCGTTGCCGCTGGCGTCGTGGAGGAAGTGCGACCACTCGTCGATCTCCGCTGGTCTCGGCTTGACCGTCTTCTGCCAGCCGTCGCCCAGCCGAATGTAGGCGACGCCTCCCGGCGCAAGCACGCGGCGGACCTCATCCATTGTGACCTCGCCAAGATCGCTCGCAACCAACAGGTTCACCAGGTCGCGGACGTACGGCAGGTGTCGACCGTCGAAAGAGTCGGCCGATGCCGGCCCGTAGAGGCCGTGGCCGTGGAGCAACTCGCGCGTCTTGGCAACGCAGGCCGGGTCCGTATCCAGGCCGTGGACCAGGTAGCGGTCGGATGCACGCAGAGCCGCCGTCAGCTTGCCGTCTCCGCAGCCCAGATGCACCACCAGCCCGCCTCTCACACCGGTAGCCTCGTAGATCTCGTCCGCCGTGACCGAGTCGGCCGATGCCGCTCCGGCGGCCAGCGCGATCACAAGTACCGAGAGCAGCCCACCGCCCAGCCTGCCTGTGTACTTTAGCATCTTGTCACTCCCTCCGATTCTGTAGGATCGACACTCACTACAACTCAAACTGAAAGCGCTGGGGGCTGTGGGGCGGCAATTTGCTGGGAAAACCATTGTAGGAGGCGACTCCAGTCGCCGATTCGGATTCGCAGCGCAATCGCCAATATCCCCGAGAAATCGGCG
>SDBV01010238.1_pt1 | contig 12317 bp, 9 predicted proteins | sample 2277081 | NCBI WGS metagenome assembly SDBV01 (sample SAMN10402039, study PRJNA504765) | marine sediment metagenome | isolation source: marine sediment core GS10_PC15, 223 cmbsf | place: Arctic Ocean: Southern Knipovich Ridge | collected 2010 | reverse complement strand
GCGCTTGAGCTTACCTTTGGCTATATGATCTCTTCAGCTCAGCATGATGACAAAGCCTTGGTAATCCTAGGGGAAGATAAGAACTGTGCTGCTCTAATAGAAGGCATTGAGAATACTTAACACTTTAGGCCTTGTCTTATTTTAAGATATACTTATAGTATCTGTAAGAGAAAGCACCCCAGAGGAATAGCTGAAAAAAGTATAACCTTTAAATCTATCACGCCTCACCAGTGTGAACAGGGAGGGGAAAGAGTTGGTTCTTTTCCCTCATTTGCTGTATACTAACGTTAGGTATACCAAAGAGGAGCACCATGGCAGAAAACAAAAGCTTTAAAGATACGCTCAACCTACCAAAAACAGAGTTCCCTATTAGGACTAATCCCCGTGTAGATGATGCTGAGATGCTTGATAGGTGGCAAAAAGAAGATCTCTATCGTAAGACATTCGATTCAAATGAGGGTAGCACAAAGTATATCCTTCATGACGGCCCACCTTACGCTAATGGTAATATTCACCTTGGTCATGCCTATAATAAGATTCTTAAAGATATCATCGGTAAGTCTCGTCGTATGATGGGTTACCATGTACCTATCACCCCAGGGTGGGATTGCCATGGTCTCCCGATTGAACTTAATGTAGTCAAAGAAAAGCCTAACTTAGAGCCTCTTGAGCTTATTAAAGCCTGTAGAGTATGGGCACAGGGTTGGATAGATGTACAACGTACTGAGTTTATTGAACTTGGTGTCTTCATGGACTGGTGGCGTCCCTATATTACTATGAGTAAGAGCTATGAAGCTGCTACTGTGAGAGCGTTAGGGGTTCTAGTAGAGCATGGCTTTGTTGAGCGCAAAAACAAAACAGTGCCTTGGTGTGCTGACTGTGAAACGGTACTTGCTACGGCAGAAATAGAACATAAAGAGCGTAAAGATCCCTCAGTATATGTCGCGTTCGATCTTGAACCGAAGGATGCTGAGCATCTCTTTAACACAAAAGATCCGGTAAGTGTTATTGTCTGGACAACTACTCCTTGGACCTTGCCTCTTAACCAGGCAGTGCTGGCAAAACCGGGTGCTGATTATGTAGTGCTTGATCTTGATGGACGTTCAATCCTTGTGGGAAAGGATGCCGCTGATAAGTTAGTAGCACTTTTAAATGTTGAGAAAAAGGTTCTCAAGGAACGTAAGGGTGAAGAGCTTGCCGGTATTATGCTACGTCATCCCCTTGTCGATAGGGTAGTACCGCTGATTCTTGATGAATCGGTAAGCCTTTCAGATGGTACTGCATTTGTTCACTGTGCTCCAGGTTGTGGTCCTCTTGATTATGAGATAGGCGTTAAGAATATGCTCGATATCTACTCACCGATATCTTCAGACGGTACCTACACAGAACTGATAGCACCGAGTGAGTTAGCAGGTATGAAAGTTTCAGAAGGTCAGTGGTGGGTTTTAAAGCGACTTAAAGAGCTTGATAAACTTATCTATAAGGGATCACTTAATCATAACTATCCCCATTGCTGGCGCTGTAGAAATGGTCTTATATTTAGGGCGACTCCTCAGTGGTTCTTTGACCTACAGCGTAAGAATATTAAGCAGAACGTACTTGATGCCATTAAAGATATTCATTTTACGCCAACGCAAGGGCGTAAGTTCCTGACTGCTACGGTTGAAAGCAGGTGGGAGTGGTGTATCTCTCGGCAAAGAGTATGGGGTACACCAATACCCGCACTCATTTGCAAAAACTGTGACCATGCCTATTTAGATCAAGAGATTATCTACAAGGTAGCGAAAGGCATCGAAAAAGAGGGTATAGAATATTGGCAGCATGTTTCTATAAAAGAGCTAGGTCATCATGTGTCCTGCAAGGAATGTGAGTCACAAGACTTTAGAAAAGAGTATGACATCTTAGATGTGTGGCTTGATTCTGGTATTAGTAACTATGCGGTACTTAAGGATAATCCCTTACTGGGATATCCTGCTGATCTATACCTTGAAGGAACTGATCAGTATCGAGGCTGGTTCCAGAGTTCTCTTATTATGAGCATGGTAATCAATCAAGTGCCCTGCACAAAAGCTTTTATGACTCACGGGTTTACCGTTGATCAGAAGGGCCATAAGATGTCGAAGTCTCTTGGTAACGTAGTACTACCCCAGGAGATCATAGACAAAGTTGGTACCGATGGTCTTCGCCTCTGGGTAGCAAGTATCGGTCATGATAGCGATGCGATCGTATCTGATATGCTCCTCCAAAATATCCGTGAGGTTAATCGTAAGATACGTAACACGTGTAGGTTCTTACTGTCTAATCTGTATGACTTTTCTATAGATAAAGATGGTGTGCCCCTAGATAACCTTTTACCTATAGATCATTATGCTCTCACAAAACTAAGTGATGTTAATGGATCCCTTGTTAAAGCCTACGCTGAAGGTGACTTTACCAGAGTGTTTCATGAGCTTGCCGAATATACCTCAGTCGAGTTGAGTTCCTATTACCTAGACATTGTAAAAGATAGGCTTTACTGCGAAGGAGCTGATTCTCAAGCTCGGCGATCTGCACAGACCGTCATCTGGTTTATTCTTGATACGCTCACCCGTTTAATTGCACCGGTTATGTCATTTACCGCTGAGCGTATATCAGATCATTACCAGAAAGACAAAAAGGTCTCTATTCACTTACAGCCATTTATGGATCCTGAGAAGCTTCATAAGCTTGTCTATGCTTCTATGGAAAAGCTCTTACCTGGACTTATTGTTCCTCAAACAGGGACTCTCGTAAAGCTGGTACATGATATCGAAGATCACCAAAAAGAGTTAGCCTTTACTACCCAGTGGGCCACCCTTAAGGATATTAGAAGTGTCCTTCTTAAAGCTATCGAAGAGCAACGTGAGAAGGGTCTTATTAAGCATCCTCTTGAAGCTTCACTTACCGTGTATATAGACACCTCCAAACCTGAGTTTGAATCGCTTAAGGACTTCTTTAGCTTCATTCAGAAAAGAGGACGCTCTCTTGAGCAGTTCTTTAAAGAGTTCTTGATAGTATCTCAGTTCAACCTTGTTGACTCAGCAGAGAATCTCAATGAAACAACCGATAAGGGTATAGCAGTCCGCGTCGACGTTGCTCAAGGTGATAAGTGTCCACGCTGTTGGCATTTTGATCAGACACGTAATATAGACAAGCTCTGTCATCGTTGTGAAGAGGTACTTGCTTCGAGTTAATCGTTAAGGCTTTACTTACGTGGGGCCTTTTTTGCACAAAAAAAAGAGATGCCCTTCACATAATCCCCCCTATGGCTAATGCCTAGATAGTGTTTAAGAGCATCTTTATAACGTATCTATTATTAAGCTTAGAATAATTAAGACAGATCTGTCAAGAGTAGGGCTTTTAAATTTAAAACTTGGCCTTTTGAAAGTAGTAAGGCCCAGGAAATCCTGGGCCATCATAACAAGTTAGTAATGAACTATTTAGCAGCATCAGTGATATTGTCATAGTACTCTTTAATACTATAAACAGTATCACGGATGATACCAAGATCAACATCATCATCAGAAACCTTTGGACGATCCGGTTTCTTTTCACCTTCTTTTTCCTTCTTCCAAGGTTTTATTCTGTCTTGATCAAGGTTATAGCGCTTTGCCTTAGCAGAATTTATATGAACACTATATTGCTGGTCAAGTTGTAAAGGATCGAGATGATTATGGATCTGTTCGTACCAATTATTAATCAGTTTACCGTACTGAGCACCGCTCTTTTTCCAGTGTTCTTTCACCGGATCAGTGAGCTTTTTACCTTTACCGGGTGCAATCTTCTTAAGGTGATTCCTTAGTTCTTCAAGCCTATACTCATCATAGAAGTGCTTAAGCTTCTTTGTAGAAGTAGCAACCTGATCAGTAGAGGTTGTTAACTGATTTTGTACATCGCGCATGATATCATTAAGTTTATACTCATCAACCTTATCGGAACCTGAACGTGTCTTCGTAATCTTATCTTTCATTTCTTTGGCGTCTTTAAGTATGCCATTAAGTCCTTTCATTTCAAGTATAAGATCAAGATCGTCATCACTTGGCTTAACATCCATCGGTTTAGGCGTAGCCTTTTTCTTATCTTTCTTATCTTCCTTTTTATCCTTAGCCTCATCTTTCTTATCCGCCGGTTTAGCAGATGGCTTGCCACCATCTTTTTTATCACCAGGAGCACCAGGTTTACCCGGCTGTTTGCCACGTTGAGGAGTAGGCCTTCCTCCAGGTCTCATAGATGGTCTGCCCGGTCCACCAGGTCTTCCATAACGCTGTTGGCCCATTTTTCTATAGAATGAGTCATAGGGTCCTTGCTGCCTTCCATTAGCGCGACCAGGCTTAACCTGAGGTACTATAACACGGCGTTTAGATCGTTCATAGGCCTCTTTTTCACGCTGTTGCTGCAGCTTAGCCTGTTCAAGTTCTTGTGGTTTATGCTTTTCAAGGAGCTGACTAAGCTCAGTAATGATTCTATCCTGAGTAAATGCTTTATTCATAGAGGTAAATAACTGGTCGAATGCCCGCATCGAAACCTGTTCCTTAGAGGCCTCACGAGTAATCTTATCGGTAAGAGTAGCATCAAGCTTAGCTCGTGCTTCTGGGTTCTTAAGTTGTTCGTATGAGCGCTTAATTAATCTAAATGTACGCTCTGCTGCTTTTACAATACGTTTACATACCTTATTATCGCATCCTTCAGCACTAAGTTGTGCTTCTATTGCCTTTGGACTCCGCTCCGCAGCTAGGTCAGCGTACCGTGCTTCTATTTCTTCAGGAGTAGCGCTGTACGGAAGGTCGAGTACTTCATAGGGATCATCTTCATTGAGGATTAAAGAGCGCTCACGGGCACTAATAGAAGGCTCTAGGGTTATAAAGCTCTTATGAAGCTGATCAAGGCTATTATGAAGTCCTTCAAATTCTTCGGTGGACAGAAGGGTGATAATATCAGGAGCCTGTATCAGGTTTAAATACAGGCTCAGTTTATCTACCTGATCCTGTACAGATCCAAGCCGTTTCATAATAGCTGATCGGGTAATAGCTTTTTGCTTGAGTGATTCTAAGTGCTTAATCAGCTCTTCAATTATTACTTTAGTATCAGCCTGGCTAGTAACTGCTGTAGAAATAGGCTTCTGAGGCTCAAGAGGTTTCATCTGTTGAGGCCTAGGCATTGGTCGTGGTTTTTCACGAGGTTGCTTCTTATGTTGAGGTTTTTCAGGAGGTTGCTGCATGAGTCCTTCTTTTTCCATGAATTTCATCCAGTCATTTGGATTGTTCGGATCAAGGTCCTGTTGCTTCATACGCTCTTCAGTAGCACGGCCAAGATCCTCTAATTCTTTTAATTGGTCAGGAGAGAGGTCATTGAGAGCCTCAACTATCTGATTCATCTCAGCTTCGCTGATATTAAACATATCACCAGTGCCCGGCATCGGTCCAGGACCTGGTATTTGTCCAGGACCAGGCATAGCTGCAGCGCCTAATGATGAAGGTATAAGCGCAATGAGTAACGCAAAAGCTTGTACATAACGGGTAATAGATGATCGAATATTCTTCATACGTTTGTTCCTTTCTTGAATATACTACTCCTAGTATATACCATCGCGATTCACTCGTCTTGTACTACCCAAAATGCTTCTCATAGCATTGTAATAAATAGCCCACTCTTCTTATTTAATCATAGCCTATTTGTAATCTTTTGTCAATAGTTTGTATCTGTTGATATTTTCTAAGAAAGTGTTGTCTGGTCGGCATTATAAAGACTTTTAAGCCCCGAAAAGTCCATAAGAACTCTCCTCCTCGGCCATTTGACAAGTAAAGATTTTTTGAGTATAATTATTACAAATAAGAATAATATATACTTGTAGCGTAACAGTTTAAGCTGTTGGTGGGGAATTCAAATGAGAGAACTATTTCTATTTTTAATTTTATCGATCTGTGGATATAGCTATGCTATGGATACCCTATCCTATGTGGATGAGGGGACCTGGCTACTGGCTTGTGCAGAGACGAACTGCAGAGATGCTGTAGAGGCTCTATTAGATAAGGGCGTTAACATAAGTACCAGAAGCTCATTAGGCAATACAGCTTTGCATAGGGCCTGTTATAGAGGGCATACAGCTACGGCAAAGCTATTACTTGAGCGTGATGCCAGTGTTAATGCGCGTAACTCAACTGGAGCAACGCCACTCCATTTACTGGTGTCTTCGGGCAACGTAAACAAAGATGTCTTAGAACTTCTCTTTGCCTATGGTGCTCACGTTGATGCTTTTGATCTTTATTGGAATACGCCACTTCATTATGCCGCTATAATAGGATCATCGGCCTCAGCGAAGAGCTTTCTAGAGCAGTTAGTGTATTATAACGCTAAATGTTCTTATGAGAACTGTCAAAAACGTATGCTTTATCTGCTAAGGATGCTTAAGCAAAAAAGAATGCCTCGTGATCTGGTAAAGCATATTTTTGCAAAGGGCGTAGGCCTACACAGCGATATTGCCGTTTTGCTTGGTTGCGCTATGTTGACAAAAGGACCAAAGGTCCTTGACTGCTTAGCCGGCACAGCTCTCCATGCCGTATTTGATGCTACTTATATTGCTCGCCTACTTGTCTCCCTAAGTCACCAAGAGCTCGTTTCCTTAGCAAATAAGAGAAATAGTCATGGCGCAAAAGCGTATAGAGCCCTACCTCATAAAGAGCGTAAGCTCTTATTAGCTGATACGATTGAATCTCAGCTAGTTCCTGGCATAGAAAGGTCTCTAGTAAGTCCTAACTCAAGGCGCTCTCTGGAAAGACCTATCAATAGAACGTATGAGCTTCTTGATGATTATGCTGAAGGACGTCAACTTAGAAGATATTTCTTCGACATGCTCTATGTTTTTGAAGGGACACCTCTTGAAGAGATGCTTCCTATTAAGCCGGAGGAGCTTCTAGAGGTACTGGCGTCAAGTGGTGCAGATGTCGTATGCATGGTCCGCAATTAAAGGGTATGCCTACGTTAGGCCCATCCTACTCAATACGGCTCTTCCTATACGGCCATTTGATTCCTCTGCCTCCCTGGTGCATACTATATATAAGAGAATCTCAAAGTTTTAGAGGAGAAAAGTACTACCATGTTTAATCGATTAAAGTTGATCTCATCAATACTCTTTATTGGAAGTTGTTTTACGGCCAAGGGAAGCCAGGTAGTCGTCCTTGATTCAGATTCTCAAAAACTTGCAAACACTCACCAACTACTAAAAGTTATCAGATCAGACCGATCTGATCGCCTAGAACTCGTCAAAATGCTTCTCAATAAGCCTCTCAATCTCAATTTTGAGCATCCTTCATCTAACTTTACGCCCTTGCGGGCAGCAATTGCCACTAATCAACTCGATATCGCAGAGCTGCTACTTGAGGCTGGCGCAGTTGCTCATACCGGTAAAGAAGAACTAAGTCCACTTGGCACTGCTGCTGCTTATGGACATACTCCATTTATTTCACTTCTCATTAAGCATGAAGCACAAGTGAATTTTATTGATGCATCAGGATGCACCCCAGTTGCTATTGCTGTTGAGCAGCGGAGGGAAGAATGTCTTCGAGCTCTTCTACAGTCTGGAGGTACAACCACATCATTATTTCCTGACGGGCATACACTTTTAGGTAAGGCTGCTGGACATAATTATGGAAAAATAGTGACTATTCTTCTTGAGCACGGCGCTGACGCTGCGCTCACCGATGCCAACGATCATGTACCCTTTGGGATAGCTGCCGGCTTTGGGCATCTAAACCTGCTTAGAGTATTGCGCGATAAGGGTGCTGACCCTCGTCGCACAAATCCTAGAGGTTCAACGGCTGCTCATATGGCAGCCTATCATGGCAGGGTAAAGTGCCTGGAGCTGCTTGGTGAATGGGCCCCCGAGATAATTAATGCCCAAGATTATATTGGAAGGACTCCATTTTGTTGGGCTGTCATGCAAAACAAACAGGATGTGATTCAGTATCTGCTTGATAAAGGGGTAGATCTTACCGTTACCTTTGTTAATGGTGAATCGATACTCTGCTGGGTAAAAAGAGAATATGCTGAGGTCTATAAAACTGTTCAAAAGAGACAAAAAAAGAGTGCTCCCCAACCGAAGAAAGTCAAAAAGAAGAGAAAGCAAGGTGATAAAAAGACCTATAACCAGAGGAAGCAAGATCCTTCAGTAACCGATCATAAAAATATACCTCATACCATCTCTGAACCAGCTAAGGAAGAAGCTCTCCTCGATCCTGCTGCGCGAGCACAAGAGCTAAACAATGCACTAGTTAGCACGAGTGATGGAAGCTGTGTGCTTTCAGATGATGGCAAGACTATTACCTTTGGCTACAAAGACCTACAGCGAATTCCCACAGATAGCATCTATTGTTTACGAAAAAACATAGCTGCTCTGGGACCTAAAAACCTCTATCATGGCCGAGTGCTTGAAAAACGCACTCAGTTTCTACAAGGAGCTCGTGATGCTGATACCATACTCCATACACAGCCAGAAGCCCTTGAGCGCATGCATGGTCATTGTATTATCGGTAAGTTTATCGACAAGAAGGGTCGAGCTATTGTGAATAAGCTTTTTTTAGGTAAAAAGCTGCTCAACAACGAATGGGTGGAAGGTGCGTATATTCTTGGATTTGCCAGAATTGCCGGCGAAATCATGTGCTACCATTCATTCTTTAAACGTAAAGCCTTTGCTGACATAGTGCGTGACCTGGAAATAGGTAAAGAAGACCAAGCGCTCTTTGAGGCCGTTCTGGTCGACATTGATAACTGAATGCTGGCTGGGCAAGTTCCGATCCAACTTTACTGAACAGCAACTTTCTCGTTCTCAAACACAGTGCTACCCATACTAAAGATACTATGCTACACTAACATCTCCTCACCACAATAAAAGGATACTATGCCTGGTGGTCGAGGGTTTCTTCTTGTAGAGGTGTGTATAAGCCTCTTATTACTCACATTCTTTAGCTTACTTATATTTTCATGGCATTGCCAACTCATTAAGCGCCAGGAAAAAATCTACCATACTATGCAAGCACTCTGTATGGCTCGCTCAGCGCTTGAACAAGTACTACAAGGCAAGCCTATTAGTCAACCAAAGAAATACCATCTTACCGTTGCTCGTAAGCAGCTTTTACTCAACTATACACAGTTCACTGTCACCGTAGAACATAATAAACAACAGCTCTCACTAACTTCAGGAGCCCTACATGAATAGAAAGGGCCTAACGCTTATAGAGCTTATGGTATATATAGTTCTTAGCATGATGCTCACTACTCTTTTATGCTTACTCGGTTTATCGGTGTATCGAACAGCACAACAACGTGCGCAGGCTAATGACGATGTGCTTATGCTTAGTATAGCCTTACACCGTATTGCACGAGATCTTAAGCAAGGGTTTGCTATCAAGGAAGCAAGTAAGCATAGGTGTATTGTTACTGTCAATAAGAAGGATCTTGGCTGGGTATATAAAAAGGGTAAGCTCATGAGATATACGGGACACTATAACATGCTAACCCAAAAATGGTCTCACGTAGGTTCAAGTCAGTTAGCAACCTCTGTAGATGACATAAAGTTTACCTACGACTGGCATGATACTCTATTGAAAGGTATATCTTGTCAACTTTCAAAGAGTCATATAACCCTAAAGCTCTATACAGGTTTGCTATGAATATCTATATACTGAGTATAATCATCCTCTTAAGCACAACCTGGATGCTGCGAATGCTTGATCATCATCATTATCATAGCCTTACGGCTCAGGCACTTGTTACTCAGACTAAGCAAGAGTATCTTCTTGAGGGTATAGAAGCGTATGTGAAGGCTTATTATGTGTGGCATAGGTCAGTGCCAAGTAAGCTTAGCTATCCTCTTAACAATGAAGAAGTAGTGCTTACTCTTGTGGATAATGATAAGGTTATTAGTATAACGTTTCACCTAGGCAGTAAGCTTTATAGAAGGGAAGTGTCTCAGCAATAATAGGGATTATTAAAGAATCTTACTATAGGTCATTTACTGGGTGCTTTTAGTAGCATCGATAGCCTCATCAATAATGTATGGTTCCATTAAGGTAAGGAGCTTTGCCCTGATATCTCTGCTGTACGTGTTTGTTTCTTCATCCTCAAATACCCAACCAGGGTTATCTATTGGATTGCCGATATGTGCCTTATTAGAAGTTATAAGTTGGTATAGCCATTGATAGAGGTTTACATAATCTCTTAACGTTGTAAGGAGCTGAAGAGTTATTTCAGAGCTATTAGATGATGATAGCTTACCAATATGATTCTCAATAACAGGCAGGTTTGATGCTACTCGAGCTATTATATCAAACATATCCTGTCCATTCGCCATCTTTAAATCATTCAAGGTGATTTTTTTAAAACCAAGTAACAAAGGGCAAGCCTCATCTTTTATGAGTTGCTTAGTGGTACGTAGTATTTTTTGTCCTGCAAGTTTAAACAGGATATATGAGACACTTGACGGTGTAGTGCTACCATTAGAACCAACTTCTCTTCCAAAGGGATTATCCATAAGATTAACGCGTTTAATATTGGTTAATCTAGCAAATGATGGGGGTAAGGACTCCAATCTATTATTTGCAAGCCAGAGAAATGTCAGGTTATTGACCTACTCACCATGACTAAAGGTCACGGGATTCTGGATTCAAACAGCGAATGCCAACTCAATTGGTCTTCTATCGTCTAGCCCAAGAGTAGAGGTCCCTACTCTGTGAATGTTTTTTGCAGCATTGACGTCCCTGTCATGTTGGGAAAAGCAATTACTACAAATCCACTCTCTATCTCTAAGAGATAAATCTTTATTAATCTCAAAGCAATCAGAACACTGTTTTGAAGAGGGATAGTATCTATCAATCTTCACCAGTTTAGTTCCTGCTTTTACGCAATGGTGTTCTAGAACTTTTACAAAAGATGCTATCGCAATGTCGTTTATCTTACGACCCCATAACTTTTGCATACCTTTAATGCAAAGATCTTCTATGCAAATAATCGTATACATCTGTGCTAACTCTCGTGCTAACTTATGAAAGAAGTCGTGACGGGCATTTGTAGCTCTTTTGTGGATTCTCGCTTTCTTCAACCTACATTTATTTCTATTTTTGGAGCCTTTCTTCTTAGAAGAAAACTGTCTGGACGCTTTTCTTAGTTGGTCCATAGCCCAGAATAGAAAATAAGGCGATAGATGTGCTTTGCCATTACTTAAGGTGATAAACGTCTTCAAACCAAAATCAATACCTACGCTTTTACCTGATAGGAGATCTTTTGGTTGAGGATCTGGCAACGTACAGGTGATGAATATATAATAGTCACCAAGTGCATCCCGCTTTACTGTTACCGTGTTTACCTTACCTTCAACTTCTCTTGATTTGAAATATGAGTATATTTCATCACCGATTCGTATTTTGTTACCCTCCAATAGTTTATAGCCTGCCTGTTTATACGTTATAGATGCATGCTTATCTGGACGATGACAAGAAGGAGGAGATGATTTCTTCTTTTTGCCTCGTCTTCTTTGATGAGCTTGCTCATTCTTATAGATTCTATCTGTCACATCTTGTATTGCTTGTGACCCGAGAATATTCCAACGCTTGTATTTATCAAGTTTTTTTAGTTGAGTGATGACTTTTTGTAGGTCATACTTTGAAGGAGGTGTTTTAAACATGCCACAATGCTTACTAATAAAGCGAATGCAATAGTTATGAATTTCACCAGCAATTATGCGAAGCTCATCTAGCTTCTTAGTTCTTCTAGATTTAAAAAGTTTTTGTTTGATCGTTATTTTCATCGCTTTTTCTGGTCCAATATGTAGCGATTTACCGTTTTTTCAGAAATATGACCTATGCTTTCGCAATAATAACTTCGCGTCCATTGTGAAGGCAAAGTTTTTTCTAGCCAACTAAACTCACTTCTCAACATTCTCGCAGCATACCCTTTAAGTTGTTGCACTATATAGCTTGGTGAAAGCGTAGGCTTACTCTTTACAAAAAGATGTACATGGTCAGGCATGACTTCCATTGTCTCTATTACAATGTCAATTTTCTTTGCTTTCTCAACCAACAGTGCTTTCAATCTTTCTTCAATCTGACCAACTAAAATCTTTTTTCGATATTTTGGACACCAAATCAAATGGTAGCCAATGTTATAAACTGCAGATATCGAGGTGGACCATCTTTTACTCATGGTGAGAATTATATATTAAAAAACATATATTGCAAGGATTGTTTTTAGGCAATTCTTGCCTAACTCTCTCTCATCCCATGAGTAAACTCATGGGCTTTCTCGTTCGC